>Ga0207652_10000066_pt1 | contig 110924 bp, 86 predicted proteins | sample KBSC63BmetaG_FD_184334 | JGI IMG/M metagenome (GOLD analysis project Ga0207652, IMG submission 184334) | Corn rhizosphere microbial communities from Kellogg Biological Station, Michigan, USA - KBS C6-3B metaG (SPAdes) (version 2) | ecosystem: Host-associated > Plants > Roots > Rhizosphere ...
CGGCCAAAAATTGGGAGTTGCTATCCCTAAAACTGTTCTGTTACCCCAAAAGGATTACATTGAAGGCATTGTCAGCGAGAGTTTGAGGAATCTGGAATTTCCGCTGGACTGGCAAGGCATCATTGATTACGTCGGACTGCCGGCGTTCCTCAAGCCCTTCGACGGTGGTGGCTGGAAGAACGTTTCGAAGATCAATTCACTGGAAGAACTCTGGACCGAGTACGACAAGACCGCAACATTGTGCATGACGCTACAGGAGTCTATTGATTTCGAACAGTTCGTCAGATGTTATTGCGTTGGTCAACAAGAAGTGATGATCATGGCTTACGATCCTCGCAAGCCTTACCTCTCTGGGGAGCAGTACGTTCATAATCCGGACTATCTTTCACCAAAACTGGCAGAACGTGTTAGAACCGACGTCCGCACACTGTGTACGGCTCTCGGTTATGACATCAACACTGTGGAGTTTGCGATAAAGGATGATGTTCCTTACGCAATTGACTTCATGAATCCGGCTCCCGATGCTGAACTCGCATCGGTGGGTGAGTTCTACCATAACTGGATCACACAGGCGGTTACAGACTTGGTTTTCCGACGGTTATCAGAGAAAACTGAGCGGACACGATATCGGTGGGATGCTCTGCTGAATCCGGAACCCGTTAAAGCGTATGCGGTGGCGTCAGCGGCCGAACAACAATCGCGAACGATAACGCCGAGTCCGCACTCCCCGGTAGTTCCGGAGGTGCCGGCGCAAGAGACTGCAAAACCAGAGCGTCCTGCAGTGAAACGGAGCGTAGTCAGGAAGAAGAAGAGCTGATTAAGTGAGGACAGTTTGGTAAGTGAAAAGGTGGGCGAAACGCCTACCTTTTCTTGTGTGTCCGACGAGCTTTAGTTTGTCGCAGCGAACCAACTCTAACGATCGAAATATCAGAGCCCTTCGAGAAGAATAGGTGCGGAATGGGCAGTACGATAGGCTGCTAGCCTGTCGTGGTTAGCCTGTCGTGGTTTGCCTCACGATTATGGCGAAGATCAACGACAGGCTAACAGCCTATCGTACTTAATCAGAGCTTCCTAAAGTTCGCCGGACATCATCCCTTCGAACGCTGATACAGCGCCCGTGTCCCACCCAAAGTCACAAGCCAGATGATCATTGCTGAGGAAGCCAACGACCATCCGACACTGCTGAACACCGGATCCAGAAAGCTGCCAACAAGTGCCAGCAATATTCCGCCGTTGACAACACGCGACGAAAGTCTGCGTAGCCGCGTCACATGTTGCAGCCAGTTGATACGTCTCAGTTCGGTGGCAAGATACTCTTCGTCATCATTCAGGAGACTGTAGTAATCACGCTCGCGTTTGGCATAACGAGCCAGCGCAGGTTCTGAGGTGACTCGTACAGCTTCCTGATAGTGATGAATGACGTGCGCAAGTTTGCCTTCGCGAAGCGCGATGTCAGCCAGACCCAACCGGGCTTTAAAGTTTCCACTGTCAATCTCGACTGTTCTTTGCAGAGTTTGTCGAGCCTGACGCGAATCACCACACTCCAACATACTCTCGCCAATCAGTGGGAGCAGCACTAAATCTTTATCACCTCGCATTGATGCAAGTCGAAGTGCCGCGCGAGCCCGGAGTAATAACCGCGCATCCGATTGCGCACTCGCCTGAGATCGAAGCAGGCGAGCAAAGTCGTAAATTAACCACGCTCCACGCGGAGTTACCTTAAGGGCTCGTCTAAACGCCTCGCCCGCTTCACGCAGACGTCCCGAGACTCGCAGCTCGTTGCCCAGTCTACGGAGCAAGTGCGCGCGTTCGAGATCTTCGACCGACGCTGTTTGCGAAATGTCATGGCGGCTGCTTTGTTTACCGCCCAGTCGGTAATCATCGTTAGTTGAATCGAGGAGATCTTCGGAAGCAAGTTGCGAGAGTTGAGTCTTACGATCAACCGCGTCCGGGTCAGCCAGGTAGTCGCGCAGATCACGACTGCGGTTATCAAGTTTGTCTTCGTGGACCAGCGGTAATAGCTCCCGCATGAATTTCCTGTAGGCTTGTCCGCCTGACGCAATAATAAACTCTTTTCCCTTGCCTATGAGTTGAGTTCGATAGCGATAACGAACACTGCCACGCCTGCGCAAGGTGCGAACGGCAGTAGTTTCGATTGTTTCGATATCAGCGACCGGGAGTTGCTTCAAATAACCAAACAGTGCGTGAAGAATTAAAAAACCCGGGCCTCGACGACGAATCGTTAAGCCATCGAACACCACGCGATCCACGAAAGCGAGAAGCGGGATCACGATCCAAGCCAGCACTATAACGCCGAGAGCCAACGCATCGTACTGCGACCTCAGCAACAGTGCGGAAACGAACGTCAGCACACTCGCCACAGCAAGATATGAGCCGGGAGAAACTCGCACAGCGGCGATCGTCGACCTTTTCACATCGGTCGCGTGCGCGTCGCCCACTTCGGCGAGCGCGGAAAGTTTCTCGAACTCTTTGCTCTCGTTCATCTGCCGGAACTCAACGATGCGGGACAATCAATCGGTAGTTGCAATGAGAAGGTACCTCGCGAACCGCCGGGCTCAGTGTAACGTAAGTCTGCTAATTGAACGAGAGTCTGCGTGGTGCAGTTTGGGTCTTCCAGCTTTGCCACAGGAAAGCGAGCAAAACCGAGGAAGGCCTGCGTGCGACGGTCGTTTGAAATTTCATTAAGCGCGTTATCCAATTCACCTGTTGGTTTTTCATAGCGCACGGAATTTGTAACGCGCGAATTACCGAGGAGCAAATTAAACCGATAAGTAGCCTGGTTAGTCTCGAAGACACAATCCCATCTGAATGGATTAGCTAAGGTCGGCATCGCGGCCAGGCGAGTTATCGATTCACCTTTGACTGTCAACGTATTTGCCTGATTAGTGGCTTGGGATAAGGCAAAAGAATGAGCAAGGCTCAAGCCTGCCCAATAAACAACAACCAACGCCAACGCACTCCAGGCAATGCGATGACCGTAGCGCACACCTATTTGTTTCCAGGCCAGAGCGATGAGCGCGACTAAAGTAATTAGCCAAATGCTGCGAATAAGCCACGGGTGAGAGAAATCACCGCCGCGCGGATTCACCATTAACAACAGAGTCAAAATTGCTGCGATAACCATCCACACTAGTTTTAAGAATCTCGTATTAATCGTCAGCAGAAAACAAGCGCTTCCGAGGATTAACCAAACGAAGGGATCCACAATAAAAACAAAGTCTCCGTAGAACCATCGATGATTCCAGGGCAGCAGAAAGCGAATGCCGTAATTGTTTGTCCAATCAAGTAGCGGATGAGTTGCGCTCACGATCAAAGAACTAAGCAGCAATCCCGAGAAGACGAAACGTTTGGGCCGTTTGTGAAGCTTCGCAAGAAGTACATCGAAAAGGTAGAAAAGGACCGGCAGAATTATCGCCAGCGAAAGCACGCCAACAATCGAGTGAGTGATCCCCCGATGGTGCTCGAGGAAACTCCAGCGGTCGCCAAACAATAAGACGACGATATCGCTGTCAGGCGCGTTTGCTGCGAGAACACAAAGGAAGGTCGTGCCTGGAGACAACTTCTCCAACCCCGCTTTTGCTGCTGCAATGCCAACGAGCGAGTGGGTAAGGTTGTCCATGTACGTTGGGAAACGGAAGGACGAGGTCGCTGCTAACCAAGGGTGGGAGCTTCCGGAGGTAGTAGAGCGTAACGATCCGGGTCAAGCTTCTGCAATTGAGTCGCAGCCTCACGAGCCGCAGAGGAAATCGGAGCCGGTTTGTCGTCCTTTCCTTTGGCCTTTCTTGAAGCATCTACGATATTAAACAGGAGGTCTGTTGCTTCCTTTTTCTTGCCCTGTTTTTCGTAGACTTTGGCCAATCGCAGGTTTGCAGTGTCTGGGGAGACGGTGGGGCTGTTCATTTTGGCGAGATCGGTATAGACCTGAATCGCCTCGTCTAATTTGCCGTCACTTTCTTTTGCCTGGCCCAGGGCGAACTTCGCCAGCGCTGCGATTTCGGGAATCTTGCTATTACCGACCTCCGCTAATTCAGCCATCCCTTTCGGCCGATCGATAGTCAAACGATTAGTGGCGATGAAGTAGCGGGCTTCCGTCCTATAGGGATCGCCGTATTTTGCTGCAACCTTCTCAAACTCTTCAATCGCTCGTTTCGATCGATCCAGGTCACTCGCGAACGTGGGCCCGGAGGGATTAGGGTCGATCGAGGTCGCAAGTGAGGCGGTGGAGATATCGATTGCTCGGCCAAGGGCTTGACGCGCTTCATCACTTTTTCGAGCATTCCACTTGATAAACAGAACTACAAGGATTAGGGCGAGCAAGACGCCACCAAGACCGTATAGAATCGTTCTGCCCTTGCCCTCCAGAGCATTACCAACACGATCGAGCAGGTTCATCGCCGTATCGCGGAAACGATCGTGCTGCAGTTCCCGGGCTCGCTTCTTCTTATATTTCGCCACCTATTTTCCTCTCGCAAGTCCCCATACTGAACTACGTTCAAATGGGTGTATGATAATCGAAAACGTCACTCTAATGGCGCGTACGAAAAGTTGTCAAGCAAGGGTTCTGCAGGCGTTTGCCACGCTAACTAGTTTGAGATTTTCTTTGGAACAAAACCGTTTCTCATGGTGTCTAAGCACACGCCTGTCCGGGAATGGGCACAGTTCAGAAGCTCGAATTCCCGCCCCAGGGGGTGCAAAGTGAGCTACGGAGAGCCTATAGCCCTCCGAGGGCAATTGGAATTGGAGCAGGTCGCAGTCGCGACCCCATTGGAAGCACGCCCAACCACCGAGGCACTGTTCATTGAAAGACTCCGCTGTGGAGATGCTGACGCATTTGAGCGCCTCGTAGGGGAGCGGTCTGGAGAGATTTACGGATTGCTCTATCGCCTGACTGAAAGCCGCGAAGAAGCCCGAGACCTTACGCAGGAAACGTTTTTGCGAGCGTTTCAGAACATCAGCAGTTTTCGTGGGGAGTCTGACTTACGAACCTGGATTTACCGGATCGCCATCAATCAGGCCCGGAATCGCTGGCGTTGGTGGCGCCGCCGCCGGCGAGATGCAACGTTCTCGCTCGATTCAACCGATGATCCTGGTCGGCAGTCGCTTTTAGCGACATTGAAATCAGACGAGGCCCGGGATCCGGAACAGGACACGCTGGCGCATGAGAGAGAGGTCGTGTTGAGAAAGGCCTTAGGCACTCTGCGCCGCGTTTACCGGGAAGCCGTGGTTTTGAGAGACATCGAAGGCTTTGCCTATGAGGAGATTGCGGTGGCTCTGGACATAAGTATCGGAACCGTGAAGTCGCGCCTGGCGCGCGGTCGTCAGGAGCTCCGGCGAAAGCTGGAAGGATCTTTGTAATTTCAGATTGAAGATTGCAGATTTAAGATTGAAAAGCCGGTGTGTTCTTTCAATCTGAATTGCAATCTGAAATCTTAAATATTCTGAATGGCTGCCCCGCCCCGGCTCACAAAACTCGGTGCCAAATGGGTCGAAGTGAGGAGACGGCGGGCTAGGCTTCCAAAGCGGCCTGAGCGTATTTGAAAACGTGGCCAGCAACACCCGTTGAACGGTCGCTCACAAGCCTCAAGGAGTTGTCTAAACTTGTCGCAGTTGCTTCGTGTCGAAGCAGCCGGGGTCGGCCAGCCACTCAGAAGATCATCGTCAGTCAGTCGTGTGTAAAGCAAGACTGAGACGTAGAGTAAGAATTATGTTGTGCGAAGAAGCTAAGCAATCGCTTTCACCATACATCGACGATTGTGTTTCGTTGCCAATCCGAGTATCAATCGATGAACACTTGAATCGATGCCCCGTTTGTCGTTCTGAAGTAGCGCAGCTCCGGCTATTGACACGTCGTCTTGCAGGTCTTTCACAACCAGTTCCTCCGGCGGATCTTGCCGCGACAATAACCGATCTGTTTGTGGTTGAAGCTGCTGCTAAACGGCAGGCGCCAAACCCATCATTGACTTATCGTGTCGCCCGGTTCCTTCAACCACGCTTGATGCCCTATACGGTTGGTTCATTCGCTTCGGTGATCATGTTTGCTTTGATGTTTGCCGCATTACGTCCACACTTTGTGGCTTTGCGTGAAGCTGCACTTCAGAGTCACAGCGTGATTGTTTTGCAAACTCTCGGTTATGACCTGAATAGACCGGTGAGACCCGAAGACTTTGCCGCGAGCCGCGCACCCTATGCAGAACAATCGCCAAGTTTGAATCCTGGCGGAGCCCTGGCAGCATTAACCCGCGCTTATGCGCGTCCAAATCATGAATCTGATGACATGGTAGTTGTTGCCGACGTTTTCAGTAATGGATCAGCATCGCTCGCGGACGTGGTCCATGCACCTCGCGATCGCCGGATGCTGGACGATTTTGAATCTGCGCTTCGACAGGACGCCGCGTTTGTCCCTGCCTCTATGGATCGCCGGCCGGATACAATGCGAGTTGTTTTTGCCGTTCAGAAAGTGGACGTTGACGATCGCAACTTCTAGTTGTGCCGTTCAGTAAAACCGAAAAACGCTCCGATGCAGCTCGGAGCGTTTTCCGTTTAAGCGTCTTGTCGACCTCAACTGTCGTATTCAACCCTTCATGAGTATTCGCGATGGCTAGTTCTATTACGCTTCTTATGCCTTTCGAGCTTTCTTTTGGCTATTGCTTCTAACCTCTGCTCCATTGACCGACAATGCATTGCACGCTTCTCTCCGATCTTTTCGTCTCCAGGCTCAAGGTAATGCTTGAGTTCCTCTTTTGATTGCATAATGACGGCGTCGTAAAACACGTGCAAAGCCATTCGACGCACGAGGCGGCTGGGATCTCGGAACGACCGCATTAAAACGTTGACCTTTTGTTCCAACACATCACGGGCGCCATGGCAAGGACAAAGCCCACGCACGCCGTTGCTGCGCACGACTTCGTCCGTTAGCTGTAGATCCGCTTCTATCTTCTTCACGTCAGGTTTTGCCCAACGCTGTCGCTTCGCTACCATAACTACCTGATTCTCGCACCGACCTCCTACGACATTATGACGCCAAGAGATTCTGGTGCCACGAAAAATCTGAACACACCAGAGAATTTCCATACGAGACTTGGCTCTATTTGCGTCGCTTGACGCACCGCACTTCGCATGCTAGTTTGCGGCTTCACCTGTTACTAACAAATCGAATCAACGTGAGACCAGGTTAAGTCTTACGTGGTGACAAAAACTTGACGGCCACGGCACCCCAGTTAAAACAAACGCCACTTAATCGGAGACATCGAGAATTGGGTGGCAGAATGGTCGAGTTTGGTGGTTGGGATATGCCAGTCCAATATCCCGCAGGCACAGTCGAAGAACATCTCCGGACCAGAAACCACTCAGGGCTCTTTGATGTCTCTCATATGGGTGAGATCGATGTGCGTGGCCCCGATGCGATCCATTTTGTTAATCGTCTTACTTCTAACGATGTTACAAAGTTAACGGACGGTCAGGCCCAATACTCCGCACTTACTACACCGTCTGGAACCGTCGTTGACGATTTATTGGTTTATCGCCTCGCGCCCGATCATTTACTCCTTGTCGTGAATGCGGGCACAACCGACAAGGATTGGAATTGGATCTCTTCGCACCACGAGGGTGAGAATGTTGAGCTTAGGAATGCGAGCTCAGAATATTGCCAGCTTGCGGTCCAGGGTCCAGACGCGTTATCGATTCTTCGAAAGTTGACTGACCTGCCATTGGGTGACATCAAGTATTACCATTTCACCAACGGCACAGTGGATAGTATTGCGAGCATCGTCTCCCGAACCGGCTACACGGGAGAGGACGGGTTCGAGATTTATGCTACACCTGACCAAGCTGAAAGACTTTGGAACAAACTGCTGGATGCCGGGAACTTTGGTAGTGAAACCGGAGTGCTGCCCTGCGGACTTGCCGCGCGCAACACGTTGAGACTCGAAGCGGGCATGTCACTGTATGAACATGAGATCGACGAAACCACGACATTGATCGAGGCTAACCTGGGGTGGATCTGCAAACTCGATAAGGGTGAGTTCATCGGACGCGAAGCCCTCACGAAACAGAAAGAGAGTGGTCCAACGAAACGATTGGTCGGATTCGAGGTTGTGGAACGCGGAATAGCTCGAGACGGTCAGGACGTAGTAATCAACGATCAACCAGTCGGCAGAGTGACTTCGGGCAGTCCCGCTCCGTACCTGAAAAAGAACATCGGCTTCGCATACGTTCCAACTGACTTTGCTGTGATTGGAAATGAGATTCAAATCGATGTACGTGGCCGGCTCGTTAAAGCACAGATTGTAAAGACACCTTTTTACAGGCGCGCAAAGTAAGTCTTGGTTCAAAAAAATAAATTAGCTGGAGGAATCATGGCAAACGTCCCAGAAGACTTGCACTACAGTAAGGACCATGAGTGGGTCAGAGTCGAAGGCGATCAAGCCATCATTGGCATTACGGACTACGCTCAAGACTCGCTTGGAGACGTGGTGTACGTCGAGTTGCCAAAGCCGGGCGATGAATTCGCGACCAACGAGTCGTTTGGATCAGTTGAGTCAGTGAAAGCTGTCTCCGAAGTATTCACACCTGTACCGGGCGAAGTCGTGCTGATCAACGAGACGCTTGCCGATGAACCCGAAAAGGTAAACACTGACCCATATGGCGCGGGCTGGATGATCCGGGTGCGTATGTCGAACCCAGGAGCGGTTGATAGTCTATTGACCGCTGCTGAGTACGAAGACTTTACGAAAGCTGAGAAAGAATAACCTTGCGCTATATTCCTAATTCGCCGGAAGAGCGCACGGAGATGCTCGACTCCATTGGTCTCAAATCGGCTGACGAATTATTCGATTCCATTCCAGACAACTTGCTTCTGCGGCGTCAACTCAACACTCCTGACGCACTTTCCGAAAGTGAACTCTTAACGCGCTTCGAACAAATGGGCGCTCGTAATGCAGGGGCTCGCCGGATAAGTTTCCTCGGCGGCGGTGCATATTCGCATTACATACCAACCATAGTCGATCACATCATTTCCAGATCGGAGTTCTTTACTGCGTACACGCCGTATCAACCCGAGATTTCGCAGGGCACGCTTCAAACTATCTTCGAATTTCAGACACTGGTTTGCCAATTGACGGGGATGGAAGTTGCAAACGCCTCGATGTATGACGGCTCGACCGCTCTTGCTGAAGCCGTATTGATGGCCGAACGCATAACACGACGATCGAAAGTTGTTTCTGCCGGCTCGGTCCATCCCCAATACCTGGCAGTCGTTGAGACTTATGTGCAACACGCGGGGATTCACCTCGAGCTGATTCCATTCGACGAAAAGACTGGACAGTGCGGTGAAGCGTTGGCATCAGCAATTGACGACCAAACCGCTGCGGTGGTGGTTCAATCGCCGAACTTCTTTGGGTGCATTGAGGATTTAAAAATCCTGGCTGACGCCGCGCATGCCAGGGGCGCGTTGCTGATAGTTGCCATTACGGAAGCGAGCTCATTGGGTCTCCTCAAGTCACCTGGCGACTGTGGCGCCGATATTGTAATTGCAGAGGGCCAGTCTTTTGGAGTGCCACTCTCGTTTGGTGGTCCATACGTCGGACTCTTTGCGACTCGAGAAAAATACGCCCGCCAAATTCCCGGTCGACTGGTCGGTGAAGCTTTCGACAAGAATGGTCGTCGCGGTTTTGTGCTGACACTTGCTACTCGCGAGCAACACATCAGACGTGAAAAGGCTACGTCGAATATCTGCACCAATGAAGGACTGATCGCGCTCGCTGCAACCGTTTATCTGGAAACAATGGGACGAAAAGGTATTCAGGAAGTGGCGTATCAGTGTGCGCAAAAGGCGGCGTATGCTGCGAAACAAATCGTGGACATTCCCGGCTTCTCACTTCCCTTTACTGCTCCGGTTTTCAACGAGTTCGTTGTTCGGTCGCCGTTACCTGCGCGTGAGCTATTAGCAAACCTCGGCATGGAAAAAGCGATCGACGGCGGACTTGCGTTGTCGCGGTTTATGGCAAATCGGGCCAACGATTTCATAGTCTGCGCGACGGAAACGAATACTCGTGAACAGATCGATGCTCTGGCTGCCGGACTCCGCTCAATATCAACTGCTAAATAGTCCATATGACCTCTGGAATCACTAAAGTTACTAGTCACATCAGTCCAAATGAGCAACTGATTTTCGAGCGCTCCCAAACAGGACGCGTCGGTTATCGGCTGCCGGCACTCGACGTCGAGGAGCGTTCTCTTACTGAATTAATCCCCAGGGCCTTTCAACGAACGGACGATCTGGAGGGCGTGCCTGAAGTTAGTGAAGTAGATGTGATTCGACATTTTATTCGAATGTCTACCTGGAATTATTCAATCGACATCGGCATGTATCCGTTAGGTTCATGCACGATGAAGTACAACTCACGTCTGAATGAACGCGTCGCTCGTATTGCCGGCTTTGCAAACCTTCATCCACTCGCAGAAGAGACGGATGCACAGGGAGCACTCGAAGTTATTTTCGAACTGCAACAGCACCTTGCCGAGATAACCGGTCTGCCAGGTATTTCATTGCAGCCCGCCGCGGGCGCTCATGGCGAGATGACCGGCATAATGATCATCCGCGCCTTCCTTGACGCTCGAGACGGCGAATCAGCTGCATCGAGAAGGACGATGCTCATTCCCGACTCTGCTCACGGTACAAACCCGGCATCGGCTCATCTTTCAGGATTCTCAGTTAAAACGATTCGATCGACGTCGGAAGGTCTGACGGATTTGGAACACCTTCGTGAGTTGTGTGGTCTGGGTGATGTTGCCGGCTTAATGTTAACGAACCCCAACACTCTTGGTCTCTTCGAACGTAACATCAAAGAGATCTGCGACATCGTCCATGAGGCTGGCGGTCTTGTTTATATGGATGGCGCCAATATGAATGCGCTGGTTGGAATCGCGCGTCCCGGCGACATGGGCGTCGATGTGATTCACCTGAACCTGCACAAGACATTCTCGACTCCACACGGTGGCGGTGGACCAGGCTGCGGACCTTGCTGTTGTACTAAACCGCTCGAACCCTTTTTACCCGTTCCTCGAATCGTTAAGAAAGACGAGGGTTACCGACTCGATTACGATCAACCACGATCGATTGGTCGAGTTAAGGCGTTCTATGGCAACTACGGAATGATGTTGCGGGCCCTTTCGTACACACTGACTCACGGTCATGATGGCTTGCGTGAGGCCACTGAGGCGGCTGTCTTGAACGCTCGCTATGTTGCGAACGGACTGACAACAGACTTCGACAAGCCGTTCAACAGTCCTCCAATGCACGAGGTTGTGTTTACTGATAAGAAACAGTCTCGCAAAGGAGTTCACACACTCGACATCGCGAAGCGTCTCATCGATTACGGCTTTCACCCGATGACAATTTATTTTCCATTGATTGTTCAAGGTGCAATGTTGATAGAGCCGACCGAGTCAGTCGGAAGGCAGGAACTCGATCAATTCATCGAAGCCATGCGTTCGATTGCGAAGGAAGCGCTTGAGGATCCTGAACTGGTTCTAAATGCACCGCACAATACTCGCATCGGCCGCCTGGATGAAGCGGCAGCGGCACGCAAGCCCGTGTTGAAATGGAGACCGCAGCAGGCATCGGCGAGCGGAGGGTAGAGGAGGCAGGGGGGGCGGCAGGAGCAGGAGCAGGTAAGATTGTAATAGGTCTCATAGGTCTCATAGGTCCTATAGGTCCTATTATTGGTCTTATCGGTCCTATCAGTCCTATCAGTCCTATCAGTCTTATCGGTCCTATTTCGCTGGAACTCTCAGCAAGGCCAGCCTCTCCACCACTCTCCCGTTAACAAGGTGTTCTTCGACGATCTCGCCAACATCTGACGCCCTGACCTGCGCGTACCAGACTCCATCCGGGTAAATAAGCACGGCTGCGCCAATCGCGCAGAACCCAACTGAGGCACACTCCGTCAGTACAATGCTTCCGCAAGGATTGCGTCCTTTCTTTTCAGATCCGAACTGCAGCCCGCGGGCTTTCAGCTCAGTCTCAAAAGCCGACTTGACCGCCGCACTATCCACCGCAGAACAAGACTTGCCAGTACAAACAAACACGTGATGCTGAATCGGCGCGGTAACCACCGGAGCCAATTCTGCCAACCGGTCACAGTCGTCGATGAATTCACTGCTGCTCATATCAATCTCGTCAATCCTAACACGAGGTACCGCCCAAATCAGGACATCCGTGATTACCCAGTTAACCGTTTAGTGAAACTTCATTGTAGAATGATGTTCGAGCCGGCTGTTTGTGCCGCTCCTGTTTTACGTTGGGTGGTGATTTAAGAACTAAGTATGGCAACCGGCCTGGTTATCCACATCTCCTCGGGCAACGACCGGCACACTGAGATCCTCACGGATGAGCGCATTCGTATTGGCAGCTCGGAAGGCGCAGATCTGCGGCTCCGCGCGTCGTCTCTACCAAAGAATTCGAGCAATGGATACCTATTGGAACTCCTCCGACAAGAAGGAGCATACCAGGTTGTCGCCTTCGACAAGTCGCTCGAAGTAACTAAAAACAGTGCTGAATTTGCCGTCGGAGACTTGATCGAGGACGGCGATGAGATTCGTGTTGTCGGTTCGGATCTAATCCTTCACTTCTTCCCGATCCGATCGCTGCCGGCGGTTGTCCCCGGAGGCGGTTCGAAAGAGACCCATGTTGCGCCGTTCATCGAAGCTGCTGCTATTGAGTCGGCGGCTACCGCTCGTCGGGACGATGCGAAAGTGTTTCTTAGAGAGTTCACTCGAGAACTTGTCCGTGAAATTACTCCCAGCACAAAGCTGATCACCCTTGCGATTGCAATCGCTTTAGTTGGTGGAGTTCTCTATATCGGCTTCGCGATGTACAAGGAGCTGCAACGAAGTCGAAGGTTAATTGGTGACCTGGGCGCTCAGTTAGATCAAACGAAGCAGCAATCAGCAAAGCTCAATGATCAACTCACTGATCTCGGTAGAGCCAACAAAGAGATCCGCGACAGTCTTTCCCTGGCTGTGAAGCTGCGCAGTGAATACGGTCGCGGTGTTTGCCTTATTTCTGGATCTTACTACTTCGTGGAAGTTGGAACTGGACGACCGCTCCGATATCCAGAGGCTCAAACAAACGAGAGTGGTGCTGCGGTCCAAAGCGGCGATCAACCCGCGACGCTGACTCCTGAAGGGCACGCGGCCATAGCTGAATATGAATTTGTCGGCTCTGGATTTTATGTGGGAAATGGTTTTGTACTCACTAACCGTCACATCGTTCAGCCCTGGCTCGCGGACGATCGGGCGCAAAGCTTAACGGGAGTCAAGAGCCAACCGCGGCTAAGGAAACTAACGGCCTACTTTCCTGATTACCAACAGGCGATCTCATTAAAGTTTCTTTCAGCTGCACAGAAGGACGACTTGGCCGTGTGCTCACTGGATCTACCGGAGGTTCCATCAACAATTCCACTATTACCGCTGGAAACTGATCCTGACGCGGTGGCTGTTGGTAAAACTGTAGTCATGATGGGCTATCCGTCTGGACCAGATCGTCTCCTGGCCCTATTGGACGACGCTGAATCGCGAGGCATCCAGCAACGCTACGGCTCACTCGACGCACTCCTGGGTTACCTCGCTGAAACTAAGCGGATTCAACCGTTGACGACCCAGGGAAACATTACCGACCTCGATGTACGACGAATTGCATATGATGCCCGAACGGCTGAAGGAGGATCCGGGGCTCCGCTCTTTGGACCATCCGGCCGTGTGATTGGGGTAAATTTTGCGGTCTTCACGGAAAACCAGGGCTCGAATTTTGCTGTACCGATCCGCTTTAGTGTCCCGCTACTCGAACGCAGCGGTTGGGAACCCCCGCCCCCCAAGGATGGCGAAGCAGTAAGTCAATCAGGCGCCCATCCCCCCGCAGCAACAGTTAAATAAAATCTGTCCCCGAGTTAACGCCAGGCCTGTCGAAAACGTCCGAAGTGTGAGTAGGACCAGTAAGAAGGTGCGGGTCTGCATTCGATCTATTGTTACAGCCTATGGGCTGTCACAAGTGACAGCAAAAAACTGATCCAAACGGTATTACAGTGATGATATATTTGATTGTGCCTTCGATGGGGCATAGCTATTGCTGATTGCAAGAACCCCGGGCGCAATTGTTACGCTTTCCCGAAGCGTCCGAGATTGAGTGCAGTACAAACTCCCCATTCGCCAGATATTGTTGCGTACTGTTTTGAAGAACCGACAAGAATGACGACACAAACGCGAAGGCCCCGGCATCAGGCTTGGAGCTTGTTTTTCTCCCTACTGCTTGTTCTCTCGCCTCTGCTGCAAAGCATCGGCCACTCCCAATCTCCGGAACCGCAGACTAGCGTCCAACAGATACCCGAGGATCTGTCTCAGATATTAAGACTCGATCGTCTTGAGGTGAGCGGTGGGGCAGAATTGCTTACTGTGAAAGCACGACTCGCCGGGGTCGATTCTGACAAAGATGATGATTGGGTTCCGCTCGTTTCCATTCTTCGCGACACGCTGGGCGATAACAATCGGGAGAATGACCGGCTGAGGTATGCGTGGCCGCTTACGTACACTCGGCCAACGTTAAAACAGCGATTTGCTGCTGCCGTGCCGTTCCTTTACACGCGAGTCGGTAATAAAGAAAACCTTTCGAACAAACCACCACCACCTGCATTGGATCTTGCTGCTCCCGAAACAGAAGTATGGGACAAACTGTTTTGGGCAGCCATCCAAAATGTTTTGCTTGATCCATATGGCACTCCGATCAAGGCATCAACAAGTGCATACAGGAAAAACGCGTCTGATTATCGCAAGTCACATATCATTCGGGCGTTGTCTGTGCTTGCCTTATATGAATCCGTCAAGGGCGAGTCAGCCTTCACGCAATCCGAATTAGCGGAGATTCAGGCTCGTCTTCTCTTGACTGACAAAACGTTCGGTGGCCTGGTCGACGACACACAGCTTCAGGGATATTACGCAAGACGACTGGCACAAACGCGAGACGAGCGCGGTCACAACTGGGAACTTCTTAGGCAAAGAGCTGAAGCGGAATCGCTCTACTTTGAGCCGCTGCAAATGCCTGACGGCATAGCGAGTCATGCGATGCTCTGGCTGGCTGAACCGGATCTAGCCAAACGAAAAGGTGCTTCGTTTGAGAGTCGTTTTCTAAATATTGCGAATCCATGGACTGATAAACGATTGCAAACTTGGGAAGGCTACACAGAGACGCGGTACCTGGATTCTACGGGCAATGTCGTTGCTGAAGACGCGCCCGGAGCACACCCTGTGCAAATGATCCCACTGGCGCTTTACGGCCTCGATTATCCAAAGATTCCGATGCTGCTGGTCGACTTTCGTGACAAGTACAATCCAAAGAAGCGTGAAATGTCGCGACGAGTTCTAAACGATTTGACGCGAAATGTCCTCTCTGTTTCGAAATTTGGCAACCTGCCATTTTTCCTCGGCCGAACGGTCTTTGATTTCGTCACCGGTCGCCGCGGAATGGATATCAATCAGCCATCTCGTTTACAAACATATTCACAGTTGAAACTATTTCTTGCTCTCAACGAAACGATGGCTCCGAACCTTCGTGAGGAGGTTAATGGGCGGCTCGAGAAGCTTTCGCTTAATCCATTTGAAAATGATGTGAATGCGGAAGCCAACGTTGCGCACCAACAGTATGCGGCGCTGGTCGCTTTCGCAAAGGATCCTGACGGTCTGGCCGCAAAACTGGAACGAGACCGACGCGCAGAGTTGACGCCACTGGAACACGGCAGCAAGACACAAATAATCTTTCGGGTAGCAAATGTCTTGTCGTTTGGAAGGTATGTTCATCGCGAAGAACGCACCGTAGATATGGAGAGCCGCCTCGATATTGCCCGGCGGTTGAATTACCACACCGATTTTCTGCGCGAGGTGGCCAAGTCTAACGCTGAGATTGAAGTCGCCTGGAATCCGGATGATATTCGCCGGTCCCTACAATTCATTGCGGACCATGGCGACGAAGCAGGATCAAACGCTGTGGTGGCAACAGCCAAGATCTTCGAGCGTACACGAGATGATGAAGTACGGCGCGCTTGTCTGGAGAGTCTTTCACGAATTAATCACACCAAGGCACGAAACGAGCTTCTCAAGATCTCCCAGAACCAGGGGCTGGATCAGATGTGGCGCGACCTCGCGACCACAAATCTGCGAAGCATGAACGAACGTTCACAACCGATTGCGGCCTCCGTGAATGGTTCCCCCCTCAAGAGCGGTCAGCCATAAGCCGATGAACCAGCCGCACTTGATGAAGAACGGCAAGGTCATCAGCCTTTCGCTTAACTACTTTGGTAGCTCACGCGTCTTTTTAATTCTACTCACGCTCGCTCTCAGTTCCCTCTCAACGTTCGGACAAACCAGGCGTTTGGTCGTGATCAAATGCGACGGTCTTCCTCCCGGTCTCATCGACCGCTTTGTAAAAGAGAAAGACCCGGCAACAGGCAAGAGTAGCCTGCCCTGGTTCGACTACATCTTTTACCAACGCGGGACGCGGCTCTCAAACTTCTACGTGCGCGGGATGAGCCTCTCAGCGCCTTCATGGTCAATGCTGGATACAGGTCAGCATCTGCAGTTGAAGGGTAACGTTGAATTTGATCGCTACACTCTGCACTCCTACGATTACCTGAATTTCATTCCGCTCTACCTTGGCAATATAACAGGGTCTCGAATTGACATGCCTGGTGTCGAAGTACTCGACTCAATTGGCGTCCCGCTTTTTCCTGATGCTTACCCACACGATGAACGCTATCTCACCTTCTCATTGTTTCTGCGTGGTGCCCGCTATTCGACGCTGCAAGGTGGACTCGAAGGAAGGTTCAAAAAGTCGCCCAAGGATCTCTTCGACGAATGGACAATGGGTTTTGAAATGCGCAGCGCGCTGAGCGATCAGTTGCTGCGGGAACTAATTGCCAAACTGTCAGACCCCAGGATTCAGTATCTCGATTTAATGATGACTGACTTCGACCACGTTGCTCACCATAACAATGATAGTCAGACGCAACTTTTTGTGTTGAAGCAGATGGATGCAGTCATCGGCCAGGTCTGGACGGCGATCGCTAAAAGTCCTTTAGCAAATGAAACGGCGCTTGTCGTCGTCTCCGATCATGGGTTCAACACCGATGAGAAGATTTATAGCCAGGGGTTCAATCTGGTGAAATTGCTGGGAAGCAGGCAGGGTGGCGGTCATCACGTTATAACCAAGCGCCGCCTGATGATGGACTACGCGATCAAGGGCATCAACCCGTTGGTTCCGTTGATTACCACCACGACTGACGAGTCATACTATTTGAAAAAGCAAAGCACTGAGTATCCGACCGCGATGCTGGATTTCGATGGAAACGAACGGGCATCGATCCATCTGCGCAATAGTGACTTGAACAAACTGCATATTCTGCTTCGGGAGCTACAACGCAAGGATTTATTACCGGCGATTGGCAAGGCTGCGACTGCGGAGTTCTTTGCGACCATTGACGGACGAAGGGCCGAGTGGACTAAGACGCTTTCAGAAATGCAGGCTGAATTAGTGGTGTTGCGCAGGAACATAGAAAAACAGCGCATCTTGTGGGCGGCACAACCTAAAAAGTTTTCGAAGGAACAAGAGCAGGCCGGTCTCGATGAAGCGGCAAAGCGCATCTTCGTTCAACTCGATCGGTGGCAAAGCGAGGAGAAAGAATATAGCCACTACTTAACAGTGCTTGAAAACCTGTTGCAACTGTCTCGATCGTCATTCGATCCGATGAAGATCAAGATCGAAGAAGTAATCCCCACAGATTCGATGGGAGATCGCAATAACATCTATCAGCTTCAAAATTATATCGTTGGTCTTACGCCTGATGGTCTCGTTTTGAACAGCGATGGCGCGCTTAATATCGAAGGTAGTTTTGTTCGCCTCAACTATTTTAATCTCCTCCACAGCATAACGGTCCGAAATAGTCAGGCAGGCGTTTCAAACAAACCAATCGATTTAATCGCGACCAGACTTCCCTCCAGCCTGGTGAGCGCTGCTGTGCACGAAAATAATCTTGCGCCTGATGTTGTGTGGGTAACGTGTGGATCAGCCAGGCAGGCGCTGCTTCTCTTTCAAAACAATGACCGTGGCGAACTGCGCATTCGTTATTTGCCAATCAAAAACCTCGCTCAGACTGTTAATGGGGAGGTGCATTTCGAGGAACTTGAATGGCAACCTGGACTACCACTCCAGATTTTCGAGGATCCCAGGCTATCAATCGGTTCGGCCGATCGCGGCCAATGGCTGAGTCAGTGGCACACAGAAACCGAATGGTTGGAGGCGCTACATGAAACCTCATATTCGAATGGCTTGATTGGATTGAACGAAGAATTGGCGCGACATCCAAACGAACACGTTTCAACCAGCGACCCTGGTCTAACGCACGACCAGCGCATCACTCGCGAATTCATTCAACGACAGCGAGATCTTTGTGAATCTGAAATGCTGGTTGTTGCAAACAATCATTGGAACTTTGACGTCCGTGGCTTCAATCCAGGTGGTAATCACGGTTCATTCTTCCGCATTTCTACACACTCGACGTTTATGATTGCGGGTGGTAAGAACACCGGTATTGGTCAGGCCCAAACGATCGAAGAGCCATATGATAGTCTTAGTTTCGTGCCGACGCTGTTGGCATTAATTGGTGATTTACGCGATGATAGCACTCCCGTTCCAGCTTTGTGGGAGAAGGGATTCAGACGTTTTCCCGGCCGCGTAATCAAAGAACTTCTGCCTGGCGGTCTGAACAACAGAAACAGTACTGCCGTTGGAGCAAACGTATCGCCTTGATTGAATCTGACGAACTCGAAGAAGACTGGCAAACAGAGGAACCTGAAGAGCTCGCCGCAGAACCACCACCTGCTTCCAAGACTGCACGACGTTCATTTGCCTGGCTGCAAACACTCGCCTTTTTGCTAGGTCTTGCGCTGCTCGTCTACGTAATCAATCGCGTTGGTTTACAACCGCTCTTCGATGCGCTTCTACGAATCGGTTTTGGATTCTTTATAGTTCTCGGTTTGAGTGGTTTGCGCCACGTGCTTCGTACCATAGCGATGCGGGCGGCAGTTCCTCCCGAGCATCGTCGTATCAGTTTCCGTCAGGCATTCGCCGCACGATTAGGTGGTGAAGCCATCAGCTTCCTCACTTTCACTGGACCGCTTCTTGGGGAAGCGACCAAAGTAGCGCTGCTCCGGAAACGCATACCGCTAACGTACGGCGTACCTGCACTCGTCGTCGACAACTTGCTCTACAACTTGTCGGTAGTCGTTTTTGTTTTGAGTGGTGCATGCGTGATGCTGCTGATCTATCCGCTGCCCACACCCGTCTATACAGTTCTCATAATTATAGCGAGTATGGCGGCCCTGGGGATTATTGCAGCGGCTCTCGCCGCCAAGCGACGCGTCATGCTGCTCACCTGGGCCATAGATCGTCTTGGAGAACTCCGGCTGAGCCCAAAAGTGATTCTCAAACGCAGGCATCATATCTATCACCTTGAGTCGAAAGTTTACGACTTCTATAAGCATCATCCCGGCGCATTTTTCGGAATGATAGCTTGTGACCTGCTCTCTCACGTGACGAGTGTTATTGAAGTCTTCGTAGCCCTGCGTTTTCTGGGATTCCATCCGCTCGTTTCTCAGGCTTACATTATTGAATCGCTGACTAAAGTAATTAACTTCACCTTTGCTTTTGTGCCTGGAACGATCGGAGTTTACGAAGGTGGCACCGAAGTTATTCTTCAAAAGGGCCTGGGCTTTACCCCGGCCACAGGACTCGCGCTGGCGCTGGTTCGCAAAGCGGCGATAGTTTTTTGGACCTCAATTGGATTGCTGGTACTTACATCACGAACTTTACCTAATGCGTGGCGGCGTGTTCTGGATCGAAGCCCGCGCTTACGACGACTTATGGATAGCCTTGTATTCTCAAACATCGCTCATAGACCTGCTCGCACGGCAGTTAGCATTTTAGGAACGGCGGTTGGCGTATTGTTGATCGTCTTTACGGTTGGACTAGCCCATGGCGTACTCCATGAACGCGGCAAACGCGAGTCAAACATCGGGGCGCAGATAATGATTCGACCTTCGGGTTCAATCGGACTGGCGGGCGGTTCACCATTCAGACTTCAGGTCTCACACGCCGCAGAGATCGCCCGAATAGACGGAGTGCGAGCTGCAACGGCCATCGGACAAGCTCTGGATAAGAGCGATTCTGGTTTCGGGCAGAGACTGATTGACGGAATCGATTTCGATCAATACGCAAACCTGGCCGGCATATCTATTCGTGAGGGCCGCAAACTTCTTTCAGGAGACGAGGCGATCATAGATCCTCAGTGGAAGGAAAACCGTCACGCTCAAGTTGGTGACACAGTAAAACTATTCGAGCGCTCATTTAAGATCGTCGGCGTTTATGAACCACCGGGTGGCGGACGAATCAAGATCCCACTTTCAACGTTGCAGGAACAGGAGGGTGCTGAAGGCCGCGCCACTGCCATTTTGGTGGCCTGTGTTGATTCAGCAACTCAAGACGAGGTTGCCAAACGAATTCAAAAACAGTTTCCTGACGATCAGCTTATCTTCACTCGCGATCTTCCAGAGCTTTATGCGAGTGGAGTTCCCGCACTGAACATATTCATCAAGGTCGTTGTCGGTGTTGCAGCTTCCATCAGTATGCTTGTGATTTTGCTTGCGATGTACACGACAGTTACTGAACGCACCCGGCAGATCGGCATACTCAAATCGTTGGGTATGTCGAAATCGGCGATTGCCTGGGTGATCGAACAGGAAGCAATGGTTGTTAGTTTTCTTGGTGTGGTTGTAGGCGTGTTGTTTACCCTCGCTGCACGTTTTGCCGTGATGCGCGTAACGAGCCTAACGATCGAAATCGAACCTCGCTGGATTCTCATCTCACTGGCCGTCGGCTTGTTGGGAGGCACAATCGGTGCACTTTACCCTGCTCTGCGTGCGGCAAAACAGGATGCAGTTGAAGCGCTGAGCTACGAGTAGATTGATTGGAGGGCCCTATGAGCGAAGCAGCATCGGCAGCGGCAGTGATCGCGGCCATAGCAAACGCGATCAAAGCGAGTGGGGTGATTGTTCACGTATCGCAAGAAGACTTTCAAAAGATTCTGCTGCTGAGTGAGAACCCTCTGGTTATATGTGCGACCGGCGGATTTATTTCGAAGACCTACCAGTATATGACGAGCTATAAAGGCTTCGCCTTTTTTACGAAGTGCCCGGTCCCGCTGGCCTTCCCTCCCGGGACCGAAACAATTCTTGCAAAAAAGATCTGGATTCCGGGATAAGGAATTTCAGATTTAAGATTTCAGATTGCAGATTGTCCGATAGTCAACTTTGGGTCGTCGGTGTATCGGATCTATATGACCTATAGTTCCTATTCGGCAGATCAATCTCAAATCGTAAATCTGAAATGATCTGGGACGTAATAATTATCGGCGCTGGTGTGGCTGGCTTAGCGGCAGCACGAGATCTCAGCCATGCAGGTCTTTCGGTCGTCGTGCTCGAGGCCCGTTCTCGAGTCGGTGGACGAATCTTCACGAAATACGAACCAGACCCAACATTGCCTATCGAACTCGGGGCGGAGTTTATACACGGCAAATCGAAAGAGATCTTCTCAATCATCGAAGAGGCCCATCTGGAAGTAGAAGAAGTGACGGGCAGGCACTGGTTCGTTGATCGGGGCAAACTCTCCGGGTCGGGAGAGTTCTGGTCAGCAGTTGAAAGCATCCTGGCCAAAATGCGGGATGACATCAAGGATCGTTCCTTCGAAGACTTTATTCGTTCTTTACCGGATGACGAGTATTCGCCGAGAGCGAAAGAGATAGCGAAACGCTTCGTCGAAGGTTTTCATGCGGCCAAAAGCGAACGCATCGGCATTCATGGTCTCACGGCAATCGAAGACGCGAGCCATCCGATAGATGGAGACCGTTCTTTCCGTCTGCGCAACGGCTATCACTCGATTACAAGTTGGCTACAGCACCAGACTGAGACTAGTGGCGGAAGGATTGAACTTGATGCGACAGTGCGAGACGTGAAGTGGCAGCGAAACGTTGTCGAAGTTCGCCTGGCTGCAGGCGAGTTCTATGTGGCGACTTCGGCTTTGATAACGGTGCCCCTCTCCGTATTACAGCTCGAGTCAACTGAAGAGCCTGCGATCAATTTCGATCCCCAGCTTCCAGATTGGAAGTTACAGGCAATTCAAGGTATCGATATGGGAACAGCCTTGCGTGTGGCGCTGCAATTTACCGATCGTTTCTGGGAGACATTGACGCTGGCGGGAATCGATGAACGAGGACTTAAGAATCTGGGGTTTATCCATTACGCTGACGTGCCGCTGCCGACCTGGTGGACAACACTCCCGGAGCATGAGGCGATTTTGGTTGGGTGGGCCGGAGGTCCAGACGCCGAAAGACTTTCAAGCGCGACGGACGATGAGATCCTAACCAAAGCAATTCAATCGTTGTCTCAAATCTTCTCGGTCAATGAATCTGAATTGCGCATACGAATAAAGAGGAGCTATTTTCACAACTGGGAGAAAGATGAATACGCGAGAGGTGGATATAGCTATCTACCTGTGAACGGCATTGAGGATCAACTCAATCTCGCTAAACCAGTGGACGACACCTTATTCTTCGCCGGCGAGGCGACCAGCTTCGGCAATGTTGGAACGGTTCACGGTGCGATTCAAAGTGGTCAGCGAGCTGCGCGAGAAATACTGACGGCACTGGGCAAGAGTTCGAGATAACTGAGTCACATTTTCAGCGGAACCTAATCGTCAGGCATAGCGTTTCCAATTAGTGCAACGACTCTTCTGAACAGGATCGAAGCAAATGTACTGCCCACAATGCGGGACTGATTCTTCCCCGGGACTGACATATTGTCGTTCCTGCGGCACAAATCTTAAGGTCATAGGCAAGGCTGTAACGCTTAGCGAAGCAATTGCGCGGAGCGATCGCGGGCCTATGCCGAAGATCCGAGAGATGATGAAGAGTTTGAAAGTCGATCAAGTTACGGAAGAAGTGTCGCGCGCGCTTGAGCACATGAACAAGGAGATTGCCAACATCTCACCAGAGACGAAGGAGGTAGCTCACAAGGATTGGCAGAATCGTCCCTGGATCAAGATCCCCAAAAAGACTCCCGCTGAACGTCGTGAGCGTCACCTCACCAAAGGTGTGGTTTCGGTCTTTTCAGGTGCCGGCCTAACGCTGTTCCTTTATTACTTATCTGCCGCGTTAGTTCTAAAACTTCCTCCTCACATCGTCGCGCAGATTCCATTTGAAATAGATCCGGTGGTGCGAATGATCTGGTTGTTCGGTTCGATACCAATACTTAGTGGCGTCGGACATATTGTCGCCGGGTTATTGATTCGACCCAATCGCTACGAACTTCCTCAAGCAGAAGAAGTGAAGCCCGAGCAGATTGAGTTTCCAAGACCCTCGGCAGCCAAAGTTACTACGTCAATCCCTGGCAGTATTACTGAGAACACCACTGAACTGCTTGAAGAGAAATCGTATCGATAGCGCAAAATTGCTTCTGAGCCACTCTTTGAGAAGGTACCACCCCCTTCAGCAGCGTGGAGTCTCAATTTCGCGCTACCGCAGCCGCACACTAAATCCGAGCGATACCACCTGCTTCAGCAGCGTGGAGTCTCAATTTCGCGCTCTGCGGCTGTCGCCCAATTCGAGACTTAGGTTAAGCGCGTATGCTGTTGTAGCAAAAACCTGAATCTTCACGCTGAACCCGGCCGTGTCTTTGACACCCGTGCTGTTGTAGCGAAAAGGTGAACCTCCACGCTGCTGAAGCAGGTGGTATCTTCCCGATAGTGCGCCGTTGCGGTAGCGAAAAGGTGAACCTCCACGCTGCTGAAGCAGGTGGTATCGCCCCGATGGAGTGTGCGGCTGCGGTAGCGCGAAATTGAGACTCCACGCTGCTGAAGCAGGTGGTATCTTCCCGATAGTGAGCCGTTGCGGTAGCGAGAAATTGAACCTCCACGCTGCTGAAGCAGGTGGTATCGCCCCGATGGAGTGTGCGGCTGCGGTAGCGCGAAACTGAACCTCCACACTGCTAAAGCAGGTCGTATCTTCCCGATAGTGACTTCCTGGATCCGGCTACGGCTTGCGCGGATGAATCCGGATTGCGTAGTCCGGCCAACACTCGCGCGGGTCAAAGTCCTCGTATAACGAAGAATTGGAATTGTCTTCTTCGTCGAAACCGAAAGGACCAAAGACATTGGTTGACGGCGCTGGTGGCGCGAACTTCGGATCGAGCGCTTTCGCAATTTGATCTCGAGCGTCAGCCAAATGTGCTTTCGTCTCACGATCGATAGCTCGTGGGCCGGCCGCTGCGATCGCAGCATTGAGATCACGCAGTTCCGCTTTGATCATCGCCCGGTATTCATCGCCGGCAGCCGGCCTGCCATTCAACTTCTGCGACAGCAAGTCGATGTATGAGTTCTGCAAGTTCCGACGATAGACATCGATATGTACCGGGCCTCCTTCTATTTCTTTCCAGATGCCCTTGCGTACGTCAGCCATGAACTCACTCGGACGATAAGCTCCTGCCCCATCGATAGCTTCCTGCTCAACCAACCGGTCAAAGCGGGCGTTGCTCAACAACGAGTTCAATATTCGCTCCTGTGCGACGTTCACCCTCGCAACAGCACCTGAAGGTTCGATTCGCCTCAGAATTTCCGGCTTCAGCGCCCATGTTGGTGTGGCAAACGCGTTGTCGTTTAGAAAACGCACCGCCGCAGCCTGTCTATCACGCGGCACCATCGTGAATCGAACCCCCTCCTGTCCTGCGTGTTTCTGCTGCGAATTGAATCCGCCTATGATTCCCGTGACGTGGTTCAATTCTGTTGCCCACTGACCGAGCATACGTCCGTACAGTTCTTCCAGATCGTCGTACGGCTCACCCGGATGCGAAGTGGCCGGCAATAACATATCCGCCACGCGTTTAAGATTCTTGATTCCATAGCCAGTGGCGACTACTGCATCAGCATCACCAACCGCCTCCGTATTCTCACCGGGATCGGAACCGCGAGCATCAGCAGTTGAGAAACGCAGATACGGCTTCGTGTCCTGCTCTCTTGCCCATGTATCGAGCGTTGTTTTCTCTTCGTCAGGCGTCTTTGCATTCGGAATTGGTTTGTATCCCCACATCGTTGCCCATTTGTCATAAGGACCAATGCGTGGAATCAAATCTTCCAAAGCGATGTTGTCTTCAGGTTGAGCGACGTAATTGAAGCGAGAATAGTCCATGAGTGTTGGTGTATGACCCATGGTGTGTAGCCACTGCGCATCACGTACTTTGTCAACGCCGTAAGTCGCGCTTGCTTTCATGTTGTGCTGGAAACCCAGCGTGTGTCCAACTTCGTGCGCAATGACGTATTCAACAAGTCTGCCCATGAGATCGTCTGGCAGTGGCAGCTTCTTAGCTCTGGCGTCGAGCGGTCCAACTTGAAGGAAGTACCAGTCGCGCTGGAGATTCATTACGTTATGGTAGTACTGAATATCTGATTCAAGGATCTCACCGGTCCGCGGATCGGAGACGTGGGGTCCCGAAGCATTCTCAATCGTGGACGGCAGGTAGCGAATGCAGGAATATCGCGCATCCTCAGGATCCCAATTAGGATCTTCTGCTTTGCTCGGTGCCTCCTTCGCAATGATTGCGTTCTTGAAGCCGGCTGCCTCAAACGCCGGTTGCCAATCTTCAATTCCCTTCTTAATCCAAGGCACCCACTTCGTCGGTGTTGCGGGATCGACGTAATACACAATTGGCTTGATCGGTTCCGACAACTCAGCGCCAGGATCCTTCTTCTCCAATCGCCATCGAGTGATATAGGTGCGTTGCGGCGCGCGCTGCTCGTCTACACCGTAGTCTGTTTGTCGAATCGTGAAGTAACCAACACGCTCGTCAAACAATCTCGGCATCATCGGTTTCTCAGGAAGCTTGACCATACTGTAGTGCATTACGACGGTCGCATTTGACCCGGCGCGCATACCCTGAGCAAATGGGTTCGGTGGTGGTTGCGGCGCACCACCACCCGCCGCGGGAGTGATGTCAGGTGGCGAGGTATATGTTTGCGATACTTCAACTTCAATATTCGTCGGAAATGACTTCGTTTTTTCAATGAATGATCGCGTTGCATCAAAACCACGAGCACGCAATCGGGTTCGAGCACTGAATTCAGTCACTTCCGTGGTGAACAATCGGGTCACATCAATTACGGCAGATTCATCTTTGCCAAATGCCTCAATGTTGAAGGCCATAATGATAGTGTCATTATTCGCTGCCTGAACTGCACGTGAGACTGGCAGTTTCGGATCAGCAACAACATCGTAGGAGATATTGCGCAGAAGCACTCGGTTGCCTTTGCGCTCCCACTTCACGACTCGATTACCGGCAGCCTGTCCACCGTACCCAACACCCAAAGTTGTTCTGGCAATCTGACTAACCCAGAGAAACTCTTTGCCAAATTCGCTCTTAGGAATTTCGTAATAGACCTTGTCTTTAATGGTATGGATCGTAAAGATGCCATCGTCTGATTTGGCATCTTTCGTAATGACGCGCTCATAAGGCCGTGGTTCGGCCGACGGCGGCTGTCGATCGGGTCGTTGCTGTTCCTGGCCTCCGGGCGCACCAGCGGGCGGATTCTGTGGATCCTGGAGTCCGCTGACGGCTTCCGACCGTGTGGTGAAAACGAGAGCGCAAATAAGAAAAAGCAAAACGAGGATCGAGACAGGGAGAGACCGGGATCGCATTCGCATGCGTTACTCCTTCCGATTGATTGATGAAATTTTCGAGTGCGGGTAGCCTCCGCAAACTGCAGCGGAACGAATGAACTTGCAGGTCGACAAATTAGCGGAGCAACCCAGATTGAGCAGTGCGAACAATAAGCTCAGGCGAGGTTCTGAGTCAACGAGCCTTTTGATTCTATGTGCCGGGAGCGCAGGCGGAGACGTCTGCCCGCGTTACAGAGTTCCAATTTGGTTTATCGAGGCTGCAATATCTGTTCTTGGTTGAGCTGGACGCGGGCAGGCGGGGACGCCTGCGGTCCCAGGATGAAGGGGCTGCCAAAGACTCTTAAGCCTTGCGATTGATAATACGTCGAGGAGCAGGTCGAGCAGTCACTGCCGTCTGAGCACGATCTACAAGTAACGGTAACGGATTAATTGCGCCGCCTGATGTGTAAACTCCAAAGTGAAGATGTGGAGGAGTACCCTGAGCATTGCCGGTGGTTCCCACATAACCAAGCAGCGTCTGTCTGGTCACAGAATCGCCAATCGCGATTCCCGGAGCATACGAATCAAGATGCGCGTAATAGTAAACACGTCCACCATCTCCAATTACCGATACGGTCTGTCCGCCGAGGTTGTTTTCACCAACGTTGTAAACATAGCCGGAGGTCGCGGAATAAATCGGAGTTCCCTTCGGTGCAAAGATGTCCTGACCTTCGTGCAAGCGATCCGTACCGCGCGGTGCATGCCAGGTGTTGGCTATTTGTCGCTTCAGAACATCCTGCAAAGGCATCGCCAGTTTGGAGTCAGGGTCACGAGTGTAGAGTCGCACGACACGCCCATAAAACAACAATTTGTCCCACGCAGCGACGCCGGCGCCGGATATTGACAGAACCACGACGGCCAAACCTGTTACAGCAAATACCTTAACCAATTTTCTCATTCCTCTTGTGGGATGCGTGGTGAGTTTTGTGCGTTGCGTATTTGGGCGAGCGTTGATTTGGAATCTTCGTCGCATGACCCGCTAAACGAAATTCCGATGTATGTGGTTCCCGAGAGATCGACGCGAGTGGGCGAGGGGCCGGGGCCGAGGACGCAAATTCATGATTCGTACTTTTTTAGTTACTCTCCGGCGCGTGGTGGAACTGGCTGCTGGGTTGGGATATTATCCGTCCCATTCGATCCGACCAATAGAACTAATCAAAGCCCGAACAACGATGGAGCAGTTTTTAAACGAATTCCACGATATCGTCGAGACCGCACGCGGCAGCTTGCTTCTTCTGGACGCGGAAGACGCAGCAAAGCATCCTGCAGGCAAATGGTCGCCAAAGGAAATTGTCGGACATTTGATCGATTCTGCTGCTAACAATCATCAGCGCTTCGTTCGCGCTCAGTTTACTGACGATCTGGTTTGCCCGTCCTACGATCAGGAAAACTGGGTGAACGCTCAGAAATATGCCGACGAATCATGGTCGGACCTGGTGAACTTGTGGGCAAGTTACAATCTTCATCTTCATCATGTAATTGCAGTGATACCGCAAGACACGCTTAGTCGCCGTCGCGAAAAGCACAACCTCGATCGGGTCGCCTGGAAAGCTGTTGACAGCACCACTCCAACGACTCTCGAGTATTTCGTACGCGATTACGTCGGGCATATGCGACATCATCTACAACAAATCCTCGGGCAAGAGTTTGGCAATTCTTATCAAACATTAAATTGAAGGAGAGTCCATGGCGTTAACGATTGAAGAACTCAAGCACAAGAACATCTCGGAACTCCGCGAAATCGCGAAGGACCTCGACCACGAAGCAGTGCAGGGCTACACACAACTAAATAAGGAACACCTGGTCATGGCGCTTGCGAAGGCTCTCGGCATTCAGCACACGCATCATGATGTAGTTGGGGTCGATAAGGCGTCGATCAAAAAACGAATTCGTGAACTCAAGGTTAAGAGAGAGGCCGCACTTACGGCGCATAATCACGCGGAACTAAAAGCTGTGAGACGAAACATCCATAGGCTGAAACGGCAAATCAATAAAGCGACAGTGTAGGTGGGGATCGCAGAATAGGTCTCATACGTCCTATAGGTCCTATTCCACGTTGACTTTGGATCCAAACTAACTTAGAAGTCGGACAGCAAATCAAACAATTCACAAAACCAGCAAAGTGAGGTAGCTCATGAAACAAGCTATCAGTCTCAGCGTGAATGGTGTTACTCGGACGGACGAGGTTGAACCTCGCTTACTTTTGGTTCATTACCTTCGCGACGTTTTGGGTCTGACAGGCACTCACGTGGGTTGCGAGACGTCTTTATGCGGTGCCTGCACCGTAATGCTCGACGGCCAGGCCGTAAAATCCTGCACCATGTTTGCCGTCCAGGTTGACGGGAGCGAAGTGAAAACTATTGAAGGCTTCGCCAGTAACGGTGAACTGCACCCCGTGCAGGAAGGATTTTGGGAAAAGCACGGACTCCAATGCGGGTACTGCACTCCCGGGATGATCGTCACCGCGGCGCAACTACTCGATCGAAAATCAAATCCATCGCGCGAAGAGATCTGTCATGGTCTCGACGGGAATTTGTGCCGCTGCACCGGGTATCAGCACATCATTGAAGCCGTCGAGTATGCTGCCGCAAAGGCCGCCGGAAAATGATTCTCGATCTTTGTTCCTGCTGCTTTGTATTTCGTACTGCGTCCCAGCAAAAAGGACAAAGATCAAAGCTCAAAGCTCAAACGGAAATGTTCGGAGGCACTCATGCCAAACAAATATATCGGCCAGTCGATTAAGAGGACTGAAGATCCCCGCCTAATCAAAGGCCTCGCTCATTATGTCGATGACATCAGGCTGCCTGACACTCTACATGTCGTGTTTGTGCGCTCAGTCTATGCACACGCGCGTATCAAGAGTATCGATACTTCAGCGGCAGTGAGCGCGCCAGGCGTTGTAGCGGTTTACACCGGGCAGGACGTAGCCGACAAACTCGGGCCAGTTCCCTGTGCGAGTGCGTTGCCTGAATTGAAGGTTCCCGATCATCGCGTGCTTGCCAAAGACAAGGTCTATTTCGTTGGACATCCAATCGCCGCGATTGTCGCTACCGATCGTTATGCAGCGCGCGATGCCGTCGATCTGGTAGTCGTGGAGTATGAAGACTTGCCGGTCGTAACCGATGTCGAAGCGGCGGCAAAGGGCGGGCCGATCATTCACGAACAATTCCCGGATAATATCGCCTACAAGTTAACCTCCGGTGAGGGCGATATTGCCGCCGCCTTCGCCTCAGCCGATCGCACCGTCAAGCAACGTATACTTCACAACCGGCTGGCGCCCATCGCAATGGAACCGCGGGGCGTTCTCGCTCGGTATCTACCCGGGGAAGAAGAACTGACTGTCTGGTCATCAACACAAATCCCACACCTTCTCCGCACGCAACTGGCGCTGATGATCGGAATGCCGGAAAACAAACTTCGCGTGATTACTCCGGAGGTCGGTGGCGGTTTCGGATCCAAGTTGAATGTCTATGCTGAAGAAGCTTTACTGGGCTGGATATCAATGCAACTTGGTAAGCCGGTCAAATGGATTGAGACACGGCGCGAGAACATCGCGGCTACAATTCACGGCCGAGGACAAGTCGGAGATATCGAAGTCGCATTTAAGAACGACGGTATAGTCACAGGTCTTCGTTACAACGTCTTTGCGGATCTCGGCGCCTATCACCAGCTGCTTACGCCAGCGATTCCAACTTTGACTGGTCTCATGCTATCGGGCGCTTACAAGATCCCCGCTATTCAAATAAACATCACCGCTTGCTTCACAAACAAGATGGCCACAGATGCTTATCGAGGTGCAGGGAGACCTGAAGCGACGTACGTCGTTGAACGTGCATTGGACCTTGTCTCCGCGGACCTCCAAATGGATCCCGCTGAAGTTCGCAGAAAAAACTTTCCATCCGCAAACGAGTTTCCATTCCACACCGCAACCGGACTCGACTATGACAGCGGCAATTACGAAGCTGCTCTCGACAAGGCTCAATCTATCGCTGATTACGCAAAGCTTCGCGCCGAACAAAAGGCCGCTCGAGCGGAAGGCCGCCTTGTGGGAATCGGTATCTCGACCTACGTTGAGATTTGCGCACTTGGACCTTCACAGGCAATGCCTGCCGGAGGTTGGGAGAGTGCAACAGTTCGTATTGAACCTACAGGCAAAGTGACAGTTTTGACCGGTGCATCACCACATGGCCAGGGCCAGGAAACTTCTTTTGCTCAAATTGCCGCGGACGAGCTTGGTGTCAACCTCAACGATGTCACAGTAATTCACGGCGACACTGGTGTAGTTCAGTATGGCATTGGCACGTTCGGGAGCCGGGCTACGGCAGTCGGTGGCACGGCTGTATATGTCGCGATTCAGAAACTAAAGGAGAAGGCCGAGAAGATCGCAGCACATATGCTCCACGCCGACGCAACGCGAATCGCCTTCGAAGGCGGAAAGTATTCTGTTAGTGCTGCCAGTGCTGCTGCAGCGGGCGCCAGCTCTGAACCAGTAGTACCAGTTGGCGAAGCGCCGGCGGCAGCTTTACCCGAGCCGCAGACAGAAGGACGAACTAGTTTGACGATTCAGGAGATCGCTCTGGCTGCACATCTGGCAAAAGAATTGCCGCCGGATACAGAGCCTGGACTCTCGGCTACGTATTTCTTTGAACCGAAGAATTTCACCTTCCCGTTTGGCACACACATCGCCGTAGTCGAGGTTGATCGTGAAACTGGAGACATCAAGTTCCTCCGATACGTTGCCGTAGATGATTGTGGCAAGGTGATCAACCCTATGCTGGTAAACGGCCAGATACATGGAGGCATCGTTCAATCGATTGGCCAGGCAATGTATGAAGAGGTTGTTTACGACGATCAAGGTCAGCTGATCACTGGAACATTGATGGACTACGCCCTGCCGCGTGCCGTTCACATTCCAAACTTTGAACTTGATCGAACGGAAACTCCCTCGCCAGTGAATCCACTTGGTGTCAAAGGCGTCGGTGAAGCAGGAACGATTGGTGCTACACCTGCAATAGTCGGCGCCATCGTCGATGCGCTTTCACCGTTCGGGGTCAAGCATCTCGACATGCCGGTGAAACCTGAGGCACTCTGGCGGATTATCAATAGTAGTCATTGATTGATGGTGATCTATGCATTTCTCTGCGCTTCCTCTGCGTTCTCTGCGTCTCTGCGGTGATCTTAGTGTGTTCGCAAATCTTTTCTAAATCACCGCAGAGACGCAGAGAACGCAGAGGAAGCGCAGAGAAACCGATTAACTGAAGGAGTCTGAAAATGATCGCGGCACAGTTCGATTACAAGGTACCGAAATCACTCGACGAAGCAGTGTCACTGCTGGCAGCCGATCCAGATGGCGCAAAGGTTCTAGCTGGAGGGCATAGTCTCATCCCTGCGATGAAATTGCGCCTTGCTCAGCCACAGACTCTGATCGACATCGCTCGCCTCAAGGATCTTGCCTACATTCGCGAGGACGGCGATCAGATCCTGATCGGAGCGACAACCACTCACTACCAGATTGAATCTTCAGAGTTGCTGCAAAGAATTTGCCCACTGTTACCTGAATGCGCGGCGAGCATCGGCGATGTTCAAGTTCGCAACAAGGGAACGATTGGCGGCAGCGTCGCCCATTCTGATCCCGCCGGTGATTGGCCAGCCGCAGTCATTGCGCTTCGTGCTCAGTTGTTACTAACGGGACCGAATGGCGATCGCAGCGTCAATGCTGATGATTTCTTTGTTGATCTTCTAACGACCGATCTACAACCGGGCGAGATCTTGCGTGAGATTCGCATAAAGAAACCGGCTGGCAGGTTTGGTCAGGCATACCAGAAGGTTCGACATCCCGCCTCGGGCTTTGCAGTGGTTGGCATTGCCGTCAGCATAAATTTGAAAGCGGATGGCTCGTGTGAAAGTGCGAGCATCGGTGTTACGGGAGTTGGAGTGAAAGCGTACCGTGCAAGCGCCACAGAAAGTGCTCTCGTGAACACCACGTTAGATGATGCAGCGGCAAACACTGCGGCATCGAAAGTTTCTGACGGCATTGATCCCAACGCTGACTTATATGCGTCCGGTGATTATCGTTGTCATCTCGCGCAGGTGCACACACGGCGCGCGATTGCGGCCGCAAGAGAAGCTGCGAAAGCCTGAAAAGTATTCAAATGTCCGACGAACTTTAGTTTGTCGTGGTCCTGGTTACCGCAGGTTTAATTTTCAGCAGGTCCCCCCACGACACGACAAACTAAAGTTCGTCGGACATTTTTTTCAATATGAAGATCGAAGGCAAACACCAGATACGTGCATCGCGCGAACGGGTTTACGAAACATTGATCGACCCGGTTGTCCTGCAGCGCATAATCCCAGGATGCGAGCGATTGGAAAAGACAGGAGACAATACCTTCGCGACAACGATGCGTACTGGCGTCGGCTCCATTAAAGGTGTGTTCAACGGCAATGTAAAACTTGAAGATCTTCGATCGCCAGAGCATTTCCGAATGGTGGTTGATGGAAAAGGAGCACCCGGCTTTCTAAAGGGCTCAGGTGATCTGGATCTTCAAACAGATGGGGAGACGACGATAGTTAGTTACACCGGCGATGTTCAAGTTGGTGGGACGATAGCAAGTGTGGGTCAGCGGATGATCCTGGGTACGGTGAAGTTGATGGCGGGACAGTTCTTCACCGCTCTCGAGGTTGAAGCCCAGGCGAGGAAGGATGACCCGCCTCCGAAACACAGTTTTTTTCGAACAGCCCTTCGGTGGATCCGAAGGGTGATGCGGAGACTAATTGGAGGCTGAATAGGACCTATCCGACCTATAGGACCTATTGGGCTAATACAGTCACTCGCTCTGTTTCCTCGCCTTCGCGATGAAATCTTCAATCTCAGATAACTTGCGTGGCAGTGCTTCGCTCATCCATTTCACGCCAGTGTCCGTAATCAACATATCGTCTTCAATACGCACGCCGATACTCTTATACTTCTCAAATGCCGGCCGAACCGCCGCTTTGTACTTGTCCCAGTCTTGCTGATTCAAGCCGATGGGCAAATAGTCCAAAGCATCCGGACGAACATAGATTCCCGGCTCGTTCGTGAAGGTCATGCCAGGTTCAAACTTCGCTCCTCCGCCCACGTCGTGCACATTCATACCGATCCAATGGGAGGTGCCATGCATAAACCAAATGCGGCGTTGGGCGTCGGAGTTGCGATCCGTGATCAGACCCAGCTTCAGTAAACCATCTTTGATCACTTCAGTACCCGCACGGCTGACGTCCGAAAGAGTGGCGCCTGGCTTCGATGCCTTCGCGACTGCTTCCTGTGCGTCATAAACGATTTGATAGATCTCCGCTTGTGCTGGTGAGAATTTGCCGTTCACTGGAAATGTTCTTGTGATGTCTGAAGAGTAGTGTCCGTACTCAGCACCAACGTCCATCAATAGAAGTGAACCCTGCGTTACAGGTCCTTGTGACTCCTCGTAGTGCAACGTAGTTGCATTGGGACCGCACCCCACGATATCGGGATACCCCCAGCTATCAGCGTTTCGCAGCTTAAATGTATAAGCCATTACGGCATCGACTTCGTATTCCCATTTTGCTTCGCCGGCAATCGCCCATGCTCTTTCGTGCGCCTCTGTACTAATGTCGATTGCATGCTGTAACAGGCGCAATTCCATTGGCGACTTCTTTAAGCGCATCTCAACAAAAACCGGCCAAACATTCTTAATGCTGAAACCTGACGCCGTCTTCACCCAATCCGTGGCGAAGCGCTGCTCTTGCTTATATTCACGACTTTCCTGCTGGCGTGTCATCAACATGTAGATGGCCGCTTCATTTTTGCCGGCCGCGTCCAACAGCGGCTCATATCCATTTCCGTTAGCCATCTTTGTGTCAGCCGGTAAGTCTGACATGAGGATGTTTTCTGGTTTTGGACGATAAGGCTGCCGGTTCTGCAGAGTTTCAATAAAAGGCTTGAACTCTTTCGCCTCCCAGATCTCTTTAACGCCGGAAATCTGATTCGCTTCCTGCGGGCTATACATGTGACCGGTCCACGTTTCGGCCGCTGGATTCCGGCGCGGCAAGAAAAGAATTTCAGGCGTTTGGGCATTGCCCGGAAGGAGAACTAACGTGGCGCCCTCCTGTTTTAGATTCGTAAGGTAAAAGAGATTGTTCTCCTGACGAAAAGGGTAATCAACGTCGTTTGTGTAAACTCGCGGCTCCGCACTAAAGAGAATCAGTAAAGACTTTGGTCCTATGTTCTGCGCGACACGAGCACGACGCTGGGCTAACTCCGCCAACCGTTCTTTATCGTCGAACACCGGCGCTGCCGGCGCAATCCGAATGACAGGTGGGATTGTAGATTTCTTCTCCGCCCGCACTCGAAACTCTGACGCTGAGAAAACCACAAGCGTAGTAAGGATTGTGGCTACACCAATCGCTAAACGAACATTAATAGACTTCTTCATCTCCATCTCCTCAGAGCGAACAATATTCAGCAGTGGATTCGTGGCTGTGAATCCTACTTGAGCTACGATGATGTGAGCAACGCAGAAGAATTAAATGGTTACGGCGTCGGTTGTTTTCGCCTTTGCTGGCGACCCGGATAAAGCACCTGGCGTCTGCCATCAGGCGAAATGTAAACGCGCGAGCCATCCGGCGCAGAGATCATTTTTGAACCGTCGGGAAAAGTTCTCACTACACTTCCATTAGGCCCAACCGAAATGGTAGGAGCGCCACTGGGAGCTACGTTGATCCTCGGCCGGCCTGTTCTTGGGAAAGAGGGTTCCTTTGGAACTTCAGGAGCCGTATCACGATCACTCTCGTGCCCGGTGTTAGAGTGTGGGGTTGGCGGCGGTGTAGTGACTGGTTCAGGTGTTGACTGCTTCTTCGCCTCCTCCGTTGGTCGCGGTGTCTCCGTCTTCCTCGGCGTCCTGACTTCAGGTGTGGGCGTTGGGTTCGTCACTACATGCTGCACTGGACTACCAACGGTCTCTGCGGTTGCTAGCGGACTCGCCACGGGTGAGGGCGAAGGCTCGCCCAACTTAACCTCGCCATCATTGTGGCGCTGGATGACATAGAACCCGAGCACACATCCCGCTACGACAATTAGCGCCGCTCCTGACAGGAGCCATGGAAGTACTCGTTTGCGTGAACCAGCCACCAAGGGTCTAACGACAGTCGTTTCACCCGTCGCAATCGTTGGCTGATGGGGAACTGCCTGAGTTGATGCTGCGGCAATCGTCGACGCCTCAGCCGGCGGGCGAAGAATCGTCTGCGCTTCCGCACGGCTCATGACAGTTGATGTTTGTTCCGTCCGCTGCAGGGCCTTACGCATGTCTGATGCGCTTGGAAACCGTTGTTCCCTGTTCTGGGCCATCGCCTGCTGAAGAACTGCGCTAACTTCGGGAGCTACTGCCGGGTTCAATGCGGTCGCTGGCGTGAGCGGATCGGGTTGGCCATTGACCAACGCAGCGGCGCGCGTCAAAGCGTCAGGAGGCTTCACGCCCGTTAACAGGTGGTAAACAGTTGCCGCAAGAGAATAAAGGTCACTGCGTGAATCCGTGCCTAATCCCTGAATCTGTTCCAATGGCGCATAGTTTGGCGTGTAGCCGAAGATGCTGGCTGATGTCGTTACCCGGGAGATCTCACCCGCTTGTCCCTTTGCCAGGCCAAAATCGAGGAGAATGATCTGTCCACGCGCTGTAAGTTTGAGATTCTGCGGCTTAATGTCGCGATGAATAATCTGCGGTTCCTGGGTGTGTAGATAATCCAGCGCATCAAGTAACTGATCGGCCCAGGTCAAGACCTGATCAGTCGGAAACGGACCGCGCCTCTGAGTCATCATCTCCGAAAGATCATCCCCCGGAATAAACTGCATCACGAGAAATTGACCATCGGCTTCAGAAAAATGATCGCTGACACGCGGCAGTGCCGGGTGATGTAAGCGCGCGAGTAGACGCGCCTCTCGTTCGAATTGTTTTCGCAGACGTTCGTCAGCGAAAAATGTTTCCTTCAGCGCAACCGTCGTATCGAGACGTTGATCGATCGCCTCGTACACCGTTCCCATTCCCCCTTGTCCAAGTTGACGGACAATCTGGTAGCGGCCCTGAAGAACAGTATTAGCGATTAAGGTTGTTTTCACCGTAAATAAGCCCTATTTGGAGGGATGTAAATCCCAGGGCAAGCAAACTTCATTATACACAGCGCCCCAACAATGTACGACAGGCTGTTGGCCTGTTGTTGCGTCTTACAAAATGAGTGCAGTGAACAGGAAACCGCGACAGGCTGACAGCCTGTCGTACACTTTGGCTTTGAGCGAGCGCTGACAAAGCGTATTCTTAACTCGTGAACAACAGTTCCCCGATCATAGATGTCGGACCACGCCGCCGGCGGTCGCGAGTTTGGCTCATTGTTGTGCCCGTGCTTCTTTTGTTTCTCATCTCGCGTCTTCTATCCGTTTACTTATCTGCACTTTGGTTCGGCTCACTCGGCTTCTCTGCAGTCTATTGGTACATCTTTAAACTCAAGGTCGGGCTGTTTGTCGGGGCCACGCTCTTTACCGCGCTGCTTCTAAGCGCAACCTTCTGGCTATTCCAACGTCTGTTTGGCGCGAGCGCATTTGAACAGCGAACGATCATCCTGAACAACCGTCCGTTCCAGTTTTCACCCGCCAAAGTTATTCGGCCGGTCGGCTGGTTGGTCTCTGCGTTTTTTGGATTGATCTTTGGTCTGGCAGTCAAAGACGATTGGCAGAAGTTTGCGTTGTACTGGCATCAACCCAGGACGGCGTTAGTCGATCCGATGTTCGGGAAAGCGCTTGGCTTCTACCTCTTTTCCCTTCCACTCTATGAAGCTGTAAACAACTGGCTGCTTGGTGTCACTTTCATAATTCTCTGTGCGGCCGTCGCTTATTCCCTTCTGGGTTTACCTCAACGAGTTTTGAAGCCGAGTGTTCGCTGGTCTTCCGGTGCTGCTTTTCGTGGCGTTTGTTGCGCGCTGGCGTTGTTCTTGATCGTATTGAGTTGGCGCACCTATCTAAGTCGTTTTCCTTTTCTTTGGGACGACCATCAAACTTTTGCCGGCGTGACTTATACCGAAGCTCATTACGTTTTGCCGGCTCTAATGCTGGTTGCGATTGCACTTCTACTCGCGGCCGCAATTTGCCTGATGAATGCTTTCGTACTCAGGCGTTTTCGCTTGCTACTCGTTGCCCTGGCCCTGCCAGTGGCCATTTACATTGTTGGAGTAGCGCTGGTGCCGGCGTATATACAGAGCTTTATCGTAAAACCAAATGAACTCGATCGTGAGACTCCGTTCATCGCTCACAACATCGAGTGGACACAAAGGGGATTTGGACTCGATCAGATCGAACAGCGAGACTTCCAGACTGAAGGCACCGTGGAAGCACTCGACATCGCGAATAACCGAGACAGTCTCGAAAACATTCGCCTCTGGGACTGGCAGGCACTCCAGGACACGCTCAAACAAATTCAAACAATTCGCACCTACTATGACTTTCAGGACGTGGACGTTGATCGCTATACGAGTTCCGGTCGTCTGCAGCAGGTGATGGTTGCGACGCGCGAAATTAACGATGCCAAACTGCCTGAATCATCTCGCAATTGGGTTAATGAACGATTGATCTATACGCATGGTTATGGCGTCACCATGAATACTGCCAACGGGTTCACGTCAGAAGGGTTGCCAAAGTTTATTCTCTCGAACATGCCAGTTGAATCAACGACTCCCGACATACAGATCACGCGACCGGAGATCTATTTTGGAGAACTCACCGATCGCTACGTTTACGTGAAGACGAAACAGAACGAGTTTGACTATCCGCAAGGCGACGCAAACACGTTCACCACTTATCAGGGTACCGGCGGCATAAGAATCGGTGGTGTGTTGCGACGCAGTTTGCTCGCCTGGGCCATAGGAGATTTATCCAAGCTACCATTCTCCGACGACGTCACCAGCGACAGCAGAGTCTTAATAAATCGAAAAGTTACCGAGATAGTGAATGGCATTGCACCTTTCTTAACTTACGATCGAGACGCTTACATCGTGGTGTCAAATGACGGGCACCTTTTCTGGATGCTCGACGGATTCACTGACTCGAGCAGTTTTCCCTACTCTAGTCACCACAACTTCGTTGACCGAAACGTCAATTACGTCAGAAACTCAGTGAAAGTCGTAATTGACGCGTACAACGGCACAGTTCACTTTTATGTTTTTGACAGGCAAGATCCGATAGTAAATGCCTACCAGCAAATCTTTCCCACACTGTTTGAAGACGCTGACAAGATGCCGGCTGATCTCCGGATGCATGTCAGGTATCCCGAAACACTGGTCCGCATTCAAGGCGAGGTCTATGGTCTTTATCACACTCATAATCCGAGAGCCTTCTTCCAACGTGAAGATGTTTGGAACGTTGCCAACCAACTTCGTGTAAAGACCGACGGTCAGAAAGATACTGTTCCCATCGATCCGTATTACGTGCTGATGCAATTGCCCGGTGAGCAGAGGAAGACTGAATTTGTTTTGATCCTGCCGTTCACACCTTCAAATCGTAACAACATGATCGGGTGGATAGCCGGTCGCTGTGATGGGGAAAACTACGGAAAACTGATCGCTTACAATTTTCCGAAGTCACACTTGATTGATGGTCCTCTTCAAATTGAAGCGCGAATAGATCAGAACGCCCAGTTGTCAGGCCAGTTCACTTTGTGGAATCAACAGGGATCGAGAGTCATACGCGGTCACTTGCTGGTGATTCCTATTGGGCGTTCTCTGGTGTACGTCGAACCTGTCTATCTACAGGCGACGACAAGTCCAATGCCGGAACTACGCTTGGTAGCGCTCGCAACGCAGGAGAAACTCGGATATGGACAGAATTTCAGTGAGGCGATGAATAGTTTATTTGGTGAAGCTGCAAACGCGCCTGGTCAACAGCAACAACCTGCACAGAAGCCGGCTGAACCAACTCCCTCACCCGGCGCTACGCCCGCGGCGACTCAGAATCTCGAACAACTGGTAACTCGTGCAATCCAGGAGTTTGATGATTACCAACGACTGACTGCTCAAGGAAAACTTGCCGAGGCCGGTCAAAAGCTCGAGCAACACAAACGGACACTTGAAGAGATTCGGAAGTTGACGAATAAGTAGAGTGTCAGTGGTCACTATAGGACCTATAGGACTTATTGGACCTATTCGACTGATCACTGACCATTTCTATCCAATTCTCTGCTTCAACTTATTTGCCTTTGCCACCGCATCCTTATGTTCGGCGACGTACTCTGGGTCGGGCTTCATCGTTAATATTTCGTCGATCAATTTCTTGGCCTCAGCATCGCGGTGTTCGTTGTCATAGGCTTCGGCTAGGTAATACTTCATCAAAGAATTACTCGGGTTGATCGTCAATCCTTTCTTCAAATATTCAATTGCCTTGGGAGTATCACCGCCAAGAACTTTTGGCGCCTTCAGATACAATCGTCCTAAACCCAAATAGGCACTCCCACCCTGAAATTTTTCATCGAGCTTGATAACGGTCTCCATCTCGGTTTTTATATCTTGAACCGTAGCCAGGCTGGCCAGCGTGCTCCGCTGGGCGTCGCCGCCATAATTTGCACCAAGCCAGAAATGACCTTCAGGCTGGTCCCCCTTTAGCTTAACCGCCGCTTTTCCGGCTTCAATGCCGGTTCTGAACATGTCCTCAGCCTCATTGTCATTGTCGGTATGGTCACCGACATAAAAGCAGGCCCTCGCCAACTTCCATGCTGCCTCATAATTCCCGTAGTCGGCCGTCTGGGCTTGGCGGAAGGTCGCGACGGCCACTCTGGCTCTGATCATATCTTCCCGCGCAGCATAAAGCTGATCCCCTTCGACTATCTTCGCAGCCGCCATCTTTTCATCGCCCGAATCAATGGCTGTAGGCGATGTCGGCGGCTGTTTGTGACATGAAAACGTGAAGATCTGAACTGCAATCACGCCGATGCTAATCAGACGGACATTTAGTTTTCCTAAGGAATTTAGCGCATTGCTCATATCAGGGTCTCCGATTGTCTAGTAACCGCATACAGTGTGTAATAGTTTTGCCTACGGTTAACCAAATTGCAGATGAATACGGTATATTGATGTCCACTTGACCGTTCGCGTTCGAAGAAAAATCGTTCGAGGCCGGGCTTTTTGCTGGAGGAGAGTTTGGCGGGCGCAGCATTCTACGATTTGGAGGGAACATTAGTCAGCACGAACCTGGTGCATACGCTTGGGTTTTATTCCAAACGGCAGACCACGCTCCTGCAAAGTGTCACTAAAAGCGCTACAACCTTTCTTAGCCTGCCAGTATTTGCGATTACGGACCAGTATAGCCGAAAAGTTTTCAACGACCTTTACTTCAAACGATACAAGGGCCAATCCGAGGATCGGCTTCGTTACTTTGCTCATGAGCTATTCGAGGATGTCATTAAGCCCGCGGTCTTTCCTGGAAGCTACGAACTGATCGAAAAATCGCGCAGCCTGGGCTTGAGGCAAGTCGTGATTACCGGTGCGTTGGATCTTTCCGTCAAGCCTTTAATGGAACACCTGGGAATTACGGAATTCGTTACTAATCGGCTCGAATTTGTAAACGGAATGGCAACCGGACGTCTGCTGCCGCCGGTGATGGCTGCAGCCACGAAAGCGCAGTGGATACGAACCTATAGCGAGCGCGAAGGAATAAGTCTGAGCGAGTCTTACGCGTATACAGACAGTATGAGCGATCTTCCTATGCTGTCGATTGTCGGTCATCCCGCAGCAGTAAACCCGGACATGCGCTTGAGACAGACCGCTCTACATCACGATTGGCCCATTTTGGTCTTGAAATAGCGTAATCATAAACAACTCCATGGCACTTCAACTCCGAAAGAAAACACACGAGTCTGTTATCTATATCGACCGCGACAGTGCACCTCGGATTATGCCCTCGGGAGAAGACTTCATTCTGGAGGACCTTCCGATCGGAACTCGCGTGCTTTATCCCAATCCCCCGATAAAAGGCTTGCCGAACCGTGAAGCTGCAATTCGCTACGCATTAAACCATCCACACGGCTGCGATCCTCTATTTGCTCAATTGGAACCAGGAATGCGGGTCACAGTGGCTGTCGACGACATCAGTTTGCCTTTACCCCCCATGGCCACACCGGACATTCGTCAGACGATTCTCGAGATCGTTCTCGACATGCTCGAGGGTCATGGTGTTGACGATATTCACATCATCATCGCGAATTCCCTGCACCGAAAGATGACTGAGTGGGAAATGAAACGCATGGCCGGGCAGCGAGTTTTCGATGAGTACTATCCTGATCGTTACTACAACCATGATGCTGAATGGGCAGATGGACTAATAAAGATCGGCGAAACCAGGCACAAGGAACCTCTGACACTGAATCGCCGTGCAGCCGAAAGCGATCTACTCATCTATGTAAACATCAATCTGGTTCCAATGGACGGAGGTCATAAGTCAGTCGCCGTGGGGTTGTGTGATTACGAGTCATTGCGCGCACATCACGACCCGCAAACCATTCGTGACTCCGACAGCTACATGGATCCGGCGCGTTCCGAACTAAACCGCAAATGCGTACGCCTTGGAAAGATTGTGGATGAGCACCTGAACGTCTTTCATATCGAAACCGCCATCAATAATCGAATGTACAAAGGAGACATGGATTTTCTTCTAAAGAACGAAGACGATTTCACTGCCTTCGATCGGATGAAGTTTGAAGCCATGCGCTACACGATGAGCAAGCTTCCGCGTCCAGCGCGCAGGAAGCTTCTTCACTCGCGGCCTTCGCAATACGAGATGATCGCGTGTCACGCCGGTAAGACAGATCCGGTTCATGAAAAGATCGTCGCCAAGGGTTTTGAGCAGTACTCAATTCCGATTCGTGGACAAGCCGACATTCTCATCACGGGTATTCCAGACATTTCGCCATACAACGTCTACTCGATTCTTAACCCTCTGCTCGTACAAGTGATGGCTCTCGGCTATCACTTCAATTTCTATCGAAACAAACCTCTGCTGAAGAAAGGCGGTGTGATGATTCTTCATCACCCGTGCTACGACGACTTCGATCATCGATTTCACCCGAGTTATATCGAGTTCTTCAATCGGCTGCTCCCGGAGACACGCAACGCTGATGTTCTTCGTGACAAATACGAACGTGAGTTTGCCAATAATCCGAGCTATGTCGAGATGTATCGCCGTGGCAATGCATATCACGGGGCACATCCCTTCTTCATGTGGTACTGGGGCGAGAACGGAAGACAGCATGTTGGGAAAGTAATCGCGGCTGGAGCTGAGAATTCCCATGTGCCGGCAATGCTTGGGTGGGAACGAGCGGACAATCTCACTGAGGCCATCGCTATGGCGCGAAGTTACATGGGCAATTCGGCAGAGATCACAATGCTTCATCAACCGATGATTAGCATTGCGGATATGGAGTAGGAGTCAGTTAATAGGTCGTATAGGTCATATAAGTCCTATTCAAAACCAGGCCATGAAGTTATCACCCACAGAGATTTACCGGGACCGCAGAATTTTTCTGATAGGAAGTACCGGCTTTCTCGGTAAGGTAACTCTAAGCATGTTGCTCCATCGTTTCCCCAACGTGGGCAAGGTGTACGTCACTGTGCGGGCGCGCTCACAAGAGGAATCGGAAGCACGCTTCTGGAACAACATCATCACCGCACCTCCTTTTGACCCTCTTCGCGAGCGTTACGGTAGCGCTCTGGATGGCTTTGTGCGCGATAAAGTTGTTGTCAAGGGCGGCGATATCGCCGAGACAAATCTGGGCTATTCGGAAGAAGAGGCTCAAGCAATCGCCGATGATATCGACATCGTTATCAACTCGGCAGGCAATGTCACATTCAACCCAACTCTGGAGAGCGGTCTGCGAACAAACGTCGTGGGAACGCAAAATGTAATTGCGTTGGCGAGACGGATGAAGCGGCCAACGCTGGTGCACGTCTCCACTTGCTTCGTTGCCGGTAATCGATCGGGAGCCGTTTGGGAAAGCGATGCTGTTCTCGGTTACTTTCCTCGCAAATCAGAGATGCGTGGAGTTGAATTCTCGGTTGATCAAGAGATTGCTGACTGCGCAAAACTTGCGGATCGCGTGCGCGAAGAAGCACGCGACGCAATGATGACGGCACGCTTTCGCGAGCTCGCGCGCAGGCGGCTGGCAGAAGAAGGACGCGATGTTGACGATCCCGATGCGTTGGGCCTGGCAGTCGCACGCGAAAGAAAGGTCTGGACCCGCACGCGTCTAACAGACCTGGGCGTCGAGCGCGCGGCATATTGGGGTTGGCCCAATATCTACACGTATACCAAATCACTCGGCGAACAATTGGTCGCAGCCGAAACTGAAATGGTGCGAAGTATCGTTCGGCCAAGTATTGTCGAGTCAGCACTCTCATATCCATTCCCGGGTTGGAACGAAGGCTTTACCACAACTGCTCCAATCATCTTCTTAATCAGAAAAGGTCAAACCCTAATTCCAGCGAACGAAAAGCTGATTCTCGATATCACACCCGTCGATCAAGTTGCTTCAGTGATGCTCGCGGTTTCAGCACAGGCGTGTGTTGAGGAACCAGGACTTGTTTTCCAGGCAGCAACCGGTGACTCCAATCCAAACAATATGGAAAGGATCATCGGTCTCGTAGGTCTCGATAAGCGTCGCCATTTTCAGGAAAAAGAAACAGGCAACAAAGTCCTGAACCGCATTGTCGCTCGAATGGAGCCCAGACCTGTTACGAACGATTATTACGACCGAGCGTCGGTTCCAATGTTCAACGCCACTGCGAAGAAGGCATCGTCGCTGCTTGATAAGGTTAGACCACGTTGGGGTGGAGGACGTATCGCGGAAGTAATTGATCGAGTTAAGGACAGCGTCGAACGTGTTGAGGAGCTCACCAGAGAAACAACGGAAGCGTTCGATATGTTCCGGCCCTTTACAATGGAGAACGCCTACGTTTTTCGTTCAGATAACGTTCGAACACTCTTCGATCGGATCCGGGAAGATGAACGCGCTTTACTAACCTGGAATCCCGAAAAATTTGACTGGTACGACTACTGGCTCAACATACATCTTCCGGGTCTTACGAAGTGGGTGTTTCCCACACTGGAAGATGAGATGCGCGCGAAGCCCAAGCGTGTCTATACCTATCGCGACCTTCTGGAATTGTTTGAGACGTCGACCAAGCGCCACGCGACTCGAGTTGCAATGCGCATCGAGCGCGATGGCCGCAAGGAACAATACACCTACGCAGATCTTAATGAGCTCGCAACGCGTGTTGCCGGATTTCTTGCCAGTGAAGGCGTGAAGCCTGTCGATCGAGTAATGCTCGTGAGTGGCAATTCACCCGAATGGGGAATGACTTACTTTGGTGTTCTAAAGGCAGGCGCCACTTGTATCCCCTGCGACCCTGAAAGCTCCACGACCGAAATCCTAAACTTTGCGAGAGCTGGTAACGCTGCCGGCATCATAATTAGCCAGGCAATCGATGATGAGCACCCCGATCTGCGCACGCTTTTGCCGGCGCAGGGCACAACTCGCCTGTGGACCTACGATCAAGTATTCGCAATGGCCGATCAGGAAGTTGAGGACCAGCGAATTGCCATGTTGCCGCAGCGAGTGCATGCCCAAAACGTTGCATCCTTAATCTTCACTTCAGGCACGACCGGTCAGCCAAAGGGTGTCATGCTTTCGCATCGCAATCTCACGAGCATGGTTTCGATGCTTTCCTCAGTGTTTGATATGACGACCGGTGACGGTGTCTTATCGGTCCTACCACTCCATCACACTTTTGAATTCTCTACAGGTTTCCTTACTCCACTCAGTCGAGGCGCGCAGATTACATATCTGCCCGAATTGACCAGTGATGCGTTGGCACGGGCGATCAAAAACGGCCATGTGACTGGTATGGTGGGTGTGCCAGCACTCTGGGAGTTGCTCCATCGACGCATCAAGAACCGGCTGTACGAACGTAGTGATTGGATTGGTAAAACTGCCGAGAACCTTATTCGCGGTAATGCATGGCTTCGCGACAATACACCATTGAATCTGGGCCAGGTGCTTTTCTATCCAATTCATGAGGGGCTCGGCGGTCGAATTCGGTATTTCATCAGCGGTGGTTCTGCTCTCCACGAGAAGATCCAACGCGACTTTTACGGCCTGGGATTCACGATTCTTGAGGGCTATGGTCTTACCGAAGCGTCTCCAGTTCTCACTGTGACGCGTCCTGAGAACCGCATGCTGATCGGAACGGTCGGTCAAGCTTTGCCCGGTGTTGAAGTTCGAATTGCTGAGGCTGATCCAACCGGAGTTGGCGAAGTTGTTGCTCGCGGTCCGAATATCATGCTCGGCTACTACGAAGACGAAGCATCAACACGCAAGACACTCGTCGAGCGTTGGCTCTACACAGGCGATCTCGGGCGGATCGACGATGACGGCAATCTCTTTCTGGTCGGCCGGTCGAAAGAAATTATCGTCGATACAAACGGCAAGAACGTTTATCCGGATGAGCTTGAAGAGCTCTACGAAGATTCGCCGTACATTAAGGAGCTCAGCATCGTGGGCTTGCCAGATGGAATTGGAGAAAAAGTAGCGTGTATCGTTGTGCCTGACGACGAGTACGACATCTCCCTCTCGCGTGTGGAACTTCACAGACTTGTCGAAGAACACTTCAGACAAGTTTCAGCTGCACTTCCTTACTACAAGCGAGTAAAAGTTCTTCACTTTACGGACATTGAATTGCCGAGAACAGCTACGCGAAAAGTAAAACGGCGAGAGGTTGTGCAGATTATTGAATCACTCGAGCAAAGCGAAAAGAGCGGGCGTAGCGTCTCTGCCAAACAAGTCGCGGATGCAGATTCAGCGTGGTTACTCGGAGTAATCTCGACTGTAGCGAACCGTCCGCGCTCAGAGGTTTCCATTGACACGCGTTTAAGTGACCTTGGGTTCGACAGTTTGATGTTTGTCGAGCTTGCCAGTGCGATTGAAAACGCAGGCGGTTCGATTTCCGCGCCGGAACGTTTCAATGAAGTCCAGGATGTGCGCGAATTGATTAGTGTTGTAAGTCGACGTGGGACCACTGCGGCCAAGCAGGAAACGCGCATAGACGAACCCAAGGACGACGATGAGATCCACGTTCCGTCATTCATTAGAAGCGCGGGTAACCAGGCTGGGGATGTGCTGCAGCGCTTGTTCTACCATCAGTTTCTGCGCACAAACTACGAAGGGCAATCGAATATCCCACCGCATACGAATTTTCTCGTGGCAGCTAATCACTGTTCACACCTCGACATGGGTCTAACGAAGATGGCTCTAGGCGATGCCGGCAAGGACATGGTGGCGCTCGCTGCCGCCGACTACTTCTTCGATACGAAGTACAAACGAGCAGTAATGGAGAACTTCACTAACCTTGTACCAATGGAGCGTACGGGTTCGCTTCGGCAATCGCTTCGACATGCGCGTTCGTTCCTGGACCGGGGTTACAACGCTCTCATCTTTCCTGAAGGCACCCGATCAATGACGGGAGTGATGGCCGACTTCAAACCAGTGATTGGGTACCTCGCATTGCACGCAAAGGTAGGCATCCTGCCGATGTTCCTGCATGGAACTTATGAAGCCATGCCAAAGGGCACAACAATAATCAAGAGTCGCGACATCGGAGCGCGCATCGGTCGGTTTCTGACCTACGAAGAGCTCGAAGAAATGACCCGCGGCATGGCGCGAGCAGAAGCTTATAGACTTATCGCGGCATATGTTCGTCACGAGGTAGTAAACCTTCGCGACAAAACTCGAGGTTCGTTTGATGCGAAGCGGTTAAGGAAACAGATGAAAGCGGAAAGGAAGACTCCGCTGCTAGAGACTGACGAAACGGAAGAGACCGCAGCGTCAGTTTTCTGAAATATAGGACCTATGAGACCTATAGGACCTCTGCTACGGACCACTGATTTCAAACCTCGACCTATTTGATTTCATGCCCTCTAAATCCACAGGTAAACGAACTGCCCGCATGACCACTCTCTCGTCGACCAAACGACGGGCGGCGATCGAGAAGCGCCCGCGAGCGGTTACCCTCGTCACAGGCGGCACCGGTTTCTTAGGCTCTCATCTCGTTCGTCAATTAGTCGAGGAAGGCGCCAAAGATATTCGTGTCATGGCGACCTCGATTCCCGATTGGTTAGTCGATCTCGGTGTCGAGACTTTCGAAGGCTCTATCAACAACTCCGAAGACTGCAAACGAACCGTTGAAGGCATCAAGGAGATTTATCACCTGGCCGGCCGAGTGTCACGAGAACGTGATGACGCGCGAAAGATGTACGAGATTCACGTTGAGGGGACGCGTCTTTTGTGCGATGCAGCCAGAGCCGAAGGCGTTAAAACGATTGTGCTGGCATCAACGAGCGGCACCATTGCAGTCACCAAAGAAGGCGATCTGATTCCAGACGAAACATATCCAGTGCCGCTGGAAATAATTTCGCGTTGGCCTTACTACGCCAGTAAAGCCTATCAAGAGATGGCGGCATTAGAACGATTCACCGGCAAGGGCCTGCGACTTGTGATCATAAATCCAAGTCTATTGCTTGGTCCCGGTGACGAACGCCTCAGCTCAACAAAAGTAGTACTGGACTTCATGGCCAGAAAGATTGGCGCTGTGCCTGCGGGAGGCGTCAGTTTTGTCGATGCGCGTGACGCTGCAACTACTTTTCGCATTGCGATGAGAAAGGGACGTCATGGAGAGCGCTATTTACTTGGCGCCGCGAATTGGACCTTCGACAAATTCTTTGGGCGACTAGAGCGACTAACTAAAATCTCTGCGCCACGCATTGCTTTGCCGTCGCGTCTGGCCATCACCGGAGCGCAGCTCGTCGATTCCTTTTTCAAACAATGGGACCTCACTTCACCAGTCGAGCCCGGAGCAATCGAGATGGCCCAGTACTTCTGGTACGTGAACTGCTCGAAGGCGGCACGTGAATTGAATTTCAAGCCGCGTGATCCCGGCGAAACCCTTCACGAAACAGTTAGCTATCTGCGGGAAAACTTTCTCGGCGGAAACGCTTTTGCGAAGTAAGGAATACCACGTGCTTCAGCAGCGTGGAGCTTCAACTTCTCGCTAGAACTCGGGATTAGACAAAAGCAGAGATACCACCTGCTTCAGCAGCGTGGAGTATCAATTTCTCGCTAGAACTCGGGATTAGACAAAAGCAGAGATACCACCTGCTTCAGCAGCGTGGAGCTTCAACTTCTCCCTACACCGCCCCTCCCGTTGAACCGTCTTTGGCTGGAAACTGAGACGGCTTATCGTAGCCAGAAATTGATACTCCACACTGCTGAAGCAGGTGGTATCTCTGCTTTTGTTTAATCTCCGAGTTCTAGCGAGAAGTTGAAGCTCCACGCTGCTGAAGCAGGTGGTATCTCTGCTTTTGTTTAATCTCCGAGTTCTAGCGAGAAATTGATACTCCACACTGCTGAAGCAGGTGGTATCTCTGCTTTTGTTTAATCTCCGAGTTCTAGCGAGAAGTTGAAGCTCCACGCTGCTGAAGCAGGTGGTATCTCTGCTTTTGTTTAATCTCCGAGTTCTAGCCAGAAATTGATACTCCACACTGCTGAAGCAGGTGGTATCTCTGCTTTTGTCTAATCCCGAGTTCTAGCCAGAAATTGATACTCCACGGTGCAGCAGGCGCTGGTGCCAAACGGCGTCTATTCACCAACTGCCGTGTATTGGAACAGCCTGAATCGATAGCGTTGTTGTGCGCGGATGTTGGCCGCGACCACTCCATGAAGGTCATCTCTCCAGGTCGTGTACTGATCGATGAACTTATCGGCCGCCGCTTTATTCCCGTCATACTGAACCGCGAGAGTCTTAGCGAGCATCATTCCCACTACTTCATGATATTTGTCGTAGTTGATCTGCAGAGTCCTGGAATTCTGATCGAAGCTCAACAGTCCGTTCTCGAGAAAGAAATTCCACTGCATCAACTGCATGGTGTTGTAGGGTTGATCGCGACGGGGTTTGTTGTTTTGCAGCACGCGGAGAATGCCGCTGGCGTAAACGCTTCGCAGTTGGGCTGGTGTGTAGTAACCCTGTTTTTGAAGTGCTTCAGCGACGTATAGCGAGACGAGGTCGGCCTTCATCTCCTCGAGTGCATTCGAATCATCTTCAAGCGCAACATCGAGATCTCGTCCATCCCTGGCGCGGTCGACGCCAAGATAATGGCCCACCTCATGCCATAGAGTGCGATAAAAATTGCCGTCGTTAGTTAAGGCCTTAGCTTGTTCGTTGCCGACCGCCGCAGCGAATGAGGCCGATGTACTCTCGAAGATATTCGGGTCGCGCATGATGTTTGCGCGAAGCAAGATCGTACGCCCGTAACGCCTCGCCAGGTAACTTTCATTGGGCAGGATCGTGGCAGTGTTTCCGCCGCGAGCCTGTCCGAAATCAGCTATCACGTCGTAAACACCAACTGGAATATCTTCCCTCACCTTTTTGTGGTGTCCGTATGGAAGTGAATCTTCCAGAGTCTGTAACCCTTTCATCGCCTCACGCAGCGCACTCGTCTCCTCGTGCCTTGTTAGCAGCAAAGAGAAAGCAAAGAAGGTTTTTACGCCGTATAACTCATCGTCATAAGTTTCATACGAACCAATTTGCGCGTTGAGATCTTTGAACCTGCCAGTTACCCAGCTTGCGTCACCAGACTCGTAGTCATTGGACAGGAGATCGCGGGCGCGGTTTCGGAGATAACGCGCGAACTCCTCATCGTCTTTTTCGAGCGCCTCCGCAGCGTCGTTTAAGCGAGCGTACGCATCCATCAATTCATCCGCGTAGGCCACCGCGTACGGAACAGCGTAGAAACCCACCATTACGTCGGGTTGGTTATTAGGTGGCGGATATTCTCGTCGATCATCTAATAGCCGTAGTTGTTCGAGCAAATGCGGATGCAGAGTTTGCAGTGCCGGATATTTTTTTAATCGCTCGACGTCTTCCTGGATGTTGTTAGGGCGTGCCACACGCACCACCGTGCGACTGTCGAACAATTGTTCTTTCGTTTGTATTGCTGGCCCGGTTAATGACCGTGCCTCGAGTTCTTCCTTCTTCACGCCCCACGGATAAACATTCTTTCCGGGTTGGGTTGGAGAAACCGGTAGAAAGGGCTCTCGCTTATTATCGAGTGTTGTCGCAATTGGTCCTTGAAACAGGCGGTATAGGGTCAGAAGGTTGCGAGTCTCAGATTTTGAGCCGTTCTTCTTGTCCAACTCCGCAAGAGCCTGGTAGGAGCTCAGCGCTTCCGGATGCCTTTGCTTCTCATACAATTTTTGAAATATCTCTCCAACGGGAAGTAGCTTTTGAACAGCGATCCGTTCTCGGTCACTCAACTTGCTTAGATCAGGACTCAAATGAATCGTCTGCGTCTTGTCGATAAGAGGCTGGCTCTTTTCAAGTGGCCAGTAGCCGGAAGACAGTGTGGCTTGTGTGTTCATAGTGGAGCTGCCTTGGGCGATGCAACAGACAACCATTGCAATTATCAGGGCAAGTGCAAATAGTTTTGTCATTTTTCTCCTCGGAATTAGTCACCAGCATTCTTGACGATTTAAGGCACTGAGTCCAGAAGCGATCAACCGGAAGCTGCGAAAAAGTAATCAACGACCATCGTGCTGGGAGCGCAGGCGTCCCCGCCTGCCCCCGTCCATACGAACCAACTAGATTTAATCAAGTAGCTCCCGTAACCGTTGTTGGTTAGGTTGGACGCGGGCAGGCGGAGACGCCTGCGCTCCCAGGACGAAGGTCTTTGATTAGTTTTTCATAGCTCTGAGGGTGCTCAACAAACGCAATTGCTTTATTGCTCCTGCATTTTCACCCGTCTGAGATTCCCGGCGACATATTTGTGCGCCACATGAAATTTGTCGCCCGTCTTCCGAGGGTTTTGTTGTTTTCTGATTTCGGCACCGTGCTTGCACCGCGAAATGTGGGAATGCAGACAATAGTCACAACGATCTCTCGCAGGCTCCAACGCATGCGGCGTCGCAGGAAGGTTGGTCGTGCATACGATATGGCACTGGAGATTGCGCGGGTGGTGAAGCCAGGCGCCACGATTCTGGACGTCGGTTGCGGGAACGGCTTCATCGCCCATCACCTCACAGGTTTACTCCGGTCACGTGTAATAGGATTGGACGTAACGAACTTCACGTCTGCGATCATCGATTATGTTCCGTACGATGGTCGCCATTTTCCCGTGCGAGATGGCAGCTTTGATGCAGTTCTACTCTGCTATGTGTTGCATCATGCAAAGGACGCAGCTTTGGTGTTGAATGAAGTGCGCAGAGTGTTAACGAAAGATGGTCGTGTAATAGTCTATGAGGACAATCCTTCGAGCTGGTGGGACCGCGCTGTTTGTTGGAGTCACAATCTGCAATGGCAGGGACGAACAGGTCGCTGCACTTTTCAACTCGAAAGTGAATGGCAAAGAACTTTTTTACTAAGTTGTTTCAAAGTAGTTTCCAGACAAGGCTTGTCTCGTTGGCGAAATATAGCCCATCCGGTTTCGCGAAATTTCTTTGTCCTGGAAATTGAGAGCAATAATATCAAAGAGAAACTCATGCCTGGATATGAGATCGCATCCGTTCCGTTGCAACACGAGATCCACGCAGGCACCTAAGCATTTCCCATATATCATTTGACGTTTTTTAGTTGTCATCGCGGATTAAACCGCCGGGCCTCCGATGTCAGATGACAACGGCTTTGCACAAAAAAGCACCTGCTGCAACGATTTCGACTCTCATTCTCACCGCGGCTTTAGCCCGGTGTGAATGAAATAAATCAGCGCAACTGGACTTTTTGCGCAAAGCTGACGACAACTGAAAAATGTCAAATGATATGGAAAATGTTTACTGCGGACCTGAGTTCTCAAACACGTCGGGAAGATCCTCATAATCCGCTTTCGGTTTTAGACTACACAAGTACTTAACTTCTTTCTTGGAGCTCTCGGTCGTTACGGTCAGACCTTGTTCTGAGACTGCCGGCTTCTCTTCTCCGTTGTAGTCGTCAAAAACACTATACGTATACCCGTTTCGAGAAAAGCTCACTTCGGTGGAGTCGACCTTCGCCCTGAAATAGTGACTGTACTTGAAGACCTTTAGTGAATCAGCCCGATTGTCTGGAAACTCCAATTCAATCTTGCCAGGGAGGCCAAAGCGATATTGTAGATATCCAGCGTCTTTAGTTAACTTGCGCGACGAGCAAAGAGAAACGATCTTCGTCGATCGCTTGAGAGGACAACTAAAGACGACCTTTTCGTCTTTGGTGCAAAGCGAAGTTGGAACCAGGGACGGCGCTTCAAGCATTGCGTTTCGTGGAGGGTGAAAACAGAAGCACGCAACGGTCAGGGAAATGCAAGTGTACAAAGTAAGGCTAAGCTTCATACGACGCCGAGCTGCCTGTTAAGTGTCATGAAATCGAAGTTGTTCCACGCTTCCGCAATCCTTCCGTCACGAATCCTGCAGATTGCGATACCCGTGAAATCAACATCGGCATCGGTTGCTGAGATGCCTAGAGAATCTCCAGTATGTTTCGCCCTCACCGCGCAACGTGCAACCACCTTGTCGCCCTCGGCAAAACAGTCCTCTACTTCAACGACAATGTCTGGAAACGCGCCGCGAAACACTTTATGGAACTCACGGAAGGCATTTGCACTGGTTACTGGATTGCCACTCGTATCCGTCAGACCGTGTACGACGAGATCCTCGGTGATCATCTCGGAGATGGCCGACGAATTGCCCTTCGTCCAAACCTCTTCAAACCAGCGATGCATGAGCCGTTTGTTTTCTTCAGACATAACTTCTCCTTGGCCGAATGTCCGACGAACTTTTTAGGAAGCTCTGATTAAGTACGATAGGCTGTTAGCCTGTCGGTGATCTTCGGCAACAATCGTGAAGGTAAACCACGACAGGCTAACAGCCTATCGTACTTAATCAGAGCTTCCTAATTCGTCGGACATCAGACTCCAATCACGCCACGATCAATCAGCCGTTTCATCATTCGCAGGCAGTCGGCCTCGCGAAATGGGCAGATTGAAAGGATCGACTGAATGTCCCACTCGCCGTTGATTCGCGAAAGAATAAAACCTTCCTGAGGATCGAGCTGCTGATTGGTAAGGTCAGAAGCGGGAATCAGTAGAGTTGGCACGGAGGTTGGCGACAAAGAGTGCATGTATATCTGCTTAATCAATCTCTCTTCGGCTTCAGGCAACAACTTTTGTGCTTCTGGGCTCTTTGGCTCAATCTCAAGGGCTTTCTGAATCATCGACAGCGCCGAGTCAGGATCATCTGAAAGATTGCGCTCGGCAGACCAAATGAGTTCCTGCACGCTGTCTGGAAAATCGTCAACAGTTACGGATGGTGCCTCGGGTCGTTCCGGCAACTCACCTGCTATGCGCACGATGCCTTTGCTGATCAGCTCGTAAAGTTGGCCGTATACGTGAAACGCGGACGCGTGCATGTGATAACAGATTTCTTTCACTGACATTCTCTTCTCAACAAAGAAGAGAATCTGATGAAACTCTTTGCCATCCTTCAATGAACTGGTCCAGCCAGGATTCAGTTCAAGAATACATCTGTCGGAAGGAATCAAAGTCAGATAACGGCCCAGTTCATCAATTCGGTATATCCCTTCCATGATGACTGTCGTTGGTTCCACCTCGATAAAGATCAAGTCGTCGGGAGGAGCCTCTTCGTCATAAAACTCAAACTGGCCGTCGTCCCAAACAAATAGATCATAAATTGCGTCGAGAGTGCGCGTTTTCAGGATGTCCAGCACTTCACTCTCTGTGAGAAAACCCTGGGCCACCAGGACCTCACCGAGCTTCCCGCCGGACGTTCGTTGTACTTCACGCGCTGCCTGAAGTTGCGCGTCATCCAGTTTCCCGTAATGAAGAAGTATCTGACCAAGGTACTCTCGCGGATCATTCGACTTTGATCCTACGATTAGACCGTTTTGAAAGTAGACCTGTTTAGTGATCTTCCCGCGATCGAATTTGAGAGTTCCCGTCTTCCTTCCCGCCGCCAGAAACTGGAGCAGGTCGGTCAGATTCATCGTTTTTAACGTGCCTTGGATCGCCATTGGTTGTTCAGTCGTACTGTCTAAATTTCAGGCTTTCAAGAGTTTCTTGGCCGACAAACTGAAGGAAGCCCTGATTAGGTACGACAGGTTATTAGTGTCGTGCTTTGCCTCACTATGTGGCCCAAGACCGGCGACAGGGTAACAGCCTGTCGTACTTCCTATTCTTCAACTAAATCTGCTGAGATGGTGAAAGCTTCAGGGCCTGACTCGTTCGCAAGCCGCAAAAGCATTTGTAACTTCGTGGTCTGCTCGTCATTCAAGTCAACAAATTGGACACCAAAACCAAATCCCTGACGATGATGCTTTACTTCACCCTCCAGATACAGCCAGTCATCGTCGGGTAACAGAATTCTGAAAGCAACAATCTCTCCCTTCAATACTTCTCCGACGGTGTCCATGTAGCATCCACCTTCGGAAAGATCGGTCACACGAGCCGATTGCCTACCTGCCTCACCGTGCCACACAGCGTCCAAACTGACACTGAGCCGTGGCTTTGATCGTCGCTCATCCATAGCTCACCTCATCATAAAAGTTTTGGAGAGGGAGGCAAAGAAAAATATCTGGGCAGTAACTTGAACGCTAAGGCGGGCCAAAGGCATTTGCCAGCCTTAACCTTCAAAAAGCGATAGGACACCGCTGGAACTAAGCGTTACATCGAACACTTAACGCCTGAGGAATAATTTGAAACGTCGCCGGCAAACGCCCCGGAAGTTCACCATCGATCTCAAGTGCAATTTCTTCGTCACGAGTTGCAGCTCGAACAACGACCTTCTGTGCCAGGGTATGACTGACTTCAGGCATCGAAAGGTGCGAGCCGAGGTAAAGTTTGGGCGCACTCGTCATAATTTTGAGCACGCTTAGATCTCCGACACTAACAACATCGAATTTACCATCTGCGAGTTTTGCCAATGGTGCTATTTTCATTCCTCCGCCGAAGTAGCGAGCATTGGCGACGCAAAAGTTTGCGACGGAGAGATGGCGCTCATGTGACTCGTCCAACTTCGCAACAATCTGTGTGGCTTGTGAACGCATTGCGGTTTGTATCATTGAAGCCCCAAACGAAGCACGACCGCCGAGCCAGTGAGGAGTATTTGCTGGAAGCCAGTTCGATCCTTCACGTTTCACACGTTCGATCACCTTCGTGCTCAAGCCGCATGAAGCGACGCCGAGAAAATACCTGGTTGTTTCTTCACCATTCTCAGCAACAAACGAAACCCGGCCGACATCAATCCGTCGAGTACGTCCGGTTTTTAAGACTCGCGCAGCGGTTCTCGTGAGTAACGGAATCTCTAGTGTCCGTCGAAAATCACCGCCGGTTCCGTTCGGCAGTATTCCCAACTCAACGTCTTTGCCAGAGTCGAGTATACCGTTCGCAACCTCAGAGATGGTACCGTCTCCGCCGCAGGCGATTATGAATGTTATTCCCTTGCGGCACGCCTGAACGGCGAGATTCATTGCATCACCACGTTTCGAGGTGAACACATTACTGAAAGGGCCGAACTGCGAACTGAGATCACTCGCAATTTTTGGCCACGCAGAACCCGTGGTCCCGCTAGCCGAGGTTGGATTTACGATGACTAAAGGAAGAGACATTTCTCTTGTGCTCGATGCTTTGTTTTGGTGGATGCTTGGAAGCACTAACTCTTAAAACATTTTCTGATCGTTTTCCGCAAGTTCCCCAATTTTACGCATGACTAAATCCGCGATCTCCTTGTGAGTTCTCAACCGATCAGGTTTCCTCAGTTCTTCCGTCAGATCGAGTTGTGGACCGAAATGAATTCGAATTACCTCTTCGCGGTTCCAGTTCCGGGCTACTTGCCGCGGCAGGCTATTACAAAGTCCAGCAATAAAGACGGGTATGACTTGTGGCCGAGCATCCATGATCAATTTCCCAACACCTGGCTGCGCGCGTAAGAACGAATAGGGGTCATTACTTTTGTTGCGCGTTCCCTCAGGATGAAAACCGATGATGTTTCCAGCACCTTCTCGCGCCAACCCAACGAGTAGCTTAAACGAAAACCGGTCGAAGACTCGTTTTTCGGGAATTGGCTTATCTCCGGTCGCAAAGAATGCGGGATACATTGAAAACCAGCCCATCACCAGATTCACTAACATGCCCAGCGGTGATTGATAGAAGAACCTACCGCGCACCGGGAAAAACAGCTGCTTGCGGAATCTGGTCCTGCGGAAGAGCACAGTTGAGACTGCGTACATGTCAAAGAACGATCGGTGATTGGCGACGACTAGAATTGGCCGGTCATGTGACGCCGCCTCAATGTTCTCGAGGCCGTACACGTTCATGATGTTATAGGTGGATAAGTGAATCCAGCCTGCGCCAAGTGTTCTTTGACAGAATGTCCAAAACCGCTTCCATTGTCCACGGTTCATTCGTCGCACAAAACGAAATGCAAATCGTTCAAACGAGGATAAGACAGCCAACTCCTCGCGGGTGGGCTCAAGAGATGAAGGCTGATCGATCTGTTCAATCGGTGACTCTAGTTGTTCATAGTCTCTTGTCACCAGCTTTGACTTGGGACTTTGAACATCGGACATACGCAGTTGGTCCTGATTATTCGATAGAAAAGTATTTTGCCTGCGCGTGATGAACAATGATAGCTGAAGTCGATTGTTCAGGCTCCAATTGAAACTCCTCAGTCAAAGCTACATCAATTCTGGAAGGATCAAGCAGCGCAAACAATTTCTCCTGGTCTTCCAGGTTTGGACAGGCCGGGTAACCAAAACTGTAACGCGATCCCTGGTATTCCTGATGAAACAACTTCGTCAGGATCTTCGCATCGTCAGCTGCGATTCCTAATTCTTCACGAATACGCTTATGCCAAAGTTCCGCCAGTGCTTCTGCTGCCTCTACGCTCAAACCGTGAAAGTAAAGGTAGTCAGCATAGTTATCTGACTTGAATAGCTCCTGCGCGTATTCGCTCGCCCGTCGCCCAACAGTAACCAGGTGAAATGCCACGACGTCCTTTTTTCCTGATTCACGCGAGGCGAAGAAATCGGCGAGACACAAATGTCTTCCTGCTGGTTGCCGCGGAAATGTAAATCGCAAACGCTCTTTGTCATTCTCATCAAGGACCACGAGCTCGTTTCCCTCGGCCTGACAATGGAAGTAGCCATAGACAACCTTCGGAACCAGTAACCTTTCGCGCTTGATACGATCCTTCAATTCTTCATAAATCGGCCGCACCTTGTTTTGAACCAGCGCCTGATAGTCTTCCGGCGAAGTCCTGCCCTGTTTGAATTGCCACTGACCCTTGAACAACGCTGTTTCATTAACGAAGGAAAAGACATCGTCGAGTGAAATATCCTCGACGACACGTGAACCAATAAACGGTGGAATGGGAATCGCAACCTCTGTGCTTACATCGGAACGCGTCGTGTGACTTGTATCTCCGGACACACGAGTAACTCCGCGAGGTCGCGCAGGCTTACGGATACCGAGCTTTGCTTCCTCACCGATCAGGTCTTCAACATCTTCTTCGGGACCGGACTTAGCAATCTCAACCGCTTCACCAACTTGCCCGTTGCCATCGATGCCAACCAGCTTGTCCATTGTGTGCAATCCGGCAAACGCGTCACGCGCATAAAACAGCCGGCCGTGGTAAAGCGACTTCAGATCGTCTTCAACATAACGGCGGGTTAATGCCGCCCCTCCGAGAACAACCGGAACTTTAATTCCCCGTTCGTTCATCAGTTCCAGGTTTTCTTTCATGATCAGTGTTGACTTAACCAACAGGCCGCTCATGCCGATAGCGTCTGCTTGATGCTCTTCATAAGCGGCGAGGATGTTATCGATCGTCTGCTTGATACCGAGATTGAATACTTTGTAGCCGTTGTTAGTCAGAATGATATCGACAAGGTTCTTGCCTATGTCGTGCACGTCACCCTTCACCGTGGCAAGAATCATCTTGCCTTTAGCAGTCGCCCCACCCTTCTTCTCCATGTAGGGTTCAAGGAAGCGCACCGCAGATTTCATCGCTTCGGCAGATTGCAACACAAAAGGCAACTGCATCTGACCGCTGCCAAACAGATCACCCACAACTTTCATTCCATCGAGCAGGATGTTGTTGATGATATCGAGCGCCGAATAACTCTCGAGGGCCGTCTTCAATTCGGCTTCAAGCCCGATCTTTTCACCATCGATGATGTGGTTCTTCAAACGTTCTTCAACGGTTTCGCCTTTATTTGCTTTCTTAGTGCTCTTGGCCTTTACACCTTCAAAGAGCTTAGTGAACTCAGTAAGCGGATCATAAGTGCAGACGTCTCCGTCAAATTTTCTCTGGTCGTAGATCAACTCGCGCGCGACTTTCAGTTCCTGTTCACCGATTCGATTGAGCGGTTCAATCTTACTGGCGTTGACAATTGCTGAATCCAGGCCAGCTTCAACAGCATCGTGAAGGAACACAGAATTGAGGACCACGCGAGAAACGGGGCTGAGGCCAAAAGACACATTTGAAACCCCGAGGATGGTGAAGCAACCGGGGAGTTCCTGCTTGATTCGACGAATCGCCTCGATTGTCTGGAGTGCGTTTCTGCGATCTTCCTCAATACCGGTCGAAATCGGCAGAGCGAGAGCATCGAAAAAAATGTCAGAGGCTGGAAGACCAGCTTCTTTAGTTGCCTGCTCATAAGCGCGCTGTGCAATTGCAAACTTCTTATCAGCAGTGCGGGCCATGCCGTCTTCGTCAATTGTTCCAATCACGACACTGGCGCCATATTCTTTCGCCAACTCGATAACCTTCAAGAAGCGAGGCACGCCATCCTCGTAATTTGTAGAGTTGAGGATGCACTTGCCGCCGGCATGCTGTAGCCCGGCTTCCATTTTCTGCCACTCAGTTGAATCAAACATGAGCGGTATCTTGACGTTAGTTACCAGACGCGACGCGAGCTCGTGCATGTCTCTTTCGCCGTCACGTCCAACGAAATCAACGTTGACGTCAAGAACGTGAGCACCTTCACGCTCCTGCTCTTTTCCTAGAGCGACGAGCCCATCCCAGTCTTCCGCGTTGAGCAAGTCGCGCATCTTTTTCGAGCCGCTGGCATTCACGCGTTCGCCGATAATTAAGAATGACGTGTCCTGCACATAAGGCTGCTGCATGTAAATGGACGATGCTGCAGGGATGAGCTTTGCGTGCCGCTCTTTCGGTGCGACCTGCTGCATGGCTTCGACTGCCAGCTTCAGGTGCGCCGGAGTCGTACCACAACACCCTCCGACAATGTTTACGCCGAAGTCTTTCGCAAAGTGCAGGAGTTGAGCCGTAAAGCTCTCGGGCGTCTCGTCGTAATGCATCTTGCCCTCAACAACTGACGGCAGCCCAGCATTGGGAAGAACTGAGACCGGCAATGGTGCGTTCTCACAGAGATAGCGAATGCTCTCGGTCATGTGACGAGGGCCTGTGCCACAGTTCATGCCGATGATGTCGATTGGAAACGGCGCTAGTGCTGTTAACGCAGCCGAGATCTCGGTCCCGTTGAGCATAGTGCCAAACACTTCGATCGTGACCTGAGCAATCACGGGCACACGTCGATGAGTCTCTGAAAAGACAGAGAAGATTGCCGAGAGGGCTGCTTTGGTTTGAAGCAGATCCTGGCAAGTCTCAACGATAAGAAGATCAACACCGCCGTCGAGTAAGCCTGCTACTTGCACACGGTATGCGTCGCGGAGATCTTTGAACGATATATGACCAAGCGTCGGGAGTTTTCGACCCGGTCCCATGGACCCCGCGACCCAACGTGGTTTGGCTGGAGTTGCGAAATCTGCGGCAACGCGTTTGGCCAGTCGCGCTGCCAATACGTTCATGTCGTAGGCCTTGTCAGCAATATCGTATTCGGCAAAATCAACCGGAGTACCGTTGAAGGAGTTGGTTTCAATCACATCACAACCGACTTCGAGAAAGCCTGCGTGCACTTTTTCTACAGCGTCGGGGCGTGTAACCAACAAGTTTTCATTGCATCCTTCAAACCGCAGTCCACCGAAGTCATCAAGGGTCAGATTCTGCACCTGCAGATTAGTACCCATCGCCCCATCAAAGACGACGATGCGTTCGTTTAGAGTTTCGAGAAAAGCCATGGTTAGAATTTTAGATTGCGAACCATAGGACCTATATAACCAATTGGACCTATACCAATCTTAATCTGAAATCTTGAATCTGAAATAACAAAGGGCCCCGCGCCTAACAACGCGGAGCCTCTCAAAACGTGCTGCGAATTCGAGTCGCCGAGCTGTTTAGCGGATTATTTTACGTGGCCGCAAGTCGCTTTAACTCACCACATCACTGTCAAAGCGTATTGAAGCATCGCGGTTTCAGGAGTGTCAAGGCGAGAGGATTTCAGATTTAAGATTTCAGATTGGGCGTCACTCGTAATGGTATCGATCTTGGAGGGCCTTTAAGTCTCCAGGCCCTAAATCCCACCGGACGGACAGAGCCACCGGACCTCAATCTTAAATCTGAAATCTTAAATCTGAAATTGTCTCACCCTCTATTTACCTGCCAAACGTTTCCCCTTACCATTCAGCCCATGCGACGCGCCATCTATCCCGGGTCGTTCGACCCGGTCACCAACGGTCACCTCGATATCATAGAACGTGGTTGCAAGCTCTTTGATGAGATCATTATCGGCATCCTGGTTAACCCAGAAAAGCAACCGTTCTTCACCATCGAAGAGCGGCATGAAATGTTGGCTGAAGTGCTCAAAGACATCAGTAGGGGTAACTGCACGGTTCGTGTTGATGCGTTTCGAGGACTGCTGGTCAATTACGCGATGGCTCAAAAAGCTGATGCCATCGTTCGTGGAATTCGTGCCATTTCCGATTATGAGTATGAGATGCAAATGGCTTTGATGAACCGTCGTCTCGAACCAACCATCGAAACTGTTTTCATGATGCCTGCTGAAACTTACTCATATGTAAGCTCTCGTCTGGTGAAAGAGGTATTCCAACTTGGAGGAGAGATTGGTGGTCTCGTTCCACCACTCATCGAAAAGCGGATGAAAGAAAAAATGAATAAACCATGACGGTCGGGCTTATTAAACCGCGTGCTATACTTCTGCCGTCTCAAACAGTTTTATGTTGTGCGAACAAGGGCGTGCCGAGAGGTGACCAGAAAAGCTCAAGAAAGGATCGTCATAGAGACAAGTTGAGCAACAGCTCAGCGACCCTCTGAAAATAAATGAAGACCTGGCCCGTTATGTCCCCGTTTTCCCAGTCTGACAACGTCTCCAAAATGCAATCCTCATCAACTCTTGCAGCAATGCAAGCCGCGGAAGCTTTACGCGCCGCAGGAGCAGATGTTGTGGACTTTGGCGCCGGCGAACCTGACTTCGATACTCCGGACAACATCAAACAAGCAGCAGCCGAAGCGATGCGCAAGGGTCAAACTAAGTACACTTCAACAGGCGGTACGCGTGAGCTCCAAAAGGCAATCATCGGTTTCTATCAACGTCAATTCCAAACTGAGTACCAACCGTCAGAAGTTATGGCGACCTCTGGTGGCAAGCATGCAATCTTCAATGCCGTTGTGACGTTAATAAACCCCGGCGATGAAGTACTGATCGCGAAACCTTACTGGGTGACTTTTCCGGAAATTGTTGTTTTCGCCGGTGGCACACCTGTTTTTATTGAAACAGAAGAGACTGAGTTCATTTTAAATGCCGAGCAAGTAGCAAAGGCAATTACGCCCAGGACGAAGTTGCTGATTCTGAATTCACCCTCCAATCCTTCCGGTCGCGTGCTACCACCTTCCGAATTCCGGCGAATCGTTGAGTTGACCCACGAGCGAGGCATCTATTTGGTCTCAGACGAATGCTATCTTCGTTTCGTTTATTCACCCGGCGAGGTCTTTAGTGCGGCGGTTCTGCCTTCAGAACTTCGAACTCGTCTCTGTATTGCTGGATCATTTTCAAAGACATATGCAATGACTGGCTGGCGACTGGGTTATGCATTGGCTCCCACGGAGTGGATGAAAGCAATGTTGAAAGTTCAGGGTCACTGTACCTCGAACCCAAACTCCATTGCACAATGGGCGGCCGTCGAGGCCTTCAACGGACCTCAGGAATCAGTCGGCATCATGCTGGCTGAGTACACAAAGCGCAGAGAGTGGTTACTCGCAGCGCTGGCTGAGATGCCTGGTATCACATGCAACACTCCGGAAGGCGCGTTCTATGCATTCCCCGACATTCGCGGCTGCCTCAACAAAGATCTGAAGACATCGGCAGAGTTCGCGCAGAGACTACTTGAAGAAGAGCAAACGGTGGTGACTGACGGAACAGGTTTTGGTGCACCTGGTTTTGTTCGAATCTCCTATGCGACCTCGATGGCCCAGATACAGGAAGGCGCGAGAAGAATTAAGAGATTCGCCGAGAGATACGCATAGTTCACTTCTCGACACCACCGGCTTTAGCCGCGTGGTACGTCAATTTCACTCCTACACGCTCGCCCATCGCGCGTCCAGACACCACCGGCTTTAGCCGGTGGTACTTCAATTTTCCAGCTACACGCTCACCCAAAATCATTCGAGACCCCAGCGGCTTTAGCCGCGTGGCACTTCAATTTTCCAGCCAGTTGCACCTTTTGTCGTAGCTTTGAAGTTGAAGCACCACCGGCTAAAGCCTGGTGGTGTCCACAATCCAAAATAAAACGGCGCTGGGAAAACACCAGCGCCGTTAGAGTAATTAGTTGAGATTACTGCTTAGTACAGATTGAAGTTATATTCCAACTGCATCCACATCGACACCTGATGGCCGTCTTTTGTGGCTGGAACAAATTTGATTAAGCGCGCTGCCGCGATCGCTCTTTCAGTTAATCCATAAGGCAGGCCTGAAACGGTTCTGATGTTCGACACCTGACCGTTTGAACCAAACACCACCTTCAACACCACTGTGCCGGTGATCTGATTCTTCCGAGCGTCTTCCGTATATTGCGGTTCGGGTTTCGATATCAAACGAGCCTTCGCAGTGACTTCTTTCCCCGTGAAGATTCGCGAGTAATCGCCACCACCACCGCCACCTGGGCCGCCACCGCCGGCGTTGAAGTCCCCACCACCGATGTTACCGCCGCGGCCTGGTCCCAGACCGCCACCTTCACCAGGTCCGATGCCGCCACCTTGTCCGGTGCCTATACCGTTTCCGGTTCCAGGTCCAGACGATGGGTCGGTGCTCTTTGATTTGTAATCGCCGTACGGCAGTACGCGCGCATCCGGTGGCACCAACATTGGATCAGCCACGACTGTCGCAGCAACTGGCAAGGCTGGATTCTTCGGCAGAACCGGTTTGGGATCCGGCGCAACTACTTGTGGAACTTCTAGCGAGGCTTGCGGCACTTTACCAAACGAAGCCGGCTTCTGTTCTTCACGACCGCCACCGCCACCACCCTGTGCTCTTTCCGGCTTCGGCTTGCTTCCACCGCCGCTGCCTTTATTCAATCCCGCAGTACCAGGATCAGGTGTAGGTTGCTCGTTTGGAATGTCGAGCATCTGCTCAACTTGAAGTTGTTCATTTTGTGCGATCAGTTCCTGTTGCCGATGTTTGCGATCAGCCCAGACAACAATGCCAAGTATTGAAAACAGGAAGACGAACGACGCCAACATCGCAATCACAACGCTGCGCGAGTCGCTCGCTTCAGCTCCCATCACTGCTGCACCGCGTTCCTTACCAAGCCACGTCGAAAACAGGCCAATCAGCAAGGCGGCGGCAACAATTGAAAAGCCAATCAGGGCAAATCGGGACGACTTCGCACCCTGTGTGCGATCCATCAACACAACAGCGCCGACAAGCGACAGCATGGCGAGGAACGCTGCACCCATGGCGACCAGAACGTTTGGTTTGCCAAGAAACTTGCGCAGCATCTGACCGTAACCAACGAACGTTCGCTTGGTGAATCCGAATGGATCACGTTTGAACTCGGGCCAAGTCAACTCATACTCATGAGCTGTATCTCGAACCTCGTGAGCCAGACGCGCAACAAGGCCCGCGTCGTCCATAATTGTCAGATGGTATTCATCACGCAACACCATAGCTGTACTAGCTGAGTAAGCAGCTGGAGTTGGTGCAGCCGTTTCTGCGATGGGTGGTGGAGTTGAATAAGAGTCTTCGCTCTCGACCCAAGCTGCGGGTTCTTTGCTAACCGTTAGACTCGGTTGTTCATAGTTCGCTGCTGGGCTAACCGTTAGGCTAGGCTCTTCTGCCTTTGCTTTAGCATCAACCGTAGTTAAAGGAGTGCCGTCTACGGGACAGAAGCTAAATTTTTCGGCGAACTCTTCTTCGCATCTGGTGCAGAACTTCATCAATACTACCTCTTCTCGCCTCTGGGGGAGCAGCACCGACTTGGACAGCCCGTCTGCGCCTGAAAATTCTCTTTGAAAGCTAGTTAAGATCCGCTTGTCGAGAACTCTCGAAGGTTCCGGCGCATTCCAGTTTTCGAGCAACGATCTGAGCTCGTTATCTGGAACAAACTCATCTTCAGGCCGAACGCCCATTTCGCGCCTCCCTCAAAGTAACAATTTCCCGACGACTATTCAATTCCGAATTCATGCTCAAATAGGGCCTTAACATCCTCCTCAGCCCTTCCCTGGCCCTATGGAGACGGGCCTTAACTGCGCCAACGTCAGCTTGAGTGATAGCAGCAATCTCACTCAAACTCAGATCTTCGTATTCAAAAAGAACTACTGCTTCTCTCTGAAGAGGTGGCAAAGCAAGTACGGCATCTCGCACCTGGTTTTCCAACTCTTCCCTCAGCACGCGTCGGAGTGGCTCTTGTTTGGACGATGCGATTTGTGCTTCAGCCAGCTCGTCAAGACTTCCCTCACGTCCAAGACGTCGGAAATGCTTCATCGCCAGGTTTCTCGCCGCAGCGAACAGGTACGTTCTCAAAGAAGCTCGCTCGGGATCGAAGCTATCGGAGCGGCGAATCAAACTCAAAAAGCAATCATGCGTAACGTCTTCGGCGGCTTCGATCGAGCCAAGCAACCTGTAAGCAAAACGAAACACCGGCAACCTGTGCCGTTCATATAACTCTCGAAACGCCGCCTGGTCACCCTCGCCTGCTCGTTGAAGCAAAAGCTCGTCTTTGATTCTGTCTGGCAATCAAGCACTCGATCCTGCAGGAATCGCTTCCTACTGTTGTTACCGCGAACAAGAGAAAGGTTACGCTCGCTCTCGGAAAGACCTTGGACAATCATCGTCCGCCAGGCCTCATATCAACACAACTTGCAGCTTACCAAAGGGCTGATTGCCCATAACCCGCTTACTGACCAACGCTTTTGATGCACTGAAAAGCCAAACGGTTGACGGCCAAACACCTCGCATCTAAGATGTTTTCGACTCCTGAACTCCAGAAACCCGGCTCAATTGAAGGCCGTTTCCGACCAATAGACTTAAATGCGTTCAAAATCACCCAAACACCTGATCAGCCGTATCGCTACGGCTAGCTGCCTGCTTATTGCACTCCAGCCGGTTTATGCTCAGCCGACGGCCATGCCTGAGACTCAGGAACTGCTGAATGGACTGAAAATTCTTTTTTGGCGACAACCAGGAAGTCCCGATGTTTTAGTGAAACTACGAATTCATAGCGGTAGTGCTTTTGATTTATCCGGGAAAGCTGGTGAGATGGCTCTTCTCGGCGACATCCTGTTTCCCGATCCGGCAACTCTCGAGTTCTTCACAGAACAAATGGGGGGCAAACTGACCGTTTCAGTTAATTACGACTCCATAACGATCACCATGCTTGGTAAGGCCGAGCAGCTAAATAACATCTTAGAAGTGCTGCGAAATGCGATTCTTTCAACTCAACTTACTCCAGAAGTGGTAGCGAAGGTGCGTGACGCTCGAATCAAGATGGTAAAAGATTCAGCTGTATCGCCTGCACTTGTCGCTGATCGGGCCATTACATCCCGACTGTTTGGGACGTTTCCATACGGCCGCCCATCGGCCGGAAGTCCGGAAGAGCTTTCAAAAGTGGACCGTGGTGATTTGATGCTGGCTCGCGAACGTTTCCTAAATTCCAATAACGCCACATTAGCCATAGTTGGAGGCGTAACCCAAAGTCGAGCAATGCGTACGCTGAAGCAGCTATTCGGACCTTGGCGGCGCAGCGAACAAATCATACCCTCCACTTTTACAGCCCCAAAAGCTCCTGACACGCGTGCTTTGATTGTGAACTTACCTTCGCCAACGAGCGAGGTTCGCATAGCGGTTCGAGGTGTTTCACGGTCAGACCAACAATTCTATGCCGCCCTGGTACTTGCCCGAATCGCCCAATATCGCTGGCAAGAGACAACACCCGCACTTGCTTCAAAACCGGTTTCGGTCACAAGCGAGAGCTATACTCTGCCTGGTTATTTCCTGATGAGCACATCGGTTAATTCTGTTGATGCACCGGGAACTGTTTTGAGCGCCAGAAAAGTTCTTGAGTCGTTAACAGCGTCGCCCCCGACAGCCGCGGAACTCGATCGCGCCAAACGTGAAACACTTGCTGATCTGAGTTCAAAGACTTCGAACCTCGAAGCGCCAGCAGAAGCATGGCTGGATGCGGATACTTATCGACTTGGTGCAATAGAGGATCGGGCCGCGTTAGTTCAAGCAGTTTCTGCGGCTGACATTCAGCGAGTTGCAAATCGACTCTTTAAAGACTCAGTCGCCGCAAACAATCCAGTCTTTGCGCCAACCGCAACCGTGATAGTCGGTGATTCAGCGCAACTCAAGACCGCTCTTGAAGGTAAACTTACGTTTGAAGTTTTGGGTGAGAGTCCACCATTGGGAACGCCAGCGAAAAAGCCAACCAAACCTGGAAACAAAACTAGTCCTAGTTAATCACAAATTGTTTGCAAGCGACTTGCAACCAAACCTCCATCAAATTTGGCTTAACTGTGCTTGAGAACGGAAGTGCTCCACAAGAACATGCGAGTCGTGTTCGCGAGATGTTTGGCAAGATCGCGGGACGCTACGATCTCTTGAATCACCTTTTGTCCGGCAATGTCGACAAGCGCTGGCGCCAGGTGGTTGCGAAAAGAGTTCAGGAAGGGACGTCCGGCGACAGCTTAATACTCGATGTGGCTTGTGGCACTGGCGATCTATCGCTATCGCTGTTTGAAAGCACGGGAGCGCGGGTTATTGGGACAGACTTTTGCCGACCGATGCTTAGCCTTGCGGCCGGCAAACTACCGAATCAGATAACGCTCGTCGAAGGAGACGCATTATCGCTACCTTTTAGAGATAGTACCTTCGACCTCGTTACGATCGCGTTTGGGTTACGAAATCTGTCGAATATAAGCAGCGGCCTCAAAGAACTGCGACGAATACTGAAGCCGGAAGGTCGGGTGGCAGTGCTCGAGTTTTCGCGACCATCAAATCCAGTTCTGCGCCTGCTGTTTGGTATTTACTTCCGAAACTTGTTACCGCTCTTGGGTGGAGTAATCAGTGGGTCGCGTACCGCCTACACTTATCTCCCCTCGTCGGTTGCTCAGTTTCCGGATCAGCAACAACTCGTGGCTTTGATAGAACAGGCAGGTTTCGATCAGGTTAGTTATGAAAACTTGACCGGAGGGATAGCGGCCCTACACTTGGGTCGAAGGGCAGAGTGAAATCTTAAGATTGGTTGCAGCGTTTTCCCGTTTGCAGCCAGATACGTAGTCCCGGGATTGGTTTGGTAAGCGCGCGGTTGTCGGGGCTGTGCGAGTATTCGGATCAATCCCGGGCTACGTTTTTATTTTGTGCAAACAGGATCCATCCGACCGATAGTACCTATTCGTTTTTCCTCGCTGTGCTATCATCCCCACGCTTTCCTAATCACACTCTTCTTTTGAGAACTCGACAGCGTGCGGACAACTCTTCGGTATCGGATTCTCGGTGGTCTGCGACGCCTACTAATTCTCATCCTTGTTGGTTGGACCGTAGTTTCGCTTGTCACGATCCTGATTGAACTTGTGCCTGGTGATCCTGCTGTAGCGGTCCTGGGTGAGCAGGCGACTCCGGAACAATTCGCTCAATTCCGGCAAAAGCACGGGCTGGACCGACCTCCATTTTTCTTTTCGTTTCCACAAGACGATCAGGGTAATCGTCACTTTGTGTGGCACGGATCTGACAACCGATATGTCGATTATTGGCGTTCGCTGCTTCACGGTGACATGGGTTTGTCGTTTCGCAATGATCAACCTGTAAGAAGCTTAATCCTCGAACGGTATCCAGCAACCATCGAGCTGGCCATCGTCGCACTTTTAGTTGCCGTCTCGATCGCCATTCCTTTGGGAATTGTCGCAGGTACACACAAAGGCACCTTCATCGATAACATCGCCTCCATTGCGGCACTCCTGGGAATTAGTTTGCCAAGCTTCGTGATTGGCCCAATGCTTGTCTACGTGTTCGCCGTAAAGCTGGGTTGGCTAGCTCCATCCGGACGGTTTGACTGGAGCGACATCATTTTGCCGGCGGTAACTCTTGGTGCGGCACTCTCGGCAATCCTTACGCGAATGGTGCGCTCCTCGGTAATCGAGGAACTTGGCGAAGACTATGTCCGAACCGCGCGGGCCAAAGGCTTAAGCGAACGAACGGTTCTTTACAAGCACGTTTTGAAGAACGGACTTATTCCAGTCGTAACAATTTTAGGCTTGCAGCTCGGCATTCTCTTGGCCGGCGCGATCATCACTGAAAAGATTTTTGGCTGGCCTGGCTTAGGTTTGCTGCTTGTCGAAGACGGAATTGGTAAACGCGACTATCGAGTTGTTCAAGGATGCGTACTCGTCATCAGCATGACTTACATCATCGCAAACATGCTGACTGATGTGGTCTACAGGTGGCTGGATCCGAGGATTCGAGTGAGCTGAATTTTGGTCTTGGGTCTTTGGATTTGGGTCTTGGTAGTCGAAGGCCAAAAACCCAAGACCACTCTGTTATATGAACCGCTTAACCATTGCCGGACTGGTGATTGTCACGATTCTCGTATTAGTGGCTTTGTTCGCACCGTGGATTGCGCCGTACGATGTTGGCACAACTGATTTGAGCATTCGCTATCTGGCGCCTTCAGCTGCACACTGGTTCGGTACAGATTCAACCGGTCGTGACATCTTCTCTCGAGTCGTGTTTGGGGCGCGCATATCGCTGCAAGTCGGCATCATCGTGGTTCTGGTTTCATCGTTCATCGGAACTATCCTTGGTGCGATTGCCGGTTACTATGGTGGCTGGGTTGACCGAATCGTTTCTGGGTATGTCTTCAACGTCTTTCTGGCGTTCCCTGGTTTACTTCTCGCGATTGCGATGGTGGCTTTCCTCGGTGCCGGATTGAACAAGCTTATCCTTGCGCTGTGCATCATCGGGTGGGTGGGTTACGCGAGGCTAATTCGAGGCCAGGTCTTAAAGGTTCGTGAGTACGATTTCGTTCAAGCTGCCCGAGCACTTGGCGCAAGTGACACACGGATTCTTCTCAAGCACATTCTGCCAAATGCGATTCAGCCATTGATCGTGCAAGCGAGTCTCGGCATGGCGGGCGCTGTACTTTCGGAAGCGTCTTTATCGTTTCTGGGCCTTGGCGTACCGCCGCCTGCACCATCCTGGGGCGTGATGATTGAAGAGGCCCGCGATTTATCGACGCTTCAATCGGCACCGCATGCATTGATATTTCCAGGCATCGCAATCGCATTAACCGTGCTGGCGTTCAACTTTATCGGGGATGGATTAAGGGAGTATCTGGATCCGAAGCAGAAAGCGAGATAGATCAGTGCCGATTTCCGATTGCCGAATGTCCGACGAACTTTAGTTTGTAGTGCGTTCGAATAAGAGATCCTTGTAATATTCAGCTTCGTGACCGGTGGCACGACAAACTAAAGTTCGTCGGGCATTCTAAAATCGGCAATTGGCAATCGGAAATCGGCAATAACTTATGGTCCTCGGCACCGCAGACAGCGTTCTCGACCTCATCGGTCACACTCCCCTTCTTCATCTTGCACGTTTTGCTCCGCCACCACTCGCCAGTGTCTTTGCAAAAATTGAATGGATGAATCCAGGTGGTTCAGTTAAGGATCGTGCGGCTCTCGGAATGATTCTCGAAGCCGAGCGCCAGGGTCAATTGCATCCCGGTTCGACAATCATTGAACCAACAGCTGGCAATACTGGAATTGGTCTGGCACTCGTGGGCATAGCAAAGGGATATCGCGTGGTTTTGTGCGTGCCCCGAGGGTTTGCGGTTGAAAAGATGAAACTCATTGAAGTTTTGGGAGGAGAAATAGAGTACGTGTCCCAGGAAGCGGGAATGAAAGGAGCAATCGATCGTTGTCACGAGCTGGCCGAACAGATCGACAGTAGTTTTGTACCGCAGCAGTTTGAGAATCCCGCGAACCCATGCTTTCATGAACTGACTACAGCGACAGAAATCATCGAGCAGATGAAGGGAGAAATCGACGCTGTCGTGATTGGTGCGGGCACATCCGGAACATTTGTCGGGGTGTCGCGTGCGGTGAAGAAGTTGAACCCGGACATTCGCTGCATTCTGGTTGAACCTGAAGGGTCGATCTACGGAGGCGGCCCGCCCGGACCAAAGAAGATTGAAGGCATCGGCCAGCGCGACTTCATTCCATCGATCTACGACGCTTCACTGGCCGACGAGATCATTATGGTAATGGACGAAGATGTCTGTGCATCACTCAAACGACTGGCAAGGAACGAAGGTTTGTTGGGTGGCTGGTCCTCCGGGGCCGCCGCCACGGCAGCGTACAAAGTTGCGGAACGCTTAGGCGAAGGTAAACGCGTGGTAACTGTCTTCCCGGATGGCGCTGAGAGATATCAGAGTCAGGGTATATTTGATGATATGAGGTGTTCGGAGGCGCGCGAATAATCTGCGAGCTTTGGTCTTTGGCCTGCGGTCTTTGACCTTTATTCTTCGAACGGCGAGTTAAAACCAAGGTCAAAGCAGACCAAAGCCCAAACATCTAAGACCAAAAACCAAAGACCGAAGACCAATTAAAGAGACTATGGGATTTGCAACTATCGCTATTCACACTGGCTCAGAACCTGATGAAGCAACTGGCTCCGTCACTGTGCCGATATATCAAACTTCCACCTATGCGCAAGATGCACTCGGCAAAAACAAAGGTTACGAGTACGCCCGCACCCAAAACCCAACACGATCAGCCGTCGAACGCAACATCGCAGCACTTGAAGGCGCGCGATTCGGTTTTGCATTCGCGTCCGGCATGGCCGCAATTGATGCAACACTAAGACTCGTCAAGGCCGGCGAACACGTAATCGTATCTGACAACACGTACGGCGGCACCGCGCGGCTCTTCAACAAGATCTTAGCCAACTACAACGTTGAGTTTGATTTTGTCGATTCTTCGGACCCGCTAAACGTCGAAGCTGTAATCAAACAGAATACGAAGATGGTTTTCCTCGAGACACCGACAAACCCGGTGATGATCGTGACTGATTTGAAGGCTGTTAGCGACATCGCGCATCGGGTCGGTGCTCGTGTGGTTTGTGACAATACGTTCATGTCGCCTTACCTTCAGCGTCCTTTGGAATTTGGCGTGGATATCGTCGTTCATTCGACAACCAAGTATTTGAACGGACACTCAGACGGCGTCGGCGGGGTCGTTGTTCTCAACGACGAAGAAGATGCTAATTGGATCGGCTTCGTGCAAAACAGTGCAGGCGCAATTCTTTCTCCGTTTGATTCATGGCTGGTAATGCGGGGTACGAAGACATTGGCTCTGCGCATGGAACAACACGATAAATCAGGACGCGCAGTTGCTGCTTTCTTAGAGGAACACCCAAAAGTTCTTAAAGTCTATTACCCCGGCTCCGCTTCGCATCCGCAGCATGCCCTGGCGCGCCGTCAGCAACGTGGCTTCGGAGGAATGGTGGCTTTCGACGTCGGATCTTTGCAGGCCGCCAGTACTGTTCTCGAATCGGTGAAGTTGTGCACACTTGCGGAAAGTCTGGGTGGAGTTGAAACGTTGATATCACATCCAGCGACGATGACTCACGCTTCCGTCGATCTCGAAAAACGAGAACGTCTCGGTATCACGGAGGGTCTGGTAAGAATATCGGTTGGCATCGAGGACACTGACGATATCATCGCCGATATCGATCAGGCATTGTCCAAAATTTGACGTGCGGATTGGTCTTTGGCTTTTGGCCTTTGGTCTTTGCAGAAGCAAACACACAAGAACACAAAACGAAGACCAAAGGCCAAAAGCCAAAGACCAAAATACCTAAGTGACAGTCAAACGACATAAGGGTTACAATCTCGTCGGTTCTCAAACCTAAAAAGACTTTCCATATTTCGCTCTCCTTATGATTGTAGAGTTATACGCCAAATCAGATGTTGGCCGGGTACGACGTGGCAATGAAGATAATTTTCTAGTCCTCGATCTTTCCACTGAACAAACCTGGACTGGATCCGACGGCGCAATTCCCCCCGAAAAACTTACCCGGTTCAACCTCGGCCAAAAAGGGCTCATACTTGTTGTTTCTGATGGAATGGGCGGCGCGCTCGCTGGCGATGTCGCGAGTCGAATGGCCGTCGATTCAGTGCGTGAAATGCTAATCGGAGGAGCGGGCGAAGAGGCTTGTGATCCCACGATCGATCTGGTTGAGTGTTTGAAGAACGCTACTGTTTACGCGAATCTGGCAATCCATCTGCGTAGTCAGGAAGATTCCCGATGTGCCGGCATGGGAGCAACATTCACTGGTGCTGCCGTGAGGGGCAACACTCTGGATTTGGTACAGGTGGGTGATAGTCGCGGCTACGTAATTCGGAAAGATCACATTCGTCTCGCTACCAAAGATCAATCGCTGGTGCAACAACTTGTCGATGTAGGTCAGATAAGTGAGAGCGAAGCTGAAACGCACATGTTTCGGAATGTAATCCTCCAGGCCCTTGGCGCACAAAGTGAGGTAGCGCCAGTCACAGGGAAGATCCGGCTTCGTCAAGGTGACTTGGTATTGCTTTGTAGTGATGGGTTGTCCGGAAAGCTGCGAGCCGATGATATCCAACACATCGTCGCCAACAGTAATGGTGATCTTGCTAAGGCATGCGACGGTTTAATTGATGAGGCAAACAATCGTGGCGGGGAGGACAATATCACTGTTGTTTTGGCTCGCTTCATGGGTGACGATCTCGAAGAACCTTCAACTGACCGAATCACCATCGAACTGCCCCAGCTTGAAGAAGACAAAACGCTCGACGATACCTACGACGCTGATACTGAACCTCGAATCTAAAACTCACTTCTCGGTCTTCTCCGCTTCTAATTTATTCCCGCGCCAGTCTCGATCAGTTTCTGTTCGCCTAACGTAAATCGATGCGCCCTCCACGCTCTCAACGCAAACACGCTCGCCCGCTTCCAACGGTTGTTCACCTGGCGCTGGATATGCAGTCCAGGTTGAACCAAAAACTTTGACGGCACCTTCGTTCAACGCGCCTCGGCTCGACGAAACAACGGTGCCCACTTTGCCAGGCAGCGCATCCACACCACTACGTAACGACTGGCCCGTCTTCTCACGCGAAAAGTAGTTGACAAAAATTGTTCGCGAGGCCGCTGTAAGCGCGCTCGACACACCAGCAAAAAGTAAAAACTGAATTGCCAGACTGTCGATACCAATCAAGCTTAGGAACGCTGCTGCAAGGGCGCCAATTCCAAACCACAACAATACGAAGCCGGATGTAAAGATCTCGGCAACGATCAGTATTGCGCCTAGAACTGTCCAAAACACCCAGAGCCATTCGCTCATATCAAGGTTTCCTCAGCTCTTATGTCCGAGACGCTTTTAGCTTGTCGAGATGCTACCAACCAAGCCCTGAGATTCAGAGGCTCTTATGAACTTTGGGCTTGGTTGGTAGCGTCACGGCAGAACAGGCGCATATCGGACACTCAGCCCTTAAAAAGATTCTTCAGAACAAACCAAACATTCGCGGGGCGCTCAGCGAGCCGGCGCATGAAGTAAGGATACCAGTGTTTCCCATACGGCACATAGATTCGCACGTTGTAACCATCGCGAGCTAGTTGTCGTTGAACATCTCTACGTATGCCGTACAGCATCTGAAACTCAAATTTCTCTTTCCCGATGCCTTCTCGACGCGCGAAGTCAATTGTTGCTTCAATCATCTTCGGATCGTGTGTAGCAATTCCGTGATAGATCCCACTGGAGAGCAGCAATTGCATCACGCGCACATAATTCGCATCGACGTCTTTCTTATCTGGAAATGCGACTTCAGGAGGTTCGTTATAGGCGCCTTTGCAAATACGAATGCGCGCGGGCAGCTTTATTAGCTCTTCCGCATCGGCAAATGTCCGATGCAAGTACGACTGCAAAACGATTCCGACGTCATTCAACCCAAACTCTGCTCGTAAACGTTTGAAGATATCGATGGTTACTTGAGTAACACTCGAGTCTTCCATATCTACTCGCACAAAGTTTCCGCGTTGTTGAGCCTCCTGGACTACCTTGCGCGCGTTTTTGTAAGCAAATTCCGGATCAAGACCCAATCCAAACTGAGTTAGTTTTATCGAAACGTTGGAATTGATTCCAGTCTCGTCAATTTTGGAAAGGATGGTTAGATACTCGTTGACTTCGGATTCTGCCTCAGCAGCTTTCCCTACCGACTCGTTAAGGTGATCGAAGGTTGCTGAGGCGCCTTCGGCGTTTATTTCGCGAATAAACTCCACTGCTTCATCGATGGATTCACCGGCTACAAACCTGGTGGTGAGCTTCTTGAATACTTTAAAACTGGTCGCGAAATCCTTGAGTCGTTCCTGACGCGACAGCCATATAAGCGCGCTTCTGCTAATCATCTGAATCTTTGTTTACACAATCCTCACTCCGTAGGAGTGAAATGTTTATTGCGTTGAGCACCCGGACGGATCGCACTTCCGTAGGAGCGCCATGTGAGTGTTGTCCACAACTAATCTTCATTTCTCACGCGACACTGCTACAGCCAAGTGCTAATTCTTTTCTTGCACCATATAGCACTCCTACGCTGTGCGACTATTTAGCTAGCCTGGTTCTATAAACATCGCACTCCTCCGGATTGGGGAATCTTGCAATGGCCTCGAAAAGCATATGGAGATGACTGGCGAGATCCCTGCCTGGCCTGTACGAAAAATAGTAGAACGATATTTGAAGCAAACTGGTTCGACTGCTGTGTTATTCTTGCCCGCGTTTTGCGGTCCATTCAATCTCTTTCCGTGAAAAGGTAATCCAGAGGAACGACTGTCATGCGCCCAAAGCTGGTATTTGGAGTGTCATTACTTTCGGCGCTGCTCGGAGGGGGTTCGTGCATTGCCATCGTGTTCGTCGTTTTTTCCTCTTTCAATCCGGTGGGCCAACCAGGACTCGTTGTCTTTGGTACGCTGCTCCTGCCTATTGCCGCCATAATACTGGGCTCTGTGTTCGTCTATCGTCATACCGCCCGGCGACGCAAACTCCAGGCGTTCATCACCGCAGTTCTCGCGACAATACTTACATTAAGTCTTCTTTTAACCGCTACCTTTCTTAGCCGGCGTCGCAATCATGAACCTCAGCTGACGCTGCCCTCCACAACCACCTAGATTACAGTCGCATTCAATCCAATCTCTTTTTGAACCGGGCGCAAGGCGTCAATCACGAAGCGAATATGTTCGTCGAGATCCACCGCCAGTTCCTCCACTCCCTGCTTGATGTCATCGCGGTTCACAGTGCGAGCGAAGGCCTTGTCTTTGAGCTTTTTCTTGACTGACGAGACCTCCAAATCGTCAAGACTTCGGGAAGGACGAACAAGCGCGCAAGCGACGAGGAAACCACATAATTCATCCGTGGCGAAAAGTGCTTTTGCCATATCAGTGTCGCGTGGAACTCCCGTGTAAGTTGCGTGGCCCATGATCGCTCGAATGATTCGATCTGAATAACCGCGTCCGCAAAGAATGTTGGCTCCCGTGAATGGGTGCTGATCCGCTGTAGGGAACATTTCATAATCGAAGTCGTGGAGCAGCCCGACAAGTCCCCATTCGTCTACGTCTGCTGTTTCGTCGCCGTAACGTTTTGCAGCAGCGCGCATTGCCGTTTCCACAGCAATAGCGTGCTTTCGCAAACTATCACCCTTGGTGTATTCGCAGAGCAGTTCCCAGGCGTCTGATCGATCTGGCATCGCGTGTCGCTGATAAGAATTGAGTGCTCGAGCGTTGTGAAAAACTAGCAGAGTCGGTGGGAATTGTCGATTTGGTCAGTAGTTAGTGGTCAGTAAATATAGGTCCTATACGTCATATAGGTCCTATATTGCCATTTCATCCTTATCTCTGACCATCCTTCAGTTCGCCGCGGTCCGTAAATAACCAGGCCGCGCTCGAATAACAACATCTTTCCGCTTAGTGGACACCTTTATCTTGCGATAGCGTTCGTCACGATCTTTGTTTAGTGGGTAATAACCAATTGAGTATTGGGTCCGGAGTTCTGCCGCTATCTTTGCGAACGCATCAGGAAGCGACACCAATGTGTCCGCGCGCATCAGCTGGCCTCCCGTCTTGTCAGCCAGAGTCTTTAGATAACTATCAGCGGTCGAATACGCCATGTCGAGCCTCGCACCGATTGAGTCGTCTGCGCGGGGTGCGCGGGTTGTTGTACCGCCACGCGGAAGGTCTTCGGGATCATGCGTTCCGGGTGGCCGGCGTCGGGGATCCCGATCACTCGGATCTCGACTCGGGTCAATACTGGGATCCCGATTCGGATCCGGCTGCCTGCCACGTCTCCAAATCTCGTCCGCGGTTGGCAGACCAAGCGGGCCTGTCTTGGGTCTGGTTCCGCTAGTCGGTATTGGATTGTCGCTGGGAAATGTTGTTGGCGTGGTGCCGCTCGGAACCGGACGAAGAACATCGCTCGTAGGCAGCTGGGGACTTATTTCGTTCGACTGCTCACGTGCGAGTCTTTCGGTTGCCTCGCGGGTGTCGTAGCGAATCGGATAAACAATCACGCCTTCTTCGTCTAACCAGCGAACGGTGCTCTTGAATGTGGCGTCATCGCTAAACCAATCAACGCCATCCGTGAAAATCACGATTGCTTTTCGACCCTGGATTTTTCCAAATGAGGCCAAGGCCATAGCCATAGCGTCGTAAACTTTTGTTCCCTGTCCTGGGACGGTTTGATTGATTGCGGCTTTCAGCAGGTTGCGATCGTTCGTGAAGTCACCCAAATCGCGCACCTGATCGTCGAACGAAATGATCTTTACCCGATCCTCCGACTTTAACTGTTGGACGAACGCATACGCAGCGTTCTGAATCAACGGCAAGTGCTCCCTCGTACTTGCGCTGGTGTCTAACATCAGTACGACGTGAAACGGCGCTGACGTTTGCGCGAAGAAAGCGATCTCCTGGGGCACTCCGTCTTCAGATATAGCGAGATCCTCTTTAACGAGATCCGGAATGTAAAGACCACCCCGATCAGTGGCAATAACTGGAACAGTCACAAGATCGGTCTCGGTTTTGAGTACATCTACGTCCCTTGGCTCGTTTGGTTTCTGTTCGTCTTCGGCAGGAACCTCCGGTACCGGTGTGGCTCGAGGTTTCGGTTTCGGTTTTTGTGCGGCCACCGTTGAACCGACGGCGATCAAGACGAGGAACACCAGAGTCAATCGCAGGGTTAATAAAACCATGTAGATCTCCTTACGGAATCGGATTATGACTCTTTGAGAGCAAACGCAAAAGGAAGAAGTTCGGACTCTATGATGTTCGATGAGACTGAATCGTTTCCCTAAAGCGGCTCGTAATTCCTGCTCTGCCCCAGTGTTTCTCCTGCTGACCACCTGGCACGCGCTGCCTCCGAACGATTGTCCACCAAACCTCCCATCAACTAGAATGCAGACTCCTGAGACCATAAACCCCGAATGAAATCCCTACTACTGGCAGTTTTAGCGGCTTATTTAGTTGCTGCAATTCATTCGATTCTGGCGTTTATCAATAAACGCCGTTCAGTTCAACGTGTCGCTGAATGGTGTATTGCCGCAGGCTTCATCCTGCATACCGGAGCGCTAATTGCCGACTGGGCTATCGACGGTCATTATCCGCTCTTCTTCCTTCGAGAGACACTCTCGTTTCTCGCCTGGGCACTCGTTGCGGCTTACGGGCTGATACTCTACCGGTATCGCACGCACGCGCTTGGAATCTTCATAATGCCGCTGATCTCTTTCCTGACTTTTGCCGCAATGTTAATTAAATCTGGCCCACAGGCTCCAGCCGCTTTCTCAACGACCTGGCTGTTTCCAGTTCACACAACATTACTGATATTTGCCTACGCCGCATTCTTTATCGTCTTTATGGCAAGCGTTATGTACTTGTTGCTCGAGCGAGAGTTGAAACTAAAAACTTTTGGCGCCATCTTTCATCGCTTGCCTTCCCTCTCAACTGTAAATCAACTCGCGACGACATCAGCCGTCTGTGGTCTGACGCTACTTACCTTAGGGATCGCAACGGGAATGATCTGGTCTTCTAACCGCGATGGCCGGATCTGGCACAACGATCCGAAAGAGATATTTGCGGTGCTGACATGGCTGCTCTACTTCCTGCTTCTGATTTATCGATCCAGCGCGGATTGGCGTGGACGTAACGCAGCCTGGTTGGGAGTAGCTGGTTTTGCACTTGTCCTGTGTACGTTTTTCGGAACTCGTCTCCTCGGTGGGTATCACGTGTTTGGAACCTTCGTAGTTAGTAACCAATGTCCGACGAACTTTAGTTTGTCGTGCCGCGACTACCGGCCCTGTGAAATCGCAGAGGCTTCTAGTGCACGCACGGCAAACTAAGGTTCGTCGGACGTTTGTCGGTTGAACTGCATATGTCGATTGTCCTCGTAGGCGTTAACCACAAGACCGCACCAGTTGAAGTGCGCGAGTTACTCGCGTTTTCAGACGAAGCCTGCACTGATGGATTGCGCCGGCTGGTGGATGGTGAAATTGTACGTGAAGGGCTTATTGTCTCAACCTGCAATCGAGTCGAGATTCTAAGCGCCACAACAAACGAACAACTCGAGTCGGGGACCGAAAGAATCACACAATTTCTTGATGGTGGTCGTCGCCTGCCACAGGATTTCCTCAACCAGCACATCTACAGCCACAGAGACGAGGAAGCTGTTCGTCATCTATTCCGGGTCGCTTCGTCGCTTGATTCAATGGTGGTTGGCGAGCCTCAAGTGTTGGGGCAGGTTCGTCACGCTTATTCACTCGCGGTTGAAGCGGGAACAGCCGGCCGAGTTTTAAATCGTTTGGTACATCATACGTTTCGAGTTGCTAAACGTGTTCGGACTGAAACTGGAATCGCAGCGAACGCGGTCTCGATCAGTTATATGGCCGTCGAACTTGGGAAGAAGATTTTTGATTCACTCAAGGGCCACACAGTGCTTCTGATTGGGGCCGGCGAAATGGCAGAGCTATCCGCTAGGCATCTGCTTAACGCAGGTGCTGCTCGCTTATTGATCACCAATCGCACGGAAGACGCCGCTAATCGTCTTGCAAGGGAGTTTGGTGGTACTGCGGCTCCTTTCGAAGAACTCGAGAGGACTTTAGCCGAAGCTGACGTTGTGATTTGCTCCACGGGCTCGCCAACTTACGTAGTCACAGAAGAGATGATTCGCAAGTCACGTGAACGACGAAGGAATCGGCCGATGTGCCTGATAGATATCAGCGTTCCGCGCAACATCGATCCAAATGCCGGCCACGTTTCAAATGTTTTCGTGTTCGATATTGACGATCTGGAGTCAGTAATCTCATCTAATATTCGTGAGCGTGAGCGTGAGGCCGAGCGTGCAGAACTAATTGTTCAATCAGAAGTCATGCAGTTTCAGCAATCGCTTCGTTTGATGGATGTGGGTCCGACGATTGGAGCACTGCGTCAGAAACTCCAGGACGTCGCAAGGACAGAGTTTGAGCGTCAGCGAAAACGACTTGGGCCCCTCAGTCCGGATCAGGAAGCTGCGGTGGAACAGTTGCTGATGGCAACAGTCAATAAGATTTCACATCCAGTGCTTAATCAAATGCGCCGCTTCTACGAGACGAGCGACCCTGAAACGATGCAGGAATTAAACGATTCTTTTGCTAATGAGGACTAGTACTTTCGAGTGCGACGGCCTGCCGTCGCTTTGTTATAGAGTTACTTACTTGAGAGGACTGCTGTAACAAAGCGACGTCAGGCCGTCGCACTCCAAAGTAAACCCCGTATGAAGAGTTCTCTTGTAATCGGTTCCAGAGGTTCCAAGCTTGCCCTGTGGCAGGCGGAGCATGTGCAGTCCCAACTGCAAACAATCGATCCAAACCTCACGGTCCGTATTGAAATCATCAAGACGACGGGTGACGTAAAAACGGATCCGCTCACAGTGATTGGCGGTAAGGGCGTGTTTACTAAAGAACTCGAAGACGCGCTCCTCGATGGTCGCATCGATCTTGCAGTTCACTCTCTCAAAGATCTTCCGACGATTTTGCCCGACGGATTGACCATCGCTGCGATATGCCAACGAGAAGATCCGCGTGACGCTTTGGTTGTTCGTGGCGCTTCGCCCATCAGTTCCCTAAAAGACTTGCCTGATGAAGCTGTCGTCGGTACATCAAGCCAACGACGCGTCGCACAACTTAAGGCAATTTGTCCGAGAGTCAAGGTTAAAGACCTGCGTGGCAACGTGGATACGCGTCTCAGGAAACTCGACGAAGGTCAATACGACGCACTTATTCTTGCCTCAGCTGGTCTGCGTCGTCTTGGATTATCAGACAGAATCAACTTTGCGATTCCGATTGCCGAAATGCTTCCGGCAGTTGGTCAAGGCGCAGTAGCTATCGAAACTCGAACCGACAACGAGGTTGCGATCGACGCAGCGGGCAAACTCCTACACGATCAAACTAGAGTTGCATGTGTCGCCGAGCGGTCGCTGTTGAGAAGCCTGGGAGGCGGTTGTCAGCTCCCGATTGCCGCGCACGCGTTGGTGGATGAAAAGACACTTCGTCTCGAAGCATTGGTCGCTAGTCCTGACGGCGCGCGCATTGTCCGAGGGGCGATCTCCGGAAGCACAGCGGACGCCAATGAGCTCGGCTCAGACCTGGCCGATAAACTTCGCGCCGATGGAGCGGACGCAATACTTCAAGAGTATTTGTGATGACGTTGCCTCTATCCGGCCGCACCGTGGTGATCACCCGTGCGCTTTCGCAGTCTGCGGAATTCGTCAATGCGCTTCAGGAGTTCGGTGCAAACGTCCTCAGCTGTCCCACCATAGAAATCAAGGAACCGGAATCATACGAGCGACTTGATGAAGCAATCGATCATCTTTACGGTTACGACTGGGTCATCTTCACAAGCACTAATGCGGTCGATTTTTTTCTGCGCAGGTTGACCTCTCTAAACCATGACATCAGCGATCTGGATGAGTTGCAAGTCTGTGCAATCGGCGAAGCTACAACTGACAAACTACGCGAGGCACATATTCACGTGGATCTCATTCCGAAAGAGGCCAAGGCAGAGGGTGTCTTTTCAGCCTTGACTGAATTCACCGGTGGCCCGGACAAACTGATGGGCTTGAATTTCTTGCTACCTCGTGCGGCTGTTGCAAGGGATCTGCTTCCCCGCGCTCTCGAAGAAGCCGGGGCTCGAATTGATATCGTTACAACGTACCGCACCGTCATCCCTGATGAGCTCGACCGAGGCCGACTGTCCGCGATGCTTGCGGGCAGTGCTGACTGTATAGCCTTCACCAGCTCCTCGACTGTCCGAAATCTGGCCTTGCTATTCGACACGCACGATCTGAGCAAGATCCTCGCTGGCCTAACGATCGCTTGCATTGGAGACGTAACAGCCGCTACGGCTGGCGAGTACGGACTAACTGTCGATATCCAGCCATCGGAGTTCAACGTTCACGAACTTGCGAAGGCAATTGCGGATTATTACCGTGGTTAGTTGGATGAGGTCAGAACCGAAACGCGGTAGCGTCGGGTTCGCTATCCAAGAGAAATGCTCAGAACCGAAACGCGGTAGCGTCGGGTCCGTTATCCAAGAGAGATCGTTGATACCAGGGACCCGACGCTACCGCGTTTCGGTTCTGACCTTATCCAACAACCGCCCTCCTTCCCATGCTACACTGACCCTCGATGTCTTCGCGAAGCGTCCTCATCTACGAAAAGAATCCAGAGAGCGGCTCATCGTTACGTGACCTGCTTGCAACCTGGGGCTATCAGGCCATTGTTGCAGACGACTTACGTGCCGCCCTAAAAGCTGTAAATGAGTTCAAGCCTTCTCTGATCGTTGATGGTGGCTCTGCAACCTCGAATGGCGATTTCGCGCTGGTACGAGAGATCAAGTTAGCAAACGAAGACGTGCCTGTTGTCCTGCTTGCCGATCAAGGCTCGGTGGAGAATGCAGTTCACGCAATTCAGGAAGAAGGGGTCTACCATTATTTCGAAAAACCAATAGATCCAGACAAACTGCGTTTGGTCCTGGATCGTGCTTCGGAGCTGGCGCAAACCAGACGTGAGAACGAACTCCTTCGTCGTCAACTACAGGATCGCGGCGCTTTTGGAGAGCTTGTTGGTGCTTCCGACTCAATTCGAAAGGTCTACACGCTGATAGAACAGGTTGCGTCATCGTCCGCGTCGGTTTTGATAACCGGCGAGTCAGGCACTGGCAAGGAACTGGTCGCCAGGACGATTCATAGAATGAGCCCTCGTAAAGATCGGCCATTTGTTGCCATTAACTGTTCAGCTATTCCAGAAGCGTTAATGGAGTCAGAACTATTTGGACACGAGAAAGGCGCGTTTACCGGAGCGGCATCTCGCCGGCAAGGTTGTTTCGAGCTCGCTGACACTGGCACGCTCCTGCTTGATGAAATCGGAGAGATGCCGGCGTTGCTCCAGGCGAAGCTTCTTCGAGTAATTGAGGAGAGGGCAGTTCGTCGTCTGGGAAGCCGTAAAGAGATCGATGTTGACGTAAGGCTGTTGGCGGCAACTAATCGTCAGCCCCAACAAGCCGTCGCAGATGGCAAGCTTCGAAGTGATCTCTTATACCGCTTAAATGTTTTCGGCATCCATCTGCCATCGCTGCGGGAGCGAAAAGAAGATTTGGCATTGCTTGCTCAGCACCTCGTTACTCAGCTCGCTGAAAAGCATGGTCGCCCGGCCCGTTTCCTTAGCTCGGCCGCACTCAACGTTCTCCAGTTTCACGCCTGGCCAGGAAATGTTCGAGAACTGCGAAACGTTATCGAACGAGCAGTGATCATCTGCTCAGGGGAACAAATCGAACGACATCACTTTGCGCCTTACCCAATCGAGCAAAGAGAACGACTGCGGAACGAAGACACGTTAACTTTGCCGGTCGGAACACCGCTCGAAGAGGTGGAGCGTCAGATGATCATGCGTACCCTGCAAAAGACAAAGAACAACAAGACGCGCGCAGCGGAATTGCTCGGCATCAGCTTGAAGACACTTCACAACAAACTAAATCTTTACCGCGAACGTGGCTTGCTGCATGACGACTGAGCCATCGGTACTGCTTTTCTTCATTGATGGTTTGGGAATCGGCACACGAGGCCCGCACAATCCACTCGACAACCTGGAGGCAGTGCCTCTCGCAATCTTTCAGAATGAGGAGCCTCAGCCTTTTCTGGACGGAATCGTTATTCCGACTGATGCTCGATTGGGTATCGAAGGACGACCGCAAAGTGCTTCAGGTCAAACCACCATTCTCACCGGGGTCAATGCACCAGCAGCGGTCGGCTATCACAAACAAGGATTTCCAAACAAAGCACTGCTTGAGATCATCAACAATCACTCGATCTTCAAACAACTCAGCCAGTCGGGCGTAAAACCGATTACTTTTGCAAACGCCTACACCAGTCGCTTTTTTGACGAGCGACCGCGCTGGGTTTCGGCTACAACTGCAGCGGTTGAAGCGGCTGGCATGAAGTTTCGCACCATCGAGGATCTGCGAAACGACGCGGCAGTCTTCATGGACTACACGAACCGCATATTGGTCGAGCGAGGTGAAGACGTTAACGAGCGGACTGAGCGTGAAGCTGCTGTTGTATTAGCGAAGCTGGGGTCGCAACATCGCTTCACACTTTATGAGTATTTCATTACTGACAAGGCCGGACACTCTCAAGATATGGCATTAGCACAGAAGGTTTTGGAAAGTCTGGCCCTCTTTGTTCGCGAACTATTGAATCTTGTCGATTTGGAACGTACAACGGTTATACTGACGAGCGATCACGGGAACATCGAGGATTTGTCGTCACGAAATCACACGCTGCATGAAGTGCCGACGGTTGTGTGGGGCGCACAACGCGATAGAATCGCAGCTCGAATCAAGACTCTTGCCGACATTACTCCATCCATTGTCGCGCTTTTAACTGAAGCTCAGACAACCAATGAACTCAGACACAACTGAGGTTTCCCCGAGCATTTCTGCTGATAAAAATAATCGCCGCGAGATCTTCGGGTGGAAGATGTACGACTGGGCCAACTCGGCTTTCTACACAACCGTAGTTGGCGCGCTGTTCAGTCCTTACCTCACACGTCTAGCGCAAACGGCAGTCGGTGAGAACGGTGTCGTGCTGCATTTGGGCCCGCTCGGATCCGTCACCGCGAAATCACTTCCAACTCTTTGTGTGTCGATCTCTGTAGGCGCACAAGTCTTCCTGCTTCCCATACTCGGCGCATTAGGTGACTACTCGGACCTGAAGAAACGAATGATGGCTTTGTTTTGTTACATCGCGGTCCTGGCAAACTGTTTGATGTTCTTTATTCAGGGCAACCTCTATCTTTGGGGAGGGTTGTTGTTCATCATCGCCAACATCTGCTTCGGTGCGTCAAATGTTTTTTACAACGCGTTTCTGCCGGAGATAGTGACCGAGGATCAATCCGACAAAGTTTCCAGCCGCGGTTATGCATATGGCTACTTCGGTGGTGCGCTTCTTTTGACACTGAATTTACTCATGGTGCTTGGAGCCGAGCGGATAGGAATTTCCCAGGGCCTAGCTGTGCGCCTATCGTTGTTATCATCGGGTATATGGTGGGGCAGCTTCGCGGTGATTACTTTTTTGAACCTCAGATCCAGGCCGAAGAAAAAGAGTCTACCGGCTGGCAAGGGTTATTTAACCGCAGGGTTTATGGAGATCCTCGACACGATCAAAGAATTGAGAAGGCTCCCGCTGACTCTTAAGTATCTGTTGGCCTATCTCGTCTATAACGACGGAATTCAGACCGTAATCTTCGCTGCGAGTGCATTCCTTGAACAGGAGTTATTTCCAGAAGGCAATCCGATATTTCTGCTCGAGATATTTCTGATGGTGCAGTTCGTGGCTGTCGTTGGCGCACTATTGTTTGAACGGCTTGCATATTTGATCAAAACCAAGAATGCAATTCTTGTTTCGTTATTTATTTGGGCCGGCATAGTCATTTACGCATACCGGTTCTTACATACAGTGCCGGAGGCGTGGGTGCTGGCAGCATTAATAGCGATTGTGCTGGGTGGCTCCCAGGCGCTTTCGCGTTCACTTTTTTCTCGGTTGATTCCTGACGGAAAAGAGGCCGCTTTCTTTGGTCTGTATGAAGTATCAGAGCGAGGCACGTCATGGATGGGACCGCTATTATTCAGCATCGTAATCGCTCGAACCGGATCGTACCGGCAGGCACTGCTGTCATTGATTGTGTTCTTTGTCGTTGGACTGATTGGATTATGGTTTACAGATACTGATCGCGGAGTACACGAGGCGGGAAACCTGGTGCCGGCTGAAGCCGGCAAATGAGGATCTCAGATCTCAGATGGTTGATGCTACTTCCGGTTTGAAATTGATCTGAGATCTGAAATTTGAGATCTGAGATCTGCTTGCTTTTCCAAACACTCGGGCGAGCAATAAACCGCAACGCCCTTCCGAAGATTCAGCGCTCGATCTTCCGGAATCCAGGTTTCACATCCTGCGCACCGCACAAGTTTGTGTTCCGCGGATCTGTCTTGCCTGGTCTGGTTGATATCTCCCACCCTCACCGACGCATTCAGCGTGCTAACAACTTTTCTGATCAGCAACAGGTAAGGTCGAACGCGTGAATACACGACAACAAAAACCAATGCGACGACGACGGCGATGATTAAGTACTTCACTGCTGATCTAGCTGTTCAACGGAGGTAAAAAGATTTATTGGTCATTTTCCAGTTAACATTTCTCAGTTGTCATTTTGCTCAGAAGTTTGGCGCCGAGCAAATGGAAAATGAGAAATCTTGAATGGAAAATGACCAATAAATCTTTTAATCAACCCTCGGATCTGTTGCCGCCAGAACTTCCGTACGGTTCATCTCCCGCTCGACGGCGTGGCATTGGGTCTGTTGCGCGTCGTCTAGGTTGCGACTCTTTCGTTCGGCGATCAATGCTACCTGCCGGCAAACCGCGCCCGTGAACGGCCTCTTCGAGGATCCTCGTGATCTCCTGGGAGAGGGTACGATGTTCAGCTGCAGCACGACGACGCAGAGATTCTTTCAGGTGGTTGGGAACATATGCTCCGATAAAAACGCCTTTGCGATTAGCCATCTCGTGTCGCGCGCTCCTTTAATTCGATGTGGACCCTGCAATTGCAGAACAGGTCTATAAGCCGAATTCTGTATCCCAAACTGTGTCGGGACGGCGATCATTCATCTAGGCTGACCGTTGCCGGCCGGCTCAAGCGACCTACCCGGAGGTCGTACCCGACGAGTCGGGATTCGGGCGGGCAGCCCTAAACGCCTCCCTATTTGGTCTTGCACTGCGAGGAGTTTGCCTGGCCGCGTATGTCACCACACGCGCCGGTGCGCTCTTACTTTAAGCCTGAAATCAGGCCGCACCGTTTCACCCATCACCTCGATAAATCGAGGCTGGTCTGTTCTCTGTTGCACTTGTCGTCGTCCGACCGGAAAAACCGGCCAAACGCCCCGCCGTTAGCGGGCTCGCTGCCCTGTAGTGTTCGGACTTTCCTCTCCTGGAATGACCCAGCAGCGACCGCCCGACCTGTTCCTTTGCAAGGCGGTCAAAGTATAGCAAACGAGTGTTGAACACGTATAGCAGGTGTTTGGAGTGCGACGGCCTGCCCGTCGCTTTCGTAACGCAGAATTAAGTAATGATGCTGTAACAAAGCGACGGCAGGCCGTCGCACTCCAAAGTCAGCCAAAAAACTTAAAGCCTACACGAAGGCCGCTGATGAATTGTTGAGGGATGAATGCGGCCACGGAAATTGAACAGATCGTGTGCGAGATCGCGAGAGCAAAAAGGTTAGGATCGCGTTGATAGGCGTATGCCCAGATCAATCCGCCAATCAGGGTTAGTACCGTCAGCAGCGGATTTGGAAGATGGACTACTGCGAATACTATCCCCACCAGCATTACGCTTTTCCACCCCTTGCCCAACCAGATCTGACTGCGACGGTTGATGTAACCTTGCAAAACGTATTGTTGGAACAGCGCCCAAATCGGAATCAGGGGAACCCTGAGTCGCGGTGCTGGCACTTGCAAGTGCCCGCCCGAGCTAATCCAACCTCCAATGAAAATCAGCAGGACAGTAAGGAACGTTGGAATCAGGAGAAATCTCATCGATCGCGCAAAAGTGTCTGACCTGAAACCAATCTCCTTCAATCCCTCCCCGTAAATTCGATGCGAGCTAATTATCAGGAGCAGGGCAAGAACGATCGGAATTGATAGAGCTACTTTGCTGTCGGCACCTACAAAGGCGAGAAAAAACCATTCAGCGAGCAAACAGGAAACCAGGACTGACACTATCTCCCACATCGCTAACCGCGAGGCCGGCAGGAGTTCTGTTGTTTCGGTACGTTCAGACACTTTCACCTCTTGGAAGCTTTTTGCCAGTCACCGTTCTGGTCCACTTCAAACTCGATTGGATCACCAAGAAGTTGAAGCGTGTAACGTGCCCCATTACCACTGCTGTGAACCGCATAGACACGGGCTTCATGGGTTCCGGATTTGAGATTATCCAATTGAAAACTGTACCCGTGCCATTCGTCTTTGGACCATCCTGCGGTCTTCACATCGGGACGCGATAGTTCAGCCCTCTGTGTTCCAAAGAATTTCTCGTCAATAAACAGTTGGACTTCAACGCGAGCCCAGGGTGCAGCGTTACTTACCGCCCATCCTGCGATCGATTTGGACTCTGGAACTGCTTCTCCCCAACCGTGGAATGTCGGGGGAAACATATTGATATAGGAACCTACCGCAATGACGCCAACCAGCAGTGTCTCAATGACAGCTTTACCAATAAGAATGTTGGTTAGTTTCAACGAAGAATTGTTCATCTAATCAGCGAAGCGATTGGGTCAAGAAAACACTGTGCATCATACATTAAGTACGACAGGCTGTTAGCCTGTCGGAGATCTTGCGCCACAATGAGGTAACCACCACAGGCTAACAGCCTGTCGTACTAGTTTGACGTCTGTTCTGCTGGTAAGGCTTGTGGAGGAAACAATTTGGGCCAACGACTGGCAAACTCGGTTCGGACTAATTCCTCGACTTCGTCTGCAGTGGCGCATTCTAAACACTGACGAGCGAGCTCTGACGCTTCGACTGTACTTATCTGCGACAAAGCAGACCTGACGCGAGGGATCGCGGCTGGTGTCATGCTCAGATCTACTGCACCCAATCCGGCAAGCAAAACTACATAAGCAGGGGTGGAGGCCATCTCACCACAGACGATCGCCGGAATATTATGGTCACGTGCAACCTGTAACGACCGATTGATGCCAAAGAGGACAGCTGGATGCAATGTGCGAAACCAATCCGAGACCGCATCGTTGCCACGATCGACGGCCAACGTGTATTGCACCAAATCATTTGTGCCCAGTTCAAAAAAGTCGACCTCGGAAGCAATTTTATCGGCGGTCAAAACTGCGGAAGGAATCTCGATCATTGCTCCGATCTCTGGCTTTGAGCGATCTTGCGTTTCTAATGTATTCCACTCTTCTACAATGATCTGCTTCGCACGCATTACATCAGCCACATCGCTCACCATTGGTATCACAATTCGCAAAGGACCCGATGAGGCAGCGCGCAGTATTGCACGAACCTGAGCGCGCATGACGCTGACATTTTTCAGTCCGAATCTGATCGCCCGTAAACCGAGAGCCGGATTACGTTCAGGGCGCTCCGACAACTCATAGCCCGTCTCACCACCCAGATCGAAAAGCCTGACGACAGCGCCATCCGGGCCAGCCATTTCAGCCAAAGCCCTGTATGCCTCAAACTGCTCGTCTTCTGACAACAGCAACCCCGGGCGCGACAGCAAGAACTCAGACCGAAATAACCCAACACCGCACGCGCCATATCTCTTAACCGACTCGAACTCAGTAGGAAGCTCGATGTTCGCTCTCAATGCGATAGAGACGCCGTCCAAGGTAACGACTGGTCCACGTTCTGATGACTGATAAGGCGAGGAAGCCGAACTTGATTGGGCCGTGAACTCGTAACGCTGGATTGAAGCCGATGCTGGATTCAGGATTACTTCGCCTCTCTGTGCATCGACGATTATTTGATCTCCCGTGCGCGTCCGATGATAGAAATCGCGCAAGCCTACGACAGCCGTGAGGCCCAATCCACGCGCAATGATTGCCATATGCGATGTCCAACCTCCCGCATCCGTGGCAATCGCCCTGACGTGATTCAAGTCCAGTTCTGCAATTGTGGAAGGCAGCAGATCCTGAGCAACTATGACTGCATCCTCGGTTAACTTTGGCTGACTTCGTCCTTCGCCCGTCAGATTCGCGAGCAGACGTTGGATAACATCTTCGATGTCGGATCCTCGTTCCCGAAGATACTCATCGTTGATCTGCATGTAGATCGAAAGCAGTCGATCGCCTACGACCTTTGCTGCCCACTCAGCATTAGCCCGCTTCTCGACGATGTACTGCTCGACGTCGCGCGTTAGTTTCGCATCCTCGAGAAACAAGAGGTGGGCGTCGAATATATACGCATGACCTCGTCCCAACTCTTTTTCTGCGCGTTCCTTTATTGCTTCCAACTGTCGTCGTGACAAACGCACGGCCACACGAAATCGACGGCGTTCTCTTTCGACGTCGGAGCCCTCAATCTCTGCCCTGTAAACATCTCTGGTTCCATCCTGGAGCCTCAACACGCGACCCATCGCCACGCCGGCCGAGACGCCCAGGCCCTTGCAGCGAATCTCCTCTCTTACCGTGTCTTGCGGTTGTTGTTTCTCAACCTCCGGTTCGTCGAAGTCTCGAGCGAAGAGATCGAGGACGGCGTTAAGCGCTTTTGGGGCATCCTGGCCCTCGGCTGTAACTCGGAGTTCGGTGCCGCGACTTGCCGCAAGCATCAGGATACTCAAAATGGATTTGGCATCTGCCTCGACAGAATTGTCGAGTCGTTGGAGAGTGATGGTGCTATGGAATTGACTGGCAATTCGCACGAGGTTGGCAGCAGCACGAGCATGGAGACCCAGCCTGCCAGTAACTCTTAATGTGCGCTGCTCCACGTCAATCCGCTCCACCTTTTCCCGGAGGCGCGAGCAAAGCGCCCGCCAGATAAATTCCCTGTCGTCCCTGATCGGAAATTTTTCGCGCTACTTCAGCGAGTGAGTCCTCGCCCGTAAAAGTGGCAAGCTTAATTACCATCGGCAGATTTACACCGGTGACTACTTCAACCGCACCCTCTTCCAAAAACATTGATGCGATGTTCGTTGGCGTGCCACCAAACATATCAGTTAACAGCAGCACGCCTGTACCCAGCGACACGCGAGTAATTGCCCGCTGCACCTCATCACGAGCGGCATCAACATCATCGTGCCAACCTATGGAAACAGCAGCGATGTGCGAAACAGGACCAATGATCATTTCCGCCGCTGCAAGTAGTTCCCCGGCAAGATGTCCGTGAGTGACGATCACGCCGGCGACTCGCTTGCCGTCCTGATGGCTGGTCAAAGGTTGTTGAGGGTTAGCACTCATAGCAGGGGTCTCGTCGTGCTTGGTGTCCGATATGCGTCTGTTTTATCGTGATGCAACCAACCGAGTCCCTCAATGATTAGAGGCACCTCGATAACAACGGGATTGGTTGGTTGCGTCACGACAAGACAGACGCATATCGGACACCCTAGCCCGGACATCATCATCACACGTTTTACCGCTAAGATCGAACTCGCGAACGGTTGCTCTTACGAACGTCACGATGTGCCGCGTGCGCATCAAATCCCGCACGACGCAGAGCTCGCGTGAGTTCATTAGCCACCATAACCGAACGATGCCGGCCACCAGTACAACCGATTCCAACCGTCACATACGACTTTCCTTCCCTTTTGTAGAGCGGTAGCAAGTAAGTCAGCAAATCAGTAAAGCGCTGCAACGTCTCGCGTACCTCTTCGGATGCGCGAAGATACTTCACCACACGACTGTCATGACCAGACAGTCTCTTGAGGTCGGGGACAAAGTGCGGATTAGGCAAATGCCGCACATCAAAAAGCAATTCCAGGTCGCCAGGATTGCCGTACTTATGACCAAAGCTCAAGACTTGAACGCGCATCGAGGCGCCCTGACGATCAAGACTGAAGCGTTCGAGCAGAAAACTGCGAAGAGTATGAACTGTATGGTCGGAAGTATCGATGATTTGATCTGCAAGTGAACGAATTTTGGCCATCGCCTCTCGTTCGACTTTGATGGCAGCGAGAAGTCCTTGTCCTCGTTCTGCTGGATGAGGCCGGCGAGTTTCACTGAATCGATGCTGGAGCACGTCATCCGATGCTTCAAAGAAAAGCACGGTAACATTCAATCCAGTGCTGCGCAGTGCGGACAATTGTTTTTCAAAATCATTTAGAAAACTACCCTCGCGAATATCAATAACAAGTGCCGCGCGACTAATTCCTTTCTCATCCTCATCGGTCGAAACGAGACGAGCGAATGGTTGCAGCATCGTCGTGGGCAGGTTGTCAACACAGAAGTAGCCTAGATCCTGGAAGGCGTTTGTAGCTGAAGACATGCCTGAGCCACTGAGGCCAGTGATGATGACGATATCGGGAGTATGATCTTTTTCTATGGAAGGATTCTGCTTGCGGGCCATGTCATTTTCCATATCTCATTTGACATTTCTCAGTTGTCATTTAGGGAGTGGGCAGACGTCTTCAAATGGCCCCTAACAAATGTCAAATGAAATATGGAAAATGACTTCCTGCCCTGAACTTACGGTGCGATCAGTCCGTAATTGCCGTCTTTTCGTTTATAAAGAACGCTGAGCCGACTGGTATCTGCATCACGAAAGACCAGGAACTGATCTGACTCACCAGAAAGACGAAGTGCAGCCTCTTCCGCGGTCATCGGCTTTACCGAATAGCGTCGCGCTGGCAGAATGCGCGGAGGTCGAGGTGTTGCCTCAATATGACCATCCGGCTCAGGAGCAACGCGTCCGGTAGATCTCCCACTCTGTTTTCGGTCAATGATCTTCTTCTTTAGCTTGACGGCCTGCTTTTCAATCTTCGCCATTGCGCGCGTCAAAGCCATGTACATATCAGCGTTCGTGTCTTTGGCAGTAAGCGTGTGGTCGCGCCAGTAGACAATGATTTCACCTATTTTTCGATTCTTTTCAACTTCGATGATTACGTGAGTACGAAGGGGCGTTCCGTTGAAGATGTGATCGAGTTTTTTGAAGTGTTCCTCCACATGACGGCGTATCGGGGGTGACACTTCCACGTGTCTCCCGGTGTATTCAAATTTCATCAGCCACAACCCTCCTCGAACGTGTCAATGTCCGATATGCGTCTAGATCAGAGTTTGTGTTTGCGATCTCACGACAAGACAGACGCATATCGGACACAGCAAACAGTTAACTACAATAGTTACATTAAACTTTCACGAACCATGATCTGACGCAACCCAAAGCGTCAAACTACGGCCCGGCGCTCGCGCGAACCTGGTATTTGCATTTGATCGCGATACTTCGCTACGGTCCTGCGCGACAGCTTAATCCCGTCCTTGGCCAGAATCTTTACCACCTGATCATCAGTTATTGGGTTGTGAGAGTCTTCTTCTTCAATCAGTTTCTTTATCTTCAGCTTGATGATGCGAGTCGATATTTCTTCGCCGTCTTCATTCAACATGCCTTCAGTAAAGAATCGCCGCAATTCAATAACGCCTTGAGGCGTGTGGGCATACTTTCGATTCACGACGCGAGAAACTGTTGAAAGATGCATGCCGATATCTTCAGCGATATCTTTCAGCATCATGGGCTTGATGTACTGCACGCCATGATCGAGGAAATCGCGCTGCCGTTGGACAATTGATTCGACAACCTTGTAGATGGTCTGGCGTCGATGCTCGATGTTTCTGAGAAGATCGACGGCGGAACGCATCTTTTCCCGGATGAAACTTTTCGTTTCATTGCTGACGCCCTGGCTCAGCATCTGCTGGTACTGCTGACTTACTCTCAACCGTGGGCTACCATCGTCGGCAAAGTAAATGATGTAATCCTCGTCATTCTCATCCAGCTTTTCGATATAGATTTCCGGACTAATCAGAATAGGCTCTTCTGATGAATATCGACGACCGGGATAAGGATCGAGTGTACGAATGAATTGCAGTTCACTCAGTAAAACTTCCACATCGACACCAATCTGTTTCGACAGATTGGGAAGTTTGTGCTGTTGCAGCTCCGACAAGTGCTCACTGATTAACTTAGCCGCTAGTCGATCCAGTTCTCCGAGCGTTTCCAATTGAACTAACAAACACTCTTTGACGTCGCGTGCACCACAACCGACTGGATCCAGTTTCATCACCGCCTGTCGCGCGCGCTCAACCACCTCTTCCGACCAACGGCCCATCGCCGCGATCTCTTCGTTCGTTGCATTCAGTCGTCCGTCAGCATTCAGGTTACCGATGACTGCGATGGCGGCGTCGCAAACGTCATCTTCGATCGGACTCATGTGCAACTGCCACTCAAGATGGTCAGCAAGTGACGGAGGACGCGTCAAAAACTGTTCGAACGTTGGCGCGTCTTCCTTATATTCGATTTCCTGGGTTTTGTAGCCGGGATCCAAATAGTCTTGAAATTCTCGACCGAAATCGATCTCCTCAAAAGCGTCGCGCGATTGTTCTTCCCCGAACGCCTCATCTGCGACTCCTTCGTCAATACCTTCGCCCGTCGCGGAGACTTCGCTCGCTTCTTCCCCGGTTCCCATTAGATCGTCACCATGAGCAGCCACGGCTGCAACGGTTTCCGGATCTGATGACCCATTAGTGCCCGGGGCACCGGCCTCTGGAGCCGTCGCTTCGAACGTAGAATCGTTATCAGAACTTGTGAGGTGATCGAGGACCTTTTCTGCGATTTCCTGAACTTCTTCCTGAGTCGGCACCTCCTCGAGAACGGGGTTTTCCAACAGTTGTTGCTGGATCAAATCCGACAACTCAAGCGTGGTCATTTGCAGCATCTCGATACGCTGGCGCAACTGTGGCGTCAGTACGAGGCGTTGGGAGAGGCTGGTAGTTAGTTTAAGAGACATCCTTTAATGAGCTTGTCTTTTTGATGCTTATTGTGCGCTTAACACGCACGGGGATTATAACCGATCAGAGAGGTTTGCGCGTCAGCATTCACATGCGGAATTTTTCGCCCAGATAAAGCCTTCTGACTTCTGCGTCTTCTGTCAAGTCCGCGGGTTTGCCAGATCTAAAAATGCGGCCCTCCGCCATGATGTATGCGCGATCTGTCACGCCGAGAGTCTCACGCACATTGTGATCGGTGATGAGAATACCAATCCCGCGACTTCGTAAATAGAGTATGACATTCTGAATGTCGTCCACCGCCTTCGGGTCAATACCGGCAAATGGTTCATCAAGCAAAATGTATTGCGGTTCGGTTGCGAGCGACCGCGCTATCTCGGTGCGACGGCGCTCACCGCCTGATAAAGCGTCACCGCGAGTGTTACGCACGTGACTGATCCCAAACTCCTCGAGAAGTTCTTCCAGGCGCTTTAGTTGTTCGCGGCGACGAAGACCCATGGTTTCGAGCACCGCCAGAATGTTTTGCGCCGCAGTCATCTTTCGAAACACCGATGGCTCCTGGGGAAGATAGCCAATCCCCAAACGGGCCCTCAGGTACATTGGTAATTTCGTCAGGTCCCGGTCGCCAAGCAGCACACTGCCGGAATCAGGCTGCTCCAGCCCGACGATCATATAGAACGTTGTCGTTTTGCCCGCGCCATTCGCACCCAAAAGACCTACAACTTCACCTTTATTTACCTGCAAGCCTACGTCGTCCACAACACGTCGGCGGGCGTAATTCTTTACAAGGCCTACGGTGCGGAGAGCGGTGGCGTCGAGCCCGTTGAGTTGATCAAACGCGATGTTGCCAGTGGATTTTTCGGACTTGAGTTCTGAAGGTGCCGTCAAGGTCGGTTTGTAGTGGATCAAAGATTGTTTTCGTGCCCGGTGCTGGGAGTCGTCAGTGTTCGGTCGTATAGGTCCAATATGACTTGTCGGACCTATTTCTGAATACTGACTACTGGCTGCTGAGCAAGAACGAAGTCCAAAGCGCCAGGCACAGTTATGGTTTCTTAATCTTATGCGTTGATCGAACGCGCCCCGGCGACAATGGTCCACGCGAATCGTCGGCGGTGACTTTACTGTCTCGCATTGAGAGCGTCAAACGAGCACCTTCGGTGGTGCCTTTTTCGTTATCCTCTACTCGAGCAGGATTTCCTTTGAACACCGCCATCTCATCGGCAGAAGTATATTGAACCCAATCGCCGGTGCCTTTCCTTCCAGGTTGTGTAAGAACAACGTCGCGCTGAGCAACGGTGCGTTCCATATCATTTGTTTCTTTTGCCAGGTAAACATCCGCGACCGCACTAGTAAGTCGATCGCCCCCCTGTTTTATATCGACGTTCCCTTCATAATGAATGATACGATTCGGATCCGAATAGGACATCGAATCAGAGGTAGCAAACACCGGCACAACTGTCGAATTCCCATCGATGCGACGTTTGGAATTGTAAATGGCGGTCTGCACGTGTCCGCTGGCGTCCATTGTTTTGTCGTTCACATAGAGGTTCAACTTATCGCCGCGCACAAAGTTATCATCCTGCCAGGCTCGAGCATTGCCCGTGTAGGTCGCGAGGCCACTCTCATGATGAAATTCGGCTCGATCGCTTACCACGTAGACAGGACTCTTCACTTTACTAAACGGGGTCGAGCCGTTGGTCTGTTCCTGGCTGTAATAGGTTGTCGCGGTTTTTCCGCGGCTGTATGAAACCTGATTCGCCAGATCTGAATCCAACTCAATCCCTTTGGTTCGGCCGCGAGAATCCCAGATCGTAGGTTCGCCTCCTCGTAATTTGACCATTTGCTCAGCGGCCACATACGAGGCATTAGCCGCGATGCCGTTGCGATCGTTTTCGTTGAACTTTGCGTCGCCCTGTGCATCAACGCGATCAACGTCCTGCGTATCGCGTACAAAAACGGCGGTCATCGACTGAGAGGTTAGTGTTCTTGTCCCTCTCTTTGGGTTTGGTTGGGAGGGATCGAAGACAGCCCTGGTCCCGGAGTTGGCGACACATGAACGAGCAAGATTTCCCGTTTCAAAGAAGTCGCAGTCAAAACGTGGCGCAGTTAGAGTTTTCCGTTCGGTTGTACTACCTGGGTTAGCCGGATCGATAAATAACTCAGCATTGCCACTCGCTTCTGCCTTTTCCAAATCTTTCCCCGAAGTCCGCCAACTAAGTTTCACCTGGTCTGCTGTCAAGCGCTTGTTCGCGGCGCGCTTATCGTTTGCTTTGGACTTTGGTGCAGACAATGTGACGACCGAACGTCCTGATGTAATCATCTCTTGCAAGAGGCTACGCTCCGCCTGAATCTGGAACTTAAGAGCGACGGAAGTTGCGCCAGTTAATGCCAGGTCCGAATCCGAATCGAGAGTGCGAGCTTTGATATCCTCCGACGCAAACGCACTCTCGAGTCGTTGATCTTTATCGAGGTTGAAGTCCATGTTGGTTGAATGGACTTCAGCAGAATGCCCTGGCTCCATGGTGCGTAAATACGAATTTCCGCGCAGCTCGGCTTTCTGCATCTTCTTTTCCTGAGTCAGCACAGCGTTCAGATTGTCGCCACTCATGATGTTGTTTGCCTGCTCCGCTGTAGCACCGCCGGAAAACGAGAGTTTGAGCGACGCCTGATCAAACAATCCGTGTGCAGCCTTAATGGTAACGGGGCGAGACAGTGAAGCACTCTTCGCTTCGGCCTTCGTGACCGAAGGTTGAATCACAATCTCAACATCTTTCTTCAGCTCAAGCTTTCCGCCCTTCTGTTCAACCACCGCGCCGATGGCCTTGCCCGCGACGTTTTCACGCTCGAACGCGACAGGACTGTCTGTTTGCGCAACGTTGCTATTTTGATCGAAAGATAGCGCTTCTGTTGAAACTTTAAGTTTATCTTTAGTTTCAATCCGGACATTCCCAAGAAACGAAATGATTGAAGTTTCTGGTTGGTAGATCGCACGAGTCGCCGAGATTTGATCAGGCACTTCACCAACGGGTGGATAAAGTGCGATGCTCACGTTCTCGAGCTCATGATGACTGTCTGAATAGGTTATGTCTTTCGACGCTTTGACCAGCATCGAACCACCGTCAGTTTTTGTGACTCGCTGCTCGTAACCTTCAATTACTCCGGTTACATCCTTCGACAACTCGGTCGGTTTTTTTGCTGGGACAAATTTTTCACGATTTCGTAGCTTGTAATACGAGACGCCAACAAAGCCGATTCCAGAAACCAGCAGGACAAACGCCAGTATCCGCGCGGCAAGCGGAACTCTTGCGCGAAGACCGATGGCGGTAGAACGACGGCGGGTGATCTCTTGCACAGTGCTCTTGGTCTTAGCTCTGTTCGTTGTCAGTGGTCAGCAGTATAGGACCTATAGGACCTATAGGTCCTATTAGCAACCAGTGACCCGGTACAAAGAACAAAGATCAACCATTGCTCCTCAAATCTTCAACATTCAGCTGAATCTTAATCTCATCATTCCAAACACTTGTTTCGATTGTATAGGCCAGTTCGATGCTCCCCGTTATCAATGGAGTTTGCTCTCCGGGCTCAATACAGTGCCACCAAACGGTTTCTATCGGTCGATTATTTGGGCCGGCGACTCGCATTTTCAAGTGCCGGTCCTTCATAACAATCGGCTCGGACAAGCAACGGAAATTCTTACTACAAAATACCGGGCGCCGATTTCCTGCTCCGTACGGTTCCAGGAGTTCCAGTTCTCTCGTCAACTGAAAAGTGATTTCCTCGGGCCGAAGTTCCATATCGATCGTCACCGAATGTTCCAGGTCTTCTTCACTCAAGCACGAGGCAGCATGTTCATTCAAACGACGGCGGAACTGTTCGATGCGATCGCTCTTGATCGTTATCCCGGCAGCGTGTGAGTGCCCGCCAAACTTCTCAAACAAATCGGCGCACGAGGTTAAGCCATTCAGTAAGTGATATGCCTCAATACTTCGCCCGGAACCGTGCGCGACTTCACCATCTATCGAGAAGACAACACACGGCCGATTAATCCGCTCCGCTATCTTTGACGCTGCAATTCCAATAACACCACGATGCCAACCCTCGCCGGCAATCACGGCTACATGCGATGCGGGCTTAGTCTGATCGGCCAGCTCGGCAACCGCAAGATCGATGATCTGCTGCTGTACTGTCTTGCGCTCTTCATTCCTTGTGTCAAGGTGCATTGCCAGACGTCTGGCTTCATCTCGATCTCGTGTATCAAATAACTCGACTACTGCTTTTGCTGCGTCCATTCGTCCCGCGGCATTTATTCGGGGACCAAGCCGAAACCCGAGATCGTATGCTGTCATGCCCTTACCGTCTCCGCAACCAGCGACTTCAATCAAGGCACGAAGTCCGGGGTTCGATGCTTTCGCCAGGTCCTTAAGTCCGAGAGCGACGATTGCTCGGTTTTCTCCTATGAGTTTTGCAACGTCGGCCACGGTTCCAATCGCAACCACTTTCATAAAGGCCGCGACTTGCGTTTCACGGCCGCTCTCACGAAATAGAGCATGGATCAATTTAAAGGCGACGCCTACACCCGCCAGATTCTTATCGGGATATCCACAGCCCTTCTGATTCGGATTTAGAACAGCGAGCGCTGGTGGGGACCCTTCGCTCTCGTCCGGGAGATGATGGTCCGTGATGATTACGTCTAGTCCGTTATCGCGAGCCCAGTAGAGCGGCTCATGCGCTCGGATACCGCAATCGACGCTAACGACTAATTTGTAACCGTCGACTAAAGCTTTTTCTAAAGCCCTCTGTTGAATTCCGTAACCTTCAGTGAAGCGATGTGGAACATGGAAGCCTGTCCTCGCACCAAGTAATTTCAACGCCCGCAGCAAGACAGCGGTGCCGGTCGTTCCATCAACGTCGTAATCACCGTAGATTAAAATCGGTTGCTGATGATCGATTGCCTGCTGTAGACGCGCTACTGCCTCGCGCATACCTAACATTAAGTATGGATCGTGAATTTGATCGTGTTGCGGATTAAGGAATGATCGCGCAGCCGACTCATTGTCGTAACCGCGTGCGATTAGTAGTCCAGCCAGGATTGGTGAGACACCCAGAACGCGTGCGAGCGAGGCAGCCTGTGCGGCGTCTTGCCTACGCACGATCCAGCGTTTGGCTTTCATCTAATTGTCATTGTTCTTTCAAATTATTCGGCGAACCAGCCGTTAGCGTCCAATAGCTTAACACCGATTCGTCTACCGCCGTCGATATCGTCGATCCAGGATCCATTAACTTCTGCGTCGAGGGTGCCACCGAAGGGTGGAACAAGCTTTACTATCTCGCCAGGTGCGACATCCACATCGATCACCAGCGTCGCGCCTCCGCGACTTATCTTGGTAGCTTTAGCCTTGGTCTGGAAAGGTTTGCCGAGTCGGTCGTTTCCTTCAACACCCAGCGCGAATTCCACGGGGACGCGAGGACTTCTGGGTCTTTGTGAGGATGCGACATCTCGTCGAGAATCATTCTCGTTCATTCAATTTCACCGCCCTTAAATTAGCTGTAAAGTCGGGCCAGCTTTGTTTGGCGCCGGAGAGGAGGGGCCTGTCTAGTTTACAGAATGTAGTGGAGCATTGGTAGGGAAAAGACCGATCAATTGTCATTGGTCATTTGACATTTTTCATTTTCCATTTGTTTTCAAAAGGAATCGTACAAATGTCCGACGAACTTTCGTTTGTCGATCTGCGTGTAAGGACCCGAAAGGAGAACAGAGGGTCTGGCAGTGCACGCACGACAAACTAAATTTCGTCGGACATTTCTCAGATACTTGCCGAGATATATCCCACCGACAGGGCCAATAGAATCAAGCCTCCAACGATCATCCTATAGATGATGAAGACCCCGGTTGAATGGGTACGAAGGTAACGTAACAGGAACCAGATCGAAGCGTAACCAACTATTCCGGAGACCACGGTTGCGACTGCAAGTGCGGGATAACTGTCGTGCGGAACCTTTGTGATTGCCTCTTTCAATTCAAGCAGTCCACTCGCCGCAATCGCCGGAATCGAAAGCAGGAATGAAAACCTCGCCGCCGTCTCACGCGTCTCACCCGCAAACAGGCCAGCCATAATTGTTGACCCGGAACGACTCGACCCCGGTATCAACGCAAGACACTGGGCTGAACCTACTGCGAGGGCATCGCGAATACCAAGCTGCTGCATATCGCGAACTCGCTTCCCGACCAGTTCAGCAAAGGCAAGTAAGACCGCAACCACGATCATCATGGTGGCGATCACCCAAAGGTTCTTGGTGAAGGTTCCTTCAATCTGTTTCTTGAAAAGCAGGCCGACCACGGCGACTGGAATTGACCCAATAATCACCAGCCATCCAAGCCACGCATCGTGGGAAAGTTTCATGGGAACAGCATGATTCTTCCGCAGCAGCGCCAGGTGATCGCTGATAAAAGCTCGCAGGATGTTGATGATATCGACAGCGAAGTAGATAAGTACGGCTAACAGCGTGCCTAGTTGAATGACGGCGATCGTCGCCGTTGTTTGTTGAGCCTGCAACGTCTTGTCTGCACCTGAATAGAGGCTTACCAGCCGTGCTGCAAAGACAAGATGCGCGGTTGAACTTACCGGGATGAATTCGGTGAGTCCCTGAACGATGCCTAGGACGATGGCTTGAAGGAGAGTCATGTGTTTGTTCTGGTTTTCTGAAGCGTGTTCTTCGTCAGTGTTCGGTTGTTAATAGGTCATATAGGTCCTATACCGCTGACCGATTAAAAACAAAGCTCAAAGCACTATTCTCGAAACGAATTTCTCGCCGCAATCCTGTCGTACATAAAGATCGGCATCACCAATCCAAGTCTGACGATGCTTGCGAGCTGCCACGGAAAGGCATAGCTCTTCTTCCGTTTCTCTATGGCTCGGATCATTTTCTTAACCGCACTATCGAGTTCCATCAGATAAGGCATCTTCGCCATACGCCCTGCTGTTAACGGTGTTTTGATGAAACCTGGATGGATAATTGTGACGTCGACACCCGAGTCTCGTAAATCGATCCTGAGACTCTCGAAGAAGCTGCTCACCGCGGCCTTGCTCGCACAGTAAGCAGCAGATTTTGGAAGACCGCGATATGCCGACAAACTCGATATCGCAACCAGCTGCCCCTGTCTGCGTGAAATCATTTCCGGCAAAACAGCGGCGACGCTATTCACAGCTCCCAGAACATTCACCTCAAACACAGCAGCTACGTCATCGGTGCGCAGATCAAGCGCAGGGCTAATCGTACCGATACCCGCATTCGCAATAAGCACATCAATCGGTCCAAACGCTTTTCGCAAACAATCTGCCTGTGTTCGTAGCTGTTCAGCATTGTTGACGTCCGCATCGAGTGCTAAAGCCCTACGGCCGCCTGTTTCGATCTTTTTTACGAGCTCACTCAGCAGCTCAGCACGACGTGCTACTAATCCTACTGCGGCGCCGCGTTGCGCTAACCCCAGGGCCAGACCTTCACCAATACCGGATGAAGCGCCGGTGATCATCACCACCTTGTTTTGCCAGTTGGAATGTCCGATAAACTTTAGTTTGTCGTGTGTCTACCAATTACCAGCGTAGTGTTAAATCGAACCGTATAGAGTCCACATTAAGAACCGATCTTAGTTGGTCACGTCACGACAAACTAAAGGAAGCTCTGATTAAGTACGATAGGCTGTTAGCCTGTCGGCGATCTTGGCCATATCGTGAGGTAAACCACGACAGGCTGACAGCCTATCGTACTTGATCAGAGCGACCTAAAGTTTAGCGGACATCAAGCTTTTACAATTACGAAGGTGATCACCGGTCTCGCGCCAGTACGCTTCTGGATGAACCGCTTCAGTTCTACGCGCAAGTGCTCTCTCAATAACTCATCTTCAGAGAGCGTCTGCCGTGACGCACCCGCAAGTGCGGACGCAATCACTCGTTTTGCGTCGGGCAGCAGATAATTATTGTTTGTCGCCGGTGAATTCTGCCCGACTGGCGCGAATCCATTCGTTGACATTAGTCCCCGGACACCCCTCGCTACGATCTGTGGTTCATCGAGGACTTCGCCAGTCTCTTCATCAATCGTAACCACAACTGTAACGGTACCCTCGTACGCCAATTGCTTCCGTTGCCGCACGGTTTCGCTGTCGATCTCCTCGAACCCGGATTCATCTATGAACGTGCGACCAATTTCCTTCTTATCGATCACTGCGGCTCGCTCGCCATCGAATTCAAGAACATCTCCATTCTCAATCAGGATGATGTTCTCTTCAGCGTAGCCCAGATGGTTTTTGACAAACTCTTTGTGCCGGAAGAGCATTCGATACTCACCATGAATCGGCACTACGTACTTCGGGCGCACGGCTTCCGTCATTATCCGAATGTCTTCCTGTGAAGCGTGGCCACTTACATGAACAAGACGCCGTTTCTCTTCAATGATGTTTGCACCTCGCTTGTAGATGTAACCGATCATCCGCGAAATAAGTCTTTCATTGCCGGGAATGATTCGAGCAGACAGTACTACTGTGTCGCCCTCTTCAATCATCAGGCCTTTGTAACTTTGTATGGCCATCTGTGAAAGCGCTGCACGCGCTTCTCCCTGCGAGCCTGTAACGAGAAACACAATCTCGTCGTCACTCATGTCTTTTGTTTGATTAAGCGAAACCAGCAGACCGTCGGGAATGTCGAGATATCCGAGCCGATCGGAAACTTCAACATTCTTCTGCATCGAACGTCCCAACACACAAACACGACGGTTAAACTGCTGAGCTACGTCGAGAACAATTTGCAAACGATGAATCGATGAAGCAAACGCAGCAACCACGATGCGGCCCTTTGCTTCAGCGAATATTTCTTCGAAGGCGGGAATCACCGCACGTTCCGACGGCGTACGACCGGGAACCGTTGCGTTTGTTGAATCCGAAAGTAGCGCCAGAACTCCATCCTGCCCGTACCGTCTGAAAGAACGCAGATCGATCGGTTCACCAATGACCGGTGTCTCATCAACTTTGTAGTCGCCCGTGTGAATGATCGTGCCGACGGGAGTTTTGATCGCCAGTGAAAAGCAATCGACCAGTGAATGAGAGACGCGGATGAATTCAACGGAGAAGGAACCGACGTCGACGACATCGCGTGGCTCAACTCTATGCAACAAGACATCACCCAGCAGGTCATGCTCTTCAAGTTTGCTTTCGGCGAGACCAGCGGTGAAGTGCGAGCAATAGACCGGCACATTGAACTTCTTAAGCAGGTACGGGAGCGCGCCTAAGTGATCTTCATGACCGTGAGTCAACACGATCGCGGTGATATCGCTCTGGTACTCGTCAAGGAAGGAAAAGTTTGGAATTGAAACGTCGACGCCATAAGCCGTTTCTTCGGGGAAACCCATCCCGGCATCAAGAATGAGCATCTCGTCGCCATAGCGGACTGCCATACAATTCATCCCAAACTCGCCGATACCGCCGAGCGGGATGATCTCAAGGACACTGCTCACTGTGCGTTGATACTCGACTCTCCGGGGAACTGGGCGAAGGCTTCAAGGGCCGAAAAGTATAACACGAAGCCAATGTCCGATATGCGTCTGTCTTGACGCAACCTCGCCTTCCAGCCCTCTGTTACATCACCAGGGGTTCAGAATAAACGGTATCGAACATCAAAAAGTCGTGTAGCGGACTCTTAACCACGCATAACTGCAGTACCTCTTGAACGTGGTAATTGTCCGCTACGACGACCAGGGGAGCGCTGACATAACTTACTAGTCAGCTAACTGGCAAGGGGCGAAAGGAAACCTTCCAACTACAAAACAACTTAATCCTTGTTCTCTTAAGTCCGCTGTGCGAACACAGCATTGTGGACTCAGCAATGTCCATGCCGTCAATTTCAGTTTGGTTTTCCGGTGATCAAGACCACATTCGATCTTGTGTTGAGTATTTTTGTCGATGCATTTCTGACGATCTGCCCGGTTTGTACCAGAGGGTCAAATGTCCGATATGCTTCAGCTTGTCGTGAGATGCCAACACTAACGATCGTTCAAATCAACTTGGCCCGTTTGTCACGTCACGACAAGCTAAAGCATATCGGACAGTATCCAGCTTGCACGGCTTCATTCCACGCGGCAAAATCTGCCGCATGACCAAAATCCTTTTCTCCTTCGCAGTCGTTCTTCTTTTTTCATCGACGTTTCGGGCCACAGAAACAATGCGGGTGGATTACTACCACTCTGGAAACGCCGAGCGCGAGATGTTTAGCGTCGATCGTGTCGTCATCGAACCGCTTCCCTGGCCTGGAGATTTGTCGCAGACAATCGATAACAGCAATCTTGGAAAATATTTTTTTGAAGTACGCGACCAGAAAACCAGGAAGGTTCTGTATTCGCGTGGTTTCGCTTCCGTTTACGGTGAATGGGAGACAACGGATGAGGCTAAAACTGTCAACCGCACTTTTCAGGAATCATTTCGATTTCCCGCCCCAACAACACCAGTGGAAATCGTTCTAAAGAAACGTGATCCTAAAAATGCCTTTGTGGAGATCTGGACAACAAGCCTCAACCCGGCTGATCAGTTTGTGGATCGATCGAAACTGGTCGCACCGGCGCCACTAATTACGATCCAGAAAATGGGCGAACCCGAAACGAAGGTCGACTTTTTAATTTTGGGGGATGGTTACACCGCGGCGGAGGCACCGAAGTTTGAAGCTGACGCGCGCCGCTTAACAGAAGTGCTGTTTGCGACATCGCCGTTCAAAGAAAATCGCCGCAGGTTTAATGTGTGGGCACTTTGTCCTCCTGCTGCTGAGTCGGGGATTTCACGGCCGTCGACTGGCCAGTACCGTGACTCTCCAGTTGGCGCAACGTATGACGCGTTTGGTTCAGAGAGATACGTACTCACCTTTGATAACCATGCGCTGAGACGAGCAGCGTCTTTCGCGCCGTATGAGTTTATTGAAGTACTGGTCAACGGTCGGACCTATGGCGGTGGCGGCATCTTTAACTTGTACAGCACCGTTGCAGCTGACAATGCGTTCTCGAATTATGTCTTCGTTCATGAATTCGGTCATCACTTTGCCGGATTGGCTGATGAGTACTACACCTCAGCTGTAGCTTATGGTCCGACGACCGAACGAGTTGAGCCGTGGGAACCAAACGTAACCGCACTGCTTGATATCAGTACTTTGAAGTGGCGAACGCTGGCGTCGCCATTTGCCGATGTGACTCCAATTCCAACTCCCTGGAACAAAGAAGAGTTCGAAAAGTACTCGCGCGACATCCAGGCACGTAGAGTTCAACTCCGAAAAGATAAGCGGCCTGAAGAGGAGATGGAGGCGCTCTTCAAAGAAGAACTAGCTCACGAACAGGAGATGTTCAAAAAGGAGAAGCACTTTGGTCAGGTCGGCGCATTTGAGGGCGCGATGTATGAAGCGCGTGGATATTATCGACCGGAGGTGGACTGCATCATGTTTTCGCGCACTGATCACTTCTGCAAAGTATGTCAGCGGGCCATTGAAAACATCATTGCCAGGTATTCCTCAAAAGGATAAGGTCAGAACCGTAACGCGGTAGCGTCAGGCTCTACACATACAAACTACGCTACTTTGCTATAACGCGGCAGCGTCGGTGTCTAAACGTACAAGCTGGCGCGATCTTGACGCGGATCCGACGCTACCGCGTTCCGGTTCTGACTACTTCCAAAATCGCACTCCTCCGTACGAGGACCGCATGAATCTTTCAATACGCTACTTTGCTACAACGCTCTTTGTACTAACCGCCATCGTGATCGCAGCTAATGCTCAATCACGTGCGCTGACGCCACATCGCATCACACTCGCCAACGGAAGGTCGTTCACGCTAAGCCTGCAGGACGGGTTTGATATTGCGGTGGCTGCTCAAGGGTTGAAGCGAGTACGGTTCATGGCAAAGAGCCCAGACAATCGTATCTTCGTGACTGACATGTACAACCTCACTGATAACAAACGTGGTGTGGTTTACATCCTCGACGAGTTTGATCCAACAACAAAACGGTTTCGCAAAGTCACTCAGTTCATGAGTGGATTACGAAATCCAAACAGTGTGGCCTTCTACAGCGACACCACGGGCAGTGACTGGTTCTATCTCGCGCTTACTGATCGTCTCGTTCGTTACCGATACGAACGGGGCTCAACAAAACCGACGGGCGAGCCTCAAGTTCTCGCCACATTTCCCGATTATGGCCTCGCCTATAAGTATGGTGGTTGGCATCTGACACGCACAATCGCATTTGGAGCGAATAATAAGATCTATGTTTCTGTCGGAAGTAGCTGCAATGCCTGCGAAGAAAAGGAAGACGTCAGGGCAAGCATGCTCGAAATGGATCCAGACGGAAAGAATCAACGTCACTTTGCGCGCGGCCTGCGAAATGCCGTTGGGTTGCGTTGGATTGACGGTCAGCTCGTCGTCACAAACATGGGCGCAGATCATCTTGGATTGGATCGGCCTGAAGACACGATGGGTGTGATTAAGGACGGAACGAACTATGGTTGGCCCTATTGTTTTCAATCAGGCGCGAAGATGTTCGTGGATCCAAAGCTAAACCCGAGCGGATCGAAGTTCGATTGTAAACGTGCGCCGCCATTGACTACGCCACTTGGTGCGCACACCGCGCCGCTCGGCTTGGAGTATTTTGAAAAAAGTTCCGCGCCCCAACTGGACGACACATATCTAGTTGCTCTTCACGGTTCAACTAACAAACGGATTGGCAGGGGCTATAAGGTTGTTAAAGTCAGTGCGCACCGATCTCGTCTCGAAGACTTCATCACGGGCTTTCTACAAAACGGCGTCGTCAACGGTCGACCTTGCGACATCTTCAGATTCGGAGATGGCTTCCTCCTGACAGACGACAAAGCAGGGGTGATCTATTACGTGTCTCCACACTACTAAGTGCTTACTAAATCTCTGTGCCTCCTCTGCGTTCTCTGTGTCTCTGCGGTAATTTTAGTGTGACTCAATCTTAAACCGCAGAGACGCAGAGAACGCAGAGGCAGCGCAGAAAAAATCATCATCACACTCCAAATTTATGGAGCGCGCTTCATGTGGCTGCGACAAACTGAACTTCGTCGGACATCACAGATTACGCTAGAATACGCGCCAGCCATTGCCAGCCAATCCGCCGAAAGGAACACTTTCATGCGAATCCGAGTCTCGCTCTTTCTCTTTCTTTTTGTCTTTGCTCTAACCCCGGTGCTTGGTCAAAAACGGAATATCACCGAAAAAGACTTATTCAATTTCGTGTGGATTGGAGATCCACAAGTCTCACCGGACGGGAGTCGCGTAGTCTTCGTCAGAGTCACCGTCAACGATCGGAAGGATGGTTACAACACGTCGATTTGGACCGTCGCGACCGCGACCGGAGAAACGAGACAGTTAACAAGCGGCATCAGAGATTCCTCTCCACGCTGGTCGCCGGATGGGAAGTATCTCTGTTTCGTTCGCGTAACTGAGAAAGATGGTCGGCCTGATCAACCGCAGTTGTTTATGTTGTCGATGGAGGGCGGCGAGGCTTTTCAATTCACGTCCCTGGCACGTGGGGCAGGTGGCCCCCAATGGTCGCCCGACGGAAAAATGATTTCGTTCAACAATGGAGCGACGGCTGAAGAGTTGGCAAAGGCTGCTCCACGAACCACACCATCACCATCACCCAGTCCCGCTGCCAGCCCGAAGCCGGACGAACATGAATCTGATGTGCGTGTTATTACTCGAGCGGTGTATCGCTCCAATGGCGCAGGTTATGTCGATAACAAACATCCCCAACACATCTGGGTAATAACAGCACCACGAACTGGCGACGACAAGGTAACACCTAAGCAGCTGACCAACGGCCGTTATGACGATGGTAATGTAGTGTGGGCAAAAGACAATTCACAGCTCTACTTCGTTTCCGACCATGCGGACGAACCGTACTACGATTTGCCAACCACCGACATTTATACGATTCCCGTCTCAGGTGGTACGCCAACTAAATTAACCACGATCGATATGGGCACAGGCGCTCTTGCCCTCAGTCCTGACGGAAAGAAGTTTACGTTCTGTGCGTCAACGAACAAGCCGGTGCAGTCCTATACCGAACCTGATCTCTGGGTAATGGACGTTGCTGCAAACGCACAGCCAAAGAACCTGACTAAGGATTTTAACTTCGATGTTTGCTCCGGCGTTGGCGGAGATAACACAGCGCCTCGAAGCGGCGGCGGAAATCCACCAATCTGGTCGGCAGACGGACGGCGAATCTTTGTCACGTTTGCCAAAGAAGGAAAGGCTAACGTTGGCGCGTTTGATTCAACAACCGGCCACGAAACAGACGTGACATCAGGTAATCAGGCTGTCGTAAACGTTCGCGCAGTTCCGGGCGCATCGAAGTTTGCCTTCGTGATCTCCACACCAACTCGTGTTGGAGATCTTTACTGGCTTGAAGGTACCTCCGGAACGCCAAAGCAATTGACGCATGTCAATGACGAGTTGTTCGCAAAACTTAATCTGACTGAGCCGGAAGAGATTTGGTACACAAGCTTTGATGGTAAGAAGGTTCAGACGTGGGTTCAGAAACCACCTGATTTCGATCCAAACAAGAAGTATCCATTGATCCTAAACATTCATGGCGGGCCACATGCTGCTTACGGGTTCATTTTCGATCACGAGTTTCAGTGGATGGCAGCGAAGGGATACGTAGTGCTGTATCCGAATCCGCGAGGTAGTACGAGCTACGGCCAGGAGTTTGGCAACATCATTCAGTATCACTATCCCGGTGATGACTACAAAGACTTGATGGCAGGCGTCGATGAGTTAGTGAAGCGCGGCTACATCGACGACAAACGGTTAGGAGTAACTGGTGGCAGCGGAGGCGGATTACTAACCAATTGGACGATTACTCAAACCACTCGCTTTGCTGCAGCAGTCTCGCAACGCGACATTTCTGACTGGGCTGACTGGTGGTATACGGCCGATTTCACACTGTTTCGTGAATCGTGGTTTAGGAAACCACCGTTCGAAGATCCGGAAGACTATAGAGCGCGATCACCAATCACCTACATCACCAAAGTTCAAACGCCGTTGATGTTGATCCTCGGTGAAACGGATTATCGCACTCCGACCGGAAGCGGTGGTGAACAGATGTTCCGCGCACTGAAGTATCGAAAGATACCAACGGTCATGGTGCGTTTTCCGAATGAGACACATGAACTCTCACGATCCGGGCAACCCTGGCATCGCATCGAACGTCTGCAACACATCGTGGGCTGGTTTGATAAATGGCTAATGGGAATGTCGAAGCCCGAGTATGAGGTTGGTGAGGTAGTGAGCACCAGTGACCAGAAATAGCAGGAGCAGGAGCAGGAGCAGGAGCAGGAGCAGGAGCAGGAGCAGGAGCAGGAGCAGGAGCAGGAGCAGGAGCAGGAGCAGGAGCAGGAGCAGGAGCAGGAGCA
>Ga0207652_10000067_pt1 | contig 110621 bp, 79 predicted proteins | sample KBSC63BmetaG_FD_184334 | JGI IMG/M metagenome (GOLD analysis project Ga0207652, IMG submission 184334) | Corn rhizosphere microbial communities from Kellogg Biological Station, Michigan, USA - KBS C6-3B metaG (SPAdes) (version 2) | ecosystem: Host-associated > Plants > Roots > Rhizosphere ...
GAGTAAATTTCAAACGGTTGGCACCTGAAATCTTTGCATCAATTTTCGAACTTAATTTTTTAGCAGAAAGATCAATAATAAAGATGGCGCCATCTTCAGCCGATACCGTCCATAATTCGCTGCCGTCGGGCGATACATCAAATCCCTCTGACCCTTTCGAAACAGGAATTACGGTTTGTTCCCAATTTTCATGTGATCTTGCAAAGGGAGGCGGTGGCATGTGTGATGAAGGATTTTGTGCTGGTGCTTTTCTTCCTTGTGGGGGAGGAGGTGCCTGTCTCATCAATGTGTCAACAAGAATACTAACAGTTCCCGAAGCGACATTAGTGGTATAAATCTTTTTTGCATTGGCGGTAACATAGATCATGTGTGTTCGATCTTCGCCTGTTCCCATACTCCAATCAAGTCTGCCGGTTGCGGGATCATAACGGCCAATCGATTTAGAACCTTCTGCGGTAAACCAAACTTTCCCCTGAACAAAAGCAAGCCCATGTGGGCCAAAAAGCGGCCTCGTATCAATGTTTTTTAAAGGCTTTTTTTGGACCAGATCAATTACATTCAGTTCGTGTAGACTGCCACCTCCGTATATTGAAACATATGCCGTCTTACCATCTGAAGAAGCAATAACTTCATGTGGATCCTCACCTACAGGAATTCGGGCAATAATCCGGAATGTGACCGGGTCAATCATTACTAACCGGTGATCCGTTTTTGAAAGGGCTAACAGCGTTTTGTGAAAAGGTTGTGCGTTGCAGAGAATAGCTGATAAAATTAAGAGTAGAAAGAAAACATTCAATGATACGATGCGAAAAGCTTCCCTTATAAACTTTTTCATAATCAACTATTTTATGCAAAAAAAATTAAAATAAGCCGCTATGATTTGTGAATGATCATACAAAGCTATTTAATAGAGAAGAATTGCGAAGATGTATTTTCGAAAATTTATTGGTAATGCTATCCATTTATTACTTCCACTTCTTTGCAGGTTTTTTGAAAACAGAAGTTGAAAAAATCAGGTAATAAAAAAACATCCACACATCAAAAAAGACAAACCAGGGGAAAAGGTCTTTTTCGTCTAATTGTTTCGTGGTTTTAAAAATCACGTAAGCCTGAACGATAAAGCGGATTGCAAAAGCAACCAAAGTTAGTTTCCAGTTGAATAAAAATAGTGACAGGATGAATAAAGGATAAAAAAGAAACAAAGAAAATGAATAAAGTCCTAATAAAAATTTATGTAGCGGCTTGTAATATTTGCTGGTTGTATAATGGCGTTTCTTTTGTGAAATCCACTGTTTCCAGGTCTTCGCCGGCTCCGATAAAGTGAAGGCTTCTTTATCAATCACCATTGCGGTATTCTTTTTTGTTGCCGCCTTATTGATAAATAGATCGTCATCGCCCCCAGGAACATGATTGTGCGCCGAGAATCCTTTGTGCCTGAAAAAAACTGATTTCTTATAACTTAAATTTCTTCCAACACCCATATAGGCGATTCCTGCTTTTGCAAACGAAAGATATTGAAGCGCTGTATGAAATGTTTCCCACCGTACCATTTTATTAAAAAACCCTTTCTTTTTATGCATCGCCCCATAACCCAAAACGATTTCAACTCCATCGTAAAAACCGTCCTGCATTTTTTCGATCCAAAACTCTGAAGCAGGCACGCAATCTGCATCCGTAAGCAAAACAATTTCATGTTTAGCGGTTTTGATTCCAATGCTTAACGGAAATTTTTTTCCGGGAATAAATCTGGCTTCCTGTTTTAATTCTACCAGTTGCAATTGTTTAAATTCGCGTTGATATTCTTCCAGAATATATTTGCTTTCATCCAATGAATTATCGTTTACCACAATCACTTCATGGGTTGTCTTATATTGCTGCACCAGAGCTCCCGGCAGATTTTTTACGAGATTCTCAGCTTCGTCTCTTGCACAAATAATTACAGAAACCGGATGTGTTTGAGAAATATTTTTAGGCGACGTTTTGAAAATAGCCAACCGCAAAAAGAAAAATAAATAATAGAATAATTGTATAAACGTGATTATACAAAAAGCAAGAAAAATGATGTTGCCGGGATGAGAAAAAAAATCAGTCAGTTTCATTTAAATGCAAACTTACTTGCGTTCTTATTATGGGCAAAATTTTAAATGAAAGTGTGAGTAAAAACAGGAAATCACGCTGCTGAGCTATGAACAATTTAACGCCTGAAATCAATTTAAAATCGTTGATGTTGTAAGTAAACAGTTGAAGATCAGAAATCAAGGCAGTTGCAGCAATAAGACTGTCTGAAAGTGAAAGTCCTCGGCTTGATTAGCAAATGAACAAATAAACAAATAAAAGGAATTCTTATTTTTCAAAAAATCAAAAGGATGAAAATCGCATTATCCATTATCTGGCGGTGCGTTCAAACTGTCATTGATCTTGTCTTTATCTTTTTTAAATTCTAATTTTCCAAATTTCCAGGTAAAATTAATTCCGATAGAACGAAAGGGAATGGTGCGCATGCCATCAATAGTAAAGTTTGGGCCAAATACTTTCGTTTTCTGATCCAGATCTTTATGAAATGGATTCGATCCTGTGAGTGCAATGCTACCCTTTTGATGCCAGATCTGTTTTCGAATAGCAATACTATAAGACGTCCAGGATGGATATGTTCCCTGTGCTTCGTGCCTTGCCGATCTGAAATTACCAAAGAATTCTGCAAGTAAGGTTTTTGAAAACTGGTAATCGGCATTGAGATTCACATGATAATTAAAACTATTGTAATTATATCCTTTATCTATTGTGTTGATCGTATGTCTCCTGAAAAAAAATACATTACTTCTTAGGTCAAGCTTTGAGAAAAGTTTTACAGAGGCAAAGGCGCTCAGTCCAATATTATTTTCTCTTCCGATATTTTGACGCGTGCTTACCGCGACATCTGTATAAGTGGTGTCGCCAACCCGGTAGGATGGATAATAAACAATGAAAGGTTGAATGTCATGATCGTTCACCCGGTAAAAAAGATTTACCATGAAGCTTCCGTTATTTGCCATGTCAGTGCTAAAACCCAATTCATAGCGGTGTCCTATTTCAGGTCGAAGATTTGAATTCCCCGCTTCCAGGTTTTTTGGATCTGCGGTGTTTATAAATGGATTCAAATCGCGGTAATCAGGCCTTTCAATTCTTTTCGAATAGCTTAGTTTTAAAAGTGAATGATCATTCAATTTTTTTGAAAAAAAGACGGAAGGAACAAAAGTATTATAACCAGGAACTTTCTCCTGCTGTTGTGCATCAGAATAATAAGAATTGATCTCGGTGCGTTCGTAACGCTCCCCAATTTTCGCATCAAATAATTTAAATACCGGGAAACTTAATTCTGCGTACAATGCATAAACTTTCTGATGATAATCGAGCGTGTTGGATAAGTAAGGATCCTTTGAGTAGCCGCCTGAACCGCCTAATTTTAATACTTCAGAATTGCTGGCAATATCATACAAGCCTAGCTTGCTTCCTACGCCCAGCAGAATATTCTTTTTTATTGGTTGCGTATAATCCAATTTTATTTCGGTTTCATTTTCAGTTCCAGGGTTGTCGCCCTTGGTGCTGTAATAAAGTGAATCCTGTGGCAACGCATACTGGTAACTGTTATCAATGGAATTGCGGGTTCCAAAGCTCGAGTTAACCGCGAAATCCAATTCCTGGTCTTCCTTCCTGAATGTTTTTTTATAATTAAGGCTGGCATCTATGTTGTGAAAATGAAAAGAATGATCGCCATTGATGGAGTTTTCGATATCTGACAGGACATTGCTGTTGATGTCTTTAGTAGTTTGTGACTGCATCGTGGTGCTTATTCCCGTGTGGCTGAAATTTTGATAAGACAGGGCGCCGGTAAAACTATTGTGGTCATTAAGATCCCAGTCAAACCCAAGCCCTGTCTGGTAGCCACTTCTGCGTATGCTGCTGGATCCATCCTGCTTAAGTAAAACGGTTGTGTTTGCAGCAGTGTCATTGGTAATACGATCAGATGTGGAAGTACTGATGGCATTTAGCCGCGCATTTCCACTGATAAAAGCATTGAGTCCAAATGAACCTTTCCGCGCATTGAAATTGAAAGAACCATTTTCAGTTCTTGTTCCTCCTGTCAACGATAAATTTCCATTTACCCCATGCGAATTATTGTTCTTCAAAATGATATTAATAATGCCGCCAAGACCCTGGGCATCATATTTGGCGCCGGGATTGGTGATCACTTCTATGCTTTTTATCTGGCTTGCAGGAATAGCCTGAAGGACATCTGTAATGTCACTTCCAAAAGCTGCCGATGGCTTTCCGTTAATTAAAAAACGAATGCTGGAGCTGCCGGCCAATTCTACATTTCCATCCACGTCAACAGAAACCTGTGGCACTTTTTTCAGAATATCTGTGGCAACACCAACTTGTGAAGTGACGTCCTGATCCGCATTAAAAACAAGCTTATCAATCTTGTTTTCAACTATTTTAGGTTTCCCCGAAATAACAATGCCTTGTAATGTGGTGGCTTTTGATTCCAAAGCGATATTATTTACGTCAATTACCGGGTGATCTTTATCAACGTTAATATTGAATAAAGTATGAGGTTTGTAACCCAGGAATTCCGCTACCAGCTTATAGTTTCCGGGAACCAGATCATTCACAACAAAGTCTCCTTTTCGGTCGGTCACAGTCCCGTTCACAGGTTTTTTTGCACCGTTCAGAAACAAAGACACTGTAGCATATTCCAGCGGATGCTGAGAAGCTGAATCTATTAAGCGTCCTTTGATTTTATAAGTATCTATTTGATTACCGATTTGTTGCGCCAAAAGGCAAAAACTTAAAAAGCAGAAAAGAGAAGAAAGTAAAATCTTTTTCACGGGGTCTAATTTTATAAAATGGGCGCAAAGGTATTTGCGAATTCTGTAGGAATCTTGTTTTTTTATGAACTAATTGAAAATTGGCCCACAGCCAACTTCCATTTGCCGCAACAGAAAAGGCATTTTCATCCTTTTTGCCACAAACATCATGCTGATTCTGAAATGTCTTCAGGATAATTGTTAGTAGAAAGTGAGCATGCTAAAATATACGGAGAATCAGCAATAGAGGGATAAGAAAATAAATAAGGATTACCGGTTGGTAATCCCTATTTCAGAGGTCCCGAGCGGATTCGTTATTTTCTCTTAATGTATTAACTACCAATGGAAATTTATTTTTAGTCTATCATTTGGTCTATCTAAAAATTTTCTGTGAAAGAACTTTATATAAGTTGATTCAAAATTACGATTTCGGTTTTAAATTCAAATGGAAAATAACCCTTTGGCTTTTGTTTGCAATAAAAGTGGAAAAGAAATATTAACCTGCGTAATCTTAAGTTTAAAGCGTTTACGTCCTCAAATTAGCGGTCGATCGTAACAGATATTTTCGCTTATTTATTTTTGTATTCGATAATCTTTCAATTTGCCTAAATCAACATTAGTAAAATTCTATTTTATTCAGCAGCACCTAAAAGACTTTATTCATTAAATTAGTCGATGTATTCTGCTTTGAAGCAAATGACTGAGACCAGTAATCATTGAAATGAGAATTTTAGCAACTGCAATGTGCCAGGCTTGTAAAGCAGGGATTTGTGCATAAGATAAAAGCCTGCCATTGCTATTAGGCTGGCATGCGAATGGAAACGATAATGCTGGATTGAAGGAAGCAGCGGAGAAGCTGGATACACAATTATTTTTTAAAGCACCTCTTCCGAAAGAATGAAGGATGTGGTGCGCGGTTCTATCTTTATTAATTTATATTTTTTTACTTGAATATTATTTTTTACATGGGTTTTGAGAGGGCAAATCATATCCTTTTCAAATTCACGTGAAAGGATAAAAGCAGCATTAAGATTGATTGTAATTACTGAATCCCAGCCTCCATCTTAATGTGAAATTGCCGGCTCTTTTTATTGTACCTTCTTATTAACGAGAATATCAATGACAGGATGAGATGATTTTATTTTTACAATTCCGGCTTAATGTTATTCCTGTTACCTGGATTTATAATATAAGCTGTAAAATTTTTCCCTACTCCCCTTAATCTTTTTTCAACATTACTCACTGACTCAAGAGAACTTGAAACTCTAATTATATCGGCCCCTGCTTCTGCTAGTCCAATTGCCATCTCTTCACCAATTAGCTACTGCAAACCTGTAACCAGTGCTTTTTTACCTGCAAGAGTAAAGTATGTATTAATCATTTGTATTTTAATTAGAAGAGAACAAGGACACAAAATAAAGGCCAAGCATTTCTAAATAAAGTGAATTATTTTGGTGCAATCGTTACCAAAGCACTTCAATCTTTATTAACAGGATCAGATAATAATTCATTATTTTTATCTTCGTTCAAGGTGTTAAATTCAAATAGATTGAATAATGAAATTTGATTCGGTTACTATAAAGGATATTTCAAAAGCATTAAATATTTCTGCTTCAACAGTATCCAGAGCTTTAAGCGGAAATTATCAGATTAGCGATGAGACTAAAAAAATTGTTTTAGAGTATGCTGAAAAAATAAATTATCGACCTAACCCGGTGGCATTAAGTTTAAAAGAAAGAAGAAGCCGTGTTATAGGGGTAATGGTTTGTGAGATTGACAATAATTTTTTTTCTGAAGCGATCAATGGAATTGAATCAATCGCTTATAATAGGGGATATCATGTTATTATTACACAAAGTCATGAATCCGAAGAAAGGGAAAAAGTAAATATTCGCCATCATGCCTCGCGATCGGACATAAAAAAGGGTAAATCGTAATAAATATTAATTTATACGTTTTCTTTTAATAAATGCATGATTGCCCGGATGCCCTGCGGATATAAAAAAATCAAAATCGGACTAGTACGAATCCATTTTTCAAACGTCTTTATTATGTACTTGGAAGTAACTGCAGGAAAAAACTTTTTATTTAATTGCTTTGTAAATCGCTGAGAAACTAGAACTTGGTGCATACTTTAATTAAAGAATGAATACCTTAATTAAAGAAAATGAGGTCGTCACCTTCTTTCTTTGACTTTCCAAATACAGTCATGTTAATATCTATTGAATCGAGTTAACCAGTTTTTCAGAACTATTGGGAATTTGCAATTTTTTTGTAGTTTTAAGGTATCTTAAAATCTTGAATTTGCTTAAATCATTTTTTTATGACGAGAAAGAATTACTTACGCGCATAGCCGCAGGAGAGGAAAGTGCTTACCGTACGTTTTTTGATCTTTACAAAGAACGTTTTTATGCGGTTGTCCTGAAAATGACTCGATCTGATCTCGTTGCTGAAGAAATTGTGCAGGAAGTATTTCTAAATATTTGGATGAAAAGAGAAAAACTCGTTTTAATTGAAAATCCCTCTTCCTACTTTTTTACTGCCGTTTATCGGCGTGTTTATTCCTATTATCGTAATGTGGCACGAGAAGAAAAAATAAAAGATGTGCTTTCTAAAAGCAACATGTGTGAAAATTCGACTGAAGAGTTAATTTTTGCCCGTGAAAGCCAACTACTGATTACAACTGCAATTCAAAAACTTCCTTCACAACAGCAAGTGATCTTTAAGCTAAGCAAACAAGAAGGTTTAAGCAGAGAGGAAATAGCTGAACAGCTTGAGCTTTCTCCCAATACAGTTAGGAACCACCTCTCTTGTGCAGTAAAAACGATTCGAGCCTTATTGAGAAATTGCGACTTCCTTTTTGTACTAATTATCTGGTTGATAAAAAAATAATTTGTTTTAAACTAGTACAATTTTTCCTTTGGATTATCTGTCTGTATTCAAGAATGCTTTTATACCTATTATGAAAGACAGAATTTATTATTTATTAGATGTATATACCGCCGGTCAGGCTACTGATGAAGAGATATCTGAACTATTTCAGGCGGTGCGTGACGCTGATGAGCAAAACGGATTTAAAGAGTACATGTTAGAGTTGTGGGAGCGACAGAAGCATTCGGAGGACTTTTCATATGTGAATTGGCCGGAAATGTACTCGGAGATTATGCAAAACGCGAAAAATCAATCTCAAAATAAAGACGCAGAATATGCAGGCTTCGGCAAAATAAGATCACTCTTTTCGACCAGGACTGCAGCCGCATGCATCGTAATAATTGCGCTGTCTGCAATTACCTTTCTTCTAAATAAACATTCTCAGGCACCTGCCCTTGTTGATCATCCTCTTCTTAAAATTGATATACCTTCTCCCGTAGTTAATAGGGCTGTTTTGACTCTCGCAGATGGGAGAAAAATTCAGCTTGACAGTACGGTAAACGGAACCCTTGCTGTTCAGGGAAGTGTACAGGTAGTTAAACAATCGTCAGGACAAATCAGTTACGCAGGTAATGCAGAGGGAGACGTAAGTTATAATACTTTAAGTGTTCCTAAAGGTAGTAAGCCAATGAGCGTTATACTGGCGGACGGTAGTAAGGTATGGATCAACGTCGGTTCAACGCTTACCTTTCCTACCGCTTTCGTAGGCCATGAAAGGATGCTGCAGATGACCGGGGAAGCTTACTTTGAAGTACGCCATAATGCAGAAATGCCATTTGTAGTAATAGCAAATGAAGTTAACGTCCGTGATCTCGGAACGCATTTTAATGTGAACAGCTATCCGGATGAAGGCGCCACAAAGGTTACTTTACTGGAGGGTAGTGTTAAAGTTTCAAAAGGAGCTTTGAATTCCAGAGTTATATCTCCAGGGGAGCAGGCGAGGGTGGGAGCTGACTTAACGGTATTTAAAGACGTTGAAATTGACGAGGTGATGGCATGGAGAGAAGGTAAATTTCGGTTTGGAAAGGATGTGGATATTGAAAATATTATGACCGAGATTGGAAGATGGTACAATGTACGAATAGTTTATAAAGGAACAGTAAAACAACATTTCTGGGGCGCTGTTTCCAGAGAGGTGAGTTTGTGGCAGGTGCTAAAAGTACTAGAGACCGCCGGCGGCGTAAAATTTAATGTTGAAGGGAATACCGTAACCGTAATGCCTGCCGGTCCCTAATTTTTTAAATAGGGCCGGAAACTGAAGCCGGGAAGTGTTTGCACCACTGCCCGGCAGAACGTTCAGGTTAACCTTTATAACAACATGTAGGAATACAACTATTACTTTAACCTAAACAAAACAAAGTTATGCATTTAAAAGTTCTTAACAGCTTTCTGGTATTGCAGAGAGTGTCTAAACAACCGCTAAGGATCATGAAATTAACCACGGTCATCTTGTTGGCCTTCTGCCTGCGGGTAAGTGCCAAAGCGTATTCACAGGTTACTCTGAAAGAAACAAATGTGCCTTTGAAAGAAGTATTCGGGAAAATTCAACAACAGACGGGATATGATTTTGTGTGCGCTTATGATATAATGGAAAACGCCGGTAATGTTACGGTTGCTGTTAGGGATGCCACTATAGACCAGGCAATGAAAGAATGCCTGAAAGGTAAAGAACTGACCTTTATAATCCTTAATAAGACAGTGATTGTCAAAAGGAAGGAAATGCCGGCAATAAGCCTTGCCTCCAATCCGCTACCACTTCCCCCGGTAAAAATAACCGGACGGGTGGTAAACCAGCAAGGTCAGCCCCTTCAAAATGTTTCTATTGTAGTGAAGGGTAGCAGAGTTGGTGTCACTACAAACGCTGACGGATATTTTTCATTGACGGTGCCTGATGGCAAAAATATTTCATTGGAAATTTCAAGCATTGGTTTTGAACCAAAAACAGTCAAACTCGGAAGCAAAACGTCAATAAACGTGACTTTAAACACACAGGTTGCAGATTTAAATGAAGTAGTGGTAGTGGGATATGGCACCCAGAAAAAGGAAAACTTAACCGGCGCGGTAAGTATGGTAACTAATAAAAGGCTGGAAGATCGCCCAATTGTTGATGCAGCTCAGGGTTTGGAAGGAGTAATTCCTAACCTGAATATTACCATACCAAATGGTTCACCGACTGCAGGGGCCGACTTTAATATCAGAGGATACGAATCTATTAATGGCGGTAGCCCTTTAATTCTGGTTGATGGAGTTCCCATGTCACTGCAACTTATAAATCCAAATGATATTGCCAGTGTAACAGTATTAAAAGACGCTGCCGCAGCTGCCGTATATGGTGCGAGAGCAGCCTTTGGAGTGATTTTAGTTGAAACAAAAAAAGGGAAATCAGGAGGAAAAATAAATCTGCAGTTAAATACGCAACAATCCCTGGCTAAACCTATTTTCCTGATGGATGTGGTGACGGATCCATATGCTTATGTTCAAGCTTATAATACTGCCTCAGTACGCACAAACGGGCAGCCGACCTACGATGAAGATTATTTGGAAGGTACAAAAAGATATTCTGAAAATCCGACACCGGAAAATAAATGGGGCGTATATAACGGAACGCTTCGTTTTTACGGGTATAATGATTATCAGAATAAACTGATCACCGATTTTGCGCCACAACAACAATATGATCTGACGGCTTCCGGCTCGTCGAAAAATGTAAACTTTTATGCTTCCTTTGGTTTCTTAAATAAAGATGGTTACCTGAGAACAAATAATCTGAACTTTAAACGTTACAATGTTTTGCTGAAAACCGATATCACCGTTAATAAGTGGTTAACGCTGAATGAAAAAATAGTTTACAACTCGCAGGTAGACAACGAACCACACAATTATACCGACGGTGCCAATCTGAACACTGTAGCGAGGGTAAGTCCGGTCGATATGATCCAGTTTCCCGATTTGCCTTATTATCTCCAGCCAGGAGATCATGATAAATATGCTCAATATATCGGAATGTATTTCGAGGGAGGTAACCCTGTTACCAGCAATTCCTCAAATTTCTTTCCCTATTTGAATGGCGGCCGTTATACTTTCACGAAAAATGATTTATGGCTCACTCAAGGATTAACGCTGTCACCCTTCAAAAATTTCAAAATTAAAAGCGACTTCTCTTACAATACTAATAATCTTATGTCACAGGATGTTGCCAGCAAAGTGGATATGCTTCCTGTTAATAACTTTCTGACAAATCCACGGACAACCAACGGTTTCAGTGGAAATGATAACATTAATAATCAGACCAATTATAATCAGTATTACGTGTTTAATGCTTATGCAGAATACACAATGGAGAAGTTTAAAAATCATTATTTGAAATTAATGGCTGGTTATAATACGGAATGGGCCCGAAATTCTTTCATTCGTGCCAATGCCCAGGGACTACTTACACCTACTATTACTGATTTAAATGCCACATCAGGTACCCAACAAACTTTTGGGGGAAAATCGCAAATGGCTTTGGAAGGATTGTTTTACCGTGTCAACTATATGTTTAAAGAGAAATACCTGCTTGAAGCAGATGGCAGATATGATGGAACTTCCCGCTTTCCTACGGACAGCCGCTATGGATTTTTCCCTTCTGTATCAGCAGGATGGCGTATTTCCAAAGAAAAATTTATGGAGGGAACACAAAGGTGGCTTAATAATTTAAAACTGCGCGCATCATACGGGACTTTAGGAAATCAGTTGCTGGGCAGTGATTATTATCCATACATACCTACCATGGGATCCGGTATGGCGCCCTATATCATGTCGTCGGGAATGATACCATATGTGTCTCCTGCTGGCTTGATCAGCCCATCGCTGACATGGGAAACCGTGGTATCTAAAAATCTTGGCCTTGACATTGCCATGCTGGATCAAAGATTCGATATGTCCGCAGATGTTTACACAAGAGATACAAAGAATATGCTCATGAATGTGAACTATCCTGATATTTTAGGCACTACTGCACCTAAAGAAAATGCTGCCAATTTGCGAACTAAAGGTTGGGAATTATCGACTTCATGGAGAGATCGGATTGGCAAAAACTGGACTTATGGGGTAACTCTTGCCTTGTCTGATCATTCTACAGTGATCACTAAATATAATAATCCCTCCGGCTCTATTAATGATCATTATGTAGGGCAAAAGATCGGAGAGATATGGGGGTATCAAACTGCTGGAATTTTTCAAACAGATGAAGATGTTAAGAAGGCTGCTGATCAATCGCAATTGGGTACCAACTGGAGGGCCGGCGATATGCAATATGTTGATTTAAATGGTGATAATGTAATTAATTCTGGTGACAGGACCTTGAGTGATCATGGCGACCTTAAGATTATAGGCAATACTACTCCCAGATATAGTTTTGGTGTCAATAGCAATGTTGGATATAAAGGTTTTTCATTGAATGTGTTTTTTCAGGGTGTTGGAAGCAGGAATTATTTGCCTGATAATGGTAACTGGGTTGCTTTTTATCCTTTTAACGATAGCCACATTGAAAAATACTGGATCAGTGAAAGCTGGAGCCAGACTAATCCAAATGCCTATTTTGCAGCTCCAACAATAGAAACCCAGGATAAGAAGAATATTCAGCCACAATCCCGATATGTACAGAACATGGCTTACATCAGGTTGAAAAATCTAACCCTAAGTTATAACCTTCCGGATAAGTTAATTAGTAAAGCGGACTTAAGCAAAGTGCAAGTTTATTTTGCAGGAATGAACTTATGGGAACATTCGAAAGTGCATAAACCGCTTGACCCGGAGATCTCTGATTTGCACCAGCAGTATTATTTACAACGCATTTATACGCTCGGTGCAAAAGTTGATTTTTAACATTTAAAGTTCATTCAAATGAAAAAATATATTGTAGTAACTAGCTTATTGGTTTTTGCTGCTGTTATTTTAAATAGCTGCAAAAAGGACTTCCTTGAAAGATATCCGCTTGACGAGATAAGCAATGAAACCTTTTGGAATACTGAGAACGACCTTATTATCTATAATAATGGGTTGTATAACACGGCAGCAAGTGATAATGTACATCTTATACAGGGGCATTCTACTAATTTAGGCAGTTATCTTTATAGCCCATGGTATCAAGACGAATTTTCTGATAATACTGTTACCAATAATAAACCACGGCATGATGTTTTTGCTCTGACACGGTCAGGACACGAGCCGGTACCTACAGTGAACCAACCTTACGGATGGGGTGGCTGGAGCTTTGTAAGGGCAGTTAATATCGGCCTGGCTAATTACCAGCACGCTCATCTTCCCCAGGAAACTATTGATAAATATGCCGGAGAGGCGAGACTTTTTCGTGGATGGTTTTATGGCGATAAAGTAAGTAAGTTTGGTGATGTTCCCTGGATCGGACACGAACTGAATACAAACTCAGAGGAATTATATGGGCCAAGGATGCCCCGCCAACAGGCGATGGACAGCGTTCTGGCGGATCTTAACTTTGCTTGCGAAAAACTTCCCGATGATTGGGGCGACGGTAATGCTCCTGGAAGACTAAACCGTTGGGCCGCCTTATTGGTTAAATCCAGGATCTGCCTGTTTGAAGGCACTTGGAGAAAATATCATGGTGGCACTAATCCTGAAATGTGGCTTCAGCAAGCTGCCGCTGCTGCTAAAGACCTGATTGATAATGGCCCCTACCATCTTTACAGCACAGGGGATCCGCTCCATGATTATAATGCGTATCAGCGCGCAACTGATCTGACAGGAAATTCCGAAGTAATATACTGGCGAAAATATGAGCAGGGTGTTATAAACACTAACGTGATTCCGTACTTTAGAAACCTCAATGGAGGGGCTACAAAAAGCATGGTTGAAGATTATTTATGTACCGATGGTTTACCTATTTCGCTTTCCCCGCTTTATAAAGGAGATGCACAAATTGAAGATGTATTTCAAAACCGTGATCCGCGTTTAAGACAAAGTATTCTGGATCCTGTTGATCAGGCCTATTATAATTATGATAACGATCTTAGTTATAGCTATCCTCGCTTAACGGGTATGCCCGGTGGTTCACCTAGTTCCTCAGGTTACACTATAATCAAAAATTATGAATCTGTTGCAGCAGGAACTGCTTTCAATACTTCAACTACTCCTGCCATTACTCTACGATTAGGAGAAGCTTTGTTGAATTATGCGGAAGCGAAAGCTGAACTGGGAACCATCACCCAGGAGGACCTTGATAAATCAATTAATAAACTGCGTGACCGGGTAGCAATGCCACTTATGGAAATCAACAATATCCCCGTAGATCCAAGGTATACTAAGGATGGTGTTTCTCCTTTGATCATTGAAATCAGGCGTGAACGCCGGGTTGAATTGTTTAATGAAGGATTCCGGTATGATGATCTTCGCCGCTGGAAGCAAGGCAAAAAACTTGAGATCCCTTCCATGGGAATTCTATGGGATAATGTTGCCCAGGCAAGATATAAAAAAGCTAAAGTAAAATCATCAGTAGATCCTGTTTCGGGAAAAACTTATATTGATGTTTATAAAGGTACTTCATTTGATAACCCTGTGTTTGATGAAAGCAAGGATTATCTATGGGCAATTCCACTGAATGCCTTGTCGCAAAATCCAAACTTAAAACAAAATCCCGGCTGGTAAAAAAAAATACAAATCAAAATTCATTGCATGAAGACAAGATGCCCATATATCCTGCTTTTCTTATTTCTCATTACGCTTATAGGCCCTCTGCAGGCACAGATGAGAACAAAGATCCCGACTTTTAAGCTAGATAATCCACCCATTACGGCGGCTTATCTGCAACAGCATTTGTCAAAATCACGTCCGTTATTAATGCTGACTCCTGCAATTGAAAGCAATTTGAGGAAGGGAATTAAAACCGATCCGGTTCTTAAAAATTACTTTGCGGCACTAAAACTACATGCGTATAAAGTTCTGGATTCACCACTGATCGAAAGAAGGATGGTCGGCAAACGCATGCTCGCTACATCAAGAGAATTGTTGTATCGTATGACGGTTCTCTCTATGGTGTACCGCATGGAAAAAGACCCCGTTTTGCTCAAGCGCATCAATAGTGAATTGATCTCGGCTTGCAACTTCAGTGACTGGCATCCTGCACATGCTTTGGACGTCGCAGAATTTGCGCTGGCAGTTGCGATTCCTGTGGACTGGGTTGGGGATGCGCTTCCCAAAAGCACTGTAGATCGGGCAAAAACATCTCTGGTTGAAAAGGCAATTAATCCCTGGTTTAAAGGCGAAAAAGATGCGTATTGGCTTAACTGGACAAACAACTGGAACCAGGTTTGTACGTCAGGGATGATTGCTGCGGCTTTAGTTACTGCAGATAGAAATCCGGAACTATCTGCCAAGGTGATAAGTAAATGTCTGGAAGGTATTCCAAATGCACTGGAAGAATATGCACCGGATGGCGTTTATCCGGAAGGTGCCACGTACTGGGCTTATGGCTCCAGTTTTTCGGCTATCACTTCTTCCATGTTAAAAAGCGCCTTAGGAACGGATTTTGGCCTTTCAGCCTATCCGCCATTTCAAAAAAGCGCCGATTTCCGTTTGTTAATGGTAGCACCTTCCGGACTCTATTATAATTACTTCGATTCAGCGGATGGACCCGGCATTAGCGGTGAAGGCGATCTTTCGGAGCTTACGCTTGCCTGGTTTGCCGGATTGACAAAAAATCAATCGTATTTTCTAAAACAAGTCTTTACAAAGCCTGTTGATTCGCTTGATCTTTCGAGGCTGGCAGGCATAGGACTTATCTGGCTTTCAGATGTGGGTGGGGGAAAGAAAACAGATTTGCCTTTAAGTTGGAAAGGAAAAGGCGTTAATCCTATTGTTGTTTTCCGTGGAGGAAAAGACGATGAATATCACTATTATTTTGCAGGGAAAGGTGGCAGTGCCGGGCAAAGCCACGGTAATATGGATGCAGGAAGTTTTATTTTCGAACTGAATGATGTTCGCTGGGTGATTGATCCAGGAAAAGAAGTATATAATGATGTAGAGAAAACTGGTTTTAACCTTTGGAGCAGTTGTCAGCACTGTCAGCGCTGGACGCTTCTTTCAAAAAACAATTTCGGTCATAGCACTCTTACCATAAATGATTCTCTTTTTAATGTAGGTGGCAAAGCGAAACTGGTGAATTTTACAGAGGGAGTGAAGCCGGAAGCAACCTTTGATATGACGCCTGTTTATAGAGGCAATTTAACAAGTGCTAAACGCCGCTTTACGAAAGACAGCGATCACTCTTTAATAATTGAAGACGATTTATTACTCAATGATTCGACAAAAAATATCACCTGGGAACTGATGACCACTGCTGATGTAACACCAACGAACTATGGTGCTATATTGAGGAAAGATGGAAAGCAATTATATTTAAAAATATTTTCACCGGAAAACGTTCAAGTAACAACGGTTTCACTAGATCCCCCTCCATTGAAAATTGACAGAGTAGTTAAAGGAATGAAGCGAATTGAGATCAGGGTGTCCTCAAATTTATTCCCGGGTAAAAAAGCAACAATAAAGGTGCGGTTGTCTTCTCCGCAATGAAAAAACTGATAAAATATAGAGTTTAAGATGTTTACTTAAAAAATGAAAAGAAAACTGTTTCTTATTGGATTAGCACAATTGTTCTTTGGACAGATTTTATTTGCACAAAATAAGCCATCGCCTCCAAACATCATTGTTATTACTACTGATGAACAATCGGCTGATGCCATCAGTTATTTTATGGGGAACCAATGGATTCATACTCCCGCGATGGATCAGATTGCATCTTCAGGGACAGCTTTTACTAATGCTTATTCAGCCAATCCGATTTGCGCGCCCTCAAGAAATAGTATGATTACCGGCCGTTATCCACACCAAACAGGAATAATTGCAAATGATGACCTCACAGGGTTTGATTTGAAAAAGCCTAAGCATTACTGGACTGGTAAAAAATTTAAATCAATTGGAACCTATTTTAAAGAAGCTGGTTATGAAACCGCTTATTTTGGCAAATGGCATTTGAATTATGACCAGAAGGATGCGGCGTCTTACGGGTTTGCAACTGTCCGGTTTATTTCTCCCCGTGGAAAAGATGATTCACTTCCTGAATTGGCTGATCATTTCCTGAAAAGTGCTCATAAAACGCCTTTCCTGCTTTTTCTTTCGTTTTTGAATCCCCACGATGTATGCGAATGGGCGCGTTTCCAAAAGCTTCCCAACGGAGGGATTTCACCAGTTCCTTCTGCTTCTTCATTACCGCCATTGAAAGATAACCTGCTGCCTCCAAAAAATGAGTCGGATGCTATGACGTTAATGAGAAAATCATATCATAATTCCAGATTGTTCCCAGTAGGTAATTTTACAGACGAAGAATGGCGGCGGCTTGCGTGGGGATATTACCGGCTAATCGAAAAAGTGGATTCGTTAATCGGCCGTGTCCTTTCTTCCATCAAAGAAAACGGGTACGATAAAAACACGCTGATTGTTTTCACAAGCGATCACGGGGAAAGCCTTGGTGCGCATGGATTTAACCAGAAAACGGTCTTTTATGAAGAGTCATCAAAAGTGCCATTGATCTTTGCTTATGCTGGAAGGATACAACCATGCAGGAATACTTCACTTGTAAATACGGGAGTAGACCTACTGCCATCGCTGCTGGATTTTGCCGGAATTTCGATTCCATTGGGGCTTCCTGGAAGAAGCTTAAAAGATGCTGCTGAAAAGGATCAATGTGTTAAAAACAGAGATTATATTGTCGTGGAAAATCAAATGGATCAAGGGGGGCCGGTAAAAGGGAAAACTCCGGTTTTAAATGGTCGCTTGGTGAGAAGTAAAAGATATAAATATTGTCTTTATGATATTGGAAAAGAAAGAGAAGAATTATTTGATCTGGAAAATGACCCGGGGGAAATGGTAAATATTGCAACTAACAAATCGAGTGGTAAAATATTGCGCGAACACCGGGATTATTTGGAAGACTTTGCTGAAAAAAATAATGACAATTTAGCTTTACAGATGCTTGAATATGTAAAAAAGAACGTGATTAAAGAACAATAATTTGGGATGAAAAATACAATAGAAACAAGAGAAGCTTGCAATCAGCGGGAACCTGCCACAATGAATACCGGCGACCTGCGTGAGAACTTTTTGATGCGAATAATTGCTCCCGTAGATCACAAATATTCTACTGTAAAAGTTACCAAAAAAGAAGGAGAGATTGTAACATTAGGTTCTTTGGAAAATTCAAATCACCGTGCGATTAATAAACTTTTAGTAGCATCTGTTATAGAAACCTGCCCGTTGCAAATGGGAATGACCGAATGGAAACAGGGAGGCGTTTGGAATAGCATGCCTGCCTATACTGATGACGGAAAGGAAGTATATTTTTATTTTAAAGTACCTGAACGACAACCTGTTTGGCATTTGATGGGTGAGTGCCAGGAGTCAAGGCACATTTGGATGCAGAATGAACAAGCCGTTATTCCTCCGCGATCGTCTATAAATGCCGGTGCAGGCACTTCCGGTTATACTTTTATCTGTGGAATGGCCGGCGAAAATTTGGATTATGGCGACATGGGTTTATGTGCAATTACTGAATTGAAATGATTACCGAAAAGTCTTCTTTAATTCATTTAAAATTTCTTTGATGAAAAAAAATCAGCTTTTTATCTTCTTTGTATTATTTTTTGCTTATTCAAATAGATTAGCAGCCGGATCTTCGGTGACAGCCGATTCTACTTTAAAAGTCATGAAAAAAGTGGCTGACTGGCAGTTGAAAAACTGGGAAAGGAAAGGAATGACGTGGCCAAAATACGACTGGACCAATGCAGCGGCATATACGGGATTTATGTCCTTAAATAAAATAGCCAATGATCCGGAATATATTAGCAAAATGTATCAAATTGGTGAAGATTTAGGTTGGAAGACGGGTCCAAACCGCACTCATGCAGATCAATATTGCGTGGGCCAGATGTTCTCTGAAATGTACTCATTGTATCATGAGTCAAAAATGATTGCGAACTTTAAAGAATTAGCCGATTCTATTATTGCAATGCCACATACAGAATCACTCGAGTGGAGAAATGGCATTTCCAATCGGGAATGGGCCTGGTGTGATGCCTTATATATGGGGCCACCTGCATTAGCTTACCTGTCAACAGCTACGGGGGAAATTAAATATCTTGATATTGCTTCAAAATTGTGGTGGAAAACGACAGATTTCCTTTTTGATTCTACTGAAAATTTATACTACCGGGACAGCCGATATTTTACTAAAAAAGAGGCAAACGGAAAGAAGGTTTTCTGGTCCCGCGGAAATGGTTGGGTGATGGGTGGCATCGTGCGAATGCTTGAAAACATGCCTGAAAATTATAAGGATCGTTCCCGTTTTATAAGTCTGTTTAAAAGAATGGCTGATAAAATTGCTAAACTTCAATCAGAAGATGGAAGCTGGCATGCGTCTTTATTGGATGCCGACAGTTATCCTGTTAAAGAGACCAGCGGAACTGGTTTTTATTGTTATGCCCTGGCCTGGGGAGTGGATCATGGACTGCTTTCTTTTGAAAGATTCAACCCGGTAATTGAAAAAGCATGGATGGCTTTAACTTCTTGTGTTCATGAAAATGGTATGTTAGGCTTTGTGCAGGAAATTGGTGCTCAGCCAGCATCAGTTGACAGTAATAGCACAGAAGTTTATGGTGTTGGTGCATTTTTATTAGCAGGTTCGGAAATCATCAACATTTCCCTTAAACATTCTGAAAATCCCAATATTTTCACTGTGTCAAACCCGACAGGTTTGGAGAGGATTGAAGAAGTAGTAGAAGTCCCTTTTTCAAATTTCACTTGGAAAATTAAATTGGCGCCAAACAATCGCTTTAGATTAACCAATGTATTAACCGGTGAAGAAATTCCCTATCAACTGGAGTACAAAGGAAATAAAACGCCCCTGAATCTATTGATTGATGTTTCTCTTTCGCCCGGTACCAAAATATTTACGCGTGTTTCTGATGAAAAACCGGGTGTTTTTTCACCAAAAACTTATGCCCGTTTTGTACAGGAAAGATATGACGATTTTGCATGGGAAAATGACAGGATCGCCTTTAGGGTTTATGGAAAGGCACTGGAAAAAGTGCCAAATGAAATGGCGTATGGATTAGATGTTTGGGCAAAACGTACATCCAATCTGGTAATTAACGATTGGTATAAAAAGGCAGATTATCATGTAGATCATGGTGAAGGTTTGGATTTTTATGATGTAGGCTACAGTCTGGGCGCAGGAAGCAGTGCTCCTTACATGAACGATTCGATTTATTATTCTAAAAATTACCGCAAGTATAAGATCCTTGATAATGGCCCATTGAGAAGTACATTTCAACTTTTTTATGATAACTGGAACGTTTCCGGAAAAACTGTAAGTGAGACTGAAATTATATCGCTCGACGCAGGTTCTCAATTGAATAAAATCGAAACTGTTTATTCCTTTAAAGATGAGAGCCTTCCTGTTGCCATTGGACTCGTTGAACGAAAAGGAAATGGAACGATATTATTGGATGAAAGAAACGGTATTATGGGATATTGGGAACCCGTTCACCCTAAGTCAGGAACATTGGGAACTGGTTGTATTATACCAACATTCAACCTGAAAATGAAAACCGGTAATGAACAATTGCTTACTGTAACAAACGCACGGTCAAACAAACCTCTTGTTTATTACACTGGTGCTGCCTGGGATAAAGCAGGAATTATTACCGATTCAAAAATGTGGTTTCAGTATTTGCAAAATTTTAAAACCAAACGGGAACATCCGGTAGTAGTTAGATGGTTGTAAAACACGATCGGATAAAATGATTTTTAACTCGATTGGTATTATCATTATTTTTTTAATTAATTAATTCACATGGCTATTAATTCCGCTAAAAAATCTCTTCCATTAAAACAAGTTCAAAAATTACCAAAGGTTTTAATTATTGGTGACTCCATTTCAATGGGATATACTCCAGTTGTAAAAAAATTATTAAAAGCCAGAGCTATGGTTACTCACCCTAAAAATAACTGCCAACATACACAAAAAGGAATTTAAAAATAGAAGACTGGATCGGTAATAGAAAGTATAAGGTGATCTATTTTAATTTTGGATTACATGATTTAAAACATGTAGATCCAGTAACTCAGAAACCTTCTAAAAAAGCAAAAGATCCACTAATGACTGACTTAAAGGATTATGAAGCAAATCTAAACCAAATTGTAAGTAAATTAAAGGCGACAGGTGCTACATTAATCTTTGCAACTACCACACCGGTGCCCGAAAAATCAACTCCTTTAAGGGACCCGGAAATGCCTCCGAAATACAACGCTGTGGCAGTAAAAGTAATGAAAGAACAAAAGGTTAAGGTGGATGACATCTACAATTTTGTTTTTCCTCAAAGCGAAAAGATTCAGGAAACAAATAATGTTCATTATACAACAGATGGCTATAAAATTATAGGAGAACGGGTGGCGGCAACTATTTCAAATTATATTGAATAGAGACTTATGAAATGGCCGACACCGCGTTGTTTTAAAAATTAAAACACTATGCAAATGAAAAAAATACTTCTGACAACCGTTTATCTTTTAGAGTAACTTTCATAACAGTCTTTAATATTTTTATTACCGGTTCCGAATTTTTTGAAAAAGTATTTGATTATATAGGAAGCACAAAACATTGGATTTTTAACTTACTTCCTTGTACTACCTGAAAAACATAACGATATATCTGATGAACAAAGTATTCATGTCCTTTCCTTTAAAAGGAAATAATCCATTGAACAAAAACCAATAATTAATTAAAATAGATACTATCATGCCATCATTTTCTACAAAATTTTTACATTTTAAATTTTTACTTCTCCTCCTTTCGTTTAATGCAAGTTACTCAACGGTCAATGCACAAACAACTAGGGCAGATTCCTTACGTATTGATTCCTTACCATCTATTGCTTTTCTTCCTAATCCACTACTTCTGAATGAAGGTGATAAAAATATTCCTGTTGTAAATAATAAACAATGGCAGCAAAAGCGCGATTGGATAAGGAAACAATATGAATATTGGGTTTCCGGTTCGGTTCCTCCAGCTCCGAAAACATTTCATTCGAAAATACTTTCTAAAAGTATTGAAAATGGGATAAAAGATGAAATGATTGAAATTGCCTTTGGGCCCGGTAACAGAGCGAAAATGACGCTCGAATTAATGATTCCGCCCTCTGATAAGCCGTTACCTGTTTTCATGACGCAATGGAGCCAACGTGGATGGGCACAGATTGCTGTTAAAAGAGGATATATCGGCTGCGTTTATGCAGGAGCAGATTTAAAAGACGATACAAAAAATTATTCTGAAATCTATCCTGGTTTTGATTTTGCAACTTTAATGAAACGAGCGTGGGGAGCCTCACGGGTTATTGATTATTTGTACACTTTGCCGCAGGTAGATACCGCCCGTATAGCTATTACCGGACATTCACGAAATGGAAAGCAATCACTGATGGCAGCCGCTTTTGATAACAGGATCAAAGCTGTGGTAAGCAGCAGCGGTGGAACTGGTGCTGAAAGTAGTTTCCGTTTTTCTGATGAACGTTTCAATTCCGAATCCGTGGCGGAAATTACCCATAGTTTTCCGCATTGGTTTGATGCGCGGCTGCATTTATTTGCAGGTCGGGAGGAAAAACTACCGGTAGATCAAAATTCATTGATGTCGCTGATTGCTCCTCGGGGATTGATGATGGTGTCTTCTATTTCAGAGGAGCAGGGAAATCCGTGGGGAATTGAACAATCCTATAAATCAGTGGGGAAAGTATATCATTTTTTAAATGCTGATTCTAAAATAGCTATCTGGCTACGAAGGGGGCGGCATCAACATTCAGGCAGAGATGTAGAAAATTTTATTGATTTTTTTGATTATGTTTTTGGCAGAAGCAAAATTGCTCCGGAAAACAAATTGTTTTACGATTACAGTTTTGACAAATGGAAACGTCAAAGCGCTGAAAAAATTAATCCGCTTGGATTTCCAAAATTTATTGCGGATGCAGGAAATACAAAGGAAGATGAAATACGCAAACAGATACATTGGTTACTTGGTAATGAACCTCCAGGCATCGCCGACAAGCAGCCGCTTTCGCCTATAGTAACGAGAAATCATTCTTATCCGGATGATTACCTTGATGAGGTTATTGGCGAACCCAAACTTCCTGACGATATAAAAAAAATGGTTATTGGACCTTATCATGCATTAGGCGACGATTTGTGGGCTTCCTTGTATTTCCCGGCCGATTCCGTTGTAAACAATAAAGTTGTTGGCAAATTGCCCATTGTGATTTTTGTGCATGATTTCGCTTATGCTACCGGATATCACAGACGTAGTATGCCGGTGATAGAGGAATTGACAAAACGCGGATTTGCTGTTCTTGCTTTCGACATGGTTGGTTTTGGGTCGCGGGTAGAGGAAGCGTTTCATTTTTATGACCGTTATCCTCACTGGTCGATGATGGGCAAAATGGTCGCTGATACACGAAGCATTATAAATGACATTTGTGATAGGATGCCTTTCATTGATTCCTCTAACATTTATCTTACCGGATATTCTCTGGGTGGGACGGTGGCGCTTTTCACCGCGGCATTGGATTCAAGGGTAAAAGGAACGGCAGTGTTGAGTGCATTCAGTTCTTTTCGGGATGTTAGCAAAGGAACTGAAGGTATACGCAGTTATTCAGATCTGCACGGGCTGATACCGCGCCTTGGTTTTTTTATTGGAAATGAAAGACGTATTCCTGTTGACTTTGGTGATATTATTTCGTGTATTGCTCCTCGTAGTTTGTTGATCATTGCGCCTGAGCAAGACCGCCATCATCCAATTGCAACTGTCAGGAAAACAATGTTGACTATTTCGGGAAAATACAACCGGGAGCATTCTTTTGATAAATTGACTTTTTTACAACCCAATACGTATAATCATTATACGGATAATCTGAAACAGGGAATAGCGGAATGGTTACTTAAAACGAAAAATGAAAATAATTAAATCGCTGGCAAAACTAATAGTTAAACAAAAAGAAAGAAAAATAAGTTTTGAAAAAAAGGTACTACCGACTTTAAAGGTATATGTATAATTATGCTGATTTTCGAGATTTTTCGTCGGGTCAAATCTAATTACAAATATTTTCAATTTACGATCATTTCACTCGATGGCAGCTGGAACTATCTTAATCCCTTTGAAGCCAGTTATTAATGATTTTAATGGTCGTGATTTTATTAAATCTGCGGTTTCAGCAGGTGGAGCTGCTTTCGAACAAAATTTAATTTTACCTCCTTTTCGGATTACCGAATGTTTTAATTATGGGAGATCAATTTCCTTGCGAAATATGCCTTTTATAGCAAATTTTTAGAAGGCAAAGACATTATTTCTCATCCCTCGCAAATTGCAGCCGGGAAAAAAGAATTGCCAGTATGAATGTTGATGATTTGATTAAAGAGATTTTGATTATGTAACCGTTACTGTAAATAAGTACTTTTTCGGCTTTAAGTAATTCAGAAATTGATAGTTTTACTTAATTTCACATAATTCTTTGAAGACAACCACAATTGATTTTAGCAACAGTACATTTCCATATCATCAGGGTTTAAATTTTGGACAACATTTGGGCTAATATTGAAACAGGGAATAAGGAAGCTTATTCCGAAGCGTATATTTTTTACTACAAAAAATTAATTAATTATGGTAAAAAGTTAACGAACGATACTGCTATGATTGAAGATTCTATTGATGAGGTTTTTATAATGATTTGGACAAATAGGGAGAACCTTCATTCAATTCTTTCACCTCCAGCATATATTTTTTCTTCTTTTAGAAATAATATTTTCAAAAAAATAAAAGCACTGAAGAAAATTCGATTTTCGGAAGCAGAAGAGGAAATAGAAATTGAGTTTTCGATAGATAGCATCATCATTCAAAAGGAAACTGATATAGAGATGAAAGCCCGGCTTCAAAATGCTATTCAACAACTCACCTCTCGACAAAAAGAAGCAATCTTTCTTCGCTTTTATGAAGGTTTAACCTATGTAGAAATTGCCAGCATAATGAAGATTTCGGTAAAAGCTACTTATAAAATAATGGCTCGCGCATTAAATCAACTTAAAGAAATATTATTAGTTCCTCTGACCTTGCTACTTATACTCCTAACTCAATTATACTGACTTATTTTATTCAGTTTCCGCAAAATCGATTATTTCGGAAGAATAACCTCAACTTAAAAATGAATGCGATTAAATTTTTTTTTAAATAATTTATAACAAATGGGGTAAAAAGAATTTTTTTAGCTCATTTTAATAATCAAGTTTCATGAAATATAAAAAAGCGACGGTATCTGATCTCATCTGTGATGAATATTTCCAAAACTGGATATTTAAACCTGATGATAAAATAAGTGATTTCTGGAATAATTGGTTAGACGCAAATCCCGATAAAAGGGAAACAGTCAGCCAGGCAAGACGAGTTCTTTTAAATCTCAAATTCAAAGAGGATATTCCTGACACCGAACAAATTCAGAATGCTTTGAAAAGAAATCTTTTAAAGCTTGACTCATTGACGGTAAAGAAAGAAATAAAGCCCAAAGTTATACCGATAAACAGGATCAGAAATTTAGCAAGAATTGCGGCAGTTTTTATTGGAGTAGCAATCATAGGCGCGATTCTTTATTCTAATTGGAAAAGTGAAAAGATAATTGTCGCTACCAACTACGGAGAAATAAAGAACGTTGTGCTTCCGGACGGGTCTGAAATCATATTAAACGCTCATTCTTCCATTAGTTATTTAAAGCATTGGAGCAGCAGTGAGATAAGGAAAGTGCAGTTACAGGGAGAAGCCTTTTTTAAAGTGAAACATTTAAATAAAAATAAACATGAAATAAAGAAATCAGAAAGGTTTATTGTCTCTACCAATGATTTGAATGTAGAAGTATTAGGGACGACTTTTGATGTGAAAAACCGCCATGACCAAACTATTGTAGTATTAAAAACAGGTAAAATAAACGTAGCATTTAAGAATAAAAAACAAACTGATATAACGATGGTTCCCGGAGAAATGATAGCTTATGAAACTTTGACTAATCAATTGCGAAGATCAGTTACAGACCCGGTAGTTCAAACCGCATGGGTAGATAAAAAGCTCATTTTGGACAATGCCTCTATAAATACGATCATTCAATATATAGAAGATAACTACGGATACAAAGTAATTCTTAAGGATACTACAATCGGGAATAAAAAAATGGAAGGGACTTTAATGTTAGATAATCTCCCGGATGTGTTATTTGTATTATCTACTTCATTAGATATTAGAATTGAAAAAAAAGACAGCACTCTGATATTCACTAAAATGATTAAGGATCCCTAGTTATAGACGGTTTGAGAAGTTACTGAAGATTATTAATTTTCGTTGAAGCTAATGTTATTAAATTTTATATAATAAAACTTTATCTATATGATTAAAATTCAACTCCGTTTTCAAATTTTAGCCTTTTTGATGATTCTTGCGTTGGCCTCACAAGCTTCTGGCCAACAGCTTTCAAAGGACAAAATTTCAAAAATTCCATTAGCGAAAGCTTTAAAAGATGTAAGCAAAGTGTTTGATACAAAATTTGTTTACGAAAGAACAATTATTGAAGGAAAAACAACAACTTATTCTATCGATGAAATGAAGGATAAAAAAGTAGAAGATGTATTAAAGTCTATTTTATATCCTAATAATCTGGTCTTTCTTTATATAAAACAGAACTATTATACCATCGTTCCAAAAAATAGGTTAGAGCAAAATATTTCTGATATTACAAATCAAAAAAATGCAAATGAACCACAGAAACCGGCTTCTTCTTTCCAGGAAGTCAAATTTACTACTGAAAACATAATTAAAGCTCACCTTGTAAATGGCATTGTGAGAAATAGCACAGGCAGCCCATTGCAGGGAGTAAGCGTTATTGTAGAAGGATCAAACAATGGTACAATGACTGATAAATCAGGAAAATATTCATTAAATGATGTACCAGATTATGCGGTACTCCTGTTTAGTTATGTTGGCTTTATAACTCAGAAAGTTCCAATAGCAGGAAGATCTGAAGTTGACATTGTACTTAATGAAACTAATACGGGATTAAATGAAGTGGTAGTAGTGGGATACGGAAAAGAAAAAAGAACAAATTTAACCGGTGCCGTAGCGAGTGTATCTGGCAAAGAACTAATGAGAGCTCCAACTTTAAGTCTGACAAATTCTTTTACTGGTTTACTTCCAGGCGTTATCACTCAAAATGTGACCGGAGAACCAGGAAGAGATAATGCAATGATTTTAATCAGAGGGAAAAACACAACCGGCAATAATAATCCATTAATTGTCGTTGATGGGATTCAAGACGCTGAGGGATGGCAATATATTAATCCAAACGATATCGAATCAGTTTCTGTATTAAAAGATGCATCAGCAGCAATCTACGGAGCACGTGCTGCAAATGGAGTTATCCTGATAACTACTAAAAGAGGAACGACCGGTAAACCTATCATTAGTTACACTTTTAATCAGGGAATAGACCAGCCAACCAAGATTCCTAAAATGGGAAATTCCGCATCTCTTGCACGGTACTTCAATGAAATCCTGATAAAACAAGGACAACCGGCACAATATACTGATGCGGAAATAAAGAAATTTGAGGATGGCAGCGATCCCGTTAATTATCCTAATGTAAATTGGTTTACTCGCGTATTAAAGAAAACCAGTTTACAAAGTCAGCACAATGTTAGCATGAGAGGTGGAAGTAATGACGTTAAGTATTTGATTTCCGGTTCCTATTCAAACCAAAATAGTATTTTCAAAAACGGATCTCATAATTTTAAAACGTACTCCTTACGTTCTAATCTTGATGCGCAGGTAAATAAAAATATAAAGGTCAGTCTTGATGTAAACGGAGGAATAGAAAATGGAAATTATCCGGCTTTTAGCACAAAAGAAACGTTTCAAGCCTTGAATAATAACCTTCCGTTTATGCCTGTTTATTACCCTAATGGACTACCATCTTCAGGAGTAGAAAGAGCTGAAAATCCGATTTTAATGGTTTCGAATGCAACAGGCAATAACAACCACACTGTACAGCATTTCTCTGCGAAGGCTTCTTTCGATATCACCGTCCCGTGGATAAAAGGTCTGGGCGTTGACGGCTATTTCAATTATCGCAATGTAATCGTTTTGGATAAAAACTGGCAAACTCCCTGGACTGATTATAGTTACGATAAATCAACAAATACTTATATTCCTCTTACCGGAGGCGGAATTGTAAACCCTCAATTAACGCAAGGACTGGAAAATGATAAAAACACCTTGATAAACTTGCGTGTTAAGTATGATAAGCGATTTGGCAATCATTATGTCAATACTTTTATTGCTGTTGAGCAATCACAAGGTAACAGCCTTGATTTTAGCGCATTTAGAAGAGATTTTATTTCTTCACAAATAGATGAATTATTTGCCGGTAGTTTAAGCAATCAACAAACCGATGGAACTGCAAGTGAAGAAGGAAGGAAAAATTTTTTTGGAAGGATACATTACGATTTTAAAGGAAAGTATTTAGTGGATTTTAATTATAGGTATGATGGATCTTCAAATTTCCCTATTGGGAAACGCTACGGTTTCTTCCCGGGCCTTTCCGCTGCTTGGAAAATATCTGAAGAAAAATATATAAGAGATCACTTCGCCTTCATGGATAACCTAAAATTGAGAGCTTCTGTTGGTCAAATGGGTAATGATCAAATTGCTGCTTTTCAATTTCTTCAATTATATAATCTGACTAGCAAAGGATCTGACTTTGGCCAAACTCCAACACCATCACTAGGCTTAACCGCTGGAGTGACGCCAAATCCAAATGTTACATGGGAAGTAGCTACAGTAACGAATCTCGGTTTAGATGGAACATTTTGGAACGGTTTACTCGGCTTTAGTTTTGACGTATTTAAACAAAGAAGATCAAATATTTTAGCAACCAGAAGCCTTGCTATTCCCAGTTTTACAGGCCTTTCGTTACCGAACGAAAATATAGGGATTGTAGAAAATAAGGGGTTTGAAATTGATGTATCACACCAAAAAACGTTTAAAAAATTTTCTTACAGGATAGACGGAAATATTGCTGTTGCTGCTAACAAAATAATTAATATTAGTGAGGCCTCTAATGTACCTCAGTGGCAGAAAGCCGAAGGGCATGCCATCGGAGCAGCTAAGTATTACATTAGTACTGGTATTATCAGAACCCAGGCAGAACTCGACAAAATTCCAATTTATCCAGGTACTAAAGTAGGTGATTTAAAATACAAAGATGTCAATGGAGACGGTGTTATCAGTGCGGCAGATATGGTGAGGTTAGATAAGACAAACACACCCCAAGTCACCTATGGTTTTAATGTATCTATGAATTATGATGCTTTTTCGCTTTTTGCAAATTTTGCAGGTGCAGCAAAGGTTTGGCAACCATTCCGCTTTCAGGCATTATTAGGTTACAATGTCCTGCAGGATTTATTGGACAATCGTTATACACAAGGAAGTATGGATTCAAAGTATCCGACTTTACCCCAACAGTCGGGGGTTAACTCATTATCTTCTACCTTCTGGTTATATAATACATCTTTCCTGCGATTAAAAACTTTAGAAATTGGATATGATTTGCCCCACGCCTTTTTATCGAGAATCAGCATTCAAGGCGCTAAAATTTACGTGAATGGAAGCAATCTGTTAACATTTTCGAAAATGAAATTGTTTGATCCTGAAACAAATGATCCTGACGGATTCTTTTATCCACAAACACGAATTTATAATTTAGGAATAAACGTAACTTTTTAAATAGCAACAAATGACAAACAATCATACCATTTTAAATATTAAACGGAAAATATCAATCGCTTTTTTCATACTCGTTACCGCCATATTCATTTCATCCTGTAAAAAAGATGTTCTAAATACAAAACCATTGGCGCAGTTATCTGATGAAGTAGTTTGGAAAGATCCATCTTTAATGGCAGCTTATGTTAGTAACACTTACAGAATTTTACCACACGGCTTTCAATTTAATAGCAGGAGGTTATTTAGTGTTTCCGACGAGAGCAAGGCGCGGGGAAACGCAGCATACAGTGTTGTAAACGCCGGAAATGTTTCACCTTCTTCTTTAGGACCACTTGACTATTGGATAGGAAATTCATCTGATCCAGGGTACTACAAATGTATTACCCAATGCAATGTTTTTTTGGACAAGGTAAATAAAACCAATTTTGATTCAACTTTAAAAAACCCAATGATTGGTGAAATTAAAACTTTAAGAGCATTTTCATATTTGAGGTTAATTAGTTTTTTTGGAGGAGTACCTTTGATTACAAAACCTTTTAACTTAAACGATAGCTTCAATCTGCCAAGGAATAGTTATGATGAGTGTATGAATTTTGTTGTTAAAGAATTGGATGAGTCTATTAACTTGCTGCCTCTCGATTATGGATCAGCGGATCAGGGCCGAATTACAAAAGGAGCAGCAATGGCTCTTAAATCAAGAGCCTTATTGTATGCTGCCAGCCCCTTGAATAATGCTTCTGATGATAAAGCAAAATGGCAAAAAGCAGCAGACGCAGCTAAAGCTGTCATTGACTTAAATAAATACAGTCTATTTCCAGATTACAAGGGCATGTTTGAGGCCAGTAATAATTATAATTCTGAAATGATTTGGGTAAGGCCTTTCAATCATATTCTTGATCCTGCTGGAGTCGGTATTGAATTACGGTTTTATCCAAATGGTTATAATGGATATGCACAAGTGGAGCCATTGCAAAATTTAGTCGATCAATATGAGACATTAAACGGTAAACTTCCTGCCGATGATCCTACGTATAATCCTCAAAATCCATACGTAAATCGCGATCCACGGTTTTATGCAACTATTTTATATGATGGTGCTCCATTTAAAGGTAGGGAGATCGAAACTTTCCTTCCCGGAGGTAAAGATTCAAAAGAAGGCGCATTGTCGCCATGGAATGCCAGTGAAAGTGGATATTACGCTCGTAAATATATTGACGAATCGATTACCAATCCGAGCTATACAAATGCAAGTGATCCAACCTGGCCTTTTATCCGATATGCTGAAGTGTTGCTAAATTATGCTGAAGCAGAATATCATCTTGGAAACGAAGATATTTGCAGGCAATATATAAATATGGTCAGAGCAAGGCCGGGTGTTAATATGCCACCGGTTACCGAAAGTGGTGATGCACTTTTAAAACGATTGCAGAATGAAGATTTTATTGAGTTTGCTTTCGAAGCACATCGTTATTTTGATGTTCGCCGCTGGAAAATTGCGCCAGTAGTATTGAATATGCCCGCTAAAGGAATTTCAATCCACAAAGATGCGAATGGTCACAAAACTTATTCTGTTTTTACGATTGAGCCAAGACATTTTGATACTAAAAATTATCTTGTTCCAATACCTCAATCTGAACTTGATAAAGACTCACAATTAACTCAAAATCCTGGATATTAAAAAAGCAGTAAAGCAGCTATTATACACCTTGATAAAAATAGAGAATAGCTGGTAAGCATTATTTTTATAAATGCTACTACTTTTAATTATCTACATGAAGAAATATCAATGGGTCAAAGATGTTGGAGCGGAAAACAATGCAAGAAATTTAATTTTTGGTTGTTTACCATTAAAAACAAATGACAGACCTTTCAAAAATACTAATCTAAAAGCAAATTTTTATTCTAAAACAAATAAGATGAAACTTGTATTAAAAGTTTTTCCCCTGGCGTCGCTATTCCTTTTATTTTTCAACATAAGCACGAATGGACAAAAAGAATTTGATGGCATTCGTGGAACGACACATTGGCCAATGTTTACTGATGCAAGCAATTCTTTATATCATTATATTGCCCAACAGGCATATGAAGAGCTGAACAAACGGTCGGAAAAAGTTGCTGCGATTCACACCCTTGATGGTTGGAAACAAAGGCAGCAATGGATTCGTAATACGCTGCAAGAATCTGTAGGCGCTTTTCCTTCAAAGACTCCCTTAAATGCGAGAATTTTAAAATCCTATAATGAGGATGGATATCGTTTGGAAGATATAGTTTATGAATCGCAACCTGGGTATTATGTAACGGCAGCCATGTTAATTCCTAATCAGTTAAAGAAAGGGGAAAAAGCACCTGTGGTTATTTATTGTAGCGGCCATTCTGATAATGGCTATCGATCAAAAATTTATCAGCAAACATTCTTAAACCTGGTAAAAAAAGGGTTCATCGTTTTTGCATTTGACCCCATGGGTCAGGGAGAAAGATTGCAATATTTGAATACTCAAACAGGAAAATCAATGTTTCAATGGCCCTCCTATGAGCATTCCTATCCGGCCGCCCAGCTTTTTTTGACTGGAAATACGCTGGCTAATTATTTTATTTGGGATGGCATTCGTGCGGTGGATTATGTAATCAGCAGAAAAGAAGTGGATCCCAACAGAATTGGAATAACCGGGCGTTCTGGTGGTGGCACTCAAAGTGCTTTCATTGCAGCCTTCGACAATAGGATTAAAGCAGTAGGTGCGGGGAACTATTATACCAATATGACCCGTTTGTTTGAAGCAATGGGACCTCAGGATGGAGAACAAAATTTCTTTTATGGGATTGCACGGGGACTTGATATGGGAGATTTATTAACGGTACGTGCGCCGAAGCCTGCGTTGATGATCACCACTTCCCGTGATATGTTTCCTATCCAGGGAGCAATAGAAACACGAAAGGAAGTCATGCCCATTTACGAGGCGTATGGGAAGCCAGGGAATCTTCAAATGGTGATGGATGATGCACCCCATGCTTCTACAAAGAAAAACAGGGAATCTATGTACGCCTTTTTTCAAAAAACATTGGATAACCGCGGTGATTCTTCTGATGAAGAAATGAAAATGATTCCTGATGAACATTTACAAGTAACAAAAACCGGCCAGGTGGCAACTTCACTCGATGGCGAATCTGTATTTAGCCTGAATAAAAAAGATGCAGAAAAGAAAATGCTGGCTTTAGCAAAAAAGAGAAAAAATCTCCCTGGTTATTTCACTGAAATTATTTCTTCTGCAAAAAAACTTTCCGGTTACAAAGCACCACAAGAAATTGAAGAACCACTCTTTGCAGGAAGGATTCAACGTGAGGGCTATGTAATAGAAAAGTATTTGGTGAAAGGAGAGGGGAAATATATAATTCCTTTTTTACTTTTCAAACCGGATGCTCCTAACGGTAAAGCGGTGATTTATTTGAATCCTAAGGGAAAAGTAATTGATTCCAATCCGGCAGGCCAGATAGAATGGTTTGTAAAAAATGGACTGACTGTTTTAGCCCCTGATATTGTCGGAACAGGAGAATTAGGGCCGGGCTCATTTCAGGGAGATTCTTATATTGACAGCGTTTCCTATAATCTTTGGTTTGCTTCGATGCTCATTGGAAGAAGTATTGTTGGTATTCAAACTTCTGATGTGGTAAGGCTTTCTAATCTTTTGAAAAATGAATATCGTCAGAAAGAAATTTATGGTTTTGCTAAAAAACAAATGGCACCAGTTTTATTGCACGCCGCTGCAATTGATAAAGACATCAGCAAAGTCGCTCTCATTGAGCCATACAACTCTTATCGTTCCATTGTAATGAACCGCCTTTATAATCCGCATTTTATTCAAAGTACTGTTCCTGCTTCTATTGGTGTTTACGATTTACCGGACCTGGCAGGAAGCCTTGCACCGAACAAACTGCTAATGGTTGACATAACTGATGGAACTGGAAATGACAAGAACACAAACGATATAAACCAAGATTTGTCTGTCATTAAAGGTGCCTATCATTTTAAAAATGCAGAGAGCAAATTGCAAATTACTCCGGCACTTTCATCCGAGAATTTGTACAGTATTTTAAAAACATGGTTGGAAAAGTAAAACAAAAAAGAGTCTTTATCAATGAATATTTCGAAGATTAAGGTGTATAAAATTATAACAGATGGCTAAAACAACTATAAAAATTATTTGGTGTTTCATCATTCTTTTGAGTGCTAAAACAAGTTTCGCAACAGATTTTTTGATAACAGATTTTGGGGCGAAACCTGGGAAATCTGAATTAAACACCATTCCCATCAACAAGGCTGTAGAAGCTTGTTATAAAAATGGTGGAGGAAGGGTAGTGGTGCCAGCCGGGATCTTCAGAACAGGAACGATCGTTCTGAGAGACAATGTGGAATTATATCTTGAACCAGGTTCAACATTAAGTGCCAGCATTGATAGAAATGATTTTCCATTGCAACCACAACCTTCTTTTCATTCTTTGAAAGATCCCGGCGGATGGCGTGCATTAATTTATGCTATGAATGCAAACCACATAGCTGTAAGAGGTTTGGGTACAATCGATGGGAATGGCGCATTGCAGCTGCCGGGGCCAGAAGCTAAAACAGGCGATATGGATGGAAGACCAAGAAATATTCTTTTTATTTCGTGCAAAAACATTCATGTAGAAGGGATATCGATGATCAATTCAGGAATATGGAATCAGCATTATCTGAATTGTGAAGATGTAGTCGTTGACAAAATAAATGTGTATAATCATGCAAACAGAAACAACGATGGGATAGACATTGACGGATGTAGAAGGTTCATCCTTTCCAATTCTGTTTTTGATACCGATGATGATGCGGTGTGTTTGAAAAGCACCGGCCTTGCGCCTTGTGAAGATGTTGTGGTCACTAATTGTGTGGTATCCAGTTTTTGTAATGCAATAAAAACAGGAACAGAATCTACTGGTGGCTTCAAAAACATTGCGATCTCCAATTGTGTAATAAAACCGAGCAGATCTGATCACCGGATTTCTGGTGATTCTATTGGTATTGCCGGATTATCTCTTGAAATTGTTGATGGAGGAATTATGGATGGAGTAAGTATTAGTAATATCACAATTCAGGGAACTGAATGCCCATTATTTGTAAGACTCGGAAATCGTGGAAGAAAACACACCAAAGACGCACCGGAGCCGCCTGTTGGGATCATGCGTAATATCGTAATCAATAATGTGGTTGCATATAATACCGGTAACTATTCTTCTTCCATCACCGGAATCCCAGGTCATTACGTAGAAAATTTATCTCTTTCTAACGTGCAGTTTTTCAACAAAGGCGGGGTAAAAAACGGGACCTTTATTGAAGATGCCGGAAAAATAAAAGAAGACATAAAAGGATATCCTCAGCCAACGACTTGGAAAGAACTTCCTTCTTCGGGATTGTTTATTCGGCATGTTAAAAATATTCAAATCACGGGCTTGATGTTGAATTCAGAACAAACAGATATCCGGACCCCGGTGATTGCAGTTGATGTAGATGGTTTGCAGATTCAATCAATTGGCAAAGTAAATAACTCCGGCGCTGACTTTTTCTTTAAAGGATGGGATGTGAAGGATTTCGACGTTCATACGCCTTTGGAATGGAAAAAACAAGCAGTTCAGTTAGATAAATAGGAATTTAAAGTAAACAAATAGACGTAATATGTAACTGATCAGCAGACCCCTTTTAAAATTTAATTCCTCTTCACAATCCTTCCTTCTAACTCCGGATCTTCCATAAGCCGGCACATTTCTGCCTCCACCAAATCTTCCACATCCTGCTTTATACTCAAATAATTTTTCTGAATCATTCCCTTATCAACCTTTCGAATAACAGGAATTGGTTTGTAATTCTGCTGTTCTTTTTTCAGGGCTGCGTGATCATTTAAAATCTGGCAATGAAAAGATTTTAAATCTATTTTGCAATCCGGATTATCTGCGACCATTCCTACAAATTCGCCGGAAGAAAGAGTAGCAATTGTAGAAGGAGGAATTGCTGATTCCAATTGTTTTGAGCGACTGATTGAAGTATCTGTTCTGTTAATCGAAACACTTGATCTATCCTGCATAATTTTGCCAAATCTTTCAGATAATTGTTTTGCTGTTTCTCCTGTCACCTGGCCACTTATGATATTTCCTGTTATATTCATGATTACATCTGCCATGTCTTTTCCATAATCTTTTTTTAGCTGGCTAAAATCCTGAACTCCCAAAGTTGTGGCTACTTTATTACTCCTGGCAGTTGCAATAAGACTATCAATATTGTTTAAGTAAATTGTTGGAAATTCATCAAAAATCAAACTACTTTTTTGATTTCCTTTTTGATTAACCAACTTGATAAGTCTGTTAATATATAGGGAAACTACTGCCCCATAAGTTTGAATTTTTTGGGGGTTGTTGCCAATGCAAACAATCTTTGGCTGCTCAGGATTATTGATATCAAGCGTAAAATCATTACCGGATAAAACATAATAAATCTGAGGCGAAGAAAGCCTTGCCATCGCTATTTTTGCAGATGCAATTTGACCTTCTAATTGCTCCATTGCATCATGCAGATATGCATTTACAAATGGATTAATTAAGACTTCAATTTCCTTTTCCATTCTCAAAATTGAAAACAGTTTATCATATTCTACCTGCATTAATTCTATCACATGTGGCAGAGTACAAAATTCTCCATCCTGATATTTTCGAAGAAACCATACTATGGCAGTTAAAAAATTAATTTGGTGATTCTACAAAAAAATCTCCTTGTCTTTTTATCCATTCACGATTTAATCCCATCAAGATGGTACGAGCTGATTCAGCCGCATCAGTAATGTCCTCTTTCTAGCGCAGGTCTCCTGAGCTGTGCTTGAACGTTACTTATTATTCTTCCTTTCAAATGCCTCAAATGAAAAACGAAGTAACGAATAGTCACCGGTCGAAAGACCGCCAACAGCAAGTGAACTATCGTTTTGAAGTTTATAAAGTGCTAGTTCAATTAAAACTTTCCAAAAGTTGACATTACAGCTTCCCACATTGCGGTAACGCATTCTAACTTTCGGAATGTTAATGAGGGCAACGGAATAAGGGATTATGGATTCTGCTTTGTGGAATCCGTGTTATTCATCATTTCATGACCTTCGTGTTCCCCGTGCATCATTTGCATCATTTGCATCATTTGGCTGACATCACTGTAACGCCAATGTTCCACTGCTTTACCATTTTTTATTTTTACCACATTTACACTGGTCATGTCAATGGGTGTATTGGCAGGCATTCCCATGTATTCACTGTTGGTAGTACCAGTCATTCTTACCAGGTCAAAATGGTAATCCCCGCCAGTAGCATAGGCAATAGGTTCCATTTTTAGATTGCTGATATGATCGTGCATTTGTGTAAACATCATTTTGGCAGAATCAAGGCCTGCCATATCGCCATGAGGCCCCGAATGGTCAACGATGTTTTTATCAATAAACTGATCCAGTTTACTTACATCACCAGTCTCAATAGCCCGGTAAACCTGCAGGGTATTTGCATGATTCCTTTCTGCCTGCGAATTGCCCTGTGCCAATGAAGCCAATACACAAAAAATAATACCTACGATTGTTAGAGATAATTTTTTCATTTTGTTTGATTTAAATTAGGTGAATAAAAGAAAAAAAATCCCGTAGTGTTCAAAAGTATGTCCCGGCTTTCTTAGGAAACGAACAATGAAAGGAAATCAGAAGTGGTGGTAATAGTTTAAGAATAATGGTTTAAAATGTGTCCGGAGTATGCGTTAATCTCTTTACCTTTTTGGAAAGCAGATATAGTACCCATCCACGATACTAGTCCTCTGATAGTAGTGCAAGTCCTGTGCCGAAAAAGAAAATTTTCAAGAAGGAGAGGATTCGGGAAACACAACCTTGCGCGAACGTGGGTGCCAACATCGACAAGTTAATGTACACATCCAAAATCAACTTTTGATATAAAATATTTGTGTTCGTTCCTGGCAACCAAAAGGCCAATTCAGATTGAAAGGTTTTCTAAATGTTCATCCTGAACGTCCAGAAAATTCTATAGACTTTCTATCAATTCAAGGCTCTACTTATTGTCTTCAAGCTGCTACAAGATGAAATGCAGTACTAAGATATATACTTCCCAGAATACAGTAAAATTTTAAGTATATTTAAAATTAAAATAAAATTAAAAGGGCCGACCGATTAGAAAATTATCAATGATTGATTTTTAATTATAAGAAAAGATTTGTTAGAATTAGAAAGAGTCAATTATATATACATCAAAAGAAACACCCGACATTTAACCCATTTTAAATGTCAGTTACATGTGTTGTAAGTTCTTCTATTTTTGAATGACCTCCGTGTGCTGATCAGGATGCTTGGCATCCGGTTTACAAATTTAATTCCCGGAAACAACCAGATTATTACCACGGGCTTCACCTTGTCTCTTTGCAATGTTTTTTATCGCCGCTTCATCTGTCTTTCTGTTACCATAATGTTGTATGGACACTTCTTAGTTCCCGCGAATGTGGATGCGAAAAATAATACTATTAATGCAAATAAAAGTGCAATAGCTATACGGTAATGAAATTTAATTTTGATGAAGTTTATGAATCAGAAAAAATTCTGGAAATTTCAAAGAAAGAAAAATAGATGGCATCACGTATCAATTTTACAAAAAGGGCTATAATGGTTCATGGCAACGATCAACTGGCGTTTAGTGTGACCGTTTGTTTACTACTTGCAGGTCATCCTGTAACCCTAGTAACGGAATATAGTGAGGAGGCAAAAAACAAGATCGATAAGCATTTTACTGCCTGGTCAGAAATTAAGTACCCGCCCAAAAGAAAAGAACTGAAAATAGTGAAATCTTCCGGTGCAGACACTGATTTCGGCTTGGCAATTGCAATAACTAGTGAAAATTTACAGGAAAAGTATAAAGTAATTGAAAGCTTCGAAAGTATCCTTCCATCGGACTGCATCATCGCGATCAATACAGAAAGTATACCTCTATGTAGCCTGCAAAACGACAGCGCCCACCCTTGCAGAATAATTGGCATTAACTGGGTTGAACCGGCCCACACCACTTTTTTCCTTGAAATAATTACTAATTCTTTAAACAATGAATCAGATGTCATAAGCCTTTTCGAACATGCGAAAACTTTCTGGGCGAAAGATCCATATCTTATTAATACAGGGCTTGGGATCAGGGCAAAATTGTTCAGTGTGATGGCTAGGGAAGCCTTTTATCTTGTGGAGAATGGTTATGCTTCAGTTGAGGATATAGACAGAGCCTGCCGCAACGATGCAGGATATTATCTTCCTTTCGCCGGCAATTTCCAGTACATGGATTTGATGGGTACCTATGCATATGGTCTAGTAATGAAAGATCTGAATAGAGAATTATCAAAGGAATCGGATCTACCTTCCTTTTTTACTGCGATCCTTAACCAGGGAGGATCAGGAATGCAAAATCTCAAAGGTTTTTATTCATACGGGGAAGATGAAGTGAAACAATGGAATGAATTATTTGCAAAATTCAGTTATGAAATTCACGATATCATAAATAAATATCCCTTCAACCATGGCACAAAAGATAAAACCAGTTTAATAAAATGAATAGTTCCCCCTTGATTTTTGACGCACACCTGGATCTCGCTATGAACGCTCTAGAATGGAATAGAGATCTTACCCGCCCTTTACACGAAATTAGGCAAGGAGAAATGTATATGACCGATAAACCGGACAGGGGAAAAGGAACTGTATGTTTACCGGAGTTAAGAAAAGGCAGAATTGGTTTGGTGGTGGCTACTCAACTGGCACGCTGTCGTACAGAAGGTAGTCCCCTGCCAGGTTGGAATTCACCGCAGCAGGCATGGGCGATGACCCAGGCCCAGCTTTCGTGGTACCGGGAAATGGAGGCACTGGGAGAAATGGTGCAGATTATCAATCTTGATCAGCTTGAAAAACACTTGATGTTGTGGAAGGATTGCAGCTTGCCTGATGAAGCAAAGCCTGTCGGCTATATCTTAAGTTTGGAAGGTGCTGATTCTCTTGTAGATATTTCGTATATCCACCGCGCTTATGAATATGGGTTGCGAGCTATAGGATTATCACATTTCGGACCGGGAAGATATGCCTGGGGAACGAAAACAGAGGGTGGAATCACTAATGCGGGAAAAGAACTTTTGAAAGAAATGGGGGCTCTTCATCTGATTTTGGATGTTACTCATCTTACAGATGAAGGCTTTGATAACGCAATGGAGTTGTACCAGGGACCAGTTTGGGCAAGTCATCATAATGTCAGAAAATTCGTGCCCAACCAAAGACAACTTAATGACGCCCAGATAAAAAAATTAATCGCTCGGGGTGCTGTAATTGGCGGCATGCTTGATTGCTGGGCTATGGATATACGTTTTATTGACCGAATTTCTGATCCATGGCAGTTAAATATTCGGTTGGAAGTACTAGTAGATCACTGGGACCACATATGCCAGATTGCTGGCAATAGTTGCCATGTGGCCATCGGAAGTGACCTGGACGGCATATTTGGAACAGAACAATCTCCGTGGGATTTAAACAGTATTGCTGACCTTACTAAGTTCCATTCCATTCTCTTAAAAAGAGGTTATAGCGGGGACGATATTGAAAACCTTTTTCACAGAAATTGGATCACCTTTCTGAGGAAAGCCTGGGGTTAATTCCATGAAAAAACTGGAATAGCAGATGATGCATATTCACGAGGAATATATATCACTACTCCGTCTCCGGAATTATCGGTTCCGTCAATGAATGTTTTTGAAAAATTGTATTATTAATATAAACAAAAGTAGAAGTAATTCCTGAATCTGTTACTTATTTTTGGTTATTGCTTATTCGATTACCTCGTCTGCACAAATTCTGAACTATGACTGGATATTCTGTTATTAAATTAAATGCCAGGTGCTGCTTATTACTGATCACCTTCGCTTTTGGAACTCATACTTTTGCCCAAACCAGGAAAAAGGATGCCCTGGTTATCAAAAGTAATCCTGCAACATTTACGTATGATGCCTTTATGATCGGCCGGGATTTTCATCACAATAAATTTGTGGACCGCCAAAAGGGGTTGAAAGGAATGGCTGAATGTCACTTCACGATCGCTGACGCAGCCGATCCCCAGAATTATGGGCTTTGTGATAAATTAGGTCTTTCTGTGATTGTTTCGGAGGCACCTCATCTTACTTCAGCAGACTGGATGAAATTATCGGATAAGCAAATTGATGATTATATAAAGAACATGGTCAGGAAAGCAGGTCACCACAAGGCAATTATCGGGTATCATATCTGCGACGAGCCTTCCTCCCTGGCCTTTCCCGCATTAGCAAAGGCTGTGGCGGCAGTTAAAAAATATGCCCCCGGCAAGCTTGCCGCCATCAACCTTTATCCTAATTACGCTACCATATGGCAAATGGATCAGATAAGGTCGCAGTTAGGTACCAAAACCTACACTGAATACCTGGAAAAATTTGTTAACGAAGTCAAACCGCAAATCATCAGCTATGATAACTACATGGTTGAAATGTCCATGGATATGGAAAATAAAGACAAAGCTGCAGGTTACTATACCAATCTGGTAGAAGTGCGCCGGGTTGCTTCAAAATATCATATCCCCTTCTGGAATGTTGTTTCTTCCAATCAGATCCGGCCTTATACAACAATTCCGTCACCTGCAAACCTGGCTTTTCAGGCCTATACCACCCTTGCCGCAGGAGCAAGTGGCCTCAGGTGGTACACCTATCACGGCCAGGCATACGGATACAACCCTCTGGATAAACAGGAAAACCGGACACTGACCTGGAGATACCTGGAGGAGGTGAACCGTCAATTAAGGATTGTAGGACCCGTGATTAAAAAACTGACCTCCACCGGAGTTTATTTTACCGATCCGGCTCCTGCAAAATCATTACCGCTATTGCCCGGAAAATGGGTTAAGAACGTTGACGCAAATGTCCCGATGATGGTGGGGGAGTTTGTTAGTTCAACAGATACAAATTATGTAATGGTAGTGAACTTAAGTTTGGAAAAATCAGCGCGGTTTGATATCCAAACCATGATTCCTGATGAAAAGATTTGGGTCCTTGATGTTGGAGAAGAGGGTGAATTCGTGCAGGCAAGCCACAGGAAAGGGATCTGGCTAACTCCGGGACAAGGGATATTAATCAAGTGCGGCGGTCAGACATTTAGCGAACCGGAAGATAAAAAACCGGTCTACTGATATGAGGGGAATCCGACTATATAACCAGGAAGTAGCAAATCATCAGCTTTAGATGCAAAACACTGCCCTTTTGATATGGAATAAACGTCCCTTCCTGGAATTTCGAAAAACAGGCGGGGAAAATTACGGCAAGAATGAATAAAAATACACTTACAGTAGTGATCTTTTTTGGTCTTAATGCATTTATGGGAAACTCTAATAAAAAACGGGGCAGTGATTCAACCCATCAAAGATTGAGGATGGTTGCTTGGTAAATCATTCCAGACAGCTGACGCAAACGGAATTTTGATGGATACAGCATTGCCTCGGTCACTGAGGGCAATAACCACTTTGGATGTTGCTCTTCCCAAAATAACCATTTATCATTTTTGAAAAATAGTATTATGAATACAAACAAAAGTAGAAGAAATTATCCAACACTGGTGTTACTTTGGATCACCGTTAATTGTACATACGATCATCAGTGGTTGCTGGAAAATTGAGCAGAATTTTTAATGGATCCATTCTGTCCGGCAGCACTTTTAAAATAAAATTTTAAACATATTCCTGTAAGGTATAGCAGGTGATAAAATACGTAAATCAAATTAAAAAGCTTGTTATGAAAAGAAAATCATTTACACTGTTATTGTTTGTTTTCCTTCTGACCATGAATGTTTTTGGACAGAAAGTGATAACGGGGACGGTAACTGACCAGGAGGCAAAACCAATTCCCGGTGTTTCAGTCCAGGTAAAGGGAACCAAAAACGGGACCACGACAGGGAATAACGGCCAGTATACCATTACCATTACCAAGGGAAAATTCCTGGTCTTCACCCATGTAGGAAGCGTCAGCCAGGAGCGCGTGGTTGGTAATAATACTGAAATTGATGTTACTTTGAACGCCAGTACTACTTCCCTCGACCAGGTAGTAGTCGTAGGATATGGCACTCAGAAGAAATCGGATCTTACCGGTGCTGTTTCCACTGTAGATGTCAGTAAAGCGATAGGCACAAGGCCTGTACCCGACTTGGGGCGAGGCCTGCAAGGAGTTGTTCCCGGGTTAACCGTTACTACACAAAGCGGGGCTATAGGAAAAGCGCCCCATATTCAGTTACGAGGGGTGATCGGGTCTTTGAACAGCGGCGGAACACAGCCTCTGATATTACTGGATAATGTGGAAATCCAGGATTTACAGCTGCTAGATCCAAATGATATCGAATCAATTACCGTTTTAAAAGATGCTGCTTCCGCATCTATTTATGGCACCAGGGCTGCCTGGGGAGTAATTTTGATAACCACAAAATCCGGCAAAAAAGGAGCGCCAAACAGGATTACTTATACTAACAATTATGCATGGTCCACACCGATCAGCGTTCCTCAGATTGCTGATGGGCCTGCGGGGGCAGAAATGGCCCTGGCAGCTTTAAGAAGGCAAGTACCTTCTGCCCAGAGCTATAGTATTCTGGGTGCATCTTATGATGATGCAAGTATACAGAAAATGAAGGACTGGCAGACTCAATACGGTGGCCAAAATTTGGGTGACTCAATGGTTATGGGCCGGGATTTTGAAATCAGGGGTGGCCTTTTATACTTTTACCGTCCATGGAATGTTCAAAATATGTACCTCAACAAATATTCACTGCAGCAAAAGCATAATATTGATGTAAGTGGCGGGAGTGAAAAAACATCTTATAATTTAGGGGTTGGTTATCTCGGAGAAGGAGGTGTATTAAAAATAAACCCTGATCATTTTAACCGCTACAATATTTCTCTGGCAGTGAACAGTACGGTGAACAAATGGCTGGATGTCAGAAGTAAAATAATGCTTTCGAACACCGCTACCACCCAACCATATTTCAGGCTGAATCCACCAATATCCCCATGGTATAATCTGTATCGCTATCCTGAAACCTATCCTTACGGTACTTACCAGGGTGAACCATTCAGGAACGTAATTACCGAAATCCAGCAGGCTCATATGGATGAGACCAAAACCGGATTATCACGTATTCAGGTAGGAGGTACGCTTAAAATTATACCGGGACTGACCGTCGATGGGGATTATACCTATTCAGCAACAAACACTCATTTTCATTCTGTCGGAGGTCCTACCTCAGGTATAAATTTCTGGACAAACAAATTAAATTACCAGGATAATTTCCAGGCGGCCGGTACAGACAGGCTGATTTATGATTCCTACTGGAATTCAATAAACACCGGCAAGTTTTATGGTACTTATGTAAAAAATCTTGGCCTTCATTCATTAAAGCTGATTGCAGGCGGGGACATTGAATACTATGAGGGATATAGCCAGGGGTCAACCCGGCAGGGTTTAATTGATCCTTCCCAGGGAGAATTATCACTTGCCACAGGAGATCAGCTGGTGAATGGTTCACACGATCACTGGTCCACACTGGGATATTTTGGAAGAATCAATTATTCCTATAATGAAAAATTTCTGCTGGAACTCAACGGAAGGTTTGATGGCTCCTCCCGTTTTCCGATAAAACAGGAATGGGGATTTTTCCCGTCGATGTCCGCCGGTTATATTATCACCCGGGAACGGTTTATGGATTTTGCCAAACCGGTACTGTCATTTCTCAAATTCAGAGGTTCCTATGGTTCAATAGGTAACCAGGATGTCGGAGCATACCGGTTTTTATCCATTATGACTGCCTACAATTCCAACTGGTGGGAAAATGGTGTAAACATGCGCAGTGTAAGCTCACCCACTCCGCTTTCTCCCTCCCTTACCTGGGAATCAGTAAGTACTGTCGATTTCGGGGCAGATGCCAGGATATTCAACAACAAGCTGGGCGTTACATTTGACTGGTATCAAAGGACTACCAATGACATGATTACCGGAGGGGTGACATTGCCCAGTACCTTTGGAGCCGAATCCCCCGTCAGGAATTACGGAGCCATGCAAACTACAGGTTGGGAACTGGGTTTAAACTGGAATAATACGTTCAGCAACGGCCTGACCCTGAACCTGTCTGCAACGTTATCCGATTTCCAAGAGAAGCTGACCAAATTTTCCAATACAACCATGAATATCAACGGAAATTACCAGGGAAAAGATTTTGGTGAGATCTGGGGTTATCAAACCGACCGGTTCTTTACTCAAAATGATTTTTCAGGCCAGGATGCACAGGGAAACTGGATACTTAAACCGGGCGTTCCGGATCAAAGTAAAGTAAACGGAAATGTATCCTGGTTCCACCTGCAGCCAGGTGATATTAAATACAAGGATGTGAACGGTGATGGGAAAGTTGATTTCGGATCAAATACTGTTGGGGACCACGGGGACCTGAGCGTGATTGGAAATTCCACACCCCGCTATCAATACGGATTCAGACTGGGCTTAAACTTCAAAGGCTTTGATCTTAGTACATTTATCCAGGGCGTGGGCAGACGCCAGTTATGGCCAAGCGGTCCTATGTTTATACCCGGTTTCCAATATAATGAGGCATGGTATGCCAACCAGGAAAATTACTGGACACCGCAACACCAGGATGCCTTTTATCCTACCCCTACCAACCAGTCTGGAAATAATAATGCACTGAACTTTGCCAGGCAGACGAAATATTTATTAAATATGGCCTATACAAGAGTAAAGGATATTACGATCGGTTACAGGTTACCAGATAAGTGGAGTAAAGAATTTAAAATTCCTTCAGCGCGCATTTATTTTAGCGGGGAAAATCTGTTCACTTTCGATAATATATCCATTCCAATTGACCCTGAAATTGATTACACGGATGAACAGCCTGATCCAAGGTCTTTCAACAGGGTGTATCCTTATCAAAAAACCTATTCTTTCGGCTTACAGGTAACATTGTAAATCAATAAATAACAAAAAGATGAACAAGAAATTACTATATGGGATCATTTTGTCAGCCTTTTTAATGGCTGGCTGCAAAAAAGACTTTCTAAACCAACCTCCGCTTGATCAGCTGACAGATCAGACTTACTGGACTTCAGAAAATAACGTACGCACCTTTGCCTATGGTTTCTATGCCCCCTATTTTGTGGGATACGGATCTTCCTATTCCGGAGGAGTATATTTTTCGAGGCAAACGTTAAATGACGACTTTGCACCTGCGGCTCCTGATCCGTTTCCTGTCAATGTTCCTACCTCCGGGGGCGGATGGGATTTTGGTATGGTTAGGAAAGAAAATATTTTCATTGACAGGGTAAAAAAAGTGCCGATGAGCCAGGAAGCCATCAACCACTGGGTCGGTGTAGGCCGTTTTTTCAGGGGACTTGAATATGCAGGTCTTGTGAATAAATTCGGCGACGTACCTTATTATAACCATGTTTTGGCAGAAAACGATACAGCTGATTTGTACAAACCCAGGGATCCGCGGACCCTGGTCATGGATAGTGTCCTGGCTGATTTTCAATATGCAGCCGCAAATGTGAGGATCAGTGACAATACCACTGGTCCAAAAGGATTAATCGTAAACAGGGATGTGGTCCTTGCATTTATGTCGCGGGTATTCCTCTTTGAAGGTACCTGGCAGAAATACCACAATGGCAAGGAGGAGAAAGCCAATGAATACCTGGCAGCAGCAAAGTGGGCGGCCAATGAAATCATGACCGGCGGATCCTATTCCCTGGGCAGTAATTTCCGGGGGCTGTTCAGCTCAGAAGATCTATCGGGTAATCCCGAAATGATCCTGTACCGGGTATATGAGAGTGCCATGTTAACTCATACCATCATGAGCTATAACAACAAATCTTCACAGCCCGGCGCCTCGAAAAATGCATTAGAATCTTATCTGTGTTCAGACGGCCTTCCCATTTCTCTGTCCCCTGAATATAATGGGGATACTGTTTTCAGACAAGTACTGAAAAACCGTGACCCGAGAATAAATGAGACTTTTGACAGTGTCATTCACCTTCAGGGGATTGTTGCTAATTATTCTACCACAGGATATTCGGCACACCTGTTTTTGAATGATGCCCTGAAAGACGGCTTGGAAGGTTCTTTGGATCAGAATGTCACTGACGCCCCGGTCATCAGGCTGGGAGAAGTCCTATTGAATTATGCCGAAGCTACAGCAGAACTAGGCCAGTTAACCCAGGAAGATTTAGACAGGTCCATTAATCTATTGCGGTCCAGAGCAGATGTGAAGATACCTCCATTACAGATAATAGGGGAAATGCCGGCAGTGAACGGTATCGTTTATGATGATCCCAAACGCGACCCTTCAGTACCTTCATTAATATGGGAGATCAGGAGAGAGCGCCGCGTTGAATTGATCTTTCAAGGATTTCGTCTAGATGATCTGCGGAGATGGGGCAAGTTACAGTACACGGATACCGAGGCAAACAGCGATATCAACAGGGGAGCCTGGATAAAGAAATCGGATTACCCAAAAACAACGGCAAAAATTGAAGGTGGCGCCGCGCAGGGATACATTATTGCTTCTCCCAATGCAAAAAGAACTTTTGTCGATCCAAAAGTATACTTAAGCCCAATTCCATTAGATCAGATTACCCTTTATAAAGACCAGGGAGTGATATTAAACCAAAATCCAGGATGGTAAAAAGAAAAAATATGTTCGGACATTTGTTCCGGCAAAGAAAAGCAATCGTCTGCAAATACGTATTTGCTGTCCTCGTGTCCGGAATTTTACCTTACAGCTGTGTCCTGTCACAGGTTCATCAGCCTCTTCAAAAGCTTCCCGAAGATGCTTTTCCCGCTGCAGTCCAGTTTTCACCCGTACCTTCGCCAATAGGCTGGAGCGGGGAACATCCGCTGACCCTGAAATTGCAGAAGGAAACAGTGGATAATATGATTGCCCATGGTTTCAGTGTATTGTCGATTGGCAACTGGACTGTGGATGATCAGACTGAGCAAAATAAATCACTCCTGGAGTATGCGCAGTCAAGAGGTATGAAGATCAACTATATAACCGGGGGACTTGAGATTTTCAAAAGAGACAACCCTCCGCTGATCAGTGTGTACTCACCTTTATACCGCCCGGAAGTAAAAAGAAGGGTAGATTCAGCTCTTGCATCAACAAGGGATATTCAACGGATCTATACCGTTTTCCCTTTCCAGGATGAGCCTTTTCATGCAGGTCCCCAGTCGTTTGATTATAGTATTTATGCGAAAAATGAATTCCAAAAGCGATACGGTTATCCGATGCCCGATAGCCTGGGGCAGGTTAGAAATGATCCCAAAAAGTGGCTTGACCTGCTGAACTTTCAATCGGTTACCTTCAGAGACGGATGGCGTCAGGAATATAAAATTATCAAAGACTTCAACCCACACCTTAAGGTGGTTTTGACCCATGACAGTCACAGTGCCTTTGGCGGTGGTGTCCACTCTGATTCAAAAGTAGCGATGGATGACGTGTTTCACTGGGGCGGGGACTTTGCGGATATGTTCATTTATGACATCTATCCCTATACCATGTTTGATTACCGGTTCGGGGAACCGGGAAAGGTGCCAAAGCCGAGAATCAGCCAGATGCATTATACCATATCCCAGTTGCGCAATGTGACTACCACCTATGGGAAGGACCTGGCATTCTGGGTGGGCACTTATAATGCAGCATGGTTCAGGCGTTTTATGGGACCTGAAAGGAAAGCCGAATACTGGGCGGAGCATGAACTGGCCTTCACTGCCATCGCCCAGGGAGCAAATTTTCTGATTACCGGGATCAAAATTCCGTCGGATTCCCTTCACTGGGCAGATTTTGGCAAGGCGATGAAGATTATTCAGAAAGCCGGGCCTGGCCTGATGAAGGCACCAAAGGTGAAGGCGAAGGCATGCTTTCTTTTTCCAAGAACTCAGTACCTCCAACTGCAGCAGGAATACTTTAATGAGGGTCTGACATTTGAATTGTTTCTGAGGGCTTTCGGAGAACTCGACATTATTCATGAGGACCAGATAACATCAGACCGTCTCAATGGCTATAAAGTGCTGGTACTCGCTGATGTAAAGTTACTGCCTGAAGACGTTGCACTTCATATTGCTGAATTTGTAAGAAAAGGCGGTATTGTTATCGCTGACTGTGTTCCCCAAATGGGAGCCTTCAAACAACCCATGGATGTCATGAGAAAGCTTTTTGGTGTCGATCACAGTTCCACGGATCGGATCGTCCGCCTGGGTCAATGGGTTCCGTTTACCACACTTCCGCCAAAAATGGCATTTGCACCTGCTGATGAGGTCAAAGACCCGAAGCCTGCCGAAGATGAAGTTTCCGGCAGCGCATTTGGACAAAAGTTCAGTTTTCCTGTAGTAAGTCCCCGCCCCGCAAGTGTTACCAATGCAAAAACACTGCTTAGGATGAAATCATCTGAACCTGCATTGACGTACCGGCAGGAAGGAAAAGGGAAGGTGTACCTTTTTGGATTTTGTATCCAGGACACCTACTTTGCTACGTGGAAGGATAAAAATGCAGATGAAAGAACCCAGCTCAGAAACCTTGTCAGTGATGTGTTTAATGATGCTAACATACACTCTCATGTGTATTCCTCTAATCCGGATATTGAAGCATCCATAAGAGCTTCCGCGAACCAGGGGTTCCTCTTTATCATTAATCATGAGGCTACAGATTCCATGACGACTGTTCGCCTCGCAGACCTGCAGTTTCCTGTTCAGAGTATAGTCGATATCCGGACCGGGAAACGGGTGCCCTTCACACACAAAAACGGAACCGTGGACTTTACAATCAATTCACCTATAGGTACAACCCGGCTGCTTAAAATACGCTAAGGCGATATCAATCCTTGTGTGTCTTTGCCGGAAGTGGCGAAAAAATAAAAAAAAGATCACATCCGGTACCCTAAATATAATACGATGAAAAAAAACTTCCTGTTTATATTCCTTCAGTTGGCCTCGCTTTATGGCGTTACACAGGTCAAGGTGAAAGATCTGACCGTTGAATATCTTACCAACCCGGTAGGTATAGATGTGGTCAGTCCCCGGTTCTCATGGGTTATTGAAAGTAAATTACACAACCTTTCCCAGTCCGCATATCAGATTCTCGTAGCTTCATCCAAAGAAAGGCTGGAAAGCACGCAAGCAGATATCGCCAGTACTGGCAAGGTCACTTCCGGCAGCTCTGTCCTGGTATCAGCCGGACAACTTCCATTGGAATCTTTCAAAAGATATTACTGGAAAGTCCGTATATGGGACCAGCTGGGAAAAAGCTGGGTCTCTTCGCAAACGGCCTTTTTTGAAATGGGGATACTGGCAAAAAATGACTGGAAAGCAAAATGGATCAGTGCTCCCAAAGTATATGACTGGCAAAAATTTGTGAACCGGCGCAAACTGCTGATCAAAGAGAACCTGGAAGATGGTCCTTCTGCAGCCCCTGAATTCAGAAAAACTTTTTCTTTAACAAAAGAGATCAACCGCGCAAGGCTTTATATTGCCGGGGTAGGCTTTAATGTTCCTTATATTAACGGGCAAAAGGCAGGGGACCATCTATTGGATCCGGCTTTTACCCGTTATGATAAAACAGTCTTATACTCTACCTATGATGTTACTGCAAAGCTGCAGACAGGTGAAAATGTATTGGGAGTGGTATTGGGAAACGGCTGGTATAATATGACCACCAGGGCAGTATGGGGCTTTGACCATGCTTCATGGAGAAATGAACCGGCCTTAATAGCGCAACTGAAAATAGACTTTACCGATGGCAGTTACCGGATCATCTCCTCAGACTCCTCCTGGGAAGTTGCTCCCGGACCGATCGTTTTCAACAGCATCCGCCAGGGCGAATTCTATGATGCAAGGAAAGAAACCCGAGGCTGGGACAACACTAATTTTAATGACAGCAACTGGTATCGTCCCCTCCTGGTACCTGGCCCCAAAGGTACACTGAGGGCAGCGATGATCCAGCCCGTTACAATTGCCGAAACCCTGACTCCGAAAACCATCAGGAAACCAAAACCCGGATTGTATGTGTTTGATTTAGGAAAAAATATAGCGGGCTTTGCCCAATTAAAGATCCATGCGCCTGCCGGCACTGTTATTACCCTGAAATATGCTGAAAGACTTTCCCCGGACGGGACTGTTGACCAGAGCGATATAGCACAGCATGTTGCAGGAGGCCGGGTTCAGACCGATGAATATACCTGTAGTGGCAGGGGAACTGAGATCTGGCATCCCTCTTTTACCTATGACGGGTTTCAGTATATTGAGGTAAAAGGACTTTTAGAAAAGCCGGACCCCACAACGGTTACAGCGATGGTCATCCATACGGCATTTAAATCAGCAGGCAGTTTTACGTGTTCCAATGAACTCTTTAACAAGATACAACAATGCGCACTGGCGTCCTATAACAGTAATTTCATGGGGTATCCGACCGATTGTCCGCAACGGGAAAAAAATGGCTGGACGGGGGATGCGCATCTGGCAGCTGAAATGGGTCTATATAATTTTAAAGCGGAAAATGGATATACCAAATGGCTTGCTGATATTGCCGATGAACAACGCCCGACAGGTGAATTATCAGCAATTGTCCCTTCATCAGGTTGGGGTTATTTCTGGGGAAATGGTCCTGCATGGGATAATGCTATGGTATTGATTCCATGGTACCTGTACGAATATAGCGGCGATCAGCGGATACTGGAGCAAATGTATCCACACATTAAACGCTATGTTGACTACCTTGGTACAAGGGCGGAAAACCATATTATCAAAATCGGCTTGGGTGACTGGGCACCCGCAAAGACACCCACAACGCCGGAAGTTACCTCAACCGCTTATTATTATGTGGATGCTCTCTTACTGTCAAAAATGGCCGCACTTTTTGATTTCCGGGAAGACCAGGTAAAATATCAGGATTTGGCCGCGGATATCAGTAATGCCTTTCATAAACAATATTACCATGGTAATGGAATTTATTCGACGGGAAGCCAGACTGCATTGGCCTGCGCTCTTTACCAGGGCCTAACCGGTTCAAATACAGATACCACACTGCAGGCTTTGGTAAAGGCCGTTGCTGAAAGTAATGACCATTTGGACTGCGGGATTTTAGGTACCAAATATCTCCTGCATGCCTTATCTGACAACGGGCGGCCGGATCTCGCCTATAAAATAGTGAATCAACACAGCTTTCCCGGCTGGGGATACTGGATGGATCAGGGAGCCACGACATTATGGGAACAATGGGACGGTACAGAATCGCATAACCACATTATGTTTGGCGATGTCAGTGCCTGGTTTTATGAAACTTTGGCAGGTATAGCCCCGGCACAGCCTGGTTATAAGTCTATTGCTTTCAAGCCCTATTTTGCTCCCGGCCTCACCTTTGTTAAAGCGACCCATCAAAGCATGTATGGTGAAATATCAGCAGCATGGACCCGAAAGGGCAAAACGATTGATTATGAAATAAGTATTCCCGCCAATACAACCGGTGAGGTCACTTTTGAAGGCAATAAAAAGGTATTTATTGATCATCAACCATTGTCCCGGTATAAAGGAATTTCATCCTTAAGACTTGAAAAGAATGAAACAAAATTTTTACTGGGCTCCGGTCATTATGTGATCACCATCAGTGAACCGCCTTATTTCTCCCTTTGAGTAAAAAGTACTTTTAATAAATGCCAATCATGAAAAAAAATCAGTTGCAGAAAGTTAGCAGAAAGCGGTTTTTGGAATTGTTCACCTGCCTGGTTTTTTGTGTCGTTTTCAACACGGGGAAAGCACTTGGACAACAGGTGCAGGCAAGGGATGCATTTCCTTCAACGATTCAGTTTTCTCCGCCGGGTCCATTGGCTACAGGTGACCCCGTTGAGCTTCAAAAACAACATCAATCCATTGATGATATCAGGAAGAACGGCTTCAGCGATTTCTGGATTTATAATATTTCCGGTGACACTACAAAGAATCTGCTGAATTTTGCACAATCACATGGCATGGCCATTGATTACATGACCTCAGGCTTTGAAGGTTTTGACCGAGATCATCCTCCTGTAACCAGTGTCTATTCACCGCAATACAGGGCCGGGCTTATCCAAAGGGTGGAGGCAGGTCTTGCTCCAATCCAAGGAATCAGGAAGATAGCGACCGTATTTCCATTCCAGGACGAGCCTTTTCATGCAGGGCCAGAATCTTTTGACTACAGCGATGATGCAAGGGCAGTGTTCAGAAAACGGTATGGGTATTCCATGCCCTTAAGCGCTGAATCTGCCAGGAAAGATCCTAAAAAATGGCTCGACCTGCTGAACTTCCAGTCCAACACTTTCCGGGATGGATGGATCCAACTTTACCATGTGGTGAAAGCTTTCGATCCGCGGCCGAAAATAGTGATGACCCACGATAGTCATAATTCTTTTGGCGCAGGCGTAAAATCGAATTCCAGGATCGCCATCGATGATGTTTTTCACTGGGGGGGAAATTTTGCAGATATCCTTGCATATGATATTTATCCCTACATGACTTTTGATTATAGGTATGGGGAGCCGGGCAAATTCCCGAAGCCGCGGATCAGCCAGATGCATTATACCATATCGCAATTGAGAAATGTCACTGTCACCTATGGCAAGGGACTCGGTTTCTGGGTGGGCACCTATAGTGAAAAATGGTTCAGCCGGTTTAGAGGTCTGGAAAGGAAAAATGAATACTGGTCTGAAAGGGAAATGTCTTACACTGCTATAGCACAGGGAGCGGATTTCCTGATTTCCCCATCAAATTATAACACAAATAATCTTCCATTGGATACGCTCCACTGGAAGGATTATGCTGCAGCAATGAAGGTGATCCAAAAAGAAGGTGCCGGCCTTCTGAAGGCGCCAAAAGTGAAGGCGAAGGCCTGCCTTCTTTTTCCAAGAACCCAATACCTCCAATTGCAGGAGGAATATTACAATGTCGGCTTAACTTTTGAATTATTTTTAAGGGCCTTTGGCGAGATGGACATCCTCCATGAGGAGCAGATTACCGACGATAGGCTCAACGGATATAAAGTGCTGGTGCTGGCCGACGTAAAATTGCTACCTGAAAAAGTAGCCAAACGTATTGCCTCATTTGTGCAGAAAGGAGGAATTGTCATCTCCGACTGTGTTCCCCGGATGGATGCCTTCAAACAGCCTTTACACGTGATGACCAATCTTTTCGGAGTTAGCCATTCAGCCACCGGCCGTATTGAGCAGGAAGGCCAATGGGTACCTTTTACCGCCCTTGCACCAAAAATGTCATTTCCGCCGGATACGCTTGAAAAGATCAGGCCTGTTCACTTTGACTCCCTGCATTCGAAAGCTTTTGGTAACAGCTACCGGTTCAGAGTTGTTAGTCCCCGGACATCGCAGGTAACTACGGGAACAACAGCCCTTACGATGAATTCCGGAACTGCCGCCTTAATTACAAGAAAAGTGGGGAAAGGCAAAACGTATCTATTTGGGTTTTGTATCCAGGACACCTACTTCCGGATGTGGAAGAATCATGACCTGAAAGGAAGGGAAGATCTGCGGAGTCTGGTAAGTGCTGTTTTTCATGATGCAGGTGTTCGCTCCCATATTTATTCATCCAACCCGGATATAGAAGCTTCAGTAAGGGCCAATAAAAAGCAGGGTTATATTTTTATCATTAACCATGAATCGTCGGAACCGCAGACAACTGTCCGGCTGGCGGACCTTGATTTTCCCGTGGGCAAAATTACGGACGTGGAAAACGGACATTCCATTCCTTTTACCGCTTCCGGAGGTTTGATTGACTTTAAGATCAAAAGCCTATTTGGAACAACGCGATTACTTAAGGTTACCTCTGTGAGGAAACCTTAGGGTAACTTTTTTAAATTCCGGATTTGAAGGATAATATCAAAATATCAATTAAAAGTATTATCGTTTTATTTTGAGGTCATTTATTTTTGAAACTATTGGAAAAATTAACAAGAATGAAGTTTAAATTAGTACCCCTGCTGCTTGTAATGCCTTTTTTTTCTTTTGCTCAGGCATCCTTACCTGTTTATAGAAACCCTTCCAAGCCAGTGGAATCAAGGGTAAAGGATCTTCTAAAACGGATGACGCTTGAAGAAAAAATTGCCCAGATGGAAGATCTGTCATTCAGTGATATTTCTGTATCCACCACAATTGATACTGCAAAAATGGCGGGTCGTTTGAAAGGGTTGAGTTACGGTTGCTTTGAAGGAATGAATTTAACCGTTGAGCAATATGCTCTTGCCATCAACCAGTTACAAAAATACCTGATCAGCAATACCCGTCTCGGTATTCCTATGCTGACTACCTCTGAAGCTCTTCATGGATGTGTTCATCCCGGTGCAACCATATTCCCGCAGGCTATTGCGCTTGGAAGTACTTTTAACCCTGCTCTCATCAATAAGATGACCAAAGCAATTTCAAAGGAATTGAAAGTCCAGGGGATCACCCAGGTCTTATCCCCTGATCTTGACCTTGCCCGCGAGCTCCGCTGGGGGAGGGTAGAAGAAACTTATGGCGAAGATCCCTACCTGGTCAGCAGGATGGGAGTAGCTTACGTTAAGGGATTTACTCAAAATAATATCATTTGTACCCCAAAGCATTTTGTCGCACATGGTTCCCCTCGCAGCGGCCTGAACCTGGCATCCGTGGATGGCGGCGAGCGGCAGTTACAGTCATTGTACCTAAAACCATTCGAAGCAGTTATAAAAGAGGCTCATCCGTTAAGCATCATGAATGCATACAGTTCTTATGATGGCATTCCTATGGCAGCTTCACACCATGTGCTTACGGACATTCTTCGCAGGGAACTTGGCTTTAAGGGATATGTGTATTCAGACTGGGGCGCTGTAGAAATGCTTTACACCTTTCAACATACCGCTGCAAATCCTGCTGATGCCGCGATGCAGGCTGTTAAGGCCGGTCTTGATGAAGAAATCTGGAGCAATTGCTTTGAAAAACTGGACAGCCTTGTCGTCAGCGGAGCTTTACCGGTGCGCTATATCGATTCATCCGTAGCACGGATACTGAGGGCAAAATTCACTATTGGATTATTTGAACATCCTTGTGGAGATATTGGGAATCTTAAAGCAGAGATGCATTCACCAGACGCCGTAAAATTATCATTGGAGATTGCACGCGAGTCGATCGTGTTACTTAAAAATGAAAACCGGTTTTTGCCCTTTAAAGATAACATCCATTCAATCGCTGTGATAGGACCGAGTGGCGATCATGTGCAATTTGGCGATTATACCTGGACGAATGAAAACCGGTATGGAGTCACTCCTTTACAGGGTATCAGGGCGATCGCCGGTGATAAGATCAGGGTGAACTATGCCAAAGGATGCGATACTTATTCCCAGAATAAGGATGGCTTCGCCGCTGCAATAGCAGCAGCTTCAAATAGTGATGTTTCGGTCATCTTTGTAGGGTCATCAAGCGCTTCACCGGGTTATCCACATCCCGATGCTACCAGCGGGGAAGGCTATGATCTTTCAGATCTAAAATTACCAGGTGTACAGGAAGATCTGATCAAGGCGGTAAAAGCTACCGGTAAACCGGTAGTAGTGGTACTCGTTTCAGGAAAACCATTTGCCATACCATGGGTAAAAAACAACGTGCCTGCCATATTAACCCAGTGGTATCCGGGGGAACAGGGGGGGACTGCAATAGCTGAAGTACTCTTTGGCAAGGTCAATCCCTCGGGAAAGCTGAATGTGTCCTTTCCGCAAAGCGCCGGTCATTTACCGGTTTTTTATAATTATTTTCCAAGTGATAAAGGGTATTACCATAAGAGCGGATCCATTGAAAACCCTGGTAAGGATTATGTCTTCTCTACACCTGACGCATTATGGGCGTTTGGCTCAGGGCTAAGTTATACTACATTTGAATACCAGTCAATGGGGGTATCAAAACTTTCTTTTACTCCTGACGAGGTATGCCATATTTCAGTGAAAGTAAAAAATACTGGACCTGTTGATGGCAAGGAAGTAGTTCAGTTGTATGTCCGGGACAAGGTGAGCTCCGTGGTGACTCCTGTCCGTGAGCTGAAAGCATTTAAAAAAGTATGGATTCCCTCAGGTGATTCTGTTGACGTTAAATTTGATTTACCTGTCAGTTCCCTTTCCTTATATAATGCAGATATGATCGAAGTGGTGGAACCGGGCGAATTTGAATTACAGGCCGGTACCGCTTCTGATGAAATTAAATTAGTGAAAACAATAACGGTTTCCGCTGCCAGGTGATTTGTAAAGAACGGATCCTGTATCCACTTCTTCATTTGAAAGCAAAAATGATTTTTTATGCAAAAAATAAAAATAGATCACCCCGTAAGGGATGGTGAATTTAATACAGGTGCCTATTCTGACGGCGTCATTTCAGGTGGGTTTCTTTTTGTGAGCGGTCAGGCTTCCGTCGATTTTAAAACTTCCGCATTTATTCCCGGTTCGATTGAAGAGGAGACTCACCGGACACTGCAGAATATTAAGGCGATTGTGGAGCAGGCAGGTGCCTCGATGGAGCAGGTAGTTAAGTGTACCGCACATTTACAGGATATAGCAGATTTTAACCGTTATAATGAAGTTTACGCAACTTATTTCCCTGGGATTAAACCGGCAAGGACAACTGTACAGTCCGTACTGGGTGAAGGAATGAAAGTGGAGATTGATTGTATTGTTCAATTGGGTTAAAGTATTTTATAAAAATTGCCAGTTTAAGAAAGCCGGTAAACTTATTAAAAATTAATGATGGGAAATATTGAGAAGAATCACATCAATGTGGGAGTTGTAGGTCTTGGATTAATGGGTACCAGTTTTATTGTTACACTTTTACTAAGCGGTCATAAGGTGATTGCCATAGCACCCCAGCCGCAGGATATGGATTATGCCCCGGAGCGTATCAAAAGCCATTTACTTCTTTGTGCAAAAGCAGGACTATTAAATAAACCTGTTGAAAATTATTTATCCGACCTTGTCATTTCAGAAGATTACGAGTTGCTTCATTCAGCTCATCTGGTTTTGGAATGTGTGATAGAAAGTCTGGAAATAAAGAAGCTGATCTATAAGAAGGTTGAATCAATCGTCAGTAACCATACCGTTATTGCAAGCAATACATCTGCAATACCGATCAGCGTATTACAAAAGTATCTTTTAATCCCCGGCCGTTTTCTTGGAATTCACTGGGCTGAACCATCCTATTTTACCAGATTCATGGAAATTACCTGTGGTAAAAATACTGATTTTAAATATGCAGAATGGGTATATGAAATTGCACACTCCTGGGGAAAGGAGCCGACCCTTCTGCGAAAAGATTTAAGAGGTTTTGTTACCAATCGCTTAATGTATGCAGTATACCGGGAAGGCCTTAATATTGTTTCAAATGGGGAAGCTTCATTAACGGATGTTGACAAGGCCTTCAGATATGATGCTGGTTCATGGATGACCCTGATGGGAATTTTCCAAAGGATGGATTATACAGGTTTAAAAGATTATGCAGAAATATTCAGGGCGCTGTTTCCGAAGTTATGCAATGATGATAACGTACCTCTGCTGATGCAGCAAATGGTGGATAAAAATGCAAAAGGCATACAGAATTTATCCGGACTTTACCGCTATACAGAAGAAGAAGCCCAAAAGTGGCAGGAAGCATTTGCTGTATTTAACCTTGAAATTTACCAGTTGGCAACAAAATATTCTTTCAAAAGGGAGAAAGTAAAAACTGCCGCCCGTAAAGCACCCATTACTGAAGATGATTTTTAAAAATTCATTGAATTTCACTCAAAGTTGTTTTTACTTTATGAATCTGACAGGAATACGGTTCTAATACTATAACAAATGGAAAATTTACGCTATTATCAATCTGCTTTACTGCTGGAAAGGTCAAAGAAAGTTCTTGCCGGCGGGGTTTCTTCTGAATTCAGGAAATACAACCACCCTCATGCTATTTTTTATACCCATGGCAGGGGTAGCCGGATCTATGATGCAGACGGAAATGAATACCTGGATTTTACCCTCAGTCAGGGTCCCCTGATTCTCGGTCATAGCCATCCATTTGTATTGAAGGAAGTCGCTGAATATTCTGAAAAAGGCCAACTTTTTGCCGGCCAGCATATCAAAGAAATTGAGCTGGCTGAGAAACTTCAGCATCTGATCCCTTCTGCTGAACGAATCCGGTTTTGCCTGGATGGATCCACAGCCGTCCAGACTGCCTTGAGGGTTGCCAGGGCTAAAACCGGTCGGGAAAAATTTCTTCGTTTTGAAGGACATTACCATGGCTGGCTTGATAATGTTTGCTGGGGAATTTCAACTCCATCGCCAGAGGCTTTAGGGGACCGGGAAAATCCAGAATCTTTTCCATGGAGTCAGGGGCTGCCATCAGTATCAAAGGACGAATCTGTCATTCTTCCCTGGAATGATCTTGACCTGGTGAGAAAAACGGTTGCTTCTCGTTACAAAGAGATTGCCGCCATCATCACAGAACCTGTTATGTGCAACAATGGTTGCATTTTACCCTCTGAAGGCTATTTGCAGGGGTTGAGGGATATTTGTGATCAATATGGTATTGCACTGATTTTTGACGAAGTGATTACAGGTTTCCGCCTTTCGATCGGAGGTGCCCAAAAGTATTTTGGTATTACTCCTGATCTTTCCATATTTGCAAAAGCAATGGGAAGTGGATATCCCATAAGCGCTCTTACCGGCAAAAAGGAATGGATGCAGAAAATAGAAGAGGGGAAAGTCATTCATGCAGGAACGATGAACTCTAGTAATCCAACCATTGCAGCAGCGCTGGCAACAATAACAGTTCTTGAAACTGAAAAACCATATGAACGTCTTTTTACTTATGGCAATAAGCTAATGGATGGCATCAGGAACGCTGCAATAAAAGCCCGGCAAAACCTGCTTGTACAGGGGCCGGGACCAATGTTCCAAATAGGCTTTACTGATGTTAAGACAGTAAATGATTACAGGGAAACTTTTAACTATGATCGTGTTAAACTCTCCAAATTTATTTCAGGTATGCATGATAGATGCATAAGAATTATTGGCAGAGGATTATGGTATATTAGCCTGGCTCACACAGAAGATGAAATCGATCATGCCATTAAAACTGCAGCAGAAGTATTGAGGAGCCTGTAACTGCAATAAAAAAACTACACAGGTTTTTGAACAAATTTAAAATCGGTCTGATGGCTTTTCAGCAGTGATTTTCTCCTGTCCTTCAGTCCTGTGAGAGCTCTATTTTCAGCTCATTTTTGGTGAATTACTTGTTCACCAAAGATTCCAGGCGAATGGGATTGTAAACGGCCCCCGAAATATTTGCAGCAATGGAACGGCTCCACTATATTGAAAAATTGTATTACTAATACAAATAAAAGTAGGACAAACGGCTTAGACCAAAAGTTATATTTGCTTATCACGGCTGTCAATCGCTCAACTGTTATTTAAAATACAAGCAATTTAAACCTTTATAAATAATGAAAAACAAATCTGCGGATACAGATAAAATTTGAATCTGAACAAAGGTCTTGACCCCGTGAAGGATCAAAATCACGGATATTAAAGCAGGAGATAACTGGCATTCAAAGCAATGGCTAATATTACTCATCATTAAATTTTAAATTGGACGACAATGAGTGACAGAAGGAACTTCATTAAAAATATATCGGGGGCTTCAATGCTTAGTACCCTTCCCGGTATTTTATTACCCCAGTCAAGAGTTTTATCACCCCGGCAGAAGCGATCAGATAACAAAATATGGGGATGCCTCCTGCATTTAAGTTATAATTTCTGGGTGGAGTATAGTTCACCAAGTCCGTTTAGAGGATACCGGCCATACCTGCAAATGAGTGAATCCCTTTGGAATGATGCTACACAAAAAATGGCGGATGAAGGACTCAATCTGGTGATTATCGATTTAGGCGATGGGGTGCGATATGAAAGCCATCCTGAGATAGCAGTAAATAATGCCTGGACTGTTACCCGTTTAAGAAAAGAACTGGACCGGCTGCGCAAAATGGGACTTGAACCAATTCCGAAATTGAATTTTTCTGCAGGCCATGATATATGGTTGGGAAAATATTCCAGAATGGTTTCCACGGATACTTATTATGAAGTTTGCAGTGACCTGATCGAGGAAGTAGCAGGCCTGTTTGAAAAACCGCGTTTTTTTCACCTGGGAATGGACGAAGAAAATGCCGAAGATCAAAAGTATCTTGATTATATTGTAGTCCGTCAGCATGACTTATGGTGGCATGATTTCTACTTTTTTGTGCAACAGGTGGAAAAGAGTGGTTCACGCTCATGGATATGGTCTGATTACATGTGGCACCATCCGGAAGATTTTTTTAAAAAGATGCCGAAATCTGTATTACAGAGCAACTGGTATTACGGTGAAAGTTTTGATGACAAATTAACCCCTGTAAAAGCATACCTTGATTTGGAATCCTACGGGTATGATCAAATACCTACAGGCGGATTTTATAAAAAAAACGGGGAAGGAGAAAAGAATATACTGGATACTGTTAAATTTTGTGACTCAAAGATTGGGCAAGCAAGGTTACTCGGATTTTTACAAACCTTCTGGGCACCCACAACAGAGGACAACAGGGCAGGGATATTAAAGGCAATCAGCCTGTTAGGAGATGCAAAAAAGTGGTATGATACCAACCACAGAAAATAGCGGTAAGAGAGTGGATATGATGGGATGAGAATTCAATCCTGTTTTTAAAAACTGATCAGACGGCTGATCATCCAAAGAATAATAGATGGACACACAAACAATTACCGGCAGGCAGAAGGAAGTTGAATCAACCCCGCATTTAAAACGGGTACTTGGCTTATGGGATTTGATTTTCTATGGGATTGTGCTTATTCAGCCTATCGCCGCAATAGGTTTATTTGGCATTGCCTCTAAGGTTTCCAGAGGGCACATGTCCACGACCTTATTGATCGCTATGGTAGGTATGATGCTTACTGCAATCAGCTACGGTCGTATGGCCTCAAAGTACCCTTCGGCCGGGTCAGCCTATACCTATGTTGGTAAAGGGTTAAACAGCTACTTCGGATTCATGGCAGGATGGGCGATGTTTCTCGATTATTTGATTGTTCCCGTTATTAATACGGTATATGCCTGTCTGACCTTACAAAGGTTGATACCTTCCATTCCTTTCCTGGTATGGGTCCTGTTATTTGTTATGGTGATCACTTATTTAAACCTCAGGGGGATCCGAACCATGGCACGTTCAAATGAACTGATGCTGTTTGTGATGTGCGTGGTGATCCTCATTTTCATCGTGCTCGGTATCCGGTATATTTTTCATGCCCAGGGGTGGGGCGGCCTTCTTTCCTATAAACCTTTTTACAATCCTGCAACATTTGATCTTGGTGCTGTAATGACGGCAACCTCTTTTGCAGCACTCACCTATATTGGATTCGACGGGGTAACCACCCTTGCTGAAGACGTGAAAAATCCGAAACGAAATATGCTTCTTGCACCCATATTGGTATGTCTGTTTACAGGGTTGTTTAGTATTCTGCAGATCTATCTCGCCCAAAGAATCTGGCCGGATTATAATAGCTTTCCCAATGCTGAAACGGCTTTTTTTGATGTTGCAGCACGCGTTGGAGGAAAATTTCTATTTGACGCAATTGCCGTAATTCTCTTCATTGCCTGCCTGGGAAGCGGCCTTGCCGGCCAGGTTGGGGCTGCCCGCCTCCTTTTCGGTATGGGAAGAGACGGGATCATTCCCTCAAAAATATTTGCCCACCTTGATCAAAAAAGAGGCACACCGTCCTATAATATCATTATTATGGGAATTCTGACCATCGCAGGTTCGATCGTTCTTAGCTACCAGGGTGCTGCTGAATTGTTGAATTTTGGTGCTTTTATCGCTTTCATGGGGGTTAATATAGCTACCTTCCGGCAATTCTATTTCAAGAGGCCGCCAGGTGAAAAACGTAATTTACTGACAGATGCCATACTTCCGGTTTCCGGATTTATTGTTTGTTTTCTAATCTGGATCAGTCTCCCGACTCCTGCTAAAATCATAGGAGGGATGTGGTTTATAGCAGGCCTGATCTATTTAATCATCAAAACATTTCTGAAAAAAGATAAACCCGTCATCCTGATTTTTGAGGATATGTAATTTCTTTTAGCAATACTAATAAAATCCACGCAAATGAAACATATAGTCAAACTGCTTACGCTCAACCTGATCCTCTCAGGTTTCTGGCTATTTACTGAAGCACAGGTTTCGGCACAGGTTGTGAAGGGTAGTATGTCTCAGATTAATATTACCCCACCGGTAGGAGGTCGGCTGGCTGGACATTTTTATGAAATTCTTTCTACGGGTATCCATGATTCACTGTGGGCAAAAGCCCTGGTTTTTCAGCAGGGTAAGGAAAAGTATGCTTTCGTCTTTTGCGACCTCATAGGTCTTACACAGGATATTTCCACGGAGGCCCGGGAAAAAGCAAGTGCAAAGACCGGGATCCCCGTTAAAAATATTCTGATCTCAGCTGCACATAGCCATACTGGACCCTTGTTTTATGGATTTCAACGAAGCTATTTTCATAATAAAGCCATAGAAGCAGGAGGAGTTGATCCGCATGAAAAAACGGATTATCCGGATTTTCTTATCCGGCAGGTGGTAAAAGCGATAGTTAAAGCAAATGCCGGTCTTAAACCGGTTGAGATCCTTTCAGGCATCGGGCAACAGAAGGATCTTTCTTTTAACAGGCGCTATTATATGAAAAACGGACCGGTTCTTTTTAATCCCGGTCCATTAAATCCCGGGATCGCTGGTCCTGCAGGTCCGATTGATCCGTCCGTAGCGATCCTGCTGATCCGTAAGCCAAAATCAAAAAAGTTTACAGGAGGCTTAACAGTATTTGCAATGCATGCCGATTGTATCGGGGGGACCGATATCAGTGCTGATTATCCCTATTATTTGGAAGAATCCCTTAAAAGCACCTTTGGTAAAGGCTACATCTCTGCCTTTGCTCTCGGGCCTTCCGGGGATATCAATGATGTAAACGTAAAAATAGACCAGCCCATTTATAGTGAGTCAAATACACAAAAAATTGGTGAAACGCTCGGTAAAACCGTAACATCAATGTTGCCGGAATTAAAGGTAATAAGTCATCCTGCCCTGAAGATGCTGTCAGAAAAAATCCTGCTGCCTTTGCAGGTACCTTCTATTGAACAAATTGATTCTGCAAAAGAGTTGATCAACAACCTTTATAAAGTTAGCCAAACAGGTGCTTACCTGAAAAACGCCGGCGGGGAATCGGGTGATTTTCTGAAAAGGGTGGAAATGAGTAAATACCTCTCCCTCAAGGACCGCAAACCATATGTTCAGGTAGAAGTTCAAGTATTCAGGCTCGACTCACAAACAGCTATTGTGGGACTTCCCGGTGAACTTTTTGTGGAACTGGGGCTGGCCATTAAAAAAAAATCACCCTTCAGGAATACGATCGTAATGACAGTGTGCAATGATAAAACAAGCTACATCCCTACAAAAAAAGCTTTTAAAGAAGGAAGTTATGAAGTGACCAATTCTATCGTAAAGCCGGGTTCCGGTGAGATTCTGGTAAAAACAGCCTTACAACTCTTAAAATATATAAAAAACTGACCTCAGATTTATAAAAGAAAATCCTATTAAAAAAGAATATAAAATGGAAAACAAAAAAAAGACTCACTCTGCAAAAAAGATATTCCGCGCATTGTTATTTTTGTTTCTGGGACTGCTCACTGCGGCAATAGTTTTTCAAACCGGCTGGAGCCAAAAATCTAGCCATAAGAAAAGCCATCCTGACGCAGGTAATTTAAAAAATTTAAATAACAAAGCTGTCAAACCCAATATTATCTGGATCACAACAGAAGGTGTACCCCTGAAAGTTTTGAGTTGTTACGGAGGAACATTGGTGAAGACACCGAATATAGACCGTATTGCCCGTGAAGGTATGTTGTTCCGGAATTCCTTTTGTACCAATGCATTGTGTGCGCCCAGCAGGGCAACGCTTCTTACCGGCAAATACAGCCATCTTAATGGAATGAGATCCAATCCGGGGGAAACAACCGGTGGGGTAACTACAAGTACCTTTGATCCTTCCCAGGAAACCTTCGCCCGGATATTGAAAGAAAACGGGTACAAAACAGGAATAGTAGGAAAATGGCATCTTGTAAGTACCGACAAGAGAGCTTCTAACCCCGCAATTGCTGGGTTTGATTATTTTGTATTTAAAAACGGCGCCGGCGGCCCTTATTATAATCCGAAAGGCTATTTTCAAAATCCAACCCTTGGCAGCAGTAAAATCGAGGAAAAAGATTATCCAGGCTATATTACCGATAATATTACTGATCTGGCAATAAAGGGAATCAGTGAAATGAAGGACGGCCCTTTTATGATGGCCATTCAATACTTTAGTGATCACCGTCCATTTGATCCGCCTCATAAATATGAGCATCTGTATGATAGTGTAAATTTCCCGGAACCCGCAACCTTCTGGGATGATTACCAGACCCGTTCAGCTGCGGCACGCGAATCACATCAACGCATTGAAGATATGATGGATTTCAATCCACCGAAAGACTTTACACCCAGGCAGCGCAGGGAATGGAGCTACCAGCAGCTGATGAGACATTTCCTGGCGACCCTGAAGGCACAGGACGATAATATCGGCCGGTTACTGGATTACCTTGATCAAACAGGACTGTCGAAAAATACCATCGTTGTTTTTACAGGCGACCATGGATTTTTCCTGGGGGAACATGGTTGGTTTGATAAACGTTTCATGTATGAAGAAGCCCTGAAAGTACCTTGGTTGATCCGTTATCCCGGCGTGGTAAAACCGGGAAGTACCAGTGATGCTTTTGTGGTTAACATAGATAATGCGCCTACCATCCTCGATATGGCCCATATAATAGTCCCCTCTGATATGCAGGGGAGAAGCCTTTTACCCCTCTTCACGGGAAATACACCCTCCGACTGGCGTACCTCAATGTACTACCATTACTATGAATTTGCACCTCCGCACTGGGCAATGCCATGTTATGGTATTCGCACCGGGCGCTATAAACTGATCTATTACTACACTATTAATGAATGGGAACTTTTCGACCTTCAAAACGATCCGGATGAAATGGATAATCTTTTTACAGAAGAAGGAATGGAAATAAAGCCAGGGTATGAAGGAGTTTTCAAAGATCTTGTGACTCGCTTAACCGAATTACGTAAAAAATACAAGGATACTACCGGAAGAGAAGTACGTGTCTGGCCAAGAGGAAGTTATAATTAACGACGGGATCGCAGGATGGTAGGAGAATGGTTTGTTGTGAACCAGGATTGTTGGATGAAATAGTTACTGTGAAAAACAACTGCCGTTGATTGAAGGATTTGTAAGTCTGATGAATGGTCTCTTCATGTTCCATACCACCTGCAGGCATGCTTCCGTTTAGCCCGGCCTCGGAATGATACCAAATCAATTATTTGCAGGCAAAAATGAAACAGCGGATTTCCTGCTTAGATATTTAAGGTTTTACGATATTCGCTGGGTGTCATATTTTTAATCTTCTTGAATTGCCTGTTAAAATTTGCGAGGGTATTAAAACCACTTTTATAGGCAGCTCCGACAATATTCTCGTCTTTTTCATTCAGTAATTTACAGGCATGCCCGATTTTTACAATATTCAGGTATTCAACGAAAGTAGTTTTGTGATGTTGTTTGAAAAAATTACAAAAGGCAGTGATTCCCATATTTGCAACTCCCGCAATTTCCGGAAGGGTTATGTCATTTGTAAAATTATTCATGATATATTCGGTTACCCTGCTAAATCTATCTGAACAGCATGAAGATTGAACGGATTGTTCAAAATTTGGACTGGCTAATAGTTCATACTCTAAGCAATTGGAAAGAATATCAAATATGGTAAAAAGAGTGGATAGACGCTGTAGCCCGTTTTGATGAAGCATTCTTTTCATCAGCGCATTTATTTTTTTTCTTGAATCGCCTTTTATTTCTATCCCGCGTGTAGATAACCTAAGGAATTTTTTAAATAGTTCTATCTCGGGGATATTTAGGAAGAATTCACCCAGGAAACTTTCTACAAACTGGATAACTATCGCTTCCGCCGAGGAGTCAATTTGTCCACTAACATATTCAGAATCGTTAACCCAAACATGTGGCAGTACTGGTCCCATAAAAACCAAATCCCCTTCATCAAAATACCCAATATGATCCCCCACCATCCGGCGACCAGTGCTTTTAGTAATTAATACAAGTTCATATTCAGGATGGTAATGCCATGGATAAGGAAAATAATTTCCCTTTTGTTCAAATACAATAAATGATTTATCAATTTCTTGGGGTAAACGATATTCAACTGGTTTCATTATGAAAATTAATTTGAAAGATACAAAAAAAGATATTTCAAATTTCAAATTTATAGGTTGTGGACAAAATGAAAAATAGTAATGTAAGGCCAAGAAATCTTCTTTTTATTTTATGCAAAATATACGTGTAGAAGGCATTCACATCCGTAATTCCGGCATCTGGACGGATTTAAAGAATACATTAGGTTGTAAAGATTCGTATGAGTTGCAGAATACCGTAAAGTGCAAAGCGGATTCAGATTTTCTATGGCTCTTTTACGGATTTCCGTTTCCATATTCTGGGGCTCATTAGTTTTACAGATATGAGATGAGATGAAATTAAAATAAAACTATCTTTATTACAACGCCGAGTCCCCTGCGGGAGAATCGGCTGAGAATCAATTGACCGTTTCAAAAAGAAGGAGGGACAACGCCCCAGTTGAAAAAAATTTCTTTAAATTGTCATAATGTAAAGGACTTTGCTTACTTTGTTACTAAATAACCATACCAAAGCCTCCTGCAAATACAACACACGTCAATCAGTTAAAGCTAGACCTTAAAAACTTTAGAACTGTGCCACAGCCTGATGAGCACAGCGCTCTAAAATCTTTCATCACCATTAAGACAGATAAGTTCTGGGCGCTAGTATCAAGCCTTTTAGATGATGGGTATATACCTACAGAAAACATTATCGTTCTTAGTAATGAAGAAGGCAAGATGATTGTAAAAGAGGGTAATCGAAGAGTGGGCGCTTTAAAACTCATTCTGGGAAAGATACCTCAGACGAACCTCAACATTCCAGCCAACATAGCTAAACGGATATCAGAAATATCCTACACCTGGAAACGTGAGAACGGCAAAGTGCCTTGCTCTATTTATGTAAAAAGGAGATATCCTCAATAGAGTAACTCCATGTGGACTGATTTGCAAACTCAAATCCTTATTAGAATTGTTTGATCTCAATTCCTTCTTATGCCAGATATCTTCAACTTTTACCGGTACATTAAATCCCAATTTAGATAAATGATACTTGCTAGTGTATTTTTTATCGCTGAGGTTAAAAAAAGCAACGTATTTTGTATGCGTGTGAGGCTTCTCTGAAACATAAATGATTATTCTAGTATCAATTACGGGTAGTTGAACACAATTGCTGCTATTTTGATCAATGCTTAATAGTTGTGTGTTTTTTATCAATTTTTTTTCAAATTCATTTAATTTTAGCAAATCTCCTCCTAAAAAAAGCGGAGAACGAAACATACACCAAAGTGTCATCATGGTCTGCAATTCATCTTTTGTAAAACGACTCCGACGACCTTCTCCTGCATTGCTGCTACGACTTCCTACTATGCCTATCGGTAGTATATCCAGGTCGGGCCAGTGGCCTTCTTTTTTAAAACGCATCCAACTGTTTGCCAAAGAAAACTGCCTCTTTAATTGCGGCCAGGTATCCCAGAAGTCATCCGAAATACGCCACATATCTGCATTGTTTTGCGCATGATATCGTGCACTAATTGGCGTAGTGCCTGGTGATAAACTATATAGTATATTATGTCCTGTCTTTTCAATAGCCATTCTGATTGCGGTGATTTCATCGGCATGATAAGGTCGACTGATATCATCCACTTTTACAAAATCAACACCCCAACCAGCATACATTTCAAAACAGGAGTTATAATATTCTTGGGCTCCCGGTTTAGTCATATCAACTCCCAAAGTAGCATCCCACCAGACGCAGGCATCGGCGGGATTGGCTATATCTTTTGCATGAAAATTAGTGCCCTTTATAGGAAGATTCTGCTCAATTGCACTCCAGGGAATCCCTCGCTGGATATGCAATCCGAATTTCAGCCCTTTGCTATGTATATAGTCAGCAAGCTTTTTAAAACTTCCATCGCCTGCTGACGGAAATTTATTCACAGCTGGAATCCACCGTCCAAATGAATCTACATTAGTAGGATATTTTATTATTTTTTCTACATAAAACGGGCTATCAATTTGAGCTGACAAGTGCGGAGCGTACCAGCCGGCATCTATAACCATATACTCATATCCATATTGTTTAAGGTTTTTAGCTACATAATCAACCTGAGCTTTAAATTCAGCTTCTGTAATGTCAATTCCAAAATTATCCCAACTGTTCCAGCCCATAGGTGGTGTAGGGGCTACGAGCCTTTTTGGCGTATTATTAATTTGTTGTGAAGTAATGTTTAGGGGCGTACGGGTATTGGAGATGCTCTCTAAACCTTGCGCAACTGAATTAAATGGGAGAAAAAGAATAATAGAAATGATAGTAAAAAATAAATACCTTTTCATTGTGTATTTTTTAAAAGATGAAATTTCGGTTTCTATTGTGTATATCCTCCCCACTCAATTAAATTTTCAATGAATTTTCCATAAGATTGTAATAAAATAACCAGCATTTACGAATAAAACTGCCAACCACAATATCACCTTAATATTAATAATGGACTTTTATAATTTTATAAATTTTTGGACCTTCAATTTATTGCCACTGCGCATCTGTACTATGTACAAACCCGAGGCCCATTCGGTTATATTCACCAGTTGCGTACTGCCCGTCATAAAAAAGGAAGACTGTAAGGCGCCACTAGCCGAATAAATTACTATTCTTGGGGGAGCTATTGGATTGAAATTATTCATACTGATTCGGAATAATCCTGTGGTAGGATTTGGTAGAATAGAAAATCCTGCGGTAACGATTTGGATTGCATCATTTGTGGGAATCTTGTCATTTGCCATACGACGGAAAACCTCCACAGATGTAGCTTGTTTGATTAATACAGCCGAACGGTAAGCGGCAAGCGTTATTGTTCCATAATACATATTGTTCTTAGCATCTGTATATGTGCCGTCAAACGAAACAGTGCTTGACCCTGATGAATAGTTGAACAGGTATTTTATCCTGTCATCCGGATTAACCGCCACCAATGAAGCCAGGTGAACATCAAGATCGTCAATCCATACAGGCGCATCCTGTTCTTTGAACTGTAATACAAGCAATGCAGATTCATCGGACGTTGCATTAAAGACAATTTCGTAGTCCGTTACATCGCTGTTGTAATGAAGTGTCCTGGTTTCAGCGATACTATTGTACGAGCCACCGTTTTTGATGATCTGTAGAGTAAAATCAGCATTCTTTCTCCCCTGTAAACTGAACTTAACGAGGTATTTGGAACCGTTTACAACCGTACCAATATCAAAATACAAACCAAGCATATTAGTTGTTGCGGAGCTGGTTCCAAGCTTCAATGTATTGCCGTTGATTTTATTTTCAATGAGCAGCGTGTCATAATTACCCAGAGCAAAAAAACCGGTCAAGCCCCCGTCGAAACTACTATTACTGAATTTTTGAGAACCGGTAGCCTGTGGTATGTAGGGGGCTAGTGTCATTGGGCTACGGTGACTGTGGACATCATAACCGTAGGCGGCATTCCATCCCGCGAGTCCGTAGGAAGTAAAAGTATTGGAAAGATTGGTCTGCAAGTTTAGAGTATCGTTAAAAGGCCGGCAGTAATAATTGCTATCGAAGCCACCAAACATGGCAAAATCATTCGTTGCACCTGTAGAAGTGTTGCCCAACCGCATGGAGACCTGCGCGGTATCTCTGGAAAAGAAGATATTATTGTATTGGCTGATGGACCTGATAGCTGTACCCAAAGGGTCGTGGTGATAAAGTATTTGTGTATTGGCGTTATATATTGTATTATCCCTGACGGTGACATCGTGGCCATTGTGTACAAAAATGCCGTTTTCGCTGCAATTAGCTATTGCGTTTGACTCAATATCGACACCTGCAGAAAGGTCATCCAAATATATCCCAGAAGCCGCAACGTCCTGTGAACCGTCGGTACCGTTGTGGTTTCCATGACCATTGAAAACAAAATTCTCTTTTAGGATTCTGCCGGTGGCATTTGTTTCGCCCGATGCATAAATTCCACCGCCATCATCAGTTGTCAGGCAAAACTGATTTACGAAATTATTTTTAACCTGGGCATTATTACCATTAAAGTAAATGGCGTTGTAACCTGTAGAATCTACTTCATTGTACTGCACCAGGTTATTGTCCCCGCCCGTCAATAGTCCCATTAATGCCTGGTTGTCGCTTTTTCCCATCCCTGCCCAAAGCCCTGTATTTTTTATTAGGTTACTGGTAAAACTGCTATTGCTGGTAATAGCATACACTGCGTTGTTACCGGTATTAAGCACTTGATTACCGCTAAAATCGATATAACTATTCAGATCACTCCGGAAACCATCAAGGCCGTTGTATAAAATATCGCAATTGTGCACAGAAAGATACTGTGAATTATCCACCATGAAAGTGGTCATATTACTTCCTGTAAAAACCAGGTTCTCAAAACTCAGGTTGTCGCGGTGAGTCATGTAAAGCAATGTATCCTTCACGGCGGCATTAACAGTAAAGAGATCCGGGTCAGTGCTTGAATACATTTGTATGGTATGTGACCCAGGGTTATAATACCATTCGTTCTGCACATTGAGTGTCCTTGCATCGTTCTGAAAAAAATAACCAAAGCCGGGTATACCCACAAAAGAGGTAGGAGCAGTAAATGTAATCGTACCGCTGCTTTGAGAAACAACCGGCGCCCGGTCAATTATCCAGCGGGTCTTGCGGATGACCACTTCGGCGCCTGTCCAGTTGGGGCTGCCACTTAATAAAGGATCAGTAATGACCGTTGAACTGACCGGTGACTGGTAAACGCTGTAACCGTCGTTTGTACCACCGCGGTTCGGGTAACGGCCCATGGGGGTAACCACACCATTCACTGTTAGCATTCCAACACGGCCGCTGCCATTGAGAGTAGCCTGCCATATATTGGTGGAAATCTCGGTCCATCCGGTTACGGTTGTAAAGCCATTAATAACAGGTTTATTGCCGGTGCCGTAAGCACCGATGTAAATAGCATCTGAAGAAGCGGCTGTAAAACGAAGCTGTCCATAAAAAATCTCACCCCTTTTAAAGAAAACCGAATCGCCGGCAGCGAGGTAAGGAAAAGCCATGTTCAGTTTATCCACTGACTTCCAGGGGTAGTCAAAGGACCCGTTGTACCCGTCGTCACCACTAGTGCTGATATACCAGTTACGGGCAGCAAATATAGTTTGATGCATGCAAATACTGCATGCAATGAGTAAAAATAATGATTTCATAATCTTTAGATTTATATTGTTAAAAATCAAAAAAACGCGAGAGGTATTTCCAACCAAGCCGTGCTCCGCGGTCGTTGAGATGCGTGTCATCTGTAGTGAATCCAGGCCCTTTGGGGCCGCCGCTTCCAAACAATTGCAGGTACATGGTTGTGTGATTTTGCCTAGCCTTTTCATGTGCTGTTTTCCAAAATTGCGGAAACATATTGACGCTGGCTACCGGCATTGTTTGTAGTCTGCTATCAAGTGAATCAATAAAATCAAAGACGGTCGATTTGCCATATCCCTGTATGTTAGTAACACCGATATTGTCCAATGAATCGACGAGACCATGTGCTTTAGCAGTGAATAAGATATAAGCAAACAAGTCAGGGTGGTAGGACTTGTGTAGTAATTTATTGATAAAGGTTTCAAAACGGTTTGTAAAGGCAACGGGGCTGTTAGTAGTGTTAGACGCGGAGGCATCTGCACCTTCGTTTATTGTGTTGCATGAATAAAGGATTAAATCCGGTTGCCAGTAATCTACGGACCAGGCTTCAAAAACTTCCAGGTGAGATATATCATGTCCACCTCTTGCACTATTAATAAACTGCAACATATTGGTGGCAGGAGAATAAGCTACACCCCAATAACATAAGCGACCACCATCACTACTGGTAATAGTGATAGTCAGGTCCGGGTGTCTTGATGAGCAACGCATTTTCAGTCTTTTCTGATACACAGATTTGCGTAATGAAGTGGCGCCGAATCGCTTCCCCGGAAAAAAAGAGGCGGGTAAAAGGGTATCTTTTTCTTTTGCCGAAAAAATATACCCATCAGCCTCTTTCCAAATCCCGCTAGTTTCATCGTATAATTCCACTAATCCTTTTTTTCCGTTTACGCTTACCATTAAAGCAGCACTTGATAAATAATCTGTACGGTAAATAAAATCACAGCGCTTTGCTGGGGAAGGGAAATTATATGCAACACTGGCGGAGTAACCCGATAGGATTCTTGTCAGCCCGTTATATCCATTGGAGACCGGAGGATTGTTCTGCCAATCCCAGGCGCTGTCATACTGTTCTGTAACCGCATTTCCTGTTTCACAGAAAAAAGCAACGCTGTCAGCCTTAATTCTCATGGCATCATAACGCCTGTATTGTTCACCGGGCCAACGAAGTTTCTCCTCTATAAAAGAAGGTATATTGTATTCAGTGAAACAAGGTGGCCGGTAAGCTGCATCCGGTCTTTTGGAGGCATAGCCCATATCAGTGGATACAGAGCCATCGAGCAGCACAATCGTTACATCCTCTTTCCTTTCATGATATTTGCGTATAAAATTTTTCATCTTCCCGACAGCGGGATTGGTATTTTGTGCGCAGATTGCAGCTGGTAATAGAAGCAGCAGAAACGATATAGTACGGCTGACATTCATAACAGGTAATAAGCAGAAAAATTTGAAATGAAAGGTGTATCAGCAGCTTCTACTGTGAGTCGCAACTTACTGGTTTTTACTTCAACGATATCCTGTATTCTTTTATGCCCTATGGAAATGCCTTTTCCTACCCTTTGCCAGGAACCATCGATCATTGCATCGATAGTATAATTTCTTACCCGTTCTCCTTTCGAAATGTCCTCCGTCAAAATAATACAATTTACAGGCTGAATTTTTTTCAGATCGAGGGTGAGGGCCAAAGAATTACCTGTGACTTTACCAAGAGGTTTATCGAAGTCCTTTTTTAACCGATCACCGAATTCCTTCAACCTTTGCACATCCGGCTGCGGGCAGAGACCTGCTGTATCGATAACGATACCCAGCAGCATGTTCGCATTTCGCCCTACACTGGTTTTATATGCTTCTATCAATTCATCCACCGACAGCAGCAAATTTTCGCTGTTTGGGTTCCACATAAACCCGCCCCTCGACACCGAATCTTTTCGCAGTGGAAAATCTGCTTCGCCCGGGCACCATATCTTTCCGTTTGGGTGCCCGTTTAGATCTTTAATTTCGAAAGCACCTGTTGCAGAAGTGGTGGCGTTGGCCGTACTCCACAAAGGATAAGGAGCACGGCCTTTTTCATTGCCTACCCAGCGAACCAGGTTTTTATTACCCACAGGCCCTTGGAAAAGAATGGCCTGTGGTTGGTTTTTCTTTATCAATTCAGCTATTGGCCCCGCAATGCCACCCTTATCATCAGACGTTACGCCACCGTCGAACCATATCTCGAATAATTTACCGTACCCCGTCCATAGTTCTTTCAGTTGCTCATATACCGCTTCGTTATATTCATGTTGTTCTAGCGAGTCTATGAATGGTATATAACCTGCCCTGTAGTAAGTATTGAAATTGGTATTATAATACAGCCCTGGCCGTACCCCATATTTTTTACAGGAAAGTATAAAATCGCGCAGTATATCACCTTTTCCACCCTGCCATGGCGTGTTACCTACATTATAGGGATTTACTTTAGATGGCCAGAGCGTAAAGCCCGTACCATGTTTAACGACCAGAATAGCATACGTTGCACCGCCGTCTTTTGCCGCTTTTATCCACTCATCAGTATTTAAACGCGTCGGGTTAAAGTTTTTTAGTGGCGGCAATGTCTCCTTCTTCTTATAATCAAAGGTGTTATCGGCAAAGAGTGTGATATCGTAATGAATGAGTACGCCAATTTCGGCGTTTGCCCATACCAGCTGTTCTTTCGTAGGCAAGGGTTGGGCGATTATTTTATAACTGGTTGTAGACAGAATGAATAGCAGCCAGGTGAGTATTTTTTTCATGATTGTGCAATAATTAAAACGGTTTAGTTCCATTGGTTACTCACCGCACCTAGTCCCAGGTTGGTGTCTATTTCCACCAGTGGAATAGGAAACAGGTTGTGCTTGGCAGAGACGCGCGATACACCAAAAAGAGCCTGGGTTTCTGTGTTCATAGTTTCTACCAGTATACCCCAGCGCTTGAGGTCGTTGAACCGTACCTCTTCACCCATAAACTCCAATTGTCTTTCCTTTTTTAGCAGCTCGAAAGCCTGAGTGGCAGTATATGTATTATTGTAAGTAAATGCGCCTATGCGCGCGCGTACCTGATTGATTAGGCTCATGCATCCGGCCACATCGCCAAGGTTCAGTTTACATTCAGCGTTCATCAGCAGGATATCCGCATACCGCAGGAGGCGCAGATCGTTGCTCGATTTCAAATTATCCTCTGTCTTTTTATATTCCTTATTCAGGATTTTCTTATACCAGTACCCGTTCGTCGCAAAATCATAAGGTTGCGGACCATTAGGCGATTTATTCAGCCAAGTCATGGCACCGATTCCGCCGTAAAATGTCAGTGATGCTCTTGGGTCTTGGTAGTTTATACCACTTTCGTCTTTATACACAAAATCATTAACTCTGCGAGGTGGGAAGAACCAATTGCCCCAATCGTTCCAGCCATATAGCTGTTGACGGCCGCTTTGGGTACCGGGAGTATTGTTAACGCCTTCAACGATAGTTATAGGTGCGAGGAACCAGTTTCCATCAAACCACTGGAATTGTACTTCAAATAAACTTTCCTTATTGTTCTTATTGGTTTCTCCGAAATTATCCAACCATTGTGATCCAGGCAATAAGGTGTATTTGCCATTCAAGGCTTCAAACTGCGCTTTTGCGTCTGCATATTTTTTATTATACAGATACAATTTACCAAGAAAGCCTGTGGCTGCACCACTGGTGGCGCGGCCAACATTTGCATCGTCCCACGTACTTGGCAGTAATGTTTGCGCTTGCTTAAAATCACCTTCGGCGACTGCCCATACATCTTCGGTTGTCGCTGCCCGAGGGGCATTTACGTTGTTCGATTGATCGAATGTGATGCGGATTGGAACCCTGCCCCAGTAAAAAGCGAGTTGAAAGTATGCATACCCACGCAAAAAATAGGCTTCCCCCATACTCCTGCTAACAATATGTGCATTATCATCACCATTTTTGACTATATAATTCGCTCCCTTATCGAGTACCAGGTTGGCCCTTAATATCATTTGATACTGCATTTTCCAGAACTGTGCAATTACTGTATTGGTGTTTTCAAACTGGTACTGCCATAGGGCGGAAACCATAGGCTCGTTTGCCAATGCTGGCAGTGTGGGTTGAGCTTCATTGGCCAGTGCATCAAACATCTCAGGCCATTGAAATCCCATCATGTCGTTATTATAAAATGCAAGGTATATGGCATTTGCCCCCTGGCGAATCTCATCAGGTGTATTGAAATAATTAGCATAATTAAAGGTATTAGGATCCTTAATATCTAGATGATCTTTTTTGCAGGAAATTAGTAGTATGCCACAAGCTACTACAAGCATAAATATATGGTTGATTTTACGGTTCATGATAATTGCTTTTTTGAATTAAATTTTATAATCCCGCCTGTATGCCAAATGAAAATGTTCTGCTTGGTGGGAAATCAAGATATTGAAAACCCCTGCTCAGGTTCGTGCTTTCGTATTCAGGATCGTAACCGGTGTATTTGGTAAACGTAAGCAGGTTTGAACCGCTGAGATAAAACCGTATCCTGTCAAAACCAAGTTTACTTGTAGTACCCGGTGGTAATGTAAAACCGATACTTAGCTGACGCAGTTTAAGGTAGCCGCCCGGTTCCACCATGAGCGTTGAAGGTCGGTTATTTTGTGCCGGGTCTCCCATCACGGCCCTTGGTACAATGCCATTACCAGGCTCTTGTTCACTGTGCCACCTGTTAAGGACATAGGTTTCCTGATTTTGCACAGCTTGCATACCGCGTGTCTGTCCATAGCCCATATAAAAGAGCTGACTGCCGCCGATGCCCTGGAACAAAATATTAATATCAACGCTTTTATAGTTCAGATACATGGATGCGCCGTATAAATTAGTAGGAATAGAATTGCCAATATTGGTTCTGTCCTTATCATCCGTCACTCTGCCGTCGCCATTAAGATCCTTGAATTTTTCATCACCGGCACTGGTGGCTGCAAGCTGGTAATAAATCTGTGCGAGTTCAGCAGGCGTAAGCGACGGGTTTTGTTTGGACGCTGCCGCCCTAGCATCCATGTTTGCCTGATCTACTTCGGCCTGCGTTTTAAAAACTCCGGCAGCTTCATAACCGTAAAAATAACCGATGGGATTGTTTACATCTGTACGTGATACCACTGAAAGATAAGGTTGCCCCAATCCGAGAGAAGTAACATTATTTTTTACATGGGTATAGTTGGCGCTAATGGAATAATTGAGTTGCCCCACTTGATTGTGGTATTCTGCTGTCAATTCAAAGCCCTTGTTCACACATGATGCGGCATTTACGATTGCATTTCCATCGGTCACACCCTGCCCATAACCGAGTGACACGGGCCTTGGCACGGCGAATAAAATATCATTGGAATTTTTGATGAAATATTCAGCGGTGACGTTTAACCTGTTCCCCATAAAACCCATATCCAGTCCGATCGTTTTGGAAATGGTTGATTCCCATTTGATATCTTCCGATGCATCATTGATTACGGTAGCACCTTGGTTTAAAGCGGGAGTCACACCAAAGGGATAATACACTCCATTGGTCCATACCTGTGACACGTACCTGAAATCACCAATGGCGTCATTTCCGGATTTACCCCAGCTCGCGCGAAGTTTCAACTGGCTGAAAAGATGAAGTTCCTGAATGAATTTTTCTTCATGCATTTTCCAGGCCAACGCTACAGAAGGGAAAGTACCCCAGCGATTTTTGGGTGCAAACCGCGGTGATCCGTCCGCACGTACATTTACAGTAAGCAGATATCGGTTATTATACATATAATTCAATCTTCCAAAGTAAGATTCCGCAGCATAATTATTCATGCTTTCATTTGTGATATTGCGGGTAGCGGCATAAAATACATTTCGCACAGAGGTGTTAGCAAAGTCCTGACCTTGTATGCCAATTCCGCCGAATTCAGAACGGCTTTGCCATGTGTTTCCTGCCATCAGAGTCAAATCGTGTTTTTTAAACTGATTACTATAAGTCAGGTATGATTCAATGATGGGCGCAAAATTATAACTGGAATTGTCGCTGTAGTTGTTTAACACCGGATTGCCCGCGGCATCGTTATATTTGTCATTCCAGATAGTAGCACGATTCCAGAACCCGGATACACCTGCCTGGATATGATAGACCAGTCCTTTAAACGGTGTTATTTCTGCCCATACATTTCCAAGGAAATCCATTTCTGTTGTTTGCGGGTGAGACAATGCACTTGATGCAACAGGATTGACATTGTCACCAAGATCGCTCTGACGGTCTATGGATCCATAGCCCCAGTAATTACTGGTATCAAATACAGAAATATAAGGAGGCATGTTGATCATATATTGCGCCTGTAAAGGACGAACTCCTTTATCCCTGCGATAGGTAATGGCGATATTTGTTCCTGCGCGCAGCCATGGTTTTATTTTGATTTCATTCTTAAACCGCGAGGTGAATACTTTGTAGTCCGGTCCAATAACAATACCATCACCTGATTTGTAACCAAGGCTTACGTAATAATTGGATCGGTCTGAACCGCCGGAAAAATTTACATCCATGGATGTGCTGTGTGCTACCTGGAATACTTCGTTTTGCCAGTTGGTTACATCGATCCTGGATTTGGGATCAGCCAGTTTGGGTGTAACGGTTTGTCCCGCATTCTGTAAGCCTTCAGTCACTAGATCAATATACTGGGAAGCGTTTAGTACTTTAAGTTTTTTGGGTGTTGTTTCAATACCTGTATTGAAATTCATGGTAATGCGTGGAGCGCCGGATTTACCTTTTTTAGTGGTAATCAAAATGACTCCATTGGCTCCCCGCGAACCATAAATGGCAGTAGAAGAAGCATCCTTTAATACTTCAATACTTTGAATGTCGTCAGGGTTAACAGTATTCATGGTTTCACCCAGGAATCCGTCCACTACTATGAGTGGGTCAGTATTGCTGAAAGAGGTGACACCACGAATTCGTATTGATCCGGCGTTTACGTCGACACCCGCCACTTTTCCCTGCAGCAGGGTGGCCAGGCTCGGATTCTGCCGGTCGCCCTCGTCTTTAATGTTGACGGTTGCTACAGAACCGGTAACGTCACTCTTTTTAGCCGTGCCATAACCAATTACGACCACTTCACCGGCCGACAATGTCTTTTCGAGCATGGTAACCGTTACTTTATCCGAATGCCCGACAGTAACAACCATATCCTTGTAACCCACCGAGGTAATGATCAGTTCCTTTTTATTAATAGGCATTTTTATATGAAAACTACCATCCGCAGCTGCAGCCGTAGATATTTGGGCATCTTTAACGGAGACGGTCGCGTTGCTAACCGGCTCACCGTTAGAATTTATCACCCTTCCACTCACTTCATGCAGCGTATCTACGGACGGGGGTGGCTCAGACATTATGGGTAGTGGTGTTTTCCAGGTGATGGCTACGGTTTTGCTTTCAATCACATAAGCAAGTGGTTGATCTTTAAAACAAAATTCGAGTACATCTTTTAGCGGTTTATTATTTACATCGATAGTAACCGGCTTTGCATCTTTCAACAGCCGGTTACTAAAAAAGAAATAATAGCCCGTCTGTTTTTTAATTTCGGAAAAGATTTTAGTCAGGGGCATATTTTTACCTGACAAGGTAACTGTCTGTGAAAGTCCTGTGCCGTGGGCATGGAGCAATACAATAGTTAGAAGAATACAAGTTAGTTTCACGACTTTTACGACTTGGTTAGATGCACCTTCCCTGGAAGGAGTTTTGTAAAGAGAATTTAAAAGCATAACTTTGGTTTGTTTGGGTGAATCAATAATTGTTACTATCAAGCTGTTGATCAAATAACCCAGATTATTACCGTTTCGGGTGCAACCGGAGCGGTTTTTTTGAGCTATCAGTAAGAAAATCTTACAAAATATATTTCATTATTTATTTCATTACAATCAATTGTTTTCCCTGAATCCGGAACTTCACCTGACTTTTGTCAAGTAACTTCAACACTTGCGCAAGGGTCAGGCTTTTCTGGATATCGCCGCCAAATGTTTCTTCAGGGTAATGTTTCTCGTATACAATCTCTACATCATACCATCTTGCCAACTGACGCAATACGTCTTCCATGCTGGCATCATTGAAATGAAAATAGCCTCGTGTCCAGCTTACAGCTGCTTCAGTGTCCGCATTTTTGTTTAGTGTAATCGAACCATCCTCTTTTATTTGCGCCTGTTGACCAGGTACCAGCATTAACGCTGACTTTCCTTTGGAAACCTTCACGGATCCTTCCAACAACGTTGTTTTCATCACTGATTCATCTTTATATGCATTAACATCGAAATGCGTTCCCATCACTTCCACTTTTGTGGCGTCTGAATGTACAATAAATGGTTTCCCATTTTTTGCGACTTCAAAATACACTTCACCCGTTATGTATACCGCCCGCTCAGGACCGTTAAATGAGACCGGAAAATGAATAGAGGAAGCGGCGTTGAGAACTACCTTTGTGCCGTCAGACAATGTCAGTGGGTACTGTTGTCCCATGCCTGTTGTCAGGGTATTAAAAATATCGGCGACTTGTCCCTTGAAATTATTTTCATAAACGACCTCTCCGTTCTTTTTTACAATTTGTATATTTCCCTGTGAAGCAATAGCCTTTCCTGTCAGTGTATCCAGTAACACTGTAGACCCGTCACCCAAAGTAAGTTTCGCTGATGTTGAACCAGGCATTACATCTGACTTCACTTTTGTTTTATCAACGGCAACCATTTGTGGCTTGTCTACCAAATTTTGCTTAGTAAAATAAAAATAACCGATAATACTCACAGCCAGCAATATTGCCGCAGCGGCAGACCATCTGAATGCAGGTATCCAAAAGACCTTTTTCTCTTTTTGTTCCAGGATTTGCTTCAAAACCTGTTTAGCGCGTTTTGCATCCATAGTATTAACCGGGTCAAAACCAGCCCATGCCTGCTGTAGGGCATTGCGGACCAATTCATCATCCGGCTGGTTATTTATCCATTCGAATAATTCTTCCTGCTGTTCGAGACTCGCCTTTTGTTTCAGGTACAATGATAGTAAATAGCTGGATCGTTCTTCGGTCATACTTCTGCCTTTATATACTGTAAGACAATCCGCCGCAAAAAAAGTCGTAGTGGCTTTATAAAAAAAATAAAATGGATTTTATGAAGGGCGATACATCTTTACAGTGTTCTCTTAAAAAACGTAACGCCTGCGTCATGTGACTCTTAACGGTGGGTACAGTAATATGGAGCCGTTCTGAAATTTCCTGCTGGCTGAGTCCGATTTCACGGCTGAGCGTAAAAACAAGCTTTTGCTGTGACGGAAGATCAGCAATGGCATTACGCACCTGTTGTTCTGTTTCCCGGTACAGCACGGGGTCAGCTGTTGAACGGGATGGAGTTGAAATACCTGAAAGGATCGCCGCCTCTTTTGCCTTTCTTTTCAATATATTCAAACAGTGATTGTGTGACATACGGAACAGGTAAGAGGAAAAATTATTAATGGTCGAAAGTTGAGCTCGAAGCTCCCATACTTTAAGGAAAACATCCTGCACAACATCTTCGGCTTGCGCGACTGAATCCGACATACCCAGGATAAAACTGTATAACTTATCACGATGAAGATGGAACAATGCAGCGAAAGCATCTGTATTGCCTATGGCTGTCTGGTGCAGCAAATAGCTTTCAGTCTGGAGTAGTTGGTCAGGCATTCGATGTATGAATTAGAAACCAAAGTTAGAGATCTTTTTTAACAAAATTTTGCGTTTTACTAAAGATGTATAATTTTTTCCTACTCTCCAATTCCAGGGCCTGTCAACCTGGTTAAAAAAGTGGCCTTTCTTTTTGGTTGCAGGTATAGACTATATAATATAGGAGTCGCCCACGAACAACTAATAGCGACCCTACTGTTTATTTGATTTCTATCACGGACAAAGAAAATTATTCTGTTGGAATAGACTGGGATGAAGGTATCTTTTAGGTTCTCGGAAAGATCAGTAAATCCTCTCCGGCATAAAAAAGCAATAAATAATGAAGATTTTTATTTTTCTCAGTAAAATTTTGAAGAGTGTGGCTGTTTTGCGAAGCATTGCGAAATGAATGCAGCGAAGCGAAATGAATGAGCGTTTAGCGAAGCAGAATGAGGGGAAGGAATTAATTTATAGGTAACAATATGAAAAACAGTAAATGAAGATTGTTATTTTCTAAAACTCATTATCCAATGATTGCGAATAAGGTCTTTGGTAAATGTTTTTTCAATCACTCTTCCCAGATAAGTTTCAGCCTTTACTTTATACTTTCCTGGCTTCACATTTATCACAATCATGTGCACATAATCGCAATCAAAAATATCGGATAAATATTGCCTTCCATCATCGTAATTATAAAGAGTTATTGTGGCGCTGCATTCATTTGTAATACTTACAAAAACTTCATTAGAAGAAGTAGGATCTACTTTTATGCAACCTGAAATAATTATCATAATAAAAAGTATTTTTTAAGCTAAATCTTTTTCACCATCATTCCAGTTAAGTGTGGATTTTCCATAAGTAGCGCCATTTCCGCCTCCACCAAATCTTCTACATCTTGCTTTATACTCAAATAATTTCTTTGAATCATTCCATCATCAACTTTTCTGATAACAGGAATTGGCTTGTAATTCTGTTGTTCTTTTTTGAGTGCCTGGTGATCATTTAATATCTCACAATGAAATGATTTTAATTCTATTTTGCAATCCGGATCATCGGCAACCATTCCGACAAATTCGCCAGAAGAAAGTGTGGCAATTGTAGAAGGAGGAATTGCTGATTCCAATTGTTTTGAGCGACTAATTGAAGTATCTGTTCTGTTAATCGAAACACTTGATCTATCCTGCATAATTTTGCCAAATCTTTCAGATAATTGTTTTGCTGTTTCTCCTGTCACCTGGCCACTTATGATATTTCCTGTTATATTCATGATGACATCTGCCATGTCTTTTCCATAATCTTTTTTTAACTGACTAAAATCCTGAACTCCCAAAGTCGTGGCGACTTTATTACTTCTTGCAGTTGCAATGAGGCTATCAATGTTGTTTAAATAAATCGTTGGAAATTCATCAAAAATCAAACTGCTTTTTTGATTTCCTTTTTGATTTACCAGTTTAATGAGACGATTAATGTATAGTGAAACTACTGCTCCATAAGTTTGAATTTTTTGAGGATTGTTGCCAATGCAAATAATTTTTGGCTCTTTAGAATTATTGATATCAAGAGTAAAATCATTGCCGGATAAAACATAATAAATCTGTGGCGAAGAAAGTCTTGCCATCGCTATTTTTGCAGATGCAATTTGACCTTCTAATTGCTCCATTGCATCGTGCAGGTATGCATTAACGAAGGGGTTTATCAATACTTCAATTTCTTTTTCCATTCTTAAAATAGAAAACAATTTATCATATTCTACCTGCATTAATTCTATTACATGGGGCAGAGTACAAAATTCTCCGTCTTGGTATTTGCGAAGAAACCATATGACAGCAGTTAAAAAATTGATAGGGGATTCAACAAAAAAATCTCCCTGCCTTTTTATCCATTCACGATTTAATCCCATTAAAATGGTACGAGCTGATTCTGCTGCATCAGTAATATCTTTCATGGAAGTTTTATCCAAGGGATTGCAGCGATGACTTCGGTTTAAATCATCAAAATTAATCGTGAAAAATTGAGGAACAATTTTATAAGAAGATTTGTGTTTCAAGAAATGATTGTAAGCGATTATGGATAAATCATCAAACTTGAAATCATAAATAAACATCGTGAATCCTTTGCGAATGTGCTGTGTTATTACATGCCTGATTATAAAATAAGACTTGCCTGAACCCGGTGAACCCATTACAAGTAACGCTCGAAAAGGATTGATAATATTAATCCAACTGTTGTGTATCTTCCCTTTCAGATTATATCTTCCTGGTAAATTAATAGAATATTGATTTTGTAAAAGCCGTTCTTCCTGTGGAAAAGTTTCATTCTCCTTATTGAAAATATCGTTGTTACTGAACTTCTTTTTTATAACGCGAGACAATAAATTTCCTCCGCTTAGAATCATTAAATATCCAGCTGCGCTTATTCCGATATAAGTAACTGTTTTGATTGTAATAAATAATTCTGAAAGCAAAATGTAATAGCTGAAAAAGTAAATAGCTAAGCCTGCTGACATGTAGATGATTCCGGAGTTAAATGAAAGCTTTTCTTCTTTCTTTCCTGTTGCTCCAATTAGTGAAATAATCAAAAATCCCAAAGCAATTAATTTCGAGTTATTGAAGCTGCGGAACAAACCAGTATGTGCAATATTTTTCAAAAGTCTGTCGCTAATTATTGAAGTCAATTGCCAGTAATCAAATGCTCTGTAACAATAATAATAACAATGGATAACCAAAATTGAAAGGCTGATCAGTCTTGTCAAATCAATAATTTTTCGCAGTCCCTGCTCGTTCTCCCCGGTATTCATAAAATGATTTTTAAATTAAATTGATAAACGTTTTCTCTTTTTCTTTTTTCTGCTTTTCTTAAGTTGATAAGGAATGTAGTAGTTTGATGAAATTGGTTCTGATAAATTTTCGAGGGCATTGCTTAATCCATTTTTTATAAAAGAAGAAATAAAAATTTCTTTTTGCTCCGATTGAATCACTTTTTTTTCAGACTGAATGGCTACTGCTTCTTGGGGTTTCATTTCAGATTTACATCTTTCCATAATCGCCTTAGCAGTATATTGTTTGCCTAAATCGCTTCCATTAAAAACACACTTTGTTTTATGGTCTATAAAAGTGAATCCATAAATGATATTTTCTTTGTTCTTCCAAATCACCATGCTGATGTTTGCTTTCTCAAGCTGGTTCTTTAATTTATCTATGCTGAATGATTTTTTGTTTATCGCCCAATCAATATTTGTTTGAATTCTTTTCACGTAAGGTTTACGAAGATTTTCATTTTCAATAAATTTCCTTTCTAAAAAAGCCAATGTTGGCTTCAAATAAATTGAACTTGCTTTTATTGGAACTCCAACTTTATTGCCCTGTTCATCAAGTATCCGATAAATTAATCCCTTATTTCTATAAACTTTCGAATCTTTCTCACCTCTATCTGCGGTAACATTGTATAGTTTCAAAACAGCGTTCAGCGCAGGCAGAGAAGTGAATTTGTATTCTGAAATTACTCTCATTAATACATTTGCGATGGCGCGTTTTGTTTCAGATTTACCATAAATAATTCTTTGTGGATTTACAGGAACAATATTCAACGAATTTGTTTGTTTACTGCTTTCAGCTTTTGTCAAACCATATTCAACTTCAATTTCCTTTCTTGCCTTTTCTGATTGATTTTTTCCGATATTATGCAAAGAGATTGTGCTTCCGTCTTTTTGAATGTTTGTACTCACAATGTGGATATGTGGGTGGCCAGCATCATTATGTTTATAAACCAGATATGGTTGATTGACGAAGCCAAGTCCTTCCATATATTTGTTTGCAATTGCTTGTAATTTTTCGCTATCTATTTTTTCTGATGAATCGAAATTTAAAGAAACGTGGATTGTGTTACAAGATGCTCCGTCATTTAATGAAATAAGCCTTTCAAAATGATGAAGTTTATCATAAAAATTCAGTTCATTATTGTCCTTTATAAAACCAGATGCATGAATACATTCAGCTTTTCCATTAGCAACTTTTTGTTCATTATAATTCAGTGCTTTTGATATGCTTTTGCTGATATTTATTCTTGCAACCATTTATCAGAAATTTGATTAATTTTTCCTTTGATTTCATCAACCTTTTTAATAAAAATTTCTTTGCTTTTTTCATTCAAAATTGCCCATACTTTTATCTCTGAAATTTCATCTAAAGTGTGAAGCCTTTTTACCGATTGGTTGAAATTATTTCCGATAGAATTTAATTCGCTTCTGAGCAAAATCATTTCTGAAATAAAGTCATCAAGTGATTTGCTTCGCGTATATACTGTAATTGGTTTATTGAGAAGAATGCTTCTTACGTAATCACTTATTTTTCTCTTGGTGGATTTTGAAAAACCATTTTGAATTTTTTTATACTCTGCTTCTGACAGTCTCAAATGGAGCCATTTATTTCGGATATTTTTCTGTTCACTCATCACGATTTCATTTAATCATTCTTTGAAAATTGTTAGATACCCAATCCCCGCGACTCCGGAGCAAAGGGGATAAAATTTCCGGTTGTGATACAACCGTACATCTTGCCGGGTGCGATTATAGGCACCCTCAGTTGTTCTTCTTAAATCAACAAACTTATTATATTCATAATCTAGAAAATGTTTATTGTTTTGCTTAAACTTCTCTTTCCGATGTTCATCACCCAATCATTTAAATCTTTGTAATTTTTATAAAGCGTACTTTCATCATGATATTTTTCATTTAAACTTTTAGCATAAGAAGCGGTATTAATTCCTGCTTTGTCATTGTCCAGGTACAAATGAATTGAATTATGTTGCTCTAAAAACGGTCTTGATTTTTCAAAAAAAGAAAGTGAATTAAGAATACAAAAACTAACAGGTTTTAATTCTTTATTTGAAAGCAAACTGATGAAGGAAAGGAAATCAAAGAAGCCTTCGAAAACGGCTACCTTTTACCTTTGTTTTTCAATCTGGTAATATCCTTTGGGCTGTTACTTCCCTTAAAAAATTCATTACGCAATTCATAACCTCCGGAATCATTTTTAAACCCTAATGCCGCATAAGTTTTATTGTTCAGCCGGTAGATTATTTCACTGCAATATTTCTCTGCTACTGATAAAGGAATATTTCTTTTATGCAGATACCGAATTAAAACCAAGGAGCTTATAGTTTTATCATACAATATTTTTATTAGGCTTTCTTGTTCCTTTTCTTTTATTGGCTCTAAAACCGGTTGCCGATGAAAATAAAAATCGTTTTGAATCATTTTTAAAAACTCGCCCACTGTGCAATTATGGTATAAAATAGCAAAGTCAATTATGTTTCCTCCTTTTCCAATTCCGAAATCAAACCAGCAATTTTTTTTGGTATTAATTTTAAAGGATGGAGTTTTTTCATCTCTTAAGGGAGAGAGATACCAATAATCTCCATGGCTAATTTTTTTGGGTTCAAAACCAAGTATAGACAGGTATTTAACCATGTCTGTTTTTCTTATTTCCTCACAGGAAATATTTTGCTTTCTGACATTCATACTACACAGTTTTCAATTCACGAATCAGTTTAACAATGTGAAATTAAATTGAATCGATGTAGTAGCATTCATCCTCTTCAGATTCTGAAGGGGATAAAATGGGTTTTATTTAAAACCATAAAATAGTTTTGTGAACTGAAAATGATTTGTAAATTCTAAAACTATTTTTTATGCCTTCAAAAACAGAAATCGCCAAAATTTATGAAACCCTTTTAAGCATTCCAGGAATGAATGAGAAAATAAAAATTGATTTACGCATTCCCAGAAAAAACGTTTTATTTCTAAGTAAAATAATTGAGCGTGGCCTTTCAACAAGTGATATGAACGATAAAAGCTTGGGTGTATTGGAAACCGTTTCATCAGAAACTTTGCAGGAATTGGTTTTAATATCCGGAGAAATCTTAGAAAAAGCCGGATTAACTGAAATGAATGAAAAGCTGAAAACATTCTAAAAAACTTCTCTTTGAAAAAAGGGCTTTACAGCAGCCCTTCATCAGCAAAGGAAAGATATCCTTCACTTGTAATAATAAGATGATCAAGTAATTTAATATCCAGAAGTTTAGCTCCGTTATTCAGTTTTATTGTTAACTGTTCATCCTGGGGACTGGGTTTCAAATTACCGGAAGGATGGTTGTGGCTGATAATAATTCCGCAAGCATTGGCTTTTAAGGCTGAAACAAAAACCAATTTAGCATCAAATAATGTTCCGGTAACTCCTCCGGAAGAAGCTTGTAATATTCCTAAAACTTTATTGGCTCTATTCAAAAGAATTACTTTGAATTGTTCAATAAAATCAATTTTATTATCATCCCAATTCTTTTGTAATAAAGTCGCAGCATCTTTCGATGATTTGATGCTTGGCCTTTCAGATGCTTTTACTTTGGGTTTGTAAATCAGTTCGACTTCTGCAATCTGATATTCAGTTTGATTCAATAAGTTTTCCATAATCTTTCATTTAAAAGTTTAAAAATTAATTATGGAACTCTCTCACGCTTGGACCGAATTTGCCGCCAGGAGGAACGGAATAAATGAGGGGTATTTGTGTGCATGACATTTGTGTTTATGCCGGAAATTCCTTAGCGCATATTGTAGGTCAAGGCTAACTTTGTGCAGGAATTAATGCAATCACTTTTATAGGTTCTTGACCTGGTTTTTGCGTCTACTAAAAGATAAAAAAAAACATTTTCTTCCATGCAATCACTTCCCCATAAACCAGAAGCTGCCGCTCCCTTAAGGGCGGCAGCTTGACCGCCTTTAACAAAATAAAAAGGCACGCCTAAAAAAAGAGTGCCTTTTTAAAAAAATCAATTCAATCGAAATGCATTGTCACCGTTTCTCGAAAATTGCTCACAAAGTTTAAATGCTTGTTGGGTATGAATTTGAGCATTGCCATTAAATAATAATGATTTTAATTTAACTTCTTCATCTTTATAACTTCTTACATTTTGAAAATATCCGGTAATGGCATTGTATGCGCCAAATAAAGTCCCTTTAGTAGTTTCAGTTAATTGGGAAGGTGATGAAATTCCGTATTCATAAACTTTATCACAGATATTTACAAAACAAGTCGACAGTTCATTTTCATTTCCTGATTCAACATTTTTCAAGACTTCTTTATTTGGAGCCATAGCCATCTGGATCAGGCGTTTTACTTTCGCATCAGTGATTTTAATTTTAGCCCATTTGTTGAAGATTGTTCCAAGATGTTCGGAAAGTTGATTAGAAATACCCATTACTTTATGCGCCTGTTCCAATCGTTCTTTTACATTTTGAGTATGCCTTATTTTAATACTGTTCTTACAATTGCTTAAGGCCGCTGTTAAAGTATTATTACAAACTATCCTTATCGGTGTAAAGGCGGCGCTGATGCTCCCATAGCCATCATGAGAGGTGGTAAGAAAAATATATTTTTCTATTAAATCATTGTTGCCAACTTTTATATAATCCGGTAATTTAGCTGTAATAAAAATTCGTTCTCCATTTCCTAAAGCTCCTGCAGTCTCATATAAGATTCCATCACCTCCTATAATAGAATCAAAGAAAGAAAATGCATCTTCGTTCTGAACCAACACATAATCCTTTCCAACTACTCCTAAAACCTGTTCTGTATCAGTTCTTATGGTTGCATAAAAATCAGGAATTTTAATTCGCGAAACCATTTCATTTTCATTATTGTTGAAATTTTCATTTCGTTTATGGATGGTGAATACTTTTCTTTTTTCGACTGTATAATTAAGTCCGGCAAATTGAAAGGCTTCCTTGCTTGTAGGGTAGCCCTGTATTATTTTTCCTAAACCGTGCCACGGTTTTTCTTTTACAGAAAAGAAACTATAGATTCCTGTCTGTTCATTAAAATTGAGATTGTGTGCCATAATATTAATTTTTAAAAATGATTGATAATAGTTTTATTGCGCCGAAAAAAAACAAAAAAGTGTCTTACTTTCCATTTCCTTTTCGGCGCTAATTTTTTAAAACGGTAAATCTTCTTTAATTTCTTCTTTCTGCATATTGATAACTTTTGCGGGATTTTTATTCAGATTAACGTTGTCCTTTTTTCCAAAAGAATGAATTTTAATAGAATTTACATGGCAGTTCAAAGTGGCTTTTGCATTCCTTCTGAATCAATATAAGCACTTGCATAAATACGCCCGCTTATTTTAACAAGGCTTCCTTTGGTGAGCCATTCGCTAATTTTTAAACTGCGCCAAAAAGAGCAGTTTATGAAAGTTGACAATTCTTTTATGCCACTGTCCCTTGATTTATAGTAGTCATTAACGGCCAAATTAAAATTGACTACTTTTCTTTCGTCTTTGAGTTGATTAACAACTGCATTTTTAGTGATTCTTCCAATGAGTTCCATAATTGTAAATTTTATTTGTGATTGAAATTGGTTACTAATTAAAAAATAAACTGAGGTTATTAAGCTTATCCTATTTGGATAATTCCCATGGATATGTTTTTTAAGCAAGTAGTGAATTGTTATCTGATCATTCAAAACAATTGACCCGGTGGAAGTGAGAGATTTTGCGCTGCGGCTTTTTTTCTTTGGCTGTATCTCCCACGAAAGAAACATTGAACGGGAAAGTTCTTGAGATTGCATGATTAATTTTTTAGAATCTGTTGAGAAAAGAAAACTGTTTTTAAAAGAAAAAAGGGAAAAAAAGAAAGCTGTATTAAAGAGGGCGTAGAAAAGCCAAAAGGAAACGGAATAAATGAAGGCCACCAGGAAAGGGTAGTGTTTATGCCGTAAGCTTTTGGCAGACTTTAATCAGCAAAAGAGTTACGCCCGATAACTTTGCTTTCGCTTTTGTACATTTTTCTAAAAACAGTAATAATAATTAGATGGTTGGAAGTCTTTTTTAATTTATAAAAAGATGTAAGGAGAATTCTCCCTTGTGTATAAGAAATTCTTGGTTTCATTTTGTTAAGTGAAGCAAAAGGGAAAAGATAAATATTTTTAAGATGAAGAAGCCTTAAAGCTGATCGGCGCTAAGATTCGGGAAATCAGAACGGTTAAGAAAATGTCGCAAGAAACATTGGCAAACAGTTGCGATATTGATTATAGCCAGATTAATAGAATGGAATTAGGGAAAGTAAACTTTGGAATTTCATATTTGTTTAGAATTGCCGAGGCGTTGGATGTTAATCCAACAGATTTATTGTAACATAAAATATTCTCCTTTAATATCCTTCTGGGGCAATTCTGGAATCACGTCCATGTTAAATTGATTATGAGAAGCTAATCTTAAATGAAACCTCATGGATCAATTAATTGCATTTCTAAATTCAATTCATGAACTAAGACCAGATACTATCGAATATTTATACAAAAATTTGAAAAGAATTGAAATCCCTAAAAAACATTTTGTTCTTACTCAAGGCCATATTTGTAGAAATATATATTTTGTACAGAAAGGATTATTAAGGTGCTATTATGAAAAGGATGGGAAAGAAATCAGTTCATGGTTTATGCAGGAAGGCGATGTAATTGTATCAGTCATCAGTTTTTTCAATCAAATTCCAAGCGCAGAGAATATCCAAACTATTGAAGATTGTGTTTTATATTTTGTTGATTACAATGAGCTGCAATTTCTTTATGATAACTTCCCTGAATTTAATTTTGTAGGAAGAATACTGACTGAGAAATATTATCAATTAAGTGAGCAGCGTTTATATTCAATAAGAATGCAAAGAGCTCATGACAGATATCATTTGTTGCTCGAACAATTTCCGCAATTTGTTTTAAGAGTCCCTTCGAAGTATCTTGCTTCGTATCTTGGAATTACAGAAGAAACGCTAAGCCGCATTAGAGCATTAAAATGAATAATTGATATTTATCAATTTGGCAAACTTTGTCCTTTTATAATTTTACATGGAAAATGTGGGGTAATTAATTTTTGGTTATAACGCAAAAATTAGAAATCATGAGAGTTGAAGAATTTTCAAATGAACTTTTCCAAGAATTAAAAAATGAGCTTTCAGAAACCAATGAGAATACAAGTAATATTGTGGAAACATCAAGAAAATCTTCTGCGATCATTTTGAAATCTATAAACCGGCTAAAAAAATTTCTCAGCAATTATAATTTTGCGAATAATACAGAGGAAATAAATTTTTTCAAGAACATTAAGCCAAAGTTTCTTTCCAAATTAATTTACTTTCAGAAGGTTTATAAAATTCAATTCCACTTGCCATTAGGATATTCAGAAACAGTAAAGAATTATTATCTGAAGGAACTTGAGAAAATTAATGATTTCTTCAAGGCTAATAGCGAATTTTATTCCTATTACAGATCAGGTGCTACCTCCTTAGATGAACTTTATTTCATAAGAAAAGAGCCGGACTCCTGGTTATTATTGAATGTCGAGGATTATGAAACTGATACGTTTTTTACTACCATCTATGATCAAAAGCTTTCAAAAATTCTCGCTTTTAAATTTGTCTCTGAATTTTTAAACTCATCGATTAAGAAACTGGAAAAAGCCGATGAAAGTTTAAATGACACAAATGAGAATCAACTATCAAAGACAAATCAAATAAATTGGACTGGCCCAAAGGTTGCACTTGTTGAACTTTTGTACGCTTTGCAATCCGCGGGCTCTTTTAATAATGGAACTATTGACCTGAAGGATCTTGCAAGCCATTTTGAATTCTATTTTAATATTGATTTGGGAAATTATTACCGGATGTTTCAGGATATGCGGATTCGTAAAATTAACCGTACTACTTATCTTGATTTATTGAAAGGACGTTTAATTCAACGAATGGATGAAGCGGATGAAAATCCAAAATATAAGTGAAAGATGATTTTGGAATATACAATAAAAAGCAATTTAATTATTTGACATTTCTCATTTTTTAGAAAAATATCATAATTAGTTTTGCAAAAACCTACATTATGAAAAACTCAACTTTTTATTTTGGGTTTATTTTTTTTCTAATTTTTTTTGGATGCAAAAAGAATAATATTCCGAATACCGAATCATCCCCAAATTCATTCTTTGATTCCTCCGTCCAATATTTAAAAGTTCAACTTTCCACAAATGATCTTTCAAAGTTAAACTTCTCGAACAGGAAAGTGTTGCGCTATCATGGTAAGAACATTGGAGTTCAAATATTCGAAAACAGTGACTCTCCAAATAAATATTTAATTCTAAAAAGGGATGTTCAGGGATTTTCAGGAAATTGGATAGATATGTCTGGTTTAAAAATGTCTAATGGTTTAAAGCAAAATGGGACAGTAAGCCTTGAAAGCGTTGATAAAAAGAGACTTGTGAATCTTGAAGTTATAAATAATGAAGTAACACAGGTAATAAAGACTAACACAAATAGTTTGCAGCGTCAGGTGATTAACTTCAAACAGCCTAAAAATAAACTTAATTCTTACTCCAGGGAAGAGGAGGAAGCAGTTGCGCTACCAGATATTATTATCTATTGGGCAGGGCCGGAAGGAGACTTTAGCAGTCTATATTGGCTATTTGATCAGGATTCGGAATTTGAAGATAGTTACTTTCAGATCGGGGGTGGTGGTGGAACTAGTGAACCTCCTTTGGGTGGGGGAGGTGGCAGAAGTGGTCAGGACAACGTTACTGTTGCACCTACTTTTACGCCGCCAAATAATCCAATCAAAGATATTAAAAGCGAAGTAAAATGTTTTTCCAACAATGCTTCATCTACTTACAGTATTTCAGTGAATATAAATGAACCAGAACCGGGAACACGAACTGTTTTCGTTCCTTTTTTAAGTTTTCAGGTTGGTCATACCTTCCTTACATTAGAACAACATAATGCGGATGGCAGCGCAATAATTAGAAACATCGGGTTTTATCCAAAAAATTCTGCAAAGCCAGGGGATCCATTAGATGCCGCTACTTTTGGAGAGGATTCAAATACGCCATTTGATATCTCACTAAAAATTCAAGTTTCTGGATCCGATTTTAACACCGTGATCCATAATTTAGAAAATCAAACTTTGGTTTATGACCTCAATAATTTTAATTGTACCAACTCCGCAATGAATGCTCTAGAATCTATTAATATTAATTTGCCTTCGACAAAAGCAAACAGTGCTTTATTCAGCGGCAATGATCCAGGCGATTTAGGTGAGGATATTCGAAACATGGATTTGAATAATTTTAGTCAAGAAAATGGCAATAGAAAAGTTACAAGGACCACGAGTAACTCAAACGATCAAACTGCTCCGGCAAGAAGTGGTGGCTGTTGAATTATTGGTAAATATTAAAATTATGAAACAAAAAAAATACTTTCTTTTAGCCATAATTCTTTTGATATCATCAATCTCTTTTGGGCAAAAGAAAGGCTATACAGTAAACGAAGAAAAAGCGATGAATTTGTTTTCTGATTTTAAAAATTATCTTATTAGCTGTATCAATAACAAGACTGATTTGAGTGATTCCGCTCACCTTCAATACTTATTAAACCATTTCTTTTTTATAAACACAAAATCCGATTCACTGCATAATAACCAAATAAATTTATCAGAAATCTCTTCTGAAAAAATGAACTATTTGAAAAAATCTATTGGTACTTTCTATAATTACTTTTTAAGTAATAAAAACGAAAAATTAGCAGAAAACCTAACCGCATTGCCTATTCGAATGAGTAAGGATACTTTTATTTTTAAGAGATTCAATGCATTCCAAAAAGCAAATACGTTGGTATATTTTGATAAACGTCATCCGGATAAAACACTTGGCTATATGCTGTTTATTCCTCCGGTAAAAAATGTAAATCCGAGAATAAAAATATGGTCTTGGATCTTGGGCTTTAAATTTGGAAAATTTTATTTTACTTCTCTAATTGGTGAGGAGGGTTATGAGTATATGTTTGGCTGTGAATAAAAATGTAATCATCTGTTTTCGATTCTAATTTTGTTTCATTAGACAATCGCATCGCCAATTGCATATTGGAAAATGAAAAACTGGCTTCAAAATTTTGCATACGAGGTGCATTTAAACTGGTCGATATTTTTTGCTGTTGGTCTTGTTGCATTAATTATCGCTTTTATAACCATTTGTTTTAAAGCAATTAAAGCGGCAAGAACCAATCCTGTTGATGGTTTGAGAAGTGAATGTAGGCAGATCTAGAAAATGTAGGACGAAGATTGTTTGAATTATCCTTTACTTGAGGTTAAGATTAACTATAATCCTTCCAATTAATGAAACGCGGAAATTGGTTGCTCCTCAGAAACCCTTTGATAAATTGGGAAGAAACCAATGCATCAATCATCCAACAAATTCATTTTATAAGCCGCTTTCAGCAAACCTGCAGTATTTTTAACGTTCAGTTTATGAAGGAGGTTTTGCCTGTGAGTATCAACCGTTTTTTTTGAGATAAAAAGTTTTTCAGCGATTTGTTTAGTAGATAATTCCATTGTGATCAATTTAAGTATTTCTATTTCCCTTTTGGTTAATTTCGATTTCACCAATCTATTTGAAGTTTCATTGTTTTCTTTTGATTCAATAAGTTTGAGAGCTATTTGATTGCTATAATATATGTTGCCCTCAAGAACTGTTGAAATTGCTTTGAAAAGCTCCTCAGATTCAATATCTTTCAGAAGATATCCTTTTGCTCCTGCATCCCTGACACTTTCAACAAATACCAGGTCGTCATAATTACTAAAAATAATAATTTTCATGGCTGGTTTAAATCTACGGATACGACGAATCATTTCCAGGCCAGAAGTATCAGCCATTTTGTAATCCATTATAATCAGATCAAAATCCTTATGATTAATTTTCAGGATTGCCTGGGCACCGCTATCTGCTTCGGTAATTTGAAAATTCAGCTCTTTTTTCAGGGGTGCAAGCATTTTCTTTAGTCCCTGTCTTAATAAGTTATGATCATCTACAATCAGGATGTTCATTAAATCTTTTTTTGCTTTTATAGTTGGAAGCTTGTCCATATCTGTTTATGAATTGGAATTAAAATTTTGATTGAAGTTCCCTTACCAACCTGGCTTGCTATTTTACTGACTCCATTGTATGATTTTATTCTTCCCTGTATATTTCTTAGTCCCATACCATTTGATTGTTTTTTGATGTCAAAGCCTTTACCATTATCCGTAAAAGATATTTTTAGCAAATTGTTCTCAAATGAAAATACGACTTTGATTTTCTCTGCTTCTCCATGTTTTATGGCATTTGCTATTAGTTCCTGTGAGATTCTAAAAAGTTCAAGCTGAAGTTCCGGAGAAATTTCTGGTAGATCGGTATTCTTTACAATTTCAATTTTTGAGGCTCTTTGATACCTTGTTGCAAATGCTTTTATCGATTTAAAAAGTCCAAACTCCTGCAACATTGGCGGCATCAGGTTAAAACAAATAGTTCGTACTTCCTGAATTACCTCGCGAAGAATTTTATTTGATACATTAAGAGCCGGTTTTATTTTTTTGCTTTTTACAATACCGAGTGTTGAATTTACATGAAATTTAGCAGCCGCCAATTGCTGGATCAGGCTATCGTGTAAATCTTTGGAAAGCCTTTTTCTTTCATTTTCTTCTCCCTGGATAAGAGCCTGCATGATGAGGTTTTGTGCTTTAAGCTCATCTGAGATATCAGTGACAGTAAGGATTAATAGTTCTTTATTGAAAGCATCTTTAAATGTAGTTGTCTGGACACGAATAGGAATGTTGTTCCCATTTTTTATTCTCATGATGTTATAATTCTGAGGAACTGAATGATGAGCAGCCGGAATATTTTCATTATCAACAGAATTTTTTTTATAGAAACGATAAATACTTTTACCGGTTATTTGCTTTTTTGAAAATTGTAATTTTTTTTCACCTGCTTTGTTTACATCCTGTATGATCCCTTTTTTATTTAAAATAAATACCATTTCCGAAAGAGAGTTGAAAATACTATTGAAATAAATTCTTGAAATGGTAGCATCGTTTAGCTCTTCGCCAAGCATATTGATGCCATTGCTGATGGCGTCGAGTTCGTCTTTGTTATCAGAAATTTTAATACGCTTATTGAAGTAACCGGTAGAATATTCTATTAATCTGGAATTAATCTCTTTTAATCGTTTGTCCATAATCGTTAGATTGATTGCTGGTGATAAATTGTTGCAGCCATTTCTCTGCGGATGAAATATTTGAAAAAAGTTTTACCGGGATTGACGTTTTATTTACCATCAGGAAAAACTTTCCCATGAACCTGCTAAAAGGAGAGTTTACGATAATAGCGGAGGCATAAAGCCCTTCAGTTCCTTTTTTTGATGCAAGATATTCACGTGCAGGTTTATCCATACTCGTCACTCCCTGGCTGAAAATCATAGCTGCCATTTTTTGACCTCTGGTGAAGGATATACGTTGCAGAACTATTTTTTGTGCAACGTCAAGATTGATTATTAAATTCTTTCTATAAGAAACAATCAGGATATTATCCTTTATTCGGAGGTGAACGAAGGGGGCGTCATACTCCATAGGATAAAAATAATTTTTTTTTCTGGAAATTAAAAGTGGACGTATTTGTACCTAAGAAAAATTCTTAGGTGGTGATTTTAAAAATCAGTAGTTGTACTGATTTTTTAAAGGGAATAAAATTTCAAGTTTGAAGAAAATTAATCACCAAAAATTTTATTATGAGCAAGTCCAATTCATTTTATGATACCGTTGATCAGATAGTAACATATGGTATTGAAAAAAACATACTTCATTTATTCACTGAAGATCTTCCGTTTGAGGGTACAAAAATCAAGATTAACGGTAAGCGTGTTTTAAATTTCGCGTCCTGTAGTTACCTGGGTTTAGAATTTGATGAAAGGCTGAAAGCCGGTGCCATCAAAGCCATTGAAAAATATGGAACACAATTTTCTGAATCCAGGGCGTATGTTTCGGTAGGCAGTTACAAAGAGCTGGAGATTCTTCTTGAAAAAATTTTTGAAGCATCATGTGTAATTACTCCTACCACAACTCTTGGCCATATTGCCAATATTCCTGTTCTTGTTGGTGATGACGATGCCGTTATTATGGATCAGCAAGTTCATAATTCAGTGCAAACGGCGGTCCAAATTGTGAAGGCGAGGGGAGTGCATATTGAGTTAGTCAGGCATAACAGGATGGATTTGCTTGAGGAAAGGATTCAAGAATTGAAGCAGAAGCATAAAAAGATCTGGTACATGGCAGATGGTATTTATTCAATGTTTGGCGACAGCAGTCCGGCAGACAAAATCTATGAACTTTTAGACCGGTATCCCGAGTTTTATTATTATGTGGATGATGCCCATGGGATGAGTATACATGGAAAGAATGGGAGAGGGTTTGTTTTAAGTACGCATAAAATTCATAAGAAGATGATGCTCGTTACATCATTAAACAAAGCCTTTGCATCTGGTGGCGGGGTAATGGTTTATGGAGATAAAGAATGGGCGAGAAAGGTAGGAACTGTAGGTGGCCCTTTGTTAAGTTCAGGGCCGATGCAACCCTCCGCAATAGGCGCCGCTATTGCTGCTGCAAAGATTCATTTGAGTGATGAGATTATTGAGATGCAGGAAAGGTTAAAAGACAATATTGAATTCACTCTTTTGATGTTGAAAAAATATAAGTTGCCTCTCATTTCAAAAGCCGGTGGGGCTATATTTTTTGTTGGCGTTAGTTTACCAAAACTCGGAAACAATATAGTCAGTAGAATGCTTGATGAAGGATATTATGTAAATCTTGGAGTTTTTCCCACTGTTCCGATGAAGCAGACCGGGATTCGGTTTACTATTACCAGGCTTCATACTTTTAAGGAGATTGAAAGGATGATCTCAAAACTTTCAGAAGTTTTTCCAATAGCTATGGAGGAGGAAAATATGAGGCTTACTGATATTTATAAAGCCTTTAAAATTCCTTTACCGGAAGAATTAGTTTTGAACAAACCTGTTTCTTTAGATAACAAACAATCGCTTTTAAGGTTAGAACATTTCACGAGTATAAAGGAAATTCAAAAAGAGTCGTGGGATAAACTTTTCAAAGGAAATGGAATCTTTGATTGGGATGGGTTGTCAATTTTAGAAAACGGTTTCAGTAAAAACCGGCTTCCTGAAGATAACTGGATATTTGATTACTACATTGTAAGCGATTCGAATCAAACGGTTATTGCCGCCACTTTTTTTACTACGGCTTTATGGAAAGATGATATGTTATCACCGGCAACTATTTCGGAACAGGTAGAAGCAAAAAGGAAAACCGATCCCTACTATTTAACAGGAAAAGTGATTTCTTCAGGTTCATTGATTACAGAAGGTGAACATTTGTACTTGCAATATCAATCTTCCCTATGGAAGGAGGCTCTTCAATTATTATTTCAAAACGTGTATTCATTACAGGAGCAGTATAAGGCTGATAGTATTGTGTTCAGAGATTTTCATGGAATAAATAAAGAAGTGGATAATTTGATGGCCGATAATGGATTCTTTCGTTTGGCAATGCCTGATTCACATTTAATTGAAACAATGCCCTGGAATACTCCGGAAGAATTTTATCATTCACTTTCTGTCAAATCACGTGAACATCTGCGGCAGAAAGTTTTGCGCAATGAAGGGGAATTTGAAATTTCCGTTATTGAAGGCAATGTGTCTCAGAAGGCAGTTGATTATTGGTACAGGTTGTATTTGAATGTAAAAGAAAAGAGTCTTGAGTTGAACACTTTCGCATTACCACGCAAGTTTTTTAAAGCCATAAGTGAAGATCATAACTGGGAAGTTATTCAGCTTCATCTTAAAGGAAGGTACACTCGCGAAATGCCTTGTTGTGTTGTATTCTGTTATAAGTCGGGCGATGCTTATATACCTGTGGTTATAGGAATTGATTACATCTTTAACCGCAAGTATGGAATCTATCGCCAGGCGTTGTACCAGATAGTATTACGCGCAAAGCAATTGGGCAAGAATAAAATCTTATTTGGTTTTTCTGCCTCTATTGAAAAGAAAAAAGTAGGAGCGAAGGTAGTTTCCACATTTGCGTATTTGCACGCCCGTGATACTTTTCAACTGGAAGTCCTTTCTTCGATTTCGAAACTACATGTAGCAAGCAATTAGGAGAAAGTGATCAGAATAACAAGGGTTGAATATTGCCGGTTTTCTCTTAAGGGTAAATTGCGTTTGTTGGATATTTTTGGAAAGATAGTCTTTGAAAAGATAACAAAGACTGAGGAGGTAATCATATTTGAGATAAGTGATTTTTATGTAGCGGTAACAAAAGATTTGACAATTAATTCTGTTGTTGATGCCAATCCTTTATCATCAATTGAAGCGCTGCAATTTTATCTTTCTCATTGAAGGTATTCAATGAATATGTGGAATAAATAAAAGGTTTGAATTAAAGTTTTTGTGTTAAAAAAATAAGATTATGGAAAAGAAATCAGGTAAAATGTATGTACATTTTTGCCCGCCTACAGTGGTTACATCTGTTTTTAATGCAAGAGAGCTAATCAATATAGATTTAAGTGATCATCTTTTATTTAAAGAATTGGCTCGTCATTCAGGAACTAATGAATGTACTTTAAAGAGAGGATTTAAGCGCAAATTCAAAACCAGTGTGTTTATCAGTATTTGATCAAAAAGAATGAGGCGTGGAAAGCATTTACTTCAGTCAACGAATTTAAAAGAAAGGGCAGATCTGATTTCTTTTTTAGAATATTAAAGAGTGAAGTTTACTGATTATTATATTGAATGTATTCGAGGTGCCAATGCAATGTTTATGTTGAAATGAACCATCCTCACAGCTAGCGCCTAAACTCTAAACAATTCTTCAAGGGATGAACAATAAACGAATCCGGTTATGGATACCCGGCATCACCAACAAGATGAATCAAATGAACTATTCCAGGAATATAGTAGAGTAGAGCAAGTCAAGAAATATATTTCTGAAAATATTTCCAGTGATCTAAGTGCTTCAATTGTTTCCCACAGATTTGAATTAAGTGTTTCCTCCCTGCAGCATCTTTTTAAAAATTACCAGGGCCAGTCATACCATCATTACGTCGAAGACGCGCGAATGAAAATCGCCTTCTATCTCATCACGAAGGAAGGAAAAAGGATTGGTGAAGCGATGTATGCTACCGGCTATAAAAACCGCTCCACTTTTCGTGCTGCTTTCAAAAAAAAATTTAGACAGCGCCCAGGCCTTTTCAGAAAATGACTTTTGCAGAAAACGTTACAAAGTTGCAGGAAACCATACAAAATTGCAGAAAACCATACATCTTTTTCCTTTGTCAATGCATCATACCATCTGAACTTTGTGCTATCAAACTGATAATAATTTTCCCTCCGTATTAAAGAACTACAGACTGGTTTTAGACGTGGCTTATTCATTTTAAAAGCAATATTAAATCCGGCAAAAATGAACCTTACTTTAAAATATCATCACAAAATAAATAAGCCGGTACTAATGGCAGATATCATCAGCGGCGTGGTATTGTTGCTCTTCTTATATACCTCTTTAAGCAAGCTCGCAGATTATGAGGCATTCAAAAATGTATTAACTGCATCTCCATTATTAAAGCCGGTAGCGGGTTTGATTGCATGGCTGGTTCCTGTTTCAGAATTAGTGATCGTTGTGCTACTTTTTATTCCTCCTTACAGACTAAAAGGCTTGTATGCTTCTTTTATCCTAATATGCTTCTTTACACTTTACCTGCTTTATATGATTGTGTTTACTCCTCACCTCCCCTGCAATTGTGGTGGAGTTATAAAATTGCTTACGTGGCCGGAGCACATTGTCTTTAATTTATTTTTCGTTTTCTTATCGGTTACTGGAATCCTTTTGTACAAAAGGGCTAAAAACCTGAGAAGCAGCCCTCCACCTTAAGTTCCCACGGGAACAAAAAATTATTGGCAGGTGACCATTCTTAACAGGTTAAGGAGGCAGCCGGATGAAAGAACGGCAGAAATTTTAAATTGATAAAATTAAACTTACACATATGATTCGTTATATAACAAGCATCTTAGCTGTAATAATTGCAGCAGGTGCTGTCGCATTCACCAGTGTTCCAAACTCAAAAACACACTTTACCAATGTAAGATTCCAGTTTAATAACGCTACAGGAGGAGAATCTCAGCCTTCAAACTGGACTTATGCACCCTCCGCTTCATGCAGTAGCGTGGATCATGAGGCTTGTGTAATTGAGGTTCCTGACCAGGTTGTAAGTCAGGCTGGCTCTACTTTTGTAATCGATCCGAATAAGTTGAACGCTAACTATGGGTTTACAACTTTACCTATGGTATCAGACGCAAACGGCACTCGTCCTGATCCTTCAGAAGACGTTTATCTTAGTATTGAAAACAAAAATTGATCAGGATAAGGGGGGTAAAAAATACCCCCCTTTTTTACTAAACATTCAACACTAAAAAGGGTTTTGAGGCATTCCTGAAATATTTACAACATCTGAGGGTAAAGGCAAAGCATAACGATTGTCGTTTGGAGGCAAAGAAAATCTTTCTCCCGCAACTATTCTTACCGGAACAATCTTTCTATCTTCTTTGTTTAATCTTTTTATATCGATCCATCGGAGCGTGCGCATGACTAATTCTTTTCTTCGTTCCAAAAGGATCGTGTCTAAAGCGGCAGCAGAATCTGTAACTATAATTGGCATATAAGTTCCTGTTTTGAACCTGTTTTGCAAAACGAGATTCAAATCTTTCATGCCTTCATTCATTTTTCCCGTTCTAACCGCACATTCTGCCCTTGTCAGATACATCTCATCTGTAGCTATTCCGGTAAACGGTGAATTAGCATTATTACTGTACATACCCTTAAATTGAAATCCATCTCTGACAGAGCGAAAGAATGCAGTTTTTCTTAAATCATTGTCCTCATAATAACGGTAAAGAGCCGTATCAATTCTACCAAATTTTGGATGTGCGGCCGATACTTCATGGAGACCGATAGCGGTGAAAAAAATAACTTCCGGATTAAAGCGCGTAAAAGGCAGTGGTGAGGAAATATTTACGGTATTATAATCAAGCAATTCCGGCCGAATCTCTAATGCAGAATCAGCATAGCTGTAAGCGCTGTCATAAATCCTCATGGACAAATAAGTTCTTGCCAAAGCACCGTACGCCGCAGCTTTTGAGGGACGCAGGGGAACTTCAGCTAATGCAGGAAGGTAATGCAGCGACTCCATCAAGTCTTGTATAATTTGACGGTAAGAGTCTTCTACTGATGATCTGACTGAAGGAATATTAAAATCTGAAGTGTTTCTCAGGGCAATTCCAAAGTCACTTTTCGACGAATTTTTATCATAGGCCTTGGAAAAAGTCCATGTCAATGTCAGATAAGAATAGGCTCTAAAAAATAATGCCGATCCTTTCACGTTGTCCCATTCGTTACTGTTTGAAGCAGAGCGGTCTATCTTCTGAACATTTTCCAAACAAAGATTTGCATTATAAACCTGGAGGTAAAGATTCGCCCAGTCATTAGGGAATGTATATGTATCCAAGCTCCATGAATATATTTTTTGTGAAGTAACATCCAGTGAGTTATAAGTAGATGCCGGTAAGAAGTAATCGTCTGCTGCATCTTCTGCGATTTCCGGAGACCTGTAATTCATATATTGCGCATCATCCAGGATTGCCTGCAAATCCGAAAGCGAACCGGCACTTGATTTGGAAAAGTCCTGTTTGGCGTCAAGATATTTCTTACACGAAGCAAAGGATATGATCACCAATATTAGAAGGCAAATTGCTGAAGACAATTTGAAGAGTTTATTTTTGCTGTTCATAAATTAAGTTTTAAAGAATAAATATTAAAAATTACCCCGAAGCCCTATCGTAAACGACTTAGGAGGTTTAAGAGAATACGGATAATCGGGATCAATGTTACCTTTATAGGCTTTCCAGATAATTCCCAAATTGGCTGCATTCAAATAGAGTTCGACTCTTTCGAAAAAGCTTCTTTTATTCATGGCTGGCAGCAATGAATAGCTTAGGTTTATAAATTGAATCCTTATATTATCAGCCTTACTTACCGTAGCAGTAGATGAACCATAAAAATAATCGCGTTGAGAATTATTAGGATATATCATAGAAGGAACAGTGGTTGTATTTTCGTCTCCTGGTTTCTGCCATCTTTTTGAAAAATCTCCACTGCCTATTCCCTGGTTAAACAATGCATCATAATTAATAGTGGGTCTTCGGAAATAATAGTGCAGCTTATAAGCAATATTTACAGTTAAAGAAAAATTTTTGTAGTCAAATTCATTTCCAACGAAACCAAAAAACTGAGGCGACGATGGACCAGAATAAACCAACCCGTTGGCAGTTACAGGAGCTGTATTGATGATTTTATTATAATCAATGCTTACTTTTCCATCAACATATCCCTGCGGATTACCGGCATTGTCAAGCCCTGCAAATGGGTAACTTAAAATAGAAAAAACCGGTTTTTCAGTTACGGGTGTAATGGTTACTCCGCTGGTAGGTGCGTTGGTGATGATCCCCTCAGGAAAATAATATTTTGTTACCTTATCTGTATAATAATTGAATATAAAATTAGTCGTCCAGTTTAGCTTTCCCGTGATATTTCTGCTTGCTAAATTTAATTCAAATCCGTGTCCAATCATGTTAGCAACGTTTTTCTTTAGCGTTGCTGAAAGCCCCCACGAAGTGTAATCATAGTCAGTTAAACCGTATAGATCGGTTCCTTTTTTGACATAGTATTCAAGACTGCCGGAAAGCAAACTATTTGTTGTAGAAAAATCGATTCCTGTGTTGAATGTTGCTACCTGCTCCCATCTCAAATCCGGATTATTTAGTGATAATATTCTTCCCGCATTATAATAATTATAGGAACGGTTTGGGTCATAATAATTTAAAACAGGTATGGCAGAATTAAACAAGTTGACGTTGCCGCTATGGCCATAGGTGATCCGCCATTTTAAAGCAGGCAACCATTCTGTTTGGTAGAACTTTTCTTTGGATATATCCCACGCAAATCCTCCTGACCATAAAGGCTTCCATTTTTCATTGGTTTTCAAACCGAAAATGTTAGCCGCATCTCTTCTGGCACTAAATGAAAAGATATACCGCTGCTTCATCGTGTAAGAAAGATTGCCAAATAATGAAACAAACCGGTTCAAAGTATGGGACATTCCTGAACTGGCCGGTATGTATCCCGATCCGCCAAAATATACAGGATAACTGTTCTGATAATCCAGGGTGGTGGAAGATAACGGATCTTCATTGTATCCATAAAAGGTATTGCCGGTACCCCTGTTTTCAGTTTGCTGTATTTCCCAACCGGCAATGCCATAGAGGGAATGCCTTTTCCATTGATGGTTAAAATTTACAGAAGTTCGAAGGTTATAAGAATTGGTAGTAAAAGCAGAGCTGTTCAATATTCCGCCTTTGGGAACAATATATGTTACCACTCCGTTATTTACCTGACTGAAGGTATTAATGAGATTCCTTGCGCCAAAGCTTTGTAAATCCTGCAACTGATCGGTAACAGACTGTTGTTTCTCATTCTGATATTGAACGTTTAATTGAAAACTTTTTGTTACCTGATATTTTAATCCAATATTCGCTACCAGGTCATTAAGCGTAGTAGTTGCGGTATTATGTTTCCAATCTTCCAGTGGATAATATTTCCAATCCAGTAATTTTCCTGCACCAGCAGTATCTACATACCCAGCCCTGTAGGATGTGCTCACAGGTAAGGGATTCCCATTTTCATCTGCTAATTGTAAATAGGGAACATAACGTGATCCTACTTTCAGAGAATTATAAGCAGGCATTCCGGATAAAAGCTGGCTTTGAGTAAAGTAAGCACTGATATTAATCTGCAAATTCTTTACAGGCATGAAAGTGTTTTCCAGGTGCAGATTTATTTTTTTGCTATGGCTTTGTAATTCGTCGACGTTCTGATCATACGCTGCCCCAAACAGGTAGGCAATGTTTTCGCTTCCTCCATTTACATTAACAGAATACTGTTGAGTTACTGCATTTTGATACACATATTTATTGAATTCACTTCTTGTATCTATGCCCTTTAAATAGTTTATCTGAGCAGCAGAATCAGCCGCAGAAATTGAGCCATCAGCTTTGTTCAAAAAAATATCCAAAGCTGGTGAAAAAGCAGCATGGGTGTACGGGTTTAAAAAAATATCAAAGTCATAAAACCCCTTTCTATACAGCATTTGTTCTACATCTATGTAATCGGCTGATGATATCTGCGGCAGGTAAAATAAATCCGGTTTTTGAGTGACAATCATATCCGTATTCATTTCGACTCTCATAGGCTGCTTAAATTTCCCTTTTTTACTGGTAAGTACAATTACACCGTTTCCAGCACGGGCGCCCCAGATTGAAGCGGCAGATGCGTCTTTTAAAATAGTAACGCTTTCTATGTCAGCCGGATTAATATTTTTTATGTCACCTGCATAAGGGAAATTATCAAGGATGATCAATGCATCCTGGGGGCCATTAATAGTACTATTACCCCTGATCTTGATATTATTGGACGTACCGCCTTTGTTTGTTTCAAAAAGAATACCTGAACTGGTTCCATCAATTCTCTGCAAGATATTTGTACCCGTCTGTTTGTTTAGGGTGTTGTTATCTATAAATGAAAAGGAACCGGCAAGCCTTTCTTTAGGTATTTTCTGAAATCCCGTGTTGATGACGACTTCGTTTAATTTTGTCTGAATAGGATCCAGAACAATTGTTAGATGGTTGCCTGAAGCAAAACTTACAGGAACAATCTTTAGTTTATACCCCACATGTGTGAGGATAAGCGAGTCCTGAGCTACAGAAAGAACTGTTGTAAATTCTCCTTGTGGTCCGCTGATTACTACATTCTTTGAGTGTAGAAGGGTAAGTGAAACACCCTGAAGCGGCACCTGGCTATTGTCAGTTACAATACCGGATATTTTTTTAGGTGATTTTTGCTGGCCAATTGCAGGAAAAGTTGCAAGGCAGAGAAGAAAAAAAATATAGGTCTTTCTCATTTTGATTCGTTTTTGGGTGAAAATGTTTGATTCGATATTACCGTAACTTCCATTGCTTTTTCGGAAGTGGTAATTGTAAAACCGGCACTTGTAAGGGCCTGTATGACTGCTTTCTCATTTGTAAGGCCGTCCGGAAGATCAATGTCAACCGTGCGTTGTATTGCAGTCTGATCTACCAGGGGTGACGGAAGGAAATTATTTAGAATCCTAACTACATAGGATACCGGTACATCCCGCATAAATTTATGCCCACTTCTGTCAGTGAATTCTGCACGCGGAATTGAGTAGCGCGAATAATTTATTTTACTCTGATCCGGAGCATGTAATTCATAGCATTTAATGTTTCTTGTTTCTCTATGTGCTACAATGCCAAAAAAGCGAACAATATCCTGCCGGACATAATTCATCAACACCGGATGCGTAACAGCTGGGGTAATAATTTCATAACAATAAAGATTGTTGCGATTTTCGCTTGCGATTGTAGCCTTTAGACTTGCTGCATTATCACCGGAATAAAACCTTCGGTTTGCCGGCAAAGCCATTTCCTGCGGAAAGGCAATAGCGAGCAATGCCGCCAATGGTTGATTAAGAGCATAAAATCTTGAAGTTTTTCCAGCCCTTCCGGAATGACCAACTGTATAACCGAGGCCTTCTTTATAGGGAGTGATAACAGAACGAAATAAGAAATCATCGCCACTGCCTCCGTTGTCATTTACAAATAATGGCTTATTGACATTGAAGGTAAGATCATCCTTTTTTGTATGAAATGAAACGTTCTTACCAGCGATAACTTGCTGAATATTTTTCGGCGATATTTCTGACGCAGAAGTAATCGCAATTACTTTTCCTTCTTTATTAATCCAAACATAATGCGGTACAAATTTGTAGGGAAAATATCGAAGGAGAGATGATTGCAATAAGCTGTAAGGCAGATCCATGCTTTCACCGGTTATTACTTTTCTCTTCTCAAAGAGCGATGTTACCCTTTGAAGAGAATCTCCCTTATAAGTATTTACCAAAATAATTTGAAGCTTTCCACCAAATTCTTTTTGCAATCCTTCCATCTTAGGAAAAGATTGTATGCAGGCCGAACACCAGGTGCTCCAGAAATCGAGGATAACCAGTTTTCCTTTTAAATCTGTTAGCCTTATTGTAGAAGCGGGATAATTATAAACATTGGTAATGGTAATATCGGGAACCGAATCTCCAATGCTGAGCGGCCTCACCATTTGTCCCATGCTTACAAAAGGCCATAGAAGTATCATTAAGCAATAAATCAGTTTCATTGCAATTGTTTTTATTGTTGAAAAAATGGTTGAAGTTTATATGGTAATAATCACCCTACGTTGGGCACTTCGGCTTGCGCTCGTATAAATTTTTGAGCCAGTTAATAAAGGGGTTTAAATACTCATCTTTCATAGAAAAATCAATTTAAAGCGGGTCTTTATCATCATCCTGAACGATCGTTTTCAAGTGGGGTGGGGGACTGACTTTTATTACCGGCTGGTCAAATATTTTTGCCTGCATATGATAATAGCAATAATTAAGTACGTCTGTTTTTAAGACCTGGCGGAGATGTTTTGAAGGCACCAATGAATTTAAACTATACTGAATCTCCAATACTTCTTTTACAATATTTTCAGCGAGGATGTCATCCTGTACAAGTCGCCTTGCATACCTTTGCAAAAGCGCCTGATAAAATGAAACAGCTTCTCTCAAATAAGCCTGACAGTTTTCCATTTTTAAATATTTTAAGTAAGGGCAAATACATTTAAAAAATAACACCGGCAGTGGCTGCCATCACTTGCTTTCCTGGCAGCCGTGCTTTTTATACCCACATGAAAAGAAAAAGTATAAAAGCCTGCCAGCGATTATATAACGGTAATGTGTACACGAAAAATGGTTTACATAACAGTAATGTGTACACGCAGTTTAAAATCTTACTCGGGATTGCGTTTTATTTGAGCATAATGCAGATGGATAAGGCTTTCTGTTTCGTTGGCAATTTGCCATTGACCTAAATGCAGAATAAGAGGCGTGCAACGGTACCTATGAAAAAGTACACACTTTGGTTTTTCAAAATGGGGGGTGGGGTATTTATATATTTTGAAAAGGTAATTATGAAAATGGTAGAAAATTATTTTTAGTGTAATGCGGCCATAAAGGAATAAGGATAGGGGTAGCCATGCATTGAGAAATGTTTGCAATAATACTCGCATATATAGTTTTGAAATACTCGATACTATTGCAGCGCATAAAATACTATTAGTATGTGAAAAGGTAATATTTTTTAAACTCGCTTTCATTATTTTAGAACGAGTCTCGGAATTGATAAAGCCGGGGCACCTATCAACCGCGCTGCAAGGTTCCGACACCTACTCAAAACGGAATTACGATAGAGCCCACGGCTTCATCAAATGCAATATAGCATTAATTGACCATGGGCTTAACCTACCGTCTCGTTTGAGTTCAAATTGTCGGAATTTGCAGTCGAGACTCTTTAGTTAAACATTATTTATAGAAATCCAAATATACAAATTATTTCTAAATAAGAAAATAATATTTCTAATCTGGAAACAAAAAGTAAGTTTTTCAAAATTAGGATTTGCACTCGCTAAGTTTACTCAAATAGTAAAATTTTAGTGGCATCAAAGCAATATTTAGGCGCAGTTTTATCGAGGTTAAAGTCCAAAAAGAATGAGATTTATTTCAAAACAGGAATACCCCGCAGCAGGCTTAGCAAGTTAAGTGTTGCTAGCTATCTTAATATTAAAGGCAGCGAATTTTATTTAATAGCCATGGCTCTACCTTTAGATTTAAACGAAATGGCAGATGAAGTATTTAAAGATTTTAAAACTCAATATCAATCGAACAACACAAAAGAAGCCAATCTTACAAAATTCGGTCAGCTAATTTCAAGTGGATTAATTTTTCAAAAAACGATTGCAGCAAATACAGGAATTTTAGAATCTCGCTTAAGTAAACTTGCTCTTAATCATAAGACAATACCTTTAGCCAAAGAAATATATCTTTCTGCACTGGCAATAAATAAGAACCCATCAGACGCCTTTACATTTATCTATGGCGACTTAAAGCTAAATTCTCTTAAAGAACAGGAACGCCTTAGGAAAGAGTACGAGCCAAAGAAAAAATAACTTCCTGTTAGCGCCAGCAAGAGGATGGTTACGTTTGTACGTTAGGGTTGTAAGACTTAAGCCGACCAGTAAACAGACAAATAAAGAGGATTTATATTTCTTCAATGAATAAATTATCAGGAGTTAATAATTGCGCTTGCGCATGGCTGTTATAGTGGTTTTGGTTGCAGTAAATAGAGAAATAAGAGAGATTTTATTTTCTTTAATGACCAAATTATGGGTAATTATAATTGCGTTTATGCATTGCTGTTATAGTGGTTTTGATTCGTAGTAAAGTATCCTCACGACCAACCACATCTTGCCAACAAAATTAATCAGGGATAGTTTTGCATAAAAAGAAAATCATGCGCAACGATCCCGAAGTACGGCAACAAATGTTTCAACTTATAGAACAATGGAAAG
>Ga0207652_10000072_pt1 | contig 109080 bp, 102 predicted proteins | sample KBSC63BmetaG_FD_184334 | JGI IMG/M metagenome (GOLD analysis project Ga0207652, IMG submission 184334) | Corn rhizosphere microbial communities from Kellogg Biological Station, Michigan, USA - KBS C6-3B metaG (SPAdes) (version 2) | ecosystem: Host-associated > Plants > Roots > Rhizosphere ...
GCCGTCGGGGTTGTTGGACCCCACTTCGTGCAGGGCGCCGAGATGCAGCACCACCAGCAGCAGCAGCACCAGCGGCAGCGCCACCACGTGCAGCGCGAAGAAGCGGTTGAGGGTGGGATCGGACGGCACGAAGCTGCCCATGATCCAGTCCACCAGCTGCGAGCCGATCACCGGCACCGCACTGAACAGCGTGATGATCACCTTCGCGCCCCAGAACGACATGTTGCCCCACGGCAGCACGTAGCCCATGAAGGCCTCGGCCATCAGCGCCAGGAAAATCAGCATGCCCAGCAGCCACACCAGTTCGCGCGGCTTCTTGTACGAGCCGTACATCAGTCCGCGGAACATGTGCAGGTACACCACGATGAAGAACATCGAGGCGCCGGTCACGTGCATGTAGCGCACCAGCCAGCCCCAGCGCACGTCGCGCATGATGTATTGCACGGAATCGAACGCGCCGGCCGCGGTGGGCGTGTAGAACATCGTCAGGAAGATGCCCGTGACGATCTGGTTCACCAGCACCAGCAGCGCCAGCGAACCGAAGTAGTACATGACGTTGAAGTTCCTGGGCGCGTAATAGCCCGTCATGTGCTTCTTGTAGACCGCGCCCAGTCCCGGCGTACGCTCGTTGAACCATTGCGTGAACGCGCCCATTACGCGGCTCCTTTCGGGTCGACGCCGATCTGGATATGGGTGTCATCGACGAAGTGGTACGGCGGCACCACCATGTTCAGCGGCGCCGGCACGCCCTGGTAGACGCGGGCCGCAATGTCGTAGCGGGAATGGTGGCAGGGGCAGTAGAAGCCGCCCTTCCAGTTCGGGTCGAACGGTTCGGGCTTCACTTCGCCCTTGTAGTCCGGCACGCAGCCCAGATGGGTGCAGATCCCGATCAGCACCATCCACTCGGGCTTGATGGAACGCGTGGCGTTCTGACAGTACTTCGGTTGCTCAGACTCTTTCGACTGCGGGTCGCGCAGAAGCGAGTCCTGCTTGGGCAACCATTCCAACTGTTCCGGGGTGCGATTCACCACGAACACGGGCTGGCTGCGCCAGCCGTAGCGCACCATCTGGCCCTTCTCGATCTTGCCGATCGCGATGGTCACCGGCGCGCCGGCCGATTCGGCGCGCGCGCTGGGCAACCAGGTTTCGACGAATGGAATCGCCGTGATGGCCAAACCGGCGCCGCCGATCACGGCCGTGGATGCCGTGAGGAATCTGCGTCGACCCTTGTTGATGCTTTCGTCCGCCATCAGCCTCTCCGCACTGCTTGTAGTCGCGACTTTTGAACCACGCCGCGGTTGGTGTTGTCCGATGCGCACGGAACGGACGAGCGGCCGGCCACGACCGCAGTCCCGTCATCCATCGGGCCCCAAAATCGTGTTAGTTTAGCGTTCGCCCCGTGAGCGCACAATCCGACGGCGTCCGACGAGGCCGCATTCCCCATGCCTGGCAAGTTCCGCCCGCTCCTGTTCATCCTGCAATTCGTGGTGGCGGGCCTTGCAGCTGCCTTTTTGATCAGCCTCGCATGGCCTGACGTGGGCAAGCATCTGCGCGACGGATTGCACGGCGGGCATCCCGCCGCCTCCGCATCTCCCATATCTGATACGCCGGCGCCCGGTCCGGCGTCCTACGCCGATGCCGTCGCCAAAGCGACGCCGGCAGTGGTGAACATCTATGCCGACAAGACGGTCACCGAACGGCCACTGGCGGTGTTTCCCGACCCGATCCTGCAGCGGCTGTGGGGCGGCATGGCCGCCCCCGCACTGAAACGTCGCGAACAAAGCCTCGGTTCCGGCGTGATCTTCACGTCCGACGGTTACGTGCTCACCAACAACCATGTGATTTCGGGTGCCGACGACATCCAGGTACTGCTGCACGACGGCCGCGTCGCGCATGCGCGGGTGATCGGCACCGATCCGGACACCGACCTCGCGGTGCTGAAGATCGACGCCGGCACGCTACCCACGATCCAGGTCGACGGCAAAGCGCCGCGCGTGGGCGACGTGGTATTGGCGATCGGCAACCCGTTCGGCATTGGACAGACGGTGACGATGGGCATCGTCAGTGCGCTGCAGCGACAGTTGGTCCTGTCGCCCTACGAGGATTTCATCCAGACCGATGCGGCCATCAACTCCGGCAATTCCGGCGGCGCGCTGGTGAACGCGGAAGGCGAACTGATCGGCATCAACACCGCGATGTTCGATCGCGATGCGGGCGCGCAAGGCATCGGTTTCGCGATTCCGGTACGCACCGCCAAGCGCGTGCTGGAGCAGATCGTGGAGCACGGCCGGGTCGTGCGCGGCTGGCTGGGCGTGGAAGTCGGCAACGTGATGATCTCCGCCGATTCCGGATTGCCCGCCGCGGCGCGCGGCGCAATGGTGGTCGACATCTATCCGGGCGGACCGGCGGCCCAGGCCGGGCTGCAGGCGGGCGACGTGCTGCTGAAGATGGACAAACAACCGGTCATCGACCCTGCCGGATTGCGCACCCGCGAGGCGGAAATGACGCCCGGCAGCAAGGTTGACATTTCCGGTCTGCGCGCGGGCGAACCGTTCCACACCCAAGTGGTGTTGGCGCAACGTCCCACGTTCCGGCAAACCGCGCCGCGCGGGTAGGTTGGAAGTCGTCCAAGCCGGATCACGGACCTGCACCGATGCATGCAGATCAAGAGCCGGTTTGACGCGGATTAACGCGGATGAATACAGATCACGTAGGTTGGGCTGACGCCGGTTTCATCGGCGGAAGCCCAACGTCTTGGCACGATTGCGTTGGGCTTCGCTGCGCTCAGCCCAACCCACAAAGGCGCAGGCGATCAATAGCGAAGCAGCGAGCGCAACGGCACACCCGCCGGCCAGCGCGCACGGCCTTCGAGGAAGGCGAGTTCGATCACCACCGCCGCCCCGGCGACTTCGGCGCCAAGGCTTCGCACCAGATCAAAACCGGCCGCCAGTGTGCCGCCAGTCGCCAGCACGTCATCGGCGATCAGGACGCGCGCGCCGGGAACGAGCGCATCCTCGTGGGCCTCGAGTCGCGCGGAACCATATTCGAGAAGGTATTCGACACTGCGCGTCGCCGCCGGCAGCTTGCCGGCCTTGCGCAACGGCACGAAACCGGCATCCAGCGCGCGCGCCAGCGCCGCACCGAAGATGAATCCGCGCGCCTCGATGCCGCAGATCGCATCCAGCCCGGCGCCGCGCCACGGCGCCGCCAGCGCGTCCACGCAATCGCGCAAGGCCCGCGCATCAGCCAGCAACGGCGTGATGTCCTTGAACAACACCCCCGGCGATGGGAAATCGGGCACGTCGCGGACGTGCGCGGCAAGCCGCGCGCGCAGCGCGTCATCGATCTCCGCACTCGCCGCGACCGCGTTCAAGTGGCCGCAGGCTTGAGGTGCAACGGCGGCAGCGTCGCATCGGCCGGTTCCGTGGGCGGCGAGCGCAACAATTCGCTGACTTCCCGCACCACCGGCACGGCCGCTTCCACCGCAACATCGGGCACGCTCACGGTCAGGAAATCCCGCGCGGGCAACTGCCCCATGCCGCCGATCAGGTATTCGCCGTTGACGAACGCCGGAATGCCGGCCTGCTCCAGCGCGTCCTTCACCAGGTGCGCATCGACGATGCCTTCCGCGTGGTAGACGGTTCGCATGGAGCTGAAGCTAATCTTTCCCAGCGGTGCACGCAAGCGTTAAACGTAAAACGTGAAGTCGGCCGCTGCGCGGCCTGTAAAGGGAAAGTGGAGCCACGTTTCACCTTTCACGTTTCACGTTTCACGTTTCACCTTTTACGTTTTACCCTTTCCATTTTTCCACTCACAACGACGTTACACTTGCGCGTTGACCTGCACCGGAAGCCAACATGGCGGACGAACACACCCCCGTCGTCACCAATTTCATCCGCCAGATCGTGCTAAGCGACCAGGCGTCCGGGAAACACGGCGGCCGGGTCGCCACGCGCTTTCCGCCGGAACCGAATGGTCACCTGCACATCGGCCACGCCAAGGCGATCTGCCTCGACTTCGGCATCGCGAGAGAGTTCGGCGGCACCTGCAATCTGCGCCTCGACGACACCAATCCCGGCAAGGAAGATCCGGCGTTCGTGGAAGGCATCAAGGATTCGGTGCGCTGGCTCGGCTTCGAATGGAGCGAACTGCGTCACGCGTCCGACTACTTCGAGGTGTTCTACCGCGCCGCGCTGAAGTTGATCGCGGACGGCAACGCCTACGTGGATGACCTCGACGCCGAACAGGTACGCGAATTTCGCGGCACGCTGACCGAACCCGGCCGCGACTCGCCGTACCGCAACCGTTCGGTCGAAGAAAACCTCGGCCTGTTCCGCCGCATGCGCGCGGGCGAATTCGCCGACGGCTCGCGCACGCTGCGCGCCAAGATCGACATGGCCTCCGGCAACATCAACCTGCGCGATCCCGCGCTGTACCGCATCCGCAAGGTCACGCACCAGAACACCGGCGATGCGTGGCCGATCTATCCGATGTACGACTTCGCGCATTCGCTGTCCGATGCGCTCGAAGGCATCACGCATTCCTTCTGCACGCTGGAGTTCGAGGATCACCGCCCGCTGTACGACTGGTGTGTCGACAACGTGGATTTCCCGAACCATCCGGAACTGTGGCAGCCGCTGGTCGAGAAGGGTTTGCCGACGGCGCCATCGAAGCCGCGCCAGATCGAATTCGCGCGCGGCAATCTCTCCTACACCGTGATGAGCAAGCGGAAGCTGCTGGAACTGGTGAACGACGGCCGCGTCGACGGCTGGGACGACCCGCGGATGCCGACGCTGGCCGGCGTGCGCCGGCGCGGCTTCACTGCCGCCGCGATCCGCCTGTTCTGGGAACGCGCCGGGCTTTCCAAGCAGAACAGCGTGATCGATTACGGCGTGCTGGAGAACTGCGTGCGCGAGGATCTCGACGTGCGTGCGCCGCGCCGGATGGCGGTGTTCGATCCACTGCGGCTGGTGCTCACCAATCTGCCGGACGACCACGAGGAAACACTGGCGTTCCCGAACCATCCCAAGGACGAATCGTTCGGTACCCGCGAGGTGCCGTTCGCGCGCGACGTATGGATCGAACGCGAGGATTTCGCCGAAGTGCCGCCGAAGGGTTTCAAGCGGCTCGTTCCCGGCGGCGAAGTACGCCTGCGCGGCGTTGGCATCGTGCGCTGCGATGAAGTGATCAAGGATTCATCCGGCAACGTGACGGAACTTCGCTGCGCGCTCGACTCCGAATCGCGTCACGGCATGCCGGGCGCCGATCGCAAGGTGAAGGGCACCATCCATTGGGTCAGTGCGAAGCACGCGATCGAAGCGGAAGTGCGCCTGTACGACCGGCTGTTCGACGCCGCCGATCCCGAGGACGATTCCGACGGCAAGACCTGGCTGGATCACCTGAACCCCGATTCGCGCCGCAGCGTGCGGGCGCATCTGGAACCCTCGCTGCGCGATGCCGCGCCCGAGCAACATTTCCAGTTCGAGCGGACCGGCTACTTCGTCGCGGACCGCCACGATCATTCGAGCGAACAACCGGTCTTCAATCGCGCGGTGACCTTGCGCGACACGTGGGCACAACGCGCGCGGTGACTTCGCTGGCGGGCTTCCGCCTTCGCGCGCTCGTCACGCGGTCGCGACGGATCCTTTACCTGAACCCGAACGCATCCTGAAGATTCGGGCCGTGCGCGTGGCCCCGCGTCCGGCAGAAAAAGCCAGCTTTCTTGCCGCTTTCCGCGACCCGTGCACCACAAACCTGAACGAGCACGGTATCGATTCTTTCCGCGCACCGGCGCGGTTAGCGGTCGGTCATTTTCCTGTTGCTACGTTCGACCCGCATCGTCGCTCCGGCGGCCTTGCACCCGACACAACAGGAGAACACGATGAAGCACTCTCGCCACTTCGCCGTCATCGCTCTCGCCGTCGCGGTCAGCTTCGGATTGTCCACGGGCGTCGCACTGGCGGCACAGCAGGCCGCACCGACGACCGATCATTCGTCCAGTGCCGGCCAGGCCGTGAGCGATGCGTGGATCACCACCAAGGTGAAAAGCGAACTCGCCACCACCAAGGGCGTCAAGAGCATGGACGTGACGGTGAAGACCGTCGATGGCGTCGTGACCTTGACCGGTGTGCTGGATACCGAGAACGCGGTCAACAAAGCCATTGCCGTCGCGAAAAGCGTCAAGGGCGTGAAGGACGTCGACGCGTCCGGCCTCAAGTCCAAGGACTGAGCCATGCCCGCCCTCGAACTCGAGCCCGCTGTCGACTCCGGGACGTTTGCGACCGCGCATGACCGGATCCAGCAGGAATGGACGAGGATCTCCGGCAAGTTGCGGGACCGCTGGCGCAAATTGACTGCGGACGACGTCCTGTTTGTCGGTGGCAACGCCGAGTATCTCGCGCGCGTGCTGCAGGATCGCTACGGCGTGAACCGCGAGGAGGCACGGCTGCAGGTGTGCGAATTCGAGCGGGAGTTGTAGCGTGCCGATGCGCGGACGCTCGCATGGAGTCGCGACGTCCGCGCACCGGCCTTCACTCCGGAAACGCCGCCGGCGTTTCCGGCGACTTCAAGGATGAAGCCGCGCCTGCCGGGCCGTCCCCTCCGCGCCCGGCCGGCATCCCGTCAGGTGTGCCGACACCGCGGGAACCCCTCCGGACAAGTGAAGGATCCGCTTGTCCGGAGCCTTCCACGAGCGGCACGACGAGGCGGGCGACACGAGTACGTGACACGAACGCCAGAGTCTTGGCACAAGGAGAGTTCCAATGCTTTATTACGCCATTGTTTTCCTGATCATCGCGCTGATCGCAGGCTTCTTCGGGTTCTTCGGTGTCGCCGGGCTGGCAGCCGGCATCGCGAAGATCCTGTTCGTCATCTTCATCATCCTGTTCATCGTGTCGCTGATCTTCGGGCGCCGCCGCCGCTTGTAACAGACGCGGGTTCAGACCTCGATCCCAAACCGTTCGCGCAAGGCCCTTTGCCCCTTGCGGGTCACGGCAAGCGCACGGCTGTCGAGATCGCGCGTCATCCAGCCGCGACGCAACGCACTCGCGAGCAACGCCGCCCCCAGCGCCCCGGCAAGGTGCGGACGGCGTTCACTCCAGTCCAGGCAGCCGCAGGCGAAGCGCCGCCGTGCGCCGCGCGCCGCGGACACATCGATGTCCAGCCCCGCGCACCCTTCGATGCCCGTGCGCGTCACGTCGTAGTCGTTCCCGTCTGATCGGGACAGCCAGCGCAACTCGAACAGAGAATCGTGCAACGCCACGGCAAGTCTGCCGGCCATGTGGTCGTAACACGTGCGCGCGCTGCGCAGGCGATCCGGCGTGGCGGGCTCGAAAGGCTCGCCCGGCGCACCCGCAACCAGGCTCAATGCCTCGATCGCCGCGGCCACGTTCGCGTCGCGAAGACTGTAATAGCGATGCCGCCCCTGCGGCGTCACCTTGACCAGCTTCTGCCCGGCGAGCCTGGCCAGATGGACGCTGGCGGTCGAGGGGCTCACCCCCGCAACGATCGCCAACTCGGTGCTGGTCCGGGCGCAGCCGTCCAGCAGCCGGCACAGCATCTGCGTCCGCGCCGGCTCGGCGATGGCCGCGGCCACGGCGGAAAGGCGCGCGTCGGCGTCGCGAACATCCATGCTTTTACCGTAATCGAAGTATTGATGCCGCGCAAGCCGCAACATGGTGACGCGGGCAGCGCCCGCCCATCCCGTTCCAGCGCGAGACTGCCCCCGCATGTCCCTGCCGCCACCGAAAAAGCACGAGGCGCCCCGCAACGTGACACGTCGAGCGTTCCTGGGCGCCGGCGTTGCCGTGGCTGCCGCCGCGATCGTCGGCGTGCCGCCGGCGTTCGCGCGCCGCACTGGCCCGCGACTCCCCGAAACAGGAAGATCCCGCATGAAGATCGTTTGCATCATCCGCTACGAAATCGATCCCTTCCAACGCGACGCCTTCACGGCCTACGCCGAAAACTGGGGCAAGATCATTCCCCGCTGCGGCGGCGACCTGATCGGTTATTTCCTGCCGTGGCAGGGGACCAACTACGTCGGCTGGGGCCTGATCGGATTCGACGACCTCGCTGCGTACGAGACTTACCAGAAGCGTTTGCGACAGGATGCCGACGGCAAACGGAACTTCGCCTTCGCGCAGGAAAAGCGTTTCATCCTGAAGGAAGAGCGCAATTTCGTCGAAGTCGTCGACGGCACATTCAACATTCCCGCACGCGATACCTGACCCGCACCGCCGACGCCGCGGCCGCGCCCAGCGCAGCTCGGCATCGGGCTCGCGATCGAACACGCCGCGCCACGCCGCTGACCGAAATTCAGGTCGGCCGTGCTAGCGTGGAGCCATGGACGAACATGGCGGAATGGATCATCACGTTCCAACGCTGCCCGCATGGATTGCGGAATCGGTCGATTTCTCGCGAATCTTCCGCGACACCGAGGCACGGATCGCGCTGGCGATCCGGCTCGCGCGTTGGAATGTCGACCATGCCAGCGGCGGCCCTTTCGGCGCCGCAATTTTCGATGACGACGGCCGCGTGGTGGCGGTTGGCGTCAATCGCGTCGAACCGCTGAAATCGTCGCTGGCGCACGCGGAAATCGTGGCACTCGCCGGCGCGCAACAGAAGCTCGGGCGCGCCCGTCTGGATGAAGATGGGCGTCGCTACACGCTTGCTTCCAGTTCGCAGCCCTGCTGCCAGTGCTACGGCGCGATCGTGTGGGCCGGCATCAACGAACTGTTGGTCGCGGCGCGCAGCGAAGATACCGAATCACTGGCCGGCTTCGATGAAGGACCGCTGCCCGCGGACTGGATGGGCGAACTGGAACGCCGAGGCATTCGGGTGCAGCGCGACCTTCGTCGCGAAGATGCACGCGCAGTGCTCGCGAAATACGGCGCACGCGGTGGCGCCCGCTATTGACTTGACATGGATCAATCGGGGCAACGCACCGCGTGGTCCGCTTTGGACCGGCTATGCTTCCCGAATTTCGTCTGCCTCTGAGCCATGACCCGACTGCGCGCTTTCATCCCGCTGGTGATCCTGATCGCGATCGGGGTGGCGGTCGGCGCAAGCGGCATGCTGCAGCAACTTTCCCCGCATCACATCATGGCCGAGCAGGCCAACTGGTCGCACCAGATCGCCGCGCATCCCGTATTGACCTACGTGGTGTACGTCGTGGTGCTGACGATCTCGATCGCGACCGCACTGCCCGGCCCGCTGTTCATCATCATCGCGGGAGGGATGCTGTTCGGCATGGGCCCGGCGATCGGGCTATCGCTGGTGGGCGAGGTACTGGGCTCGCTGATGCTGTTCTACGCGGCACGACACGCCTTCGGCGCGGGCAAGCGCCCGCCCCCGAAATTCGTGGAACGCGTGCGGCAGGGCTACCAGGCCAATCCCGTTTCCTACACGCTGTTCCTGCGCCTGGTGCCGCTGTTCCCGTTCGGCGGCATCACGGTCGCGCTGGCGTGGCTGCGCTGCCCGGTATGGTTGTTCACCCTCGCGACCGCACTCGGCGGCGTGATCATGCTGGTGTTCGAAACCGCCATCGGCGCCGGCCTCGGTCAATCCATCGCCGAAGGCCAAGGCCTGACGCCCAACCTGATCACGGAGCCGCACATCTGGCTGCCGCTGGTCGGACTGGGGCTGCTGGCGCTGATACCGGTGGTGGTGAAACGATTCCGGTCGGGCAGCAACTGACGACCCGATCAATCGGGACGCGTGGCCCAGAACGCCAAGCCGGTGATCAGGCAAGCCACCGCCGCACTCAGTAGCGCGGTTTCGACGGGACGGCGATGCACGAAACCGCTGACCTGATCGCCGGCGCGCTGCGCGCCCCGCCAAGCCTTGCTCGCCATCTCCTGACCCTGGTCGGCGACCACATTGGCACCGTGCAGCATGTGTTCCTTTGCGCTTGACATGGCTTCCGCTCCGTTCTGCATGGCTGTCCTTCCTTCTTCCGTGATGTTCATCGGGGTACTCCGCTGCAAAGGCCTATCCTAAACCGCGGATCCCGCGGCGGGGTTAATGGAGCCCAACGGGCACGCCGCGCGATGTTGGCTCGTGCACGGACGCGGCAGCGTGAAACCGGTATGCTCGGGCATTCTTTTCAGTTCCACGACGATGACGACGACCGCCGCCACCGCCGCTGCTCCAGCGCCCGCAGCACTGCCTCGCCAGATCCCGTACATCATCGCGACCGAGGGCTGCGAGCGCTTCAGCTTCTATGGCATGCGCAACATCCTGACGCCGTTCCTGGTGTCGACGTTGCTGGTGTTCCTGCCGCTGGACGAACGCGCGCTGGCGGCGAAGGACGTTTTCCACACCTTCGTGATCGGGGTGTATTTCTTCCCGTTGCTGGGCGGCTGGATCGCGGACCGCTTCTTCGGCAAGTATCACACGGTGCTGTGGCTGTCGATGGTGTATGTCGTCGGACACGCGTGCCTCGCGTTGTTCGAGGACAGCCGCACCGGCTTCTACACCGGACTGTTTCTGATCGCGCTCGGTTCCGGCGGTATCAAACCGCTGGTGTCGGCGTTCGTCGGCGACCAGTTCGATTCCAGCAACAAGCATCGCGCGAAGGTCGTCTACGACGGCTTCTACTGGATCATCAATTTCGGTTCGTTCTTCGCGTCGCTGTTGATGCCGCTGTTCCTGCGCGACCTCGGCCCGGCCATCGCATTCGGCATTCCCGGCGCATTGATGGCTATCGCACTGGTGGTGTTCTGGCTGGGACGCCACCGCTACGTGCGGCTGCCGCCCACGCCGCCGAACCCCCACTCGCTGCTGCGGGTCGCGCGCACCGCGCTGCTGGCGCGCGAGCGGGGACAGGCACGTCCTGGGCTGTGGATTGCGCTATTGGGCATCGTCGCCGCCGTGGCGGCATTGGCGATGATCCCCGCGCTGGGATTCGTGATCGGCGCCTGCCTCGCGCTCGGTGCGATGCTGGCAGGCGGCGGCATCGGCACCGCGATGCAGCTGGAACGCGCGCGCGGCACGCACCCGGACGAGGCCGTCGAGGGTGTCCGCGGTGTCCTGCGCGTGCTGGTGGTGTTCGCGCTGGTGACGCCGTTCTGGTCGCTGTTCGACCAGAAAGCTTCGACCTGGGTGCTGCAGGGCGCAGAAATGGCCAAACCCGCGTGGTTCCACGAAGCGCAGATGCAGGCGCTGAACCCGATGCTGGTGTTGCTGCTGATCCCGTTCAACAACCTCGTGCTGTTCCCGCTGATGCGCCGCATGGGCATCGAGCCCACCGCGCTGCGCAGGATGGGCGCGGGCATTGCGCTGTCGGCGCTGGCGTGGGTGGCCGCGGGCACGCTGCAGCTTGCGCTCGACGGCGGCAACGTGGTGTCGATCGCGTGGCAGATCCTGCCGTACGCCCTGCTGACGCTGGGCGAAGTGCTGGTTTCCGCGACCGGTCTGGAATTCGCCTACAGCCAGGCACCGCCGTCGATGAAGGGCTCGATCATGAGCTTCTGGATGCTATCGGTGACGTTCGGCAACCTGTGGGTGCTGCTGGCCGACGCCGGCATACGCAACGACACGGTAACCGGCTGGGTCGCTGCGACCGGCATCGAAGAAACCGCATTCCTGATGTTCTTCTTCGCCGGCTTCGCTGCGCTCGCGGCGCTGGTCTTCGCGCTGTACGCGCGCCATTACCCGATGCGCGATTACTACCGCGCGTGAGTGCCAGCCCGCCTCGGCAAGTTGCCCCCGCCGAAGGCAACTCGCATGTTCAGGCCGACGACGAGCGCACTGGAAATCACGCATTCTCCTGGTACGCCCGCTCCACCCGCGCGATGAAGGTGTGGAATTCGGCCATGTAGTTGCGCAGGAACTCCGCAGTCGAGTCGTTGGTGACCTGGCCGTCATCGCTGATCAGGTTTGGCGTGAACTGGATGTAGGCTTCAAGCGTGTTCATAAGCGGCGAGTTGCAGAAGCAGAGCACGCTGCGAAGACTCTGCTGCGCAACCGCGGTGCCGATTGAACCAGGCGAAGTGCCGATGATCGCCGAAGGCTTGCGCGTGAAGGAATTCTTGCCCCACGGACGGCTCGCCCAATCGATCGCGTTCTTCAATGCGCCCGGGATCGAACGGTTGTACTCGGGCGTGACGAACAGCACCGCATCGACGTCGGCGATCGCCTGCTTGAAGGCGCGCGCGACCGGGGGGTAATCGGCGTCGTAATCGTAGCTGTAAAGCGGCAGATCCTTGAACGGGATCTCGACCATGCTCAGTTCCGGCGGCGCGACGTTGACCAATGCCTTCGACAGCTTGCGGTTAATCGAAGCCCTGGCCAGGCTGCCAACGAAGTACCCCACCTTGTACGTAGTCATGTGCACGACCTCGCGGTCAAGGGAATGAACCGCCCGATGATCGCAGAAGCGTAAGTGTGTAAATGTCAAAGGCGCGTGGAGCTACCAGCCCCATCCGCGCGACCACGTCTCGGCGGCGCGATCACGCCACACGGTGCCGGCAAGCACAAGCGGACCGCGGACGGCAACCATACGGCAACCGTGGATGCAGTGGAGGACACCATGCGGCGAGGGTATCTGAGTTACAAATTGGTGGGCCGTGATGGGATCGAACCATCGACCAATGGATTAAAAGTCCACTGCTCTACCGCTGAGCTAACGGCCCCGCTCCAAAACAATAACGCTGTCGCGCGCAGCGCGACGATCACTCCCCCTCTCCCGCACGCGGGAGAGGGCACGGGGTGAGGGACACGCCGCGATCACCTGCAACGAAGCCTCGCCCGATCACCCTCGTTTCCGAAGAGCGAGCCGCGCATTCTAACGTGTCACGCCGACGGAACGTAGTGCGTGGGATCGGCAACGCCCGCATCCGCAAACCCGCGCGCGCGCAGCACGCAGGCATCGCAGTGACCGCAGGCGCGGCCGGCGGCGTCGGCGCGATAGCACGACACCGTTGCCGAGAAGTCGACGCCGAGACGCATGCCTTCGCGCACGATGTCGGCTTTCGACAACTCGATCAGCGGCGCGTGCACGTGCAGCGTGCGGCCCTCGACACCCGCCTTGGTAGCGAGGTTGGCGAGCCGCGCGAAGGCTTCGATGAAGGCGGGCCGGCAATCCGGATAGCCCGAGTAATCGACCGCGTTGACGCCGCAGAAGAGATCGTTCGCGCCCAGCGTTTCCGCCCAGCCCAGCGCGATCGACAGCATGATGGTGTTGCGCGCCGGTACGTACGTGACCGGTATGTCGTTCTCGCCGTGCGCATCGGCGTGTTCGGGCACCGCGATGTCGGCGGTGAGCGCCGACCCGCCGATGCTGCGCAGACCCACGGAAACGGTCTTGTGCTCGACCGCACCCAGCTTCGCGGCAACATGCGTGGCGGCGGCGAGTTCGGACGCATGGCGTTGACCGTAGGCTACCGACAAGGCGTGACACGCGAAGCCTCGCGCGCGCGCTATCGCCAGCGTCACCGCCGAATCCATGCCTCCGGAAACCAGCACCACCGCCGGCGGCGCGGAACGCGCGGCCATCAGGACCGGCGCTTCACTTCGTGCCCGCGGAGGGCGGAATGTCGTTCATCCGGTCGCGCGCGCGTTTTTCCAGCGGCGTGCCGGGATGCGCCTTGATCACCGCCTGCAAGGTGGTGCGCGCGGCGGCGAAATCCTTCAGCGCGATCTGGCAGTCGGCGACGCGGAGTTGCGCTTCCGCAGCCTTGGCGTCGTCCGGATACTTCCGCAGCAACGTCTGGAATGCGGTCAGCGCCGGTTTGTAGTTCTGGGTGACCTGGTACGAACTGCCCAGCCAGTAATACGCGTTCGGCGCCAGCGTGCTGTCGGGGTACTTGTCGATGAAGGCGCGGAAACCGCGCGCCGAATCGACGTAATTGCCGGCCCGAAGCGATTTGAATGCCGCATCGAAATCGGCTTGCGCAGCCGCCTGGTCGGCGGGAGAAGCCGGCTTGGCCGGCGGTAATGCCTTCGACGCGCTGGGCGCAGACAGCGCCGGTGCGCTCGCCGCGGACGCAACGGGCGTGGGCGCTGAAGCCGAGGCTGCAGGCTGCGCGTGTTCCAGCTTGCCGACGCGGGAATCCAGGTCGACGTACTGATCCTTGCCGGTTTGCTGGAGCTGCCGGAGTTGGTGCTGCAGTTCCTCGATCTGGCCCTGCATCTGCTGCATCTGGTCGCGCATGGCCTGGATCTGATTGACCAGCGCGAGACTGTTGGATGGCGGCGGCGCGGCCGCGGAACCCTGGTACGCGTCCTGCGCCGAGGCCGCGGTAATGCCCGCCCCTGCAACGATCATGGCCGCCGAAGCGGCCATGATCCTTGCGAACGTGCGCGACTTGCGTGCGTCGATCGCCACTCCGATCACTCGGTGGTGTAGACGATGTTGTCGCGACGGTTCTGGTGCCAGCAGCTTTCGTTGTGCTCACGGCACACCGGGCGTTCCTCGCCATAGCTCACGACCTTGATCTGGTCGGCCGAGGCACCGGCGGCTTCCAGCGCGCTCGCAAGTGCATTGCCACGGCGCTCGCCGAGGCCGAGGTTGTACTCACGGGTGCCGCGTTCGTCGGTGTTGCCTTCGATCGTCATGCGCGCCATCGGACGGTCGCGCAGGTACTTGGCGTGGCAGGCGACGATGTTGTCGAACTGCGACTGGATGTCGCTCTTGTCGAAGTCGAAGTAGATCACGCGGGTACGCAGGCAGGCGTTGGACTGCAGGTCGGCCGGCGTGAACGCGCCTTCAGTGGTCGGCGCGGTGGTGGTGGTCGGAGCTTCGGGCGGCGGCGGCGCCTTGACTTCTTGCTTCTTGGCGCAGGCCGCAGCGGCCAGGCACATCAATGCAACTACGGAGACGCGAACGGTTGCGTTCATGGCGAATCCATCCTTTTTTTGAACGAGTGAGTGAGTGAGTGGTGGGTACAACATGTTGAATTGAAGCATCCTTTCAATCAAGGTGGCGTCAAGGATTCCGATACGGCCCCCAGGCCGGTTCGCGCACGTCGCCGTCGCCCAACACCAGCCGCTGACGCACCCGCCCGTCGGCCGAAACAGCGTACAGGACGCCGCGAGGGCCTTCGTTGGCTGCGTAGAGGAGCATGCTGGCGTTGGGTGCCCAGCTTGGCGCGTCGTCCAGATTGCCCGGGGAAACGAATGTCTCCTGACCGCCGAGAGAGCGGTCCATCACTGCAATACGATACACGTTTCCGTTGCCCTGCACCATCGCAATCTTCTTGCCGTCGTAGCTGATCGACGCGTTGGCGTTGTATTGACCCTGGAAAGTGATGCGCTGCGGCGTGCCGCCGGAGGCCGGAATTTCGTACAACTGCGGCTTGCCGGAGCGGTCCGAGGTGAACACCACACTGGCGCCGTCGGGCGTCCAGCGCGGCTCGGTGTCGATCGCGAGATTGTGGGTCAGGCGCGTCAGCGCACCGGTGCCGAGATCCATCGCGTAGATTTCCGGGTTGCCCTGGAACGACAGGCTCACGGCGAGGCGCCTGCCGTCCGGCGCAAAGCGCGGCGCGCCGTTGATGCCCGCGCGCGCGGAGACCACGCGGCGCGAACCGGTGGCGATGTTCTGGATGTAGATCGCCGAGTTGCCGCTTTCGAACGACACGTAAGCCAGTTCCTGGCCGTTTGGCGACCACGCCGGCGACAGCAGCGCCTCGTGCGAACGCACCACGGTCTGCGGGTTGTAGCCATCGGAATCGGCGACCACCAGCGCGTATTGCGCGTTGTCGCCCAGGCCCACCATGGTCACGTAGGCGATGCGCGTGTCGAACGCGCCCCGCACACCGATGATCTTCTGGTAGATCTGGTCCGCGATCTGGTGCGCGACCCGGCGCAGGTCGCTGCCTTGGCCGGTGATCGACAGGCCCAGCAATTGCTGCTGCTTGTTGACGTCCCACAATTCGAAATCGGCCTTGAGCGCACCGCCGTCGTAGCTGGTGCGGCCGACCACGATGTAATCCTGCTTCAACTGCTGCCAGGTCGCGAACTTGACCTGCGACCCGGTGGTCGGCGACTCCACCACTTCGCTGGTCGGCAGCGTGCGGAATTTGCCGCAGCGATTCAGATCCATGCTGACGATCTGCGCGATGTCCACGGGCGACGCCGGCCCGGAACCTTGCTGGCCGAACGGCACCACCGTGATCGGGATCGCCGAGGGCACGCCGTTGACGATCTGCACCGTCAGGCCCTGCGCGCCGGCCTGCGTGGCAAACAATGCCGCAAGCAACGCGAAAATCAGGGCAAACAGGATTTTGGGCATTCGCATGATTCGAGCACCTTTCATTGCGATGAAGTCACCGTGAAATTGAAGATGATGTCGCGGGAGAATTGTTTTTCAAACCCCTTGTAGGGCAGTGGCGAGGAACGCAGCACCGCGTGTTCGACCGACGCCCTGGCCACGTCGTTGAACGGACAACTGGGCAATACTGTGGCAGATATCACCTGACCGCCCGGTATCTGCTTGATTTCCACCGGGCATACGACGCCGACCGGGATGTTGTCGGGCCTCAGCCAGTTCTGCGTGATCGCGTTCTGCAACGCGGCGACGTAGGCATCGTTGGAAGTGCCCGCCTGGCCCGTCATGGCCTGTTTGGCCTCCGGGACGTTCTGCGCGTTCTGGGCCTGGCTGGCCTTGCGCAGATCGGCGAGTTGTTGCGCCTTCTGCGCCTCGAGGTTGATCTTGCGCTGCTGGGCTTCGCTTTCGGCCCTGACCTTGGCCAATTCCTTCAGGATGCGCTCGGCTTCCTTCTGCTTTGTCAATTCCGCCATCCGCTGCTTTTGTTGTTCTTCCTGCGCCTTTTTTTCCTGCTCGGCCTTCTGCTCGGCGATCTCGGCGATCTTTTCCTGGTCTTTCAGCTTCGGCTGGGGCACGGGTGTCGGCAGCACGCGCACCGGCGCGGGCGGCGGCGGCTTGGGTTTCGGCTCGGCTTTTTCCTCGTGCTTCGGCGAGGCCTTCTGCGCGCGCTTGGACGCGGGCGGCGGCGGCGCGGCAGCCGGGCCGACCAGGGTGGCTTCGATCACCGGGCCCTGCAACTGCACCACGTGCGTGCAGGTCACCGGGCGCATGCCTTCCGGCAGGTGCAGCACGTCGGCCAGGCTTTCCCAATGCGTGCAGTTCAGCGTCGCCAGCGCCAGGAACGCGACGATGCCGAGGTGCAGCAACGCGGAATAGGCGACCGCGCGCGGTGTGGCGTCAGCGCTTTCCATTGCTCACGGGGGCCACCGCGGCCTCGGGCTGGCTCATCAATCCGACCTTGGCGACGCCGGCCTGCTGCAGCAACCCCAACACCTGGTTGACGCGCCCGTAGTCGACCCGCTTGTCGCCGCCGAGCATCACCGAGGCTTTCGGATCCTGCTTGACGAAGGCGGATACATCCTTCACCAGCGTCTCGTCATCCACCTGTTCGCGCGGACTCTTGCCGAGGGTCAGGAACACGTTGCCGTCATGGTCCACCGTCACCAGCACCGGCTGCTTTTCGTCCTGCAGCGCCTTGGCGCCGGATTGCGGCAACTGGATGTCGGCGCCGAGGTTCAACATCGGCGCGGTCACCATGAAGATGATCAGCAGCACCAGCATCACGTCGATGTACGGCACGATGTTGATTTCCGCCATCCGGCGGCGACGACGGCTGCGGGTTTGCAGGGCCATTTCGATACGCCTCCGTTACCGCACCGGCGCCTTGGCGCGTTCGGACGGCGCGGCCTGCTCGGATTGCATTTGCCGGTGCAGGACGGACGAAAACTCTTCCTGGAAGGTGTCGTAGCGAACGGTGATGCGTTCCAGCCGCGTCGAATAACGGTTGTAGGCCCACACCGCGGGGATCGCGGCGAACAGGCCCATCGCGGTCGCGACCAGCGCCTCGGAAATGCCGGGCGCGACGGTGGCGATGGTGGCCTGCTTCAGGCTGCCCAAACCCTGGAAGGCGATCATGATGCCCCACACGGTGCCGAACAGGCCCACGTAGGTGCTGATGGACCCGACGTTGGCAAGATATTCGAGATTGTGTTCCAGCTTTTCGACCTCGCGCGTGCCGGCCACGCGCATCGCGCGTTCCGACGCCTCCATCACCGCGCGCCGGTCTTCGCCGCCACCGCGCTGGCGCTGGCGCACGAATTCGCGAAAGCCCGATTCGAACACCGCGGCGAGCCCGCCCGCTTCGCTCGCGCGATTGCCCACCTCGCGGAACAACGCCGCGAGATCCACGCCCGACCAGAAGCGTTCCTCGAAACCGTCCGCATCGCGGGCGGCGGCATCCAGCATCGCCTTCTTCCGGAAAATGATCACCCACGACGTGAACGAGAAGATCACCAGGATCAGCAGCACCAGCTTCACCGGCCAGCTGGCGTGGATGACCAAATCGAGGATGTTGATGGAACCGTTCATTGCAAGTCGTTTCCTTGAATCAGATCAGCGATGTTCGCGGGAATCCGTCGCGGCGCGAACGCCTCCGCATCCACGCACGCGATGCGCACCTGCGCGCGCGCCAGCGTAACGCCATCGGCCGCGCGCAGCACGTCCTGTGCAATGTCGAGGCTGGCCGAACGCAGGCGCATCACCCGCACCGTCGAATCCAGTTCGTCGTCGAGCCGGGCCGGCTTGTCATAGGCGATGCTCAATTCGCGCACCACGAACACGATTCCGTGCGACCGGCGCAGGGCATCCTGCCCCATTGCCATCGCGCGCATCCATTCGGTGCGCGCGCGTTCCAGAAACCGGAGATACCCCGCGTGATACACCACCCCGCCAGCGTCGGTATCTTCCCAATACACCCTTGTCCGCCACCTGAACGCCGGCTGCGCGTGATCGGCCGCATCGATCATCTAGGACCCCGCGTCTTCGAACAGGTTCATCGCCGGCTCGCTGCCGCGCGGCGGCCTCAGGCCAAAATGGCGCCACGCCTTGGCGGTCGCGATGCGTCCGCGCGCGGTGCGTGCCAGCAAGCCCTGCTGGATCAGATAGGGTTCCAGCACGTCCTCGATGGTGTCGCGATCCTCGGCCAGGGCGGCGGCCAGCGATTCCACGCCCACCGGGCCGCCGTCGAACTGCTCCAGGATCAGGCGCAACAGGCGGCGGTCCAATTCGTCGTAGCCGCCGGCGTCCACCTGCAGCATTTCCAGCGCGGCGGAAGCGGCGTCACGGGTGATGCGTCCGCCCGCGCGCACTTCGGCGTAATCGCGCACGCGCCGCAGCAGGCGGTTGGCGATGCGTGGCGTGCCGCGCGAACGCCGCGCGATTTCCGCGGCGCCGTCCTCGTCGCAAACGATGTCCAGGATGCGCGCCGAGCGCGCGACGATCGATGCGAGTTCGCCGGGCGTGTAGAACTCCAGCCGGTGCACGATGCCGAAGCGGTCGCGCAAGGGACTGGTCAACATGCCCGCGCGCGTCGTCGCGCCCACCAGCGTGAAATGCGGCAGGTCCAGCTTGATCGAACGCGCGGCCGGGCCTTCGCCCAGCATGATGTCGATCTGGAAATCCTCCAGCGCCGGATACAGCACTTCCTCCACCACCGGCGACAGGCGATGGATCTCGTCGATGAAAAGCACGTCGTGCGGCTGCAGGTTGGTGAGCAGCGCCGCGAGATCGCCCGCACGTTCCAGCACCGGGCCGGACGTGGTGCGAAGGTTGACGCCAAGCTCGTTGGCGATCACGTGCGAGATGGTGGTCTTGCCCAGACCGGGAGGCCCGAACACCAGCACGTGGTCCAGTGCGTCGCCGCGTTTTCTCGCCGCCTCGATGGACAACGAAAGTTGCTCGCGCATCGCTGGCTGGCCGACATATTCGGCCAGCGTGCGCGGACGCACGCTGGCTTCGACGACTTGCTCGGCGGGGCTTTCGATGGCGTCGACGACGCGGGATTCACTCATGCGGTGATTATGCCGGAACCCGCACGCCGGCGATCATTGCGCCGCCGCTTCAGCGCTTGCGATTCCTTGCGCGCGTGCGTGCAGCCTTGCGCGCCGCGGCGGAGCGTTCCTTCGCACCCTTGGTGCGCGCTGCCTTCTTCGCGGCCGCGGAGCGCTGGCCGGCCGTGCGTTTGCGCGCCGCCTTGCGGGCGTGTTTCGAGAGCGCCCGCTTCGATGCGGCGGAATGGCCTTCGCGCTTCAGCGCCTGCTTGGTCGCGCGCGAGCGCTTCGCCGACGGACGACGGGCGGTCCCCTTCTTCCCCGCCGCGAGGTCACGCTTCGCCCGCTTGACGGTTTTGGACGATGCCTTGCCCTTCTTCGGCGGCGGCAGGTCGACGCCGGCGCGGCGCGCTTCGGACAGCCCGATCGCGATGGCCTGCTTGGTCGAGCGCGCGCCGTGCTGGCCCTCGCGTATGTGGTCGATTTCCTCGCGCACGAATTCGCCCGCCTGGGTGCTGGCGGACTTGCCTTCGCGCTTGTCCTTCTTCGCCCTTTCGATGGCCTTCTTGGCAGGCATGTCGCACCTCCTCGCTGCTCCGTGAACAGGGGTTTTCCGCAGACGCCGCGCACGGCGCAGTGCACGCGTTCCTGGACATGATGCGCGTGCGGAAAGTGGATGTCACGGTGAACGCAAGCGGCGGTTCATGTTTGGCGGGCGCCGCCACGCATCTTCGTCCTAGATTTCGACCTGCGTCCCCAATTCGACCAGCCGGTTGCCGGGAATATGGAAGAACGCGGTCGCGGGCAGCGCGTTGCGCGACAGGAAGGCGAACAGCTTGTCGCGCCAGCGCGCCATGCCGGGACGCCGTGTCGCGATGACGGTTTCGCGCGACAGGAAGAAGGTGGTGTCCATCATGTCGAACGGCAATCCGTGTTGCGCACAGGCCGCCAGCGCGTCCGGCACGTCCGGATCCTCCATGAAGCCGAAGCGCAGCGTCACCCTGTGGAACGAATGGCCGAGGTCGCGGATCTCGACGCGTTCGGCGCGCTCGGCATACGGCGTTTCCAGCGTCTCGACGTTCAGCAGCACGTTGCGCGCGTGCAGCGCCTTGAAATGCTTCAGGCTGTGCAGCAGCGCGTGCGGCACCGCGGCGGGATTGGCGGTCATGAACACCGCCGTGCCGGGCACCCTGGTCGGCGGGTACTCGCCGATGCTGGCGATGAAAGGTTGCAGCGCCAGTCCGCCGTGTTGCAGTTGCCGCAGCACCAGTTCGCGCCCGCGCCGCCAGGTGGTCATCACCGTGAACACCAGGATGCCCAGCGCCAGCGGAAACCAGCCGCCATGCTCGACCTTCAGCAGGTTGGCGCCGAAGAACGCGAGATCGACAATCAGGAAGATCGCGCCGACCGCGATGATCCACGGCAGCTTCCAGTGCCACAGGCGCGCCGCGACGACGAGCATCAGCAGCGTGGTCACCACCATCGTGCCGGTGACCGCAATGCCGTACGCGGCACCCAGGTTTTCCGAGGACCGGAATCCGATCACCGCCGCGATCACCAGCACCAGCAGCATGCCGTTGATCCACGGCACGAAGATCTGCCCGGCCATGTGGCTGGAAGTGTGCACCACCCGCATGCGCGGCGAGAATCCGAGCTGGACCGCTTCGCGCGTCATCGAATACGCGCCCGAGATCACCGCCTGCGAAGCGATCACGGCGGCGGCGGTGGCCAGCGCGACCATCGGATACAGCAGCGCGTGCGGAACCAGCAGATAGAACGGATTGGCCGAAACCTCAGGTTGGCGCAGCAACAGCGCGCCCTGCCCGAAATAATTCAGCAGCAGCGCGGGCAGCACGAAGAACAGCCATGCGCGCCGGATCGGCGTCTTCCCGAAATGGCCCATATCCGCGTACAGCGCCTCGGTGCCCGTCACCGCCAGCACCACGCCGCCCAGCGCCATGAATGCAGCGACACCGTGCGAACGGAAGAAACGCAGCGCGTAGTACGGATTCAACGCAACCAGGATTTCCGGCGCGCGCACGATCATGTTCACGCCCAGCAAAGCGATCACGACGAACCAAGCGCCCATCACCGGTGCAAACACCGCTCCGACTTTCGCGGTACCGCGCTTTTGCACGACGAACAACGCCAACACGATCACGACACTGATCGGCATGACCCAACGCACAAGCGCGGGCTCCGCGATCTTCAATCCTTCCACCGCCGACAACACCGACATCGCCGGCGTGATCACGCCGTCGCCGTAGAACAGGGAAGCACCGAAGATCGCAATCAACGCGATCAGCCAGCGCAGGCGCGGCAAGCCGCGCGCCCCGCGTTGCGCCAACGCCAGCAGGGCCATGATGCCGCCTTCGCCGTGGTTGTCCGCGCGCATCACGAACATCACGTACTTCAGCGTCACCACCAGCAGCAGCGCCCAGAACACCAGCGACAACACGCCCAGCACGCTCGCAGGCGCCACGCCGAGGCCATACTTGCTGCTGAAGACTTCCTGCAGCGTGTACAGCGGACTGGTGCCGATGTCGCCGAACACCACGCCGGCCGCCCCGAACGCGAGTGCCCGCAGCGAAGGCGACTCTCGCGAATCCGAAACCATGGTGTGCATCGAAGCGCCCGGATCCCGCAAAGAGGGCGCGAAGTGTAATGCCCAACCGGCAGCCGGGATGCGCGGGCGATCAGCCGGCAGCCTGCGGTTCAGGCATGCGCGAGACGCGTGCTAGATCTCCACCTGCGCGCCCAGTTCGATCAGCCGGTTGCCGGGGATGCTGAAGAACGCGGTGGCGGGCAACGCATTGCGCGCGAGGAACGCGAACAGCTTGTCGCGCCACAAGGCCATGCCGGGTCGATCGGTGGCGACGATGGTCTCGCGCGACAGGAAGAACGTGGTGTCCATCATCTTGAGTTCGAGCCCCTGCCTGGCGCACGCGTGCAGCGCGGCCGGCACGTTTGGATCTTCGGCGAAGCCGAAGCGCAGCGTCAGGAGATGGAAATCGTTGCCGAGGTTCTTCAGTTCCAGCCGCTCGTCGGGATCGGCGTGCGGCGTTTCCAGCGTCTCGACGGTCAGGATCACGTTGCGCTTGTGCAGCACCTTGTTGTGCTTGAGGTTGTGCAGCAGCGCATGCGGCACCGCATCGGGATCGCTGACCAGGAAAATCGCGGTGCCTTCCACCCGTGTCGGCGGATGCTCGGCGAGATTGGCGATGAACGGCGCCAGCGCGAGGCCGCCGTGTTTCAACTGCCGAAGCACCAGATCGCGGCCGCGCCGCCAGGTCGTGAGGATCGCGAACACGGCGAGCCCCAGCACCAGCGGGAACCAGCCGCCATCCTCGACCTTCAACGTGTTGGCACCAAAGAAAGCCAAGTCGATCGACAGGAAGAACACGAACACCGCGAGCACCAGCAATGGATGCCATTTCCACATGCGCCAGGCCACGATCACGAACAGGACCGTGTCGATCGCCATGGTGCCGGTCACCGCGATGCCGTAGGCGCCGGCCAGCGCCTTGGAGGAACCGAAGCCGATCACCACCAGCACCACGAGGATCATCAGCAGCCGATTGATCCACGGCAGGTAGATTTGTCCGACTTCCTCGTTGGACGTGTGCACCACCGGCATGCGTGGCAGGAAACCGAGCTGGATGGCCTGGCGCATGATCGAGAACGAGCCCGCGATCACGGCTTGCGATGCGATCACCGCGGCCGCGGTCGCCAGCGCGATCATCGGATAAAGCGCCCAGGACGGCACTGCGAGGTAGAACGGGTTGCTGGCCGCTTCGGGATTGTGGACCAGCAATGCACCCTGCCCGAAGTAGTTCAGCATCAGGCCGGGCATCACGAAGCCGTACCACGCGACGGTGATCGGCTTGCGCCCGAAATGACCCATGTCGGCGTACAAAGCCTCGGCACCGGTCACGCACAATACCACCGCGCCAAGCACCAGGAACCCGCCGGTCCCGTGGTGGGCGAAGAAATTGAACCCGTACCAGGGATTGATCGCGCGCAGCACCAGCGGGTGCTGCACGATGTTGTACACGCCGATCAGGCCCAGTGCGACGAACCACACGCACATCACCGGACCGAACACCTTGCCGACCCCGCCCGTGCCGCGCTTCTGGATCAGGAACAGCGTCACCAGCACGATCACCGCGATCCAGACCACCCAGTGCGTCAAGGCCGGCGCGGCCACCCCCAGGCCCTCCACCGCGGACAGCACCGTGATCGATGGCGTGATCACGCCGTCGCCGAAGAACAACGCCGCCCCAAGCACCGCCGCCAGCACCACGAGCTTGCGGGTACGCGGATGCTGGCGGGTGGCACGCTGGGCCAGCGCCATCATCGCCATGATGCCGCCTTCGCCCTTGTTGTCCGCGCGCATGATGAAGGTGACGTACTTCAGCGCCACCACGATCAGCAACGTCCACAGCACCAGCGACAAGATGCCCAGCACGTTGAACGTCGTGACCGGCATCCCGTGCTGGTCGCTGAAGGCTTCGCTGAAGGTGTACAACGGGCTGGTGCCGAGGTCGCCGAACACCACGCCGATCGCGCCGAGCACCATCACGTGAATGGCCTTGCGGCTCGTATCCTCGCCTTCCGCCGGATGGATGCCGGTCTTGTCCATCATCGGCCCAGCGCCGCGCGCAGCGCCTTGCGGATAATGGTTTCGGCATCGTCGCCTTCTTCGGACGCAGCGGCCGCGAGGCGCGCCGCCTCGACCGGCTTGTAGCCCAACTGCTGCAGGGCCGCCTCGGCTTCGCTGCGCGGATCGCGCGCAACCGGCGCCGTGCCTGCCGGTGCGGAGGCCACGGCATGGCCGACGCGATCGCGCAACTCGACCACGATGCGTTCGGCGGTTTTCTTGCCGATGCCGGGAATGCGCGTCAACGCCGCGACATCGCCGGCCTGCACCAGCCGCGCGAATTCCGCGGTCGACACGCCCGACAGGACCGCCAGTGCAATGCGCGCGCCGATGCCGGAAACCTTCTGCAGGTCGCGAAACAGATTGCGCTCGTCGTCACGCAGGAAACCATACAGCGCGACGGTGTCTTCCTTGTGCGCGTAGTGCGTCAGCAGGATCACTTCCCTGCCGACATCGGGCAGGTCATACAGCGTGGACATCGGCACTTCCAGTTCGTAGCCGACACCGCCGGTTTCGACGAGCACCCACGGCGGGCGCTTGGCGATCAAGGCGCCGCGCAGACGGCCGATCATCGCAGACGCCTCGCAAGATTGGCCCCCACCCAGCGCTGCGCGCTCGGCGCTTTGCGCCGCCTCCCCCGCAAGCGGGGGAGGGAGTACGTTGCTTCCCCTTCCCCCGCTTGCGGGGGAAGGTGCCCGAAGGGCGGATGGGGGAAAATCATCGGCGTCGCCTCCATGCGGCAACGGAAATGCCGGTACGCACTTCGCTGGCGCGCAGGTGCGCATGGGTAATCGCGATCGCCAGCGCGTCGGCCGCGTCGGCCTGCACCGGCTCGCGCAGGTTCAACAAAATGCCGATCATGTGCTGCACCTGTTCCTTGCCGGCGTGCCCCTTGCCGACCACGGCCTGCTTGATCGCGTTGGGCGCGTATTCGCTGACCGGCAATCCGCAGCCGACTGCCGCGCAGATCGCGGCGCCGCGCGCCTGCCCGAGCTTCAGCGCGGAATCGGCGTTCTTGGCCATGAACACGCGCTCGATCGCGGCTTCCGCCGGCGAATGCGTCCCAATGATGTCCCAGAGTTCGTCGTAGATGCGCTTCAGCCGCAAAGGAAAGGTCTCTTCGCCGGCCACCTGCAGCGTCGCGCGGAACACGCAACGCAGCTTTCCCGTGGCATCGGCTTCGATGATACCGACGCCGGTGCGCTGGCTGCCGGGATCGATGCCGAGGATGCGCAGCGGCTGCGCCGAATCCACGATCAACCCGCCGGGAGGTCCGCGTTGGAATGCACGTTCTGGACGTCGTCGAGTTCGTCCAGCCGCGCAAGCAGACCCTGCACCGCTTCCACCTGATCGGCCGCCACCGGCACATCCAGTTCCGCTCGCATGGTCACTTCGGCGTGATCGGGTTTCAGGCCAGCCTTCTCCATCGCCTCGCGCACCGGCTCGAATGATTCGGGCGTCGTGATCACATCGATCTGGCCATCTTCCGGCCATACCTTCACGTCTTCGGCACCCACCTCGATTGCGGCGTCGGTGATCTTTTCCTCGTCCGCGCCTCCGGCGTACGAAAGCACGCCAATCTTCTTGAACAGATAGGCCACCGAACCATCGGTGCCCAGGTTGCCGCCGAATTTGGTGAAAGCGTGGCGGACGTCGGAGATGGTGCGCTGGCGATTGTCGGTCAGGCACTCGACCAGCACCGCGACGCCGCCCGGCGCGTAACCCTCGAAATGCAGCGCCTCGTAGGTGACGCCCTCCAGTTCGCCGGTGGCCTTCTTGATCGCGCGCTCGATATTGTCCTTGGGCATCGATGCCGCGATGGCCTTGTCCACCGCGGTGCGCAGGCTCGCATTGCCATTGACGTCGCCGCCGCCGGCGCGCGCGGCCACCATGATTTCGCGCACCAGCTTGGTGAACACCTGGCCGCGCTTGGCATCCTGCGCGTTCTTGCGACCAGCGATGGAAGGACCTCGTCCCATGGGCGATACCGTTTGTACTGAAAGGTTGAAAGTCTAGGGAAACACTTGCGCAACTGCCACGGGCACGCACTTGCGCCCATGGTTACCAACTCCCCCACAACCCCACCGAACCGCTTCGCGGTTCGGTCGCCCCCTTGACTCAAGGGGGCTAAACAGCGCGCCGATCTCCTCGCGCCGCCATTTTCCCGAATGAACCGCGGTTTGCTATGCGCCCGAGTCCCGAGTCCCGGGTCCCGGGTCCCGCATCTGCACGTGCAGCTCGGCGAGTTGCTTCGGATCGACCGTGCTGGGCGCGTCGGTCATCAAATCCTGCGCGCTGGTGGTCTTGGGGAACGCGATCACGTCACGGATCGCGTCGGTGCCGCCGATCAGCATCGCCAGCCGGTCGACGCCGAAGGCGATGCCACCGTGAGGCGGCGCGCCCATCTTCAACGCGTCGAGCAGGAAGCCGAATTTGGCGCGCGCCTCGTCCTCGCCGATGCCAAGCAGGCGGAATACCGCGCTCTGCATCTCGGGACGATGGATGCGGATCGAACCGCCGCCGATTTCGGCGCCGTTCAACACCATGTCGTAGCCGCGGCTGACCGCGTGCGCGGGATCGGCACCGAGCGCCGCGGCGTCATCGACCTTGGGCGCGGTGAACGGGTGATGCAGCGCGACGTAGCGTCGTTCGGCCTCGTCGTATTCGAACATCGGAAAATCGGTGACCCACAGCGGCTTCCAGCCTGTCGCGACCAGCCCGCGATCCTGCGCAACCTTGAGCCGCAGTGCGCCCATGAAGGTACTGACGGTGATCCACTTGCCGACGCCGAACAGCAGCGCATCGCCGTCGCGCGCGCCGGTCTTTTGAAGGATGGCCGCGAGCGTCGCGTCGTCGAGAAATTTCGCAACCGGCGAATTGATGCCTTCCAACCCCTTCGCGACTTCGATCACCTTCAGCCATGCCAGGCCCTTCGCGCCGAACTTCGCCGCATGCGCGGCATAGTCGTCGAGCTGCTTGCGCGAAAGCTCGCCGCCGCCCGGCACGCGCAGCGCGGCGACGCGTCCATCCGGATCGTTCGCCGGTCCCGAGAACACCTTGAATTCAAGCTGCTTGACCGCGTCGCCGACGTCGACCAATTCGAGGTCGATGCGCAGGTCCGGCTTGTCCGAACCGTAACGCGTCATCGCCTCAAGCCACGTCATCCGCGGGAACGGATCGGCCAGTTCGATGCCGCCGACTTCGCGGAACACGTCGCGGATCAGCGCCTCGACCGTGTCCTGCACGTCGCGTTCCTCGACGAATGCGAACTCCATGTCGAGCTGGGTGAATTCCGGCTGGCGGTCGGCGCGCAGATCCTCGTCGCGGAAGCAGCGCGCGATCTGGTAGTAGCGGTCGAAGCCCGCGATCATCAGAAGCTGCTTGAACAATTGCGGCGATTGCGGCAGCGCGTAGAACTGGCCCGCGTGCACGCGCGAAGGGACGAGGTAATCGCGCGCGCCTTCAGGCGTCGCCTTGGTCAGGATCGGCGTTTCGATGTCCTGGAAACCGCGGGCATCCAGCCAGCGGCGCAGCGCCTGCACCAGCTTTATGCGGGTGCGCATCACCTTCTGCATTTCGGGGCGGCGCAAATCCAAGTAGCGGTACTTCAGCCGCAGCTCTTCATTCGGATTTTCGTGCAGCGCGAACGGCAGGTCGCGCGCGGCATTCAACAACTCGATCGATTCGGCGACGACTTCGTAGTGGCCGGTGGGAATCTTCTCGTTGATGTTCGAGCGCACCCGCACCGTACCGCTGACGCGCAGGCAATCCTCATAACCGACTTTCGAGGCGATCTCGAAGACGCCGGCGTTGTCGGGATCGGCCACGATCTGCACGATGCCCTCGTGATCACGCAGGTCGATGAACACGACGCCGCCATGGTCGCGGCGCGCATCGGCCCAGCCGCACAAGGTGACGGATTGGTCAACTTCGGCTTCCCCGATCAGACCGCAATAATGGCTACGCATCGCCCGTTGCACTTCTCGAGCGCCCGCCCATGGCAGGCCAAACTGGAAATGCTAAGCGGCGCGATGCTGCAGCGCAATAAGCCGCATGGGCTGGGCTGATTGCGGGCTCGGCCCGGAAGAAGCCCAACGCTCGTGCGAACACGTTGGGCCTCCGCGATGAAACCGGCGTCAGCCCAACCTATCGGACCTGCGGCGCACCACGCGCGTCGTCAGCCGGCACCGCGTTCCCGCGCCCGGCCGAGCAAGAGCATCTTGTCGGCGCGCCGCAGGGTGGATTCCAGCGGCTCATCGGCTTCGCGCAACGCCCAGCCGATCGAAAACACCGCCGGCATGCCATCACGCGACGCCATCGCCAGACGTTCGGCCAGCTCGCGCACGCCGTGGTCGGTGGTGTGCGGCATCACGACCGCGAATTCGTCGCCGCCAAGGCGCACCACCACGTCGCCGGCCCCGGCGGTGGTACCGAGCAGCCGCGCCAATTCGCGCAGCACTTCGTCGCCGCGCTCGTGTCCTTCGCTGGCATTCAATTGCCGGAAATAATCGATGTCCACCACCACGCATCCCCACACTTGGCCGTGCGTGGCCTGCATCGCGAACAACTCAAGGAAACGCCGCGTGCGGCAGCCGGTCAGCGTGTCGCGCTGGTTCTGGTCGCGCAGGCGCAGCTCGTAGCGGTGCCGCAGGGTCACGTCCTGCGCGGTACCCAGCACATAGGGCGTGGGCTCCGCATCGGGATAGCAGATGAACTGATACCGCAGCACGCGCCGCTCGCCGTTGCGCGCCATGAAATGCAGCACACCGCCGTCGCGGTGCAGGCTGCGGACGCGCTCGGAGTAGTCGTTCCAGTTGCCGTCGCCCTCGTCACCGACGAAGTCGGACAGTGGACGTCCGATCATCTCCTCGCGGGTGTAGCCGAGCGCCTGCGCCATCAGCGCGTTGACGCGCAGCAGCCGCCCATCCAGATCGTGCATCCAGACCAGCGCGAGCCCGGATTCCACCAGATCGTCGTAACGTCCGGCGCACTCGCGCAACGCCTGGCGCGAAGCGTGTTCGCCCGAGAGGTCGCGCACCAGCATCATCCGCGCGGGAATCTCGGCGTGCGGCAGATTGCCGATGTCGGTGAGCGCATCGAAGGTGTCGCCATTGGCGCGGCGATGCTGCCAGGCCACGCTGCCCGGCGGCACTGCGCGGCTGGCGTCGCGCAGGTAGGTGCGCAGGCGTTCGGCCTCGGCGGGCAGGAACAGATCGGAAACGTGCAGTTGCTGGAAGCGCTGGCGAGGATAGCCGTAGCACTGCTCGGCCGCGGCGTTGGCGCTCAGGATGCGCAGGTCGGAGCTGGCGAACACCACCACCGGCAGCGGATTCAGGTCGAACCAGACCCGCGTTTCGTCCGCGCGGCGGCGCGTCAGTTTCTGCAATTCGATTTCGTCGGTGATGTCACGCGCAGCGCCGACCAGCCCCGACACACGCCCGCGGGTGTCGTGCAATGGACGCTTGGAAACCAGGAAGCTGCGTTCGCCCGAGGAGGTCGCCTGCACCTCGCGGAACATCGTGGGCAGGTCGCGATCCAGGCACACGCGATCGTTTTCTTCCCACGCCAGCGCGTCCGAACCGGGCTGCAGATCGCTGTCGCGCCGGCCCAGCACGTCCATGGGCCGACGCCCGATCAGTGCCGCCGCCGCATCGTTGACGAAGCGGTAGCGCTGGTCGGCATCCTTGATGAACACGGGACTTTCGCCCTGCTCGCACAGCACTTGCGTCAATTCGGCGAGCCGCCGCAGGCTGCCCAGCGTCCAGACCAGCAGCACGCCTGAACCTGCCAGCGCGCACAGGCCGGCGATGCGCAGCAGCACCGCCACGTTTCCCGTCTGCATCACGTCGCTGCCGGTGGTCGCGAGCACGGCCAGCACGCCTGCCGGAATCACCAGCAGGCCGATGCCGAACCACCCGAACCAGCGCAGCGAGGCACGCCCGCCGGGAATGGCTTCCAGTACCCCGAATTTTCCCCTGTGTTTCGCCACAACGTCCCTCGACGTGTTCTCGCGGCCCGCACCCGGCGGCGCCCACCCCGGAAGTGCAAGAGGCGTGCTCGCTCCCGTGCAAGGCGTGCCAGCGTCACAGTTGTTGACCGCCGGAGCCGCGGTTTGTTGACGCGCGTCTCAATTATTTGTGCGATCGTCCATGATCGCAGCATCAGCGAACGTCACCGCATTCCCGAGGCTCGATGCGCAATCGGCGCCAAAACGTGCCATCCAGGGCCTGACTTTCCAAAACCTTTGGTGCGATCATCCCTGATCGCTGTTTCGTGGAATTCCACTGCACCTTGCTGGCTTCCCGCGCAGCGAACACCAGAACGCCCTTCCATGGGCTGAAGTTTTCTTGCGATCATCCCTGATCGCGGCGTCGTCAATCCCACAACAACCGTGTTGGCGTCTCGCGCAGCCAGCACCGGAACGCCCTTCCATGGGCTGACTTTCCACGACCGTTGTTGCGATCATCCCTGATCGCTGCTTCGTTGAATTCCAATGCACCTTGCAGGGATTCCCGCGCAACAAGCACCAGAACGCCCGTCCATGGGCTGACTTTTCACGACAGCCGCTCCGGAAAAAGCGGGTTGTGGTTTGACGTCAGGCGCGCATCAGGGTGGATTTTCCGAACAGGCTTTCGATCAGGTCCACCACCAGTTCGGCGGTGCGGTTGTGCTCGTCCAGCGCCGGGTTCAGCTCCACGAGGTCCAGCGAGGCGGCCAGTCCGGTGTCGGCGATCATTTCCATGCACAACTGGGCTTCGCGGTAAGTCGGTCCGCCCGGCACCGTGGTGCCGACCGCCGGGGCAATCGAGGGATCCAGGAAATCTACGTCGAAGCTGACGTGCAGATGGGTGTCGCCATCCAGGCCGTCCAGCGCTTGCTCCATCACGCGCCGCATGCCGACCTCGTCGATGTAGCGCATGTCGAAGATCTCGAGGCCTGCATCGTGCACCAGTTTCTTCTCGTTGGGATCGACCGAGCGGATGCCGATCTGGCGCACCGCGTCGGCGGCGATCGCGGGCGCCGCGCCGCTCATCTCCGTCAATTCGCGCGGACCGAAGCCGCACACACAGGCCACCGGCATCCCGTGGATGTTGCCGGATGGCGTGATCTGGGCGGTATTGAAGTCAGCGTGCGCGTCCAGCCACAACACCCGCAACTTGCGGCCCTTGTTGCGGCAGTGGCGCGCCACCGCGCTGATCGATCCGATCGCAAGACAATGATCGCCGCCCAGCATGATCGGCATGCGGCCGGCCTCGAGTTCCGCGGTCTCCGCTTCCAGCACCGCGCGATTCCATGCAATGACTTCCGCGAAATGCCGATAGCCGGCCTGCGGCGGCTGCCAGGGATTGATCGGCCCGGCGAGATTGCCGCGATCGACCACGTCCAGCCCGCGCCCGGCGAGCGCCTGCGGCAGGCCTGCGACCCGCAGGGCTTCCGGGCCCATCGAGGCGCCGCGCGAACCCGCGCCGATGTCGGTGGGAACGCCGAACAGGGAAACCGGTTTCATTGTGCTGGCCACGCGCCGTCACCCGATGATTGTGGGGAACTGGGAAGCATAGACCGCGGGCGCGCGCGGAACCACCCGGCCTCAGGCGTCGCGAATGGCTGCGTCGAGGACGGCGGTGAGTGAAGCGACTGCGGGCATGGCAGCCGCGCGTTCGCGGCATGGTGCGCGCCCGGACAGCAGGCGGTCCAATTCGCGCGCCGTGTCGCCCACCGCATCCAGCCCGTAGCAGGGCGCCGATCCCGACAACTTGTGTGCGACGTCACGCAGGCGCAACCACGGCGCTTCGTCGCCGACATCCACGCACTCAGTCCACGCGGACGCCAACGCGGCACGCCGTCCGGGAAGTTCCTGCATGAAATGCCGGCGCAGCGCTTCGATCTGCGCCTGGAATTCCGCTTCGCGGGGATCCGATTCCACGCCCATTTGTGCCTCGCCTTGCCGCCATTGGTGCCGACAGTCTGACTCGAACAGACGACCTACCGCTTACAAGGCGGTTGCTCTACCAACTGAGCTATGCCGGCGTGCCATGAAGATTATCGCAACAGGCCGCGGGGTGCGAAGCCGCAGTCCGGCCCCGCGCCACATCAAAAGCAATCGATCGGCTTGGCCTGCAGATCACTGCGGCCCGGCAGCCACGCTTGCCAGTCGAATGTTGCATCGGCCGGCACGGCGTAGTCGACCCAGTACGCCGGTTCGGTATCGATGCGTTGTTCGACCTTGGCGGCAAAGCCGAGCGTTTGCAACTGGGTGAGCCGCTTTTCGGCGTTGGACTGGTCGTTGAACAAGCCGAGCGAAATGGTGTTCTGCGAATCGCCCGCGGTCACCACGTAATAGTCGTGGATGCCCTTGGCGGCCAAGCCTCGCGCGGCGTCGAGCGCGCCCTCGCGGTCCGGCGCAGCGGGCAGGTACACCCAATAACCGTGCGAGCGGCGAACCTGTTCCTCACGGTACTGGATGCGCGCGACGTGCGGCGACAAGGCCTGCATGGCCGTGCGCATGTCGACGGTGGTCATGAACGGGCCGAGCGTGCTGCAGGCATCGCGCGAGGTCGGCGCCGTCGCAGCAGATGCGGCCGGCGCCTTGCCCGGATGCGCGGCATGGCGCGTTTCCGACAGCAACCGCAACTCGGGCACGCCGGGATCGGTGGCCGGCGGCAGCGTCGGCGCGGGTACGCGCCCGAACGCCAGCCACGCGCCCGCGCCGACGTTCAAGGCCACCAGCAGCAGGAACAGCAGGCGAACGAACATCAGTCTTATCCAACGCGGCTGTTGTGGAAAGTCAGGCCATGGCTGGCCGTTCTGAAACTTCCGGGACGAGAAGCTACAAGGATTCGATGACTTTCAACGCAGCCGCGATCAGGGATGATCGCAAAAACTCTGAAGCCCGTTCCGGAATTCGCAGCCGGCCGCATCCACAAGGATTCGATGGCGCTCAACGTAGCCGCGATCATGGATGATCGCAAAATAATGCAAGCCCGTGCAGCACCGCATGCTCGAACACGCTGACTTGAAATCCGTCGCGCGCCAGCCATTCCGCCAAGCGTGCCGACCAACCGCCATGCAGCCACACCGGCACCTCGCCCAGACCGACACGATGGCGCGCGGCGAACCATTCGACCAGCGCGCCGGCCGCGGACCAGCAACCCGCCTGCAGCGCGGCGGCGGTGTCGTCGCCGCCATCGCCGGAAAACGCATCCGGGTTGCTGGCGGCGATCGCGGTCTCGACGCGCAGGGCCTCGAGCATCCGTCCGGGCGACAGCGCGATCAGGCCCGCCGCGTGCTCGCCGCTCGCGCCCACCGCATCCAGCGTCATGGCCGTGCCGCAACCGATCACGATGCCGGCGCCGCCCGTGCGCGCGTGCACGGCAATCATCGAAAGGAATCGATCGATGCCGAGCCGCTCCGGCTTGGCGTAGCGATTGCCGATGCCGCAAGCCTGCCGCGGCGTGCGCAGCCATTCGACTGCCGTCTGCGCACCCGCCGGCAGCAAATCGCGCACGCGATCGGCAAGCTCGGCCCGCGCCACGGAAGCGACAAGGATGCGCGACGGCTGCGGCCACCGAACGGCGAGTTGACGCATCCGCACCGCAAAATCCGACTGCGTCCAGTCCAACGCGGTGACGTCCACGGGATCGCCATCTGCCAGCCGCGCCAACTTGGCACGCGAGTTGCCGAGGTCGAGCAACCATGTCTCGCCGGTGTGCGCGCTCACTCGGGTCGTACCGTAACTTCGGCGCTGTCGATTACCCGCGTGCCCTCCGGCGTGCGTACGCGCAACGCGCCGCGTGTATCCACGCCCGTGGCGGTGCCGTCGAAGGTGCCATGCGCGCCTTCGACGCGGATCCTGCGTTCGGCGAGTGCATCGCGCTTCGCCCACGCCTGCGCGAAGGCCGCGAATCCTGACGCATCGAACGTCTCGAGTGCCTCGACCAGGCGTGCGACCATGGCCGTCGCCAGCACGTTTCGCGACGGCGCATCGCCGGCGCGCAAACGCGCGAGATCCGTGCACGGCCGGGCCAGCGCGGCACGCACGCCCTCGGGCAGGTGCACGTTGATGCCGATGCCGATGATGGCGTGGCAAGGCCCCATGAATTCGCCGCCCAGTTCGACCAGGATGCCGCCGAGTTTCGCATCGTCGTGGACCAGATCGTTGGGCCACTTCAGCGCGATGCCCGGCACGCCGCAATCTTCCAGTGCCTGTGCCGCGGCGACGCCGGCCGCCAGCGACAGCCCCGACAACCCGGCATAACCGCCCGCGAAGCGTTTCAGGCAGGAGAACTGCAGGTTCACGGCTGGCGGCGACAGCCACTGCCGGCCGCGACGGCCCCGCCCGGCCTGCTGCCAGTCGGCGAACATGAACGACAGGTCGGGCAGGCCCGCGGCACGGCGCGCCAACTCGCTGGAAGTCGAATCCAGCCGCCAGTGGTTCTCGAGCGCCCCGAGGCGGCGCTGCACGCGATCCGGCAAAGCGGCGCGGATCGATCCGATGTCCAGCGGTTCCAGCGGGCGCGCAAGCCGGTATCCCCGCGGGCCGGAATCGATCTCCAGCCCGGCCCTGCGCCAGGTCTCGATCTGCTTCCAGACCGCCGCCCGCGAAATACCGAGTTCCGAAGCCAGTTCCGGTCCCGTCATGACCTGGCCGGAAGCCAGCAATATCAGCATCGGCGGCATGTCCTGGCCCGGCTTTGGACGCGGTTTGCCATGCGCTGGCGACCGGGGTCCGGATGTGTCAAGATGGAAATTCGACATGCACTGATTCCGGGGGCTGTCATGAGACACCTGCCGTTGTGGCTGACGGTGTTGCTGTTGGGCGGCCTGCCGCTCACCGCGGCAGCGCTCGATTATGGCCCGAATCGCACCCTGCTTGCTGCCGAAAACGGCGCGCCGCAGCTGCCCGTATTGCAGCAGCGTGACGCACCGAACGGTGCCATGCCCAAGCCCGAGGTCATGACGGCCGCCAGCGCCGAGAATCCGGTGGCCGCAGAGCCGCGCATGACACCTTCATCCGCGTCGCCCGTTGGCGCAGCGCGCCCGAGTGGCCCGACGGCCAGCAGCAAGTCGCGCGGTGCAAATCCCGAGCAGCCGGCACCAGGGCCGGCCACCTGGCAGTCGCTGTTGCCGGGCTCCATCCAGTAAACGCTCGCGGCCTCACCGCTCGGCGAATCTGACGTGGAAACACGCCCCGCCCAATTCGGCGGAGCGGTCCACTTCGAGCGTGCCGCGATAGGCGCGCACGATGTCCTCGACAATCGCCAGGCCAATGCCGTGCCCCTGCACGCGCTCGTCGCCGCGCACCCCGCGCTGCAGCACGCGCTCGAGTTGCTCGGGCGGAATGCCGGGACCGTCATCCTCCACCCGCACGTCCAATCCCGTGCGCCAGGCCTTGGCGTTGTCGGGCGCGATGCTTTTCACGCTCAGCAGCACCCGATGGTTAGCCCATTTGAAGGCGTTTTCGAGCAGATTGCCCAGGAGTTCCAGCAGGTCGCCTTCCTCGCCGTAGAAGCGCGCGTTTTCATCGAGGTCGAACTCGCACAGGATGTTCTTGCGCGAGTACACGCGCTCGAGGCTGCGCACCACGGCCTCGGCATGGTTCTGCACGGTGATGGGCGCGGCGAAAGTCGAGTGTCCCGAGGTCTTCGCGCGCGCCAACTGGTAGGCGACGATCTGATCCATGTGCTGGACCTGCGCCTGCAGTGCCGCCCGCAGGTCGGCTTCGGATTCATCGGATTCCAGTCGCGAGCGCGCCACCGCCAGCGGTGTCTTGAGACTGTGCGCGAGATCATCCAGCGTGTTGCGGTAGCGCGTCAGGTGTTCGCGCTCGCTCTCGATGAAACGATTCAAGCCGCGCGTCAGCACCGACACCTCGCGCGGATAGGGACCGGTCAGGCGCTCGGCGCCGCCCCGCTCGATGCGGGCGATGTCGCGCGCGACCCGCCGCAGCGGCGAGAAGCTCCAGCGCAACAGGATCTGCTGCAACACCAGCAAGGCCAGCCCCAGCGCGCCCAGCCAACTGAAAAGCGTGCGGCGATACGCCGCGAGGCCGTTGTGGAACAGCGCGTCATTTTCGCCGATGTAAATGGTGAGGTGATAGCTGTTGCCGCCCTGCAACACCCAGTCGATGCCCTGGCTCAGCACGTAAAGCGGTCCGGCCGAGGTCTCCACGGGCCCCTCGAATTTCGGCGGCCCCGGCGGCAGCAGGTCGTTGAACGGCAGGTCGCGACCCAGCGCAGACTGCGCTTCCCAGTGAAAGCCATCCTGGCCGACGATCACGGCGTACAGCCCTGAACCCGGCCGTCCGAAATCCGGATTCGGCGGCGGCATGTCGGGCGGAAACACCCGGGCGGAGCGGCTGCTGATGCGATCGGAACGGCTGCTGACGTCGATGCCGGCGAGATAGGTGTACGCGTAGCTCTGCAGTTGCGCGCGCAATCCCTCCAGCGCCGCGTGCGCGTACGCGCGATCCAGCGCGAAGCCCGTGATGCCGAGAAAGCCGATCAGCACCAGCAAGGTGGCGATGGTCGAGCGCGAGACCAGCGACAGCGGTCGGCGCGACGCGGTGGCCTCGGAAACCATGGTGCTCGAAACCTTGCGCGGCTCGTTCGAACCGCGATCGCCGGCATCATCGCCCCGGACGGCTTGGGCGTGCAACTGCAAACGCGCGCTTACTGTTCGGTCACCGTCTCGTCACGCGGAATCGCGAAACGATAGCCGCGACCGCGCACGGTTTCGATCGGCTTCATGCTGCTTTCCGGGTCGAGCTTGCGGCGCAGGCGGCCGATGAACACTTCCAGCACGTTCGAATCGCGGTCGAAATCCTGCTGGTAGATGTGCTCGGTCAGGTCGGCCTTGGACACCAGTTCGCCGGCGTGCAGCATCAGGTACTCCAGCACCTTGTATTCGTAGCTGGTGAGGTCGGTCGGCCGGCCGTCGACGGTCACCGTCTGCGCGGTGGTGTCGAGCCGGATCGGTCCGCACGACAGCACCGGCTTGGCCCAGCCCGACGCCCGCCGCACCAGCGCGTTGATGCGCGCCAGCAATTCCTCGACGTGGAAAGGTTTCACGAGGTAATCGTCGGCCCCGAACTTCAGGCCTTCCACCTTGTCCTGCCACGACGACCGCGCGGTGAGGATCAGGATCGGGTAGCTGTGGCCTTCCTTGCGCAGGATTTCCACCAGTTCCATGCCGGAGAGCTTGGGCAGGCCGAGGTCGACGATCGCGAGATCGAAAGGCACCTCGCGGCCGAGGTACAGCCCTTCCTCGCCATCGGCGGCGGCGTCCACCGCAAACCCGTCACGTTTCAGGCGCGCGGCCAGCGTTTCACGCAGCGGCGCTTCGTCTTCCACCAACAGGATGCGCATCAGTGCCCTCCTTGATCAATCGGATTTATCGGAGCCGGATCTGCCCGGATCGGGTTGCGTCCGCGCGTTCGAATGCATCTGCACCACCCGCACCTGGCCTTGTGGCGTCAACACCTTGATGCGATACACGTTGGTCTTGCCGCGCGTCACCGTGTCGGTGGCGAGGATGTGGCCGTGAGTCTGGCGTTGCACCTGCTTGACCGCCTGCTCCAGCGTCACCGGATGCGCTGGTGCCGACGCCGCGGGTGTCGAGTGCGGTGGCGGCTTGCGCGCGAACGCCGGCGTGGCACACAGCAGTGCACCCCCCAGCGCCAACGCAACGTTGCGGACTTTCATGGCGATCGACACCCAATTCGCGAATCTTCAGAGCAACGATCATCCCGCAGCCCATTGAATTCGTGCTGAACATCGCCCGAAGTGCGCCCGAACCGCGCACCAGGCAAGCCTTCTGACACCATCAGGCCACTGCCCGCACGGTGTGGCCGTCGACCCGCGCCAACGCCGCCTCGGCAGCCTCCCACCCCGCGTCTTCGGCGCGCGATTGTTCCGACAGCACCCGCCGGAATGCCTTGCCGCCGGGTTCGCCGAGATAGAGTCCCAACAAGTGGCGCGTGATCGACGCCAATCGCACACCGCGCTCACGCTCGGCGTCGATGTACGGTCGCATGGCGCGAAGCACGCTTTCGCGCGTCGGCGCTTCGCCGCCGTGCAGCGCGGCGTCGATGCGCGCGAGCGCGTACGGATCGTGATACGCCAACCGGCCCAGCATCACACCATCGACGTGGCGCAGATGCTCGTGCACCGCTGGCAGTCCGTCGATGCCGCCGTTGATGATCACCCGGAGCACGGGAAATTCCTGCTTCAACCGGTACACGCGCGGATAATTGAGCGGCGGCACTTCGCGGTTCTGCTTCGGCGACAGGCCCTGCAACCACGCCTTGCGCGCATGCACGATCAACACCTGCACGCCGGCATCCATCATCCGGCCGGCGAACGCGAACAAGTCCTTGTCGTCGTCTTGGTCGTCCACCCCGATCCGGCACTTCACCGTCACCGGCACCCGCACCGTCTCGCGCATTGCGCGGACACAGTCCGCCACCAGTTCGGGCTCGCGCATCAGGCAGGCGCCGAAGCGCCCCGACTGCACGCGGTCGGACGGACAACCGACGTTGAGGTCGATCTCGTCGTAGCCCGCTTGCTCACCGTAACGCGCGGCCTGTGCCAGTTCGACCGGATCGGCGCCGCCGAGTTGCAACGCGACCGGGCGTTCTTCCGGGTTGTAGGCGAGCAGGTGCGTCCGCTCGCCGCGCACCAGCGCCGCCGCGGTCACCATTTCGGTGTACAGGCGTGCGCGCGGACTGAGCAGGCGATGGAAGTACCGGCAGTGCCGGTCAGTCCAGTCCATCATGGGCGCCACGCACAGGCGCCACGGGTTCATCTGCAAATCCATCCCGCCATGATAGGCAATCCGTGCGTCATCGCGACAGCAATTGCTTAACGTCGCGCCGCCTAGACTCGTCCGGGTTTCCGTCAAGCGCCCGGCCCATGAAATCGCTGACATCCCCCTGCCTGATCGCCACACTGGCCGTCATCGCACTGACGGCATGCCAGCAACAAGCAGGAAGCGATGCGTCCTCGGGCCCGGCGGCCACGGCATCGGCCGCGAGCGCCTCGACGCCCGTGATCCCGCCACCGGCACCTGCCACGGCGTCCACCGCGGGGCTGCCGGGCGATCATGCCACCACCCGTCACTACAAGATCGCGATCGACCTGCCCAGCTTGCCGCCCAACGAAAAGCCGCTCGCCGACGCGCTGCGCGCCACCGCCGATCATGCCAAGCGCGATTTCCTCGATGCGTTGCCCGACCCGGAGCAGATGCCGGAATTCGCCGGCCGCCAATTCGAAATGCAACTGGACTTCAAGGTCGCCGCGGACACGCCGGCCTTCACCAGCGTCCGCGAGACCGGCATGCAGGACACCGGCGGTGCGCACCCCATTCCGGTCGAGGCGGCGTTCGTGTTCGACCGCAAGGCCGGCAAGCTGATCACGCTGGACGACTTGTTCACCGATCCGGATGCGGCGCGCACCGCGCTCGCCAACTTCGCGCACGACACGCTGCTGAAAAAATTCATGGCGAATGCGCCCAAGCCGGGCGAGGGATCGCCCGAAGCCATCCGCGACTGGAAAACCAACATGACGCAGATGCTCGGCGACGGCACCAAGCCGACCAGTGTCAATTACTCGGTGTTCGTCGTGCGCGCGGGCAGCGCGCCGGACGCCGCGAGCCCGGGCATCGCGCTGATCTTTCCGCCCTACCAGGTCGCGGCCTACGTGTACGGCACGCAAACCGTGGACGTGCCGGCCAGCGTCTTCGCGAAATTCCTGAAACCGGGTTACGCGGGCGCATTCGCGCGCTGACCTCGTCGGCCGTCGGCCAGATGCGCCACGGCGGCGGTCGCGGTTGCGCGGTCCGCGTCGTCGAACGGCGGCAGCCATTCGCAATCGGCCAGCACGTCATCGTCGAGACATCGCGCATTGACGCTGTAGCCGTGCGGATGCGAACGCGGCACGTAAAACGACTTCACGCCGCAGTGCCGGCAGAACAGGTGGCGCGCGACGCCGGTGTTGAAGCGGTACTCCGTCAACGCATCGGCGCCACGGCGCAAGCGGAACCGAGAGGCCGGCACGATCAGGTGCACGTAACCGGTCATCCGGCAGATCGAACAGGTGCATGCCTGCAGCAGCGGCCGCGGCGCCACGCGGACTTCGAAGCGCACCGCGCCGCAATGGCAACCCCCGCCCCGCACCACCAGACCGGAACCGGACACGCGCGCGCTTCCCGTGCAGCCAAAGCGCGATTGTAGCCAATGCGCGCGGCTGACTTCCGGCCCATCCCGCCGTCGGATGAAGCATGCTAGTGTCCGACGACTCCAGCGGAGATCCGTCATGTTCAAGCGAAGCCTTGCCGCCGTTGCCGCCTTTGCGCTCGTTGCCCCGGTCGCGTTCGCCGCGCCTCCTCCGTCGGCCAAGCCGGACCTGCGTCCCGATCGCCCGCCGGTGCCGCCGCCGGCCTGGGTCGCACAGAGCAACGCCTACGCGCAGGTACTGCTGAAAACGCTGGCCGAATTCAATCCGGAATTCGCGTCGCAGTTCGGCCTGCCAGGCTACGACGACAAGGTCATCGACCTCAAGCCGAACGTCGACGTGCGTTCGCGCGAGGCGCTCACCAGGGCGCGTGACACGCTCAAGGCGGACCTCGCCAGGACCACCGACGCGAACGTTCGCGAGGATCTCGAAATCATGATCCATGCGGCCGATCGCTTCATCGAAAGCAGCAAGTTGCAGGACCAGTACATGCTGCCCTACACCGATATCGGCCAGACGATCTTCCGGGGCGAGTTCGGATTGCTGCAGGACCAGGTCGCGGCCGCACGCCGCCCGCATGCGCTCGGGCGCCTGAAGTGCTACGTGGGCATGGCGCCCGGCTGCACGCCGGTCACCAAGGAGGCCGAGGCGCTGTACGAGGCCAAGGCCGGCGACAAGAAACTGCTGGGTCCGTACAAGGCGGAAGTGGAGCAGAACCTTGCCAACACCCAGCGCTACGTGGACGGCATCCGCAAGCTGTATGCGAAGTACAAGATCGATGGCGCCGGGCCCGCGCTGGATACATTGCAGAAGCAACTCGACGATCACAGCGCGTGGGTGAAGTCGACGGTGCTGCCGCGCGCCCGCACCGACGCGCGCCTGCCCGAGCCGGTCTACGCCGACAATCTGAAGAACGTCGGCATCGACATTCCGCCGCAGGATCTGATCAGGCAGGCCGAACAATCCTTCATGGAAATCCAGGCGCAGATGGAAACGCTGGCGCCCTACGTCGCCAAGGCGGAAGGCTTCGCGCCCACCACTGACTACCGCGCGGTCATCAAGGATCTGAAAAAGCAGCAGCTCGATCGCAACAACATCGAGCCGTATTACCAGACGGTGATCGACAAGATCGAGGCGATCATCCGCGATCACCACATCGTGACACTGCCCAAGCGCAAGATGATCATGCGGCTGGCGTCGGAAGCCGAAACCGCCGCGCAGCCCGCCCCGCACATGGACCCGCCGCCGCTGATCAACAACCACGGCGAGCGTGGCGCCTTCGTGCTGCCGCTCGGCAACCCGCCGTCGAGCGCGGGCAGCAAGAACGAGCAATACGACGATTTCACCTGCAAGGCCTGCGCGTGGACGCTGACCGCGCACGAAGGCCGTCCCGGCCACGAATTGCAGTTCTCCGCGATGGTCGAGCACGGCGTATCGCTGGCGCGCTCGCTGTTCGCGTTCAACAGCGTCAATGTGGAAGGCTGGGCGCTGTATGCCGAATGGATGATGGTGCCGTACGAACCCGCGGGCGGGCAAATGATCGCGCTGCAACTGCGCCTGCTGCGTGCGGCGCGTGCGTTCCTCGATCCGATGTTGAACCTCGGCCTGATCACGAAGCAGCGCGCGCACGACATCCTGGTCAACGACGTCGGCATTTCCGAAGCCTTCGCACGCGAGGAACTCGACCGTTTCATGTTCCGCTCGCCGGGCCAGGCCACCGCCTACTTCTACGGCTACTCGCGCATCCTGCAGTTGCGCGCGCACACCGAGATCGCGCTGGGCGACAGGTTCAACCTGCAGCAGTTCAACGACTTCATCCTGTCGCAGGGCCTGCTGCCGCCGGATCAACTAGCCGAGGCGGTGGAGACGAAATTCATCCCGGCGCATCGGGCGCACTGAGCTCCGGCTGGCGGCGAGAGCAAACCGCTCAAAAAAAGAGCGATCCGCGGATGAACGCGAAGCACGCAAATGTCCAACCCACTGAATACGCCTTGGGACTAATTCGCGTTCATTTGCGTTCATTCGCGGACTGATTTGCTTCGTTCGACAGTTATCGCGAAATGGTGAACTTGCCGAAATCCACGCCGAGGTTCCACCCCTTGCCGGTGCCACTCAACGCCAGTGACACGTTGCCCTTGGTCATCACGGTGGCGCGCGACGAAGCGGCCGCACCTGCATGCGCTTCGCCCACCACGTAGGTGCCGAGGATCTCGTCGATGTTGAAGATGCCGGAGAACTTGCCGATGCCTTCGACGCTGGATTTGCCGAAGGTCAGGCCACCGCCCTTGCTGCGCAGGTGCACGGTCATGTGCTGGCCATTGCTGCAAGTGACATTGCCGCCTCCACTGGACGTCTTGTAGAACGCCGACCAGCCGTGGATTTCGAAACTCATCCTGCAGGTAATTTCGCCGCCGGCGGCGTGCGCGTTCCCGGCGACGATCAGTGGCGCGCCGGCCAGCAGCGCGGCGAGGACGAGGTTGCGTGCGAAATGCATGACGGCCTCCTTGGAAATCGTGCGGATGGATTGCCGGATCATTGTTGCGGGTGATCCTGAATGGCGCCATAGGGCCGCGACCGTCGTCCAGACGATGGCCGCTGTTGTCAAAAGTCAGGTCTGGAGAGGGAGAGCCGCGCTGGACTTCAACACGCCTGGCGCCCTTGTTCGAACGAGCCCTTCGCCGAGGCAGCGATCAGGCAAGATCGCACGAAAACTGCCGTTTGAACTCGCCCGCGAATTCCGCCGCATCGAAGCGGTGGTTCTGGGTACCGGGGTGGGCGATTTTCAGCGCGCCCAGCAGTGACGCCACGCGGCCGACGGTTGGCCAGTCGAGTCCCCGCAGAATGCCGTGGATCAATCCGGCGCGATACGCATCGCCGCAACCCGTGGGGTCGACCACAGCGCGCGGCTTGGCCGCAGGAATCTCGTAGGTGGTGCCGTCCGCGTGGATCACTGAGCCGTCCGCGCCGTGGGTCACGATGCAGGCTTTGACGCGCTTGGCGATGTCGGCCTCGCACCAGCCGGTGCGTTCGGACAGCAGGCTGGCTTCGTAGCTGTTCACCGCCACGTAGCTGGCCTTGTCGATGAAGGCGCGGAACTCCTCGCCCGAGAACAGCGGCATCGCCTGACCGGGATCGAAGATGAAGGGAATGCCCTTCGCGGCGAATTCGGCGGCGTGCTGCAGCATGCCCTCGCGGCCATCCGGCGCCACGATGCCGAGCGCGGCATCGCCCGCGTCGGCGACGCGGTTCTGATGGCTCTGCATCATCGCACCCGGATGGAAGGCGGTGATCTGGTTGTTGTCCTGGTCGGTGGTGATGAAAGCCTGGGCGGTGAACGTGCCAGGCACTTCCCGAATCTGGTCCAGGCGGATGTCCAGGCCTTCGAACCACGTGCGATACGGCGCGAAATCCTGCCCCACCGTCGCCATGGGGATCGGCTCACCGCCGAGCAATTTCAGGTTGTAGGCGATGTTGCCGGCGCAGCCGCCGAACTCGCGGCGCATCCGCGGCACCAGGAAGGACACGTTCAACATGTGCACCTTGTCCGGCAGGATGTGGTTCTTGAAGCGGTCCTCGAACACCATGATGGTGTCGTAGGCCATGGAGCCACAGATCAGCGCAGCCGGCATCGGTGCATTCCTTGGGTCGCGGACGGAACCGCCGATGCTAACCGGATCGGCCGCGGGATTCGACCCGGTGCGAGTGCCATCTGCACCGGCGGAGCGCGAAATTCCGCATCAAACAGCGACGCAGTACCTTGCAGGTTGGCGGGATGTTACCTAGACTGGCCCGCTATTTCCCCCTGCCTGACGCTCAGGCCCGCACCCTGGCGGTTCGCGCATGTTCAAATTGTTCCGCGGCATCTTTTCCAACGACCTTTCGATCGACCTCGGAACCGCGAACACGCTGATTTACGTGCGCGACCAGGGCATCGTGCTCAACGAACCGTCCGTGGTCGCGATCCGCCAGGATCGTGGCGCGGGTGGTCCGCGCTCGGTGGCGGCGGTCGGCAACGACGCCAAGATGATGCTGGGCCGCACGCCCGGCAACATCGTCACGGTGCGGCCGATGAAGGATGGCGTGATCGCCGACTTCACGATGACCGAGGCGATGCTCCAGCACTTCATCAAGCAGGTGCACAAGAGCCGCTTCCTGCGCCCCAGCCCGCGCGTGCTGGTGTGTGTGCCCTGCGGCTCGACCCAGGTGGAACGCCGCGCGATCAAGGAATCCGCCGAAGGCGCGGGTGCGCGCGACGTGTTCCTGATCGAGGAACCGATGGCGGCCGCGATCGGCGCCGGCATCCCGGTGCACGAGGCGCGCGGCTCGATGGTGCTGGACATCGGCGGCGGCACCTCCGAGGTCGCGGTGATGAGCTTGAACGGCATCGTGTATTCGCAGTCGGTGCGCATCGGCGGCGACCGTTTCGACGAAGCCATCATCAATTACGTGCGCCGCAGCAACGGCACCCTGATCGGCGACCCCACCGCCGAGCGCATCAAGATCGAGATCGGCTGCGCCTATCCGCAGAAGGAAGTGCGCGAGATGGAAGTCTCGGGCCGCAACCTCGCCGAAGGCGTGCCGCGGATGTTCACCATCAACTCCAACGACGTGCTGGAAGCCCTGCGCGAGCCGCTGCACGGCATTGTCGCCGCGGTGAAGGCGGCGCTGGAACAGACCCCGCCGGAACTGTGCTCGGACGTCCACGAACGCGGCATCGTGCTCACCGGCGGCGGCGCGCTGCTGCGCGACCTCGACAAGCTGATCTCCGAGGAAACCGGCCTGTACGTCCAGGTGGCCGAGGACCCGCTGACCTGCGTCGCACGCGGCGGCGGCCGGGCGCTGGAATTGATCGACATGCACGGAAGCGATTTCTTCGCGCAAGAGTAGCGAGTCGCTCAAGGGCCAAGCCGCTCACTGCGTTCGCTGTAAAAGGGTAAAGTCGCTCGCTGCGCTCGCTGTAAAGGGAAAGAGCGACACTCGCTTGATCGCAGCTCTTGCGTTTTACCCTTTACCCTTTACAGGCGGCGTAGCCGCCGACTTCACCCTTTACCGGCTTCACAGGCGGCGCAGCCGCCGATTTCACTCTCCAGCCATGGCGCTTCCGCAAAAGGAATCCACTCCGATCTTCTCGGATGCGACGGCCGGCACGCTGCGCCTGATCGCCTATCTCGCGCTGGCCGCGGTGCTAATGGTGCTGGACCATCGCAACGGCTGGCTGCATCGCGCGCGTTACGCCAGCGCGGCCGCGATCGTGCCGATCTACAAGATCGCTGCAGCCCCGGCCGACTGGGTGCACCAGGCCGGCACGGCGTTCACGGAGCGCACCAAGCTGATCGACGAAAACCGGCAATTGCGCGAAGCGCTGCTGCTGGCCGAGGCCCGCCTCAATCGCATGGATGCCGTCACCCACCAGAACGAACGCCTGAAACAACTGCTCGACACCCAGCAACTGCTGGGCATGCACGCGCAACTGGCGCGCCTGATCGACGTGCAGCTCGGCCCCACGCGCGACCGGGTGATGCTGAACGTCGGCGCCGACGAAGGCGTGCACGTGGGCCAGACGGTGATCGATTCGCACGGGGTGATGGGCCAGGTCATCGAAATCCTGCCGCATGCATCGGTGGCGATGCTGGTGATCGATCCCGACCATGCGGTGCCGGTGACGATCTCGCGCACCGGCCTGCGCGGCATCGCGCACGGCACCGGCGACACCAGTCAACTGGTAGTGCCGAACCTGCCGCTGTCGTCCGACGTGAAGGTCGGCGACCGGCTCGTGACGTCAGGCTTGGGCGGACGTTTTCCCGCGGGCTTTCCGGTCGGCACCGTCGCGCAATTGAAGCGCGATGCGTCCGGCATGTTCATGGAAGCGCTGGTGAAGCCCGCTGCCGAACTCGAACGCAGCGGCGAAGTACTGCTGCTGCGCGACCAGCCCGATCCGGCCGGGCCGCCGGCGCCCGCGCCAGAAGTGGGTCCGCCCGCTTCGCTCGCGCCGGGCAACCATGCCGCCTCGAACGGCAAGCCCGCGACGGGTGCGGCGCGATGAACCGCATGCGCGCACAAGGTTGGGCGTTCTGGGCCGGCATCGCGGCAGCGCTGCTGCTGATGCTGATGCCGCTGCCCGAAATGATCCAGCCACTGAAGCCGTACTGGCCGGCACTGGTATTGATCTACTGGTCGCTGGAAGCGACCGACCGCGTAAGCGTGGGCCTCGCGTTCGGCGTTGGCCTTGCGGCCGATCTTCTGAACGGCGCGCTGCTCGGTGACCAGGCATTGCGCCTGGCGGTGCTGGTGTTCATCGTGCTGCGTTTCCGTTCGCGCCTGCGCTTTTTCCCGATGTGGCAGCAGGCACTCGCGGTGTGGCTGTTGCTGCTCAACAACCACGTGCTGCAGGCGCTGATCCGCGCCTTTGCGGGCGATTCGCCGATGCCGGCGCTGTCATGGGCCGCGCCCGCGGTGGGCGCGCTGGTGTGGCCATTCGTGTTCCTGTTGCTGGATGACGTGAACACGCGGCTGCGTGGCAAAAGCGCCAAGGGCGCCAAGACGGTATGAACGGTCGCAGCGAGTTGCCCGACGACCGCGCCAAACGCGCGCGCTTCGGGCGCCGTGCGCTGGCGGGTTTCGCGATCATGTTGGTGATGCTGCTGGGCGTGGCCGGCCGCTTCGTGTACCTGCAGGTGTTCGAACACGCCGAATATTCCACGCGCGCCAAGGCCAACCGCGTGCGCCTGAAGCACCTGCCACCGCCGCGCGGCTTGATCTACGACCGCGCAGGCAAGCTGCTGGCCGACAATGTCCCGGCGTTCCGGCTGGACGTGGTGCCCGACAAGGTCGAGCACATGGACGCGATGCTGCAGCGACTGTCCGCCGTGGTGCCGCTGACCGACGACGACATCCAGCGCTTCAAGCAGAGCCTGAAGCAGCACCGCGCGTTCGAACAGGTGCCGCTGAAGTTCCGCCTGACCGAAAGCGAGCGCGATCGCTTCGCGGTGAACCAGTGGCAATTCCCAGGCGTCAGCGTCGATCCGTACCTCACGCGCAGCTACCCCTACGGCGCCGAATTCGCGCACGTGATCGGCTACGTGGGCCGCATCGACGAGAAGGAACAGACGAAGCTCGACTCTGATCTTTACGCCGGCACCACCCACGTCGGCAAGACCGGGCTGGAAAAGGAATATGAAAACCTGCTGCACGGCACGCCCGGTTACGAGCTGGTCGAGGTGAATGCCAACCAGCGCCCGTTGCGGGTGCTGCAGCGCGTGCCCGCCAAGCCCGGCAAGAATCTCTATCTCACGATCGACGAGCGTCTACAGCGGGCCACCATCGCCGCGTTCGACGGCCAGACCGGCGCCGCCGTCGCGATCGACCCGCGCAACGGCAACGTGCTGGCCATGGTCACGGTGCCGAGTTTCGACGCCAATCTTTTCGTCAACGGCATCAGCCAGGCCGACTATTCGGCGTTGCTGGAGAACCCGGAAAAGCCACTGCTCAATCGTGCGATGCGCGGCGGCTATCCGCCAGGTTCCACGGTCAAGCCGTTCCTCGGCCTGGGCGGCCTCGAACTCGGCTTGCGCAAGGCGACCGATACGGTGATGTCTACCGGCACGTACTACATTCCGGGTTCCTCGCGCGGCTATCGCGACGACACGCGCTATGGCGCCGGCCGCGTGAACCTGATGCAGGCCATCACCCGCTCGGTGAACACTTACTTTTATTCGCTCGCCTACCAGATGGGCATCCAGCGATTCGACGAATGGATGTCCAAATTCGGATTCGGCAGCCCCACCGGCATCGACCTGCCCGATGAAACCGGCGGCGTACTGCCGTCGCCGGCATGGAAGCGCAAGACGATGAACCAGCCCTGGTACCCGGGCGAAACCGTGATCTCCGGCATCGGCCAGGGCTACTGGATGGTGACGCCGCTGCAACTTTCGCACGCGCTCGCGTCGATGGCCGGCGGCGGCCTTTCGCATACGCCGCACCTGCTGACGGCGACCAGTGACGGCCTGAAGGCGCCGGAAGTGCCCTACCCGCAACCGAAACCGGTGCAGCTCACGCACGATCCTGCGGATCTGGCGGCGGTGCGCGAAGGCATGCTGGGGGTCGTCAATACCCCACAGGGTACGGCTTGGGGCCTGGGCAAGGGTTTCCCCTACCTGATCGCCGGCAAGACCGGCACCGCCGAACGCTATTCGCGCACCAGCGACGCGTACAACACCAACAAGGATCTCGCCTATCTCGCTTCACGGCATCGCGCCTGGTTCATGTGCTACACGCCCGCGGAACACCCGCAGATCGCGATCGCGGTGCTGCTGGAACACGGCGCCTGGGGCGGCAGCGCGGCCGCGCCGATCGCGCGCAAGATGCTCGACCAATGGCTGGCGGACACGCCACCTTCCGAACGTCCGCCGGTCATCGCGCCCACCGTCGCCACGCAACCCGGCGCGCAGACGCCCAGCACGCCATGAACGAACTGGTCGCCAGCTTCAGCGGACGCGTGCTCCGGATCGGGCGACGCATCCTTTCGCGCCCGCGCATCGACCTGCCGCTCGCGATCGGCCTGCTGGTGCTGGCGCTGATCGGACTCACGGTGTTGTACAGCGCCAGCAATCTCGATCGCTCGACCGTGCTGGGACAGGCCGCGCGCTTCGTCGCGGGCGGGTTGCTGCTGCTCGCCGTTTCGCGCATTCCGCCGACGCTGCTGCGCGCGTGGACGCCGTGGTTCTACCTGCTCGGCCTGTTCCTGCTGGTCGTGCTGATGGTGCTGGGCGAAGGCCGCGGCGCCGATCGCTGGCTGGACCTCGGCGTGGTCCGTTTCCAGCCGTCCGAACTCATGAAGCTGGCGATGCCGATGATGGTGGCGTGGTACCTGCACCCGCGTCCGCTGCCGCCGCGCTGGCGCGACATCGTCGTGATCGGCGTGCTGATCGGGATCCCGGCCCTGCTGGTGATGGAGCAACCCGACCTCGGCACCGCGTTGCTGATCGCGGCGTCCGGCATGTTCGTGTTGTTCCTCGCCGGCCTGCAGTGGTGGAAGATCGGGGCGATGCTGGCTGCGCTCGCTGCGATCGCGCCGGTCGCATGGCATTTCCTGCACGACTACCAGCGCGAACGCGTGATGACGTTCCTGCACCCGGAGAACGACCCGCTCGGCACCGGCTGGCACATCATCCAGTCAATGATCGCGGTGGGCTCCGGTGGCGTGTTCGGCAAGGGCTTCAACCAGGGCACGCAATCGAAACTGGAGTTCCTGCCGGAACACACCACCGACTTCATCTTCGCGGTGTTGGGCGAAGAATTCGGCCTCGTCGGCGTGCTGGTGCTGCTGTTGGTGTACGCGTTCATCGTCGGCCGCTGCCTGTGGATCGCGGCCAACGCGCGCGACACGTATTCGCGCCTCGTCGCGGGATCGTTCGGACTGGCGTTCATGGTGTACGTGATCGTCAATGGCGGCATGATCTCGGGCCTGCTGCCCGTGGTCGGTGTGCCACTGCCACTGGTGAGCTACGGCGGCACGTCGGCGATCACGCTGCTGACCGGGTTCGGGGTGGTGATGTCGATCCACGCGCATCGCAAGTGGACGCCATAACGCGGCGATTCGCGACGCGATATTGTCGGCGTCATCCCGGCGAAGGCCGGGATCCAGTGCTTTTATTTTGATGCTCTGACATCCATGTCCTTTTCCGCGCCCCTCCCGGGGGCGCGGGTAACTTTCTCTTGCATGGCCAAGAGAAAGTCACCAAAGAGAAGGCCACCCCTGTCGAGCGCGCATCCTGCGCGCCGGAAGCGCGCTGATCGGGGCCCCTCGAACACGGCGAGCGGACGACGGATCAGTCCGAAGGATGGCGCACAGGAGGTGCGCCAGTTCGCCGCAGGCACATGGATGTGCCTTCGGCGAACCCCGGCGCCCGCTCGCGCATCCTGAGCACAGGGATGTGCTCAGGACGTGTTCGCGGGGTCGCCTTCTCTTTGGCTACTTTCTCTTGGCGACGCAAGAGAAAGTAGCTCGCGCCGTGGGACGGCGCGAAAGAAGACAGGGAGGTCGTTCCCATCCCCAAGCGAAAGCGCCACGTCGCTAGAATGCACGTTTGCCTTGCAAACCGCGCGGCGCGCGGAACCGAGACCCGAGTGATGGACAAGAGTTTCGACCCGAAAGAGATCGAATCGAAGTGGTATGCGCGCTGGGAAGACGCCGGCTGTTTCGAGCCGGCCGGCGCGGGCGAACCGTACGCGATCCTGCTGCCGCCACCGAACGTCACCGGCACGCTGCACATGGGCCACGCGTTCCAGCAAACCATCATGGATGCGCTGATCCGCCATGCGCGGATGTCGGGCAGGAACACGTTGTGGCAGGGCGGTACCGACCATGCCGGCATCGCAACGCAGAAGATCGTCGAGAACCAGTTGGCCGCGGAGGGCAAGACGCGCCACGACCTCGGCCGCGAGCAATTCGTCGAACGCGTGTGGCAGTGGAAGCACGAATCCGGGTCCACGATCACGCGGCAAATGCGGCGCATGGGCGCGTCGGTGGACTGGTCGCGCGAACGCTTCACGATGGACGAGGGGCTGTCCGCCGCCGTGCGCAAGGTGTTCGTCGATTGGTATCGCGCGGGCCTGATCTATCGCGGCAACCGGCTGGTGAACTGGGATCCGGCGTTGATGACCGCGGTGTCGGACCTCGAAGTGAACAACGTCGAACGCGACGGGTTTCTGTGGTCAATCCGTTACGACGTGATTGATCCGCAAGCGGGCGCACCCGACCACGTCGTGATCGCGACCACGCGGCCAGAAACCATGTTGGGCGACGTCGCTGTCGCGGTGCATCCGGATGACGAGCGTTACGCAGCACTGGTCGGCAAACGCCTGCGCCTGCCGCTCGCGAATCGCGAACTCCCGGTCATCGCGGATGATTACGTCGATCGCGAATTCGGCACCGGCTGCGTCAAGATCACGCCCGCGCACGACTTCAACGATTACGGCATCGGGCAACGACACCACCTGGATTCGATCAACGTTCTGACATTGGACGCCAAAATCAACGACAACGCGCCGGCGCGTTACCGCGGCCTCGACCGCTACGCCGCGCGCAAGCAGATCCTCGCCGATCTCGAAGCCGAAGGCCGGCTGGTCGAAACCAAGCCGCACAAACATCAAGTGCCGGTCAGCCAACGCTCGGACGCGGTGATCGAGCCGATGCTGACCGACCAGTGGTTCGTGGACCTCACGTCCGACAAGGGCCGCGCGGCGATCACGCAACCCGCGCTGGACGCGGTGCGCAACGGCGACATCAAATTCGTGCCGGAGAACTGGACGACGACGTACACGCAGTGGCTGGACAACATCCAGGACTGGTGCATCAGCCGCCAGCTCTGGTGGGGGCATCGCATCCCCGCGTGGTACGACGAAACCGGCAACATCTTCGTCGGCGAAGACGAGGCCGACGCGCGCGCCCATGCGGAAACCACGCCGGTCGGTGCCCTGCGCCAGGACGACGACGTGCTCGATACATGGTTCTCCTCGGCGCTGTGGCCGTTCTCGACGCTGGGCTGGCCCTCCGATCAGCCAGTGAAGAACGAGCGCGACGAGATCATCGCGAACTGGCCCATCGACAAGATTTTCCTGCCGAGCGCGGTACTGGTCACCGGCTTCGACATCATCTTCTTCTGGGTCGCGCGGATGGTGATGACGACCCTCTACTTCACGAGGCAGGTGCCGTTCCGCGAGGTCTACATCAACGCGATCGTGCGCGATGCCGAGGGCCAGAAGATGTCGAAGTCCAAGGGCAACACCCTGGACCCGCTCGACCTGATCGACGGCATCACCCTGCCCGCGCTGGTCGAAAAATCGACGAAGTCATTGCTGATCCCGCAGGTGCGGGAAAAGGTCGAGAAGCGGATTCGCAAGGAATATCCCGACGGCATCGCCGCGATCGGCACTGACGCGCTGCGCTTCACCTTTGCGGCGCTGGCGAGCTACAGCCGCACGATCAACTTCGACATCAAACGCGCGGAAGGCTACAAGGCGTTCTGCAACAAGTTGTGGAATGCGGCGCGGTTCGTGTTGATGAACACCACAAATTCGCCTCCCCCGCTAGCGGGGGAGGCGGCAAAAACCGAAGCGGAGCGCTGGATTCTTTCGCGCCTGCACACGACGCTCGCCGAGGTCGATCAGCATTTCACGAGCTACCGCTTCGATCATCTTGCGCACGCGCTGTACGAATTCGTGTGGAACGAGTACTGCGACTGGTTCCTTGAGCTCTCGAAGCCCGCGTTGAACGGCGGCGATGCGGAAGCCGCGGCGTCCACGCGCCACACCTTGCTGGTGGTGCTGGAAACCGCATTGCGCGCGCTGCACCCGATCATCCCATTCATCACGGAGGAGATCTGGCAATCGGTGGCGCCGCAGCTTGGCCTTGAGGAATCCAGCATCCTCGAACGCGCTTATCCGCGCGCGGACGAATTCGCGGTCGACGAGACCGCCAGCGCCGAAATCGAATGGTTCAAGGCCGTGCTGACCGGCGTGCGCAAGATCCGCTCGGAAATGAACATCGCGCCGGGCAAGACCATTCCGTTGCTGCTGGCCGACGGGGACGCCGAAGACCGGCGTCGCACCCAGAAGTTTTCAAGCCAGATCGAGTTCCTTGCACGCTGCGAAGCGCCGCGCTGGCTTGCAACCGGCGAGCCCGAACCCGCGGCCGCGGCGGCCGTAATCGGCAACCTGCGCGTGCTGATTCCACTGGAAGGGCTGATCGACCTCGATGCCGAACGCGTGCGGTTGAACAAGGAGATCGCCCGCATCGAAGGCGAAATCAAAAAATGCGAAGGCAAGCTCGGCAACGCGAACTTCGTCGATCACGCGCCCGCGGCCGTGGTCGAACAGGAACGCAACCGGCTCGCCGACTGGACCACACAAATCGGTGCGCTGCGCGAGCAGGCGGACCGCCTCTCCGTGTAGGAGCCTGCCTGCAGGCGATCATCAGGTATCGCGCGCGTGGGAGCGCAGGCTCGCGCAGGCGCGCTCCTGCAGAAAAGCAAGAGCCCTTGACGCGGATCAAATCTGATAAAGGCGGATGAAAAAGCAGTATCAGCTTTGATCGGATTTAATCCGCGTCAAAGCTTTTGCCTACTCCAGCGCGCCGGTTTCCTCGGGAAACAGCACATCGATGAAGCCGAACTTCGAGAAGTCGGTGATGCGCGAGGGATACAGCCGCCCGATCAGGTGATCGCATTCGTGTTGCACCACGCGCGCGTGGAAGCCTTCGGCGGTGCGGTCGATCGGCGCGCCACTCGGGTCCATGCCTTGGTAGCGGATCATGCTGTGGCGGCTCACCACGCCACGCAGGCCCGGCACCGAAAGGCAGCCTTCCCAGCCTTCCTCCATGTCACGCGACAGTGGCGTGATCAGCGGATTCAAAAGGATCGTGCGCGGCACTTCCGGCTCGCCCGGATAACGATCGGAATGCTCGAAGCCGAACACCACCAACTGCAAATCCACGCCGATCTGCGGCGCTGCTAGGCCCACGCCGTCGGCCGCCTCCATGGTTTCGAACATGTCGGTGATCAGGTCGTTCAATTCGGCCGTGCCGAACATCGTCGTCGGCACGGGAGGCGCCACGCGCAGCAGGCGCGGATCGCCCATTTTCAGGATTTCGCGAATCATGCTTGCTTCCGATGCAATGTCATGGGTGCGACGCGGCGCAGTGCAAGCAGCGGCGCCGTGGCAAGGAAATGCGCCGCGATGCCGCACGCGACCAGCACGCGCGTCAGCGGCTTGCGCGCGGCCGGATCGAATTTCCGGAACCAGCGCCACATGCCGCGATGCTTATGGTAGCTGACGAACACCGGGCGATGCGCGCTGGAGCCGCCTTTGGCATGGCGCACGCGCACGTCGCCGGCCAGCAGCACCGCGTAGCCCGCATCGCGCGCGCGCCGGCACAGGTCCAGATCCTCGCAATGCAGGAAATAACCCTCATCGAACCCGCCCAGGCGATCGAATGCCGCGCGCGGCACCAGCATCAGCGCGCCGGAAACGTTCTCGGTTTCGATGACGGCGTCGGGAATCGGGCCTGGCACATCGACGCCCTCGTATCTTGAAGCGTCCCGCTTCGTGCGTCCGGTCATCTCGTTCAACGAACGCTCAAGCAGCGGATCGCGACGTCGCGATGCCGGATCGGGCGTACCGTCCGCGTCGCACACCACCGCGCCAATCACCCCCGCGTCGGGATGCTCGCGCCGCACGTCCAGCATGCGCGACAACGTATCCGGTTCCAGCATGCAGTCCGGATTCAACACCAGCAAGGCATCGCCACGCGCCTGCCGCGCGCCCACGTTCATCGCGGGGCCGAACCCGAGGTTGGCGTGGTTGTAGACGACCCGCACGCGCCCATCGCGTTCGTACGCCCGGGCCAACGCCTGCGGCACGCCGTCGCGCGACCCGTTGTCGACAAGGATGACTTCAATTGGCCGCTCGGATGCCAGCGCACGCACGACGCACTCGCGCAAGGAGGCGCCGCTGTCGGCGGCGACGATGATGATGGAGGTCAACGCGGGCATCCGCGCAGTCTAGCGACACCCGCGCGTGCGGGACGGGCCGTCCGGGTTCACGTTGACGTGCCGGTGATGGCGATGCTTTCCTGGACATGCAGTCCCGCGGCCATGCAGCCGCCGAACCGGGATACCGAGTAACCAACAGGTCATGCTTTTCATCGCGTGCTTCCTTACCGAAGCACGATGCCACACCACTCGTACTACGGCCGCACGATCAACAACCCCCCGATGTGCAGACTGTCCGCGATGGAGGCACGCAGGCGATCGGCCGCATCGCGATTCACCACCGGGCCTGCGTACACGCGCCAGCGCATGCCTTCGGCCGTGGTCACGTTCCTGACGTAGCTGGTGTAGCCGAGCTGCTGCAGGCGCGCGCGCAGGCGTTCGGCGTCGCTGCCGTCCGTGAAGGAGGCAACCTGCACCGACCAGCCGCCCGAGGCCACGGCCGCGGCTGGACTGGCCGCCGCGGGTTCGCTGGCCGCGGCAGCGGATGACGTGCTCGGCGAAGGAAGAGGCTCGGTCGATGCGGGCACGCTTTCGGTTTCCGAAGCGGGCGTCGCGCCACCCTTCGGCAGGATCGGCTTCAGCGATTCGAACTGGGTCTGGTAGTCGTCGGTGACGCGGCGCGCATCCTCGGGGTTGCGGATGATGCGCGGCGTGATCAGCACGATCAGCTCGGTGCGCGCGCTCCTGCGGTCGGTGGTACCGAACAGGCGACCGAACACGGGGATGCGGCTGAGGAACGGCACGCCACTGTCCTGGGTGGTGTCGGTCTGCTGGATCAAACCGCCCAGCAGCACCGTCTGCCCGCTCTGCACCGCCACTTCGGTACTGAGCGCGCGATTGGTGATGGTGTAGTTGCCGAACTTGTCCTGGGTGGTCGGCTTGCTGACCACTTGCTGGATGTCCATGTACACCAGCCCGCCCGGGCTGACGCGCGGGACGACATCCAGCAATACGCCGGTGTCGATGTATTGCACCTGGCCCGCGTTGAAGGCGTCGGTGGTGGAGCCCGTGCCCACGCCCGGCACGAGATAGGTCTGCACCACCGGAATCTTTTCGCCCACCTTGAAGGTGGTTTCCTGGTTGTTGAGCACCACGGTGGAGGGCGCCGACAATATCTTGGCGTCGCCGCTCGATTCCATCGCCCTGAGCGCGAACTGCAGATCGTTGCCCGCGAACGAATAGAACAATGCATCCGATGTCGAGTACTGGACGCCGCCCAGGCCCGCCGCGCCCTGATGGCGGTGGTAGGACTCGTTGGTGTTGGGCGGTGAGCCCGGCTGGGTGCCGATCAGGCCGCCGAGGTAATACTGCACGCCGAACTGGAATTCGCCGGTCAGGCTGACTTCCAGCACGCGCGTTTCGATCTGCACCTGCAACGGCTTCTCGTCCAGCCGTTCGATCACCGGCAGCAATTTCTCCCATTGGCCGGGCGTGGCGCGGATCAGCAACTGGTTGTTCTCGTTCACCGCGGCGATGCGCACGCCTTCACTGGTGGTGAACGCAAACGTGTCTTGCCCCGCCCGCTGGCCGCGACGCATCTGGGTCGCGCCCGTGATCCCGCCCGTGCCCGAGCCGAACTCGTCACCGCCATTGCTGCCGAAAGTGCCGGAGAAGTTGCTGTTCTCCGGCGAGAAACTGCCGAAGCCCTGCTGCGCGCCAAGGCTGCCGGCCGCGGACTGTTCCAGCGGCGAGAAACCCGGCGCGACCGCACCCACCGGATTCTGCTGGTTGCCGGTGCCGTTGCCGAACAGCTCGTTCAGATGACGCGCGAGGTCCGACGCCTTCACGTTGAGCACGTTGTAGACGTAGAGCCCCGAAGCATTGCCGGCGCCGTTGTCGATGGTGGTGACGAGCTTGCGCACCTCGTCGAGGTAGGACGGCTGCGGCGTGATCACCACCAGCGAATTGCTGTGCTTCAACGGGATCAGCCGCACCATGCTGGAGAGGTTTTCCGAACGCGGCCGCGCGACCAGGTTCGTCACGTCACCGTTGACCGGGGCTGGCGGGGTCGAACCGCCGGCCTGCTCGGTGAACAGCGTCTGGAGTTGCGTGACCAGGTCGTCGGCCTGCACGTGCTGCAGCGGGATCACCGCCACCGACATGCCGCGCAGCCAGTCCACGTCGAAGGTGCGGATGATGCGCTGGTAGTTCGCCAATTCATCGGGCGTACCGCCCATCACCAGCAGGTTGCGCACCGGATCGACCAGCAGGAACGCCTTCGGATCCGCGAACGGCTTCAACAGTTTCTGCATCGCCTCCGCGGACACGTAGTGGAGCGGAAACAACTGCGCCGCGTAACCCGCGCCGGGCGACACCGCGCCCAAACCAGGCACGAGGTTGCCGGGCGCAGCCTGTTCCACCGGCACCACCATGTAGCCGCCGTTCTGCTGCACCAGCGCATTGCCGGTCCACGACAGCAGCATCTGCAGGATCGGCAGCACCTCGGCTTCGGTGACCGGCTGCGACGTCGCGAAGGTCACGGTGCCCTTGACCTCCGGCGAAATCGAATAGTTCGCGTGCAGCACGTCGCCCAGGATCGCCTTGACCGCTGCCTGCACCGGCTGGTTGTCGAAGTTGAAGGTGATGGTGCCACCTTCATTGGCGGCGCGACCGGATGGAGTGTGGCTCGGCGCGTTGATGAAGACGCCGGTGCCATAGTGGTTTTCCGGCGCGGTCGCGCTGGCGAGATTCGGGTTCTGCTGTTCCGTACCGACGTTCAGCGGCTGCGGCACCGGCTTGTGGGTGCCCGCGATGGCCTCGCGTTGCAGGCTGTAGTCGTTGTCCTGGCGCACCTGCGGCGCGCAGCCGGCCAGCAGCCCGGCAGCGAAGGCAATCCCCAGCACGGCTAGCTTTTTGTACACGTCATGCACTCCACAACCGGTCTGCCTCGCGCGGTGGCGCGATGCATGCGTCAACCGCCGCCATCCTGATGCGCCGCCCTGCGCCGTTGCGCGTCGATCCGCGCCTTCAGCGCCCGGGCGCGCGCCGCGGCAGACTGCGCACCGGCCGTCGGCTTCGGCGACCGATTCACGGGCTGCCCGCCCGAATCCTGCATTCCGCGGCGGGTGACCATAGCAGATGCGCCGCTTCCCGCGCTCATGGGAACGGGTTCACCCTGCTCTCCCTGCTGCTCGTCGGGATTGGGAAAACCATTCGGCGGGGGCGTGCCGGGATTCGGCGCCGGGCCGGGCACCAGTTGCAATTCCTGGCGCGAGCCCGACACCTCGATCACCGCGCTGCGCGGATGCAGCTCCACCAGCACCGGGCCATCGCGCGAGGGCTGGCCCTCGATCGCGCGATAGTCCCGGCCGTTGGTCTTGTCGTGCAGGATGGCCATCCTGAGGTGCGGCAACATGATCACGCCGGTCAGCTGCAGATCGCTGCTGGAAGTCCCTTCGCCGGGCGTGGCAGGCGCGGGCGTGCGGGTGGGGCTGAACAAGGGGCGTTGCCACACTTCCGCGTACGTCTCCAGCGGCGGCACCGCCGGTGCCGGGGTGGTGGCGCCGACCGACGGCAGCCGGGTTGGCGCCGCATTGTCGTTCCATCTCGCGCCCTCGCCCAAGCCCGCCCACAAGGCGATGAGCAGCACCACCAGGATGGCGGCGATGATCCCGAACGCGGGTGTCAGGCGGCGGCGATCGGCGGCGTTCATGGCGACGCGGGCCGCAGGTAACCGGACAAGGTCAGTTGCGCCTGCAGCCGCCCGCTGGGCGAGCGCGCCACCGCCAGGTTGTCCACGAACAAGTAAGGCAGCCCGCGATCGAAATCGTGCAGCACCGCCGCCAGCGGCTGCATGCCGCAGTCGAGCGTGATGCTGACGCTGACCCGCCGGAACGGCTCGTTGCCGGTGTCGCGTTCGATCGGCATCTTGGACGGCATGCTGCAGCCGGAATCCTCGTGCGCGTGCGCGGCGACCACGTCGGTGGCGCGCTGGATCAGGTTCGCGGCCGCGGCGCTGGGATCGTTCGCGGACAAGAACGCGTCCACCGATGCACCGCCTTGTTCCAGCTTGGCGACGCGCTTTCGCAGTTCCGGCTGCTCGGCGATCGCTGCCGCATACTTCGCATGGAGGTTTTGCAGATCGCGCATCTGCCCGTCCACCCGCAGCAGCGGCGCGACGAACCACCAGTGCAACAGCACGAAATAGGCGATCGCCAGCGCGACCAGCGCCAACCCGATCGCGGCCAGCCGCGATTGTGCCGGCGACAGCCGCCGCGCGATCCGGCTTTTCGCGTCAATCGCCATCGGCGGCACCCTGCTGGCGTATCCGCGCGACCATTTCGAAACGTTCCTTGCCGGTCGCGGGATCGGGCTGGATCACGCCCTGCAGCTTGGGTTCCTGCAGCAGCTTCGAACTGCTGAGGGTGTCGACCAGCGCCGCCGCCTTGGCGGCTTCGCCCTTGATGTCGAGGCCGCCTTGGTCGTCTAAAGTCAACACGTCCAGCCACGCCGTGGCGGGCAAGCGCCGGGTCAGGTCGTCCAGCACCGCCAGCGCGGACGGATTTTCCGATTTGCGTTTCACCAGGAACTTCGATGCCGCCAGTGCGCCGGTGAGCTGCGCGCGCAGTTGCTCCGATTGCGTGGCCCGGGCGCGCATCGCCTGCACTTCGTCCTGCATTTCGGCCAGCGCGGCGCGACGGTTGGCCAGCCACTGCGACAACACCAGCACCACCAGCAATATGCAAACCAGGCCCAGGATGAAGTTGGCACGGCCGCGGCGATCGATGCGCCGCGGCCGCCGCTCCGGCGGCATCAGGTCGATGCCGGCCAGCGTGCCACGGGCGGTCTGCACGTCGACCGCATCGGGCTGCGCGCCGATCGCGTTGAAGCGTTCCAGCAAGGGATCGATCTCCGCCTTCGGCGCCGCGTAGAGATCCAGCGCCACCTGTCCGGCCGGTGCCGAATCGGCACTGACGCTGACGGCGTAATACACCTGCTCGGGCTTGAACGGCGTCTGCCGGTCCAGCTCGTAACCGACCACCCGGCGCGGATCGGCGGCTGCCGCCGCGGGCATCAAGAGGCGCCGGTGCAACACCTGGGAAGCCGGCACCACCAGCAGCAGGCAGCGATCGTCCGGATCAATGCCGGCGCACGCCCGCGCGAATTCCGTGCGCTGCACGTCCACCGGCAGCTCAGGTCCGATCGCGGCCAGCATGGCGCCGGTGCGCGCGCGCCGCACCGTCGCATTGCCGCCCGCTTCGCCCAGCCACAACACGTCCGGCCCGCGGCGCACCCATGCGCGCACCCCCGCAGGCAGCAAGGCCGTCAATTCGGCACCCCACCAGCGCAGGAAGCCGGGCAGTGGCGAACGTCGCCACGCCAGTTTCGCGCGTTCGAGGGTTTGTGCGCTTGCTGTCGCCATTGCCGGCCCCGCCAGGAAACGCGTGGAATCAATCCACGCGCCAGTCCAATACTTTGTACGGGCGTGCCCGGGTGCCCGTCAACGCCAAGCGTAGCGTGACATCCAGCCCCACGCGCGTTCCGTCGGGCATCGTGGCGGTGCTGAACACGCGCCCGACCACCCCGCCGTAACCCGCCACCAGCGGTCCGTTGGCCACCGCACCCAAGGCCCGCCCGTTGCCCGCGCCGCGCTGCGCCGGGCGGCGTTGGCGTTGCGCGACCATCGCCTTCGCCTGGTCGGGCCCAAGGCCATGCAACGCAGCCAAGGACAGCGGCGGCGCATACGACGCGTCGGGAAAATTGCGCCCGGAAAACACCGTCACTGCCCGTTCGACCTTGGCAAACAGGTCGGCCGTCATGCCCGGCAAGCGCGCCAGTTGCTCGATGGCGCGGAACGGGCCGTGCGGCTGCGTCGAACCGGCCCGCCCCGGCAACGGCTGGCTTGGCGAATCGCCGCGCCAGGCGGCCAGCGTGTCGGCGAACTGATCGGCGCGCGCGCGATCCACGCCCGCCGCCGCGAACAGATCGCCCAGCAAATCCGGCGGGCTGGCATTGAGATCGACCAGCCCGCTCACGTCCACCACCTGCACGCGCACCTTCGCGCCGTCGAATTCGAAATCGTATGGCCGGCCGTCCGGCACCCACTGGTCGCGCAGGTCGGGGGCGCGCAAACCGGCCACCGCATGCGCAAGTCCGGCCTCGGCGGCCAATTCGGCACGCACGCGCTCGGCGCCGTACAGCGCGGCCTGGCTTTGGCTGCGCGAAGCAGCCGCGACGCCGATCAACAGCGCCGCCAGCAGCACCGTCACCCACAGCACCAGCAATAGCGCGGTCCCGCGTTGACGCCGGATCATGGCGCACCGCCCAGTTGCGCGCCGAAACCTTCGCCCGCGTGCAACGGAATCACCATCTCGGGGAACGGCACCCGCACGCGCCATGCGGGGTCGAGATGGATACGCACCGCCAGCGGCAAGCCGTTGGCCGCCTGCCAGTCGTCGCGCCACGCTGCGGGTTTGTCGAAGGCCGCCGCTGCCAGGTACTGGAATTGTCCGCCTTGCAAATCCGCGAGCAGGAGATGCGTCACCGCGTCGCCGGCTTGCGGCGTGTCGTCCGAATATGGCTGATAGACGAGTTCGAGCGACGCGCCGCCCGAAGCGTTCCTGGTCAGGCGGATCGTTTGCACGTACAAACCGGCGTGGCCCGATTGCATGGGCAGGGGCGCAACGTAGCGCATCGAGGTCGCATCGCCTTCGAACATCCGCGCACGCGCATCGCCCTCGGCCAGGTACGGCTGCAGTTGGGCCGCGGAGACGTAGCGGCGCAGGAACTGCTGCACGGTGCGCACGCTTTCGCTGCGCGCCATCACCGCGTCCGCCGAGTGCGCGATCCGGGTGGCGCTGGCCATCGCCCCCCATACGCCCAGCATCACCAATGCCAGCAGCGCCAGCGCCAGCAGGATTTCGAGCAAGGTGAACCCGCGGGAGCGCCGGGGCCCGGGAAAAGCCTGCCCCCGGTTGCATGTGAACCGTTGCGGCGCACCTGTCGATGTGGACTGCGCGCGCATCGTCATCCGCACCCTATTCCTGCTCCGCGCCTGACGGCGCAGCCTGCGCGCGCTGGGTGGACAGCCGCAACGTGCGGCCTGCGCCGTAGTGCACCGCGACGTCGAGCTGGTACAGGTCGATGCCCGCCGCCTGCGCCATCAGCACGTCTCCCGGCTGCAAGACCGCCCCGCCCTGCACGCCCGATGGCGGCGGCGACAGCTTCGGCAGTCCGCGCACTTTCAGCGTCCAGGCCATGCCGTCGTCGAAGGTGCCGGACAGCGTCTCGTCCTTCAACGGCGCTTCGAGCCCCTGTTCGGCCAGCAGGCTCTGCGCATGTTCGACCGCCGTATTGAGCGCAGCGCCGTGCGCCGCGTTGTGCGCCGACTTGCCCAACGCGCCCAATCCGACCGCGAACGCAATCGCCAGCAGCGCGATCGCTGCCAGCACTTCGATGAGGGTGAAGCCGCGACAAATCCGGGAACGGGGAATCGCGAATCGGGAATCGCAGGCAGCCGGCACGCGTTCAGGACGCCTTCCGCAAGCAAGGCAGCACGCCATCTGCGCTGGCTCGCGGTCTTTTCGATTCACGATTTCCGATTCCCGATTCACGGCGTCTGGTTAACGGTCACGGCACCGGTCAACCAATCAACGTCGACGCGCGCGTTGCGCCGATCGTCGCTGAGCACGATGTTGCCGCCGCTTGAGCTGCCGTCCGGGAAATAGCGGATGCGCGCGACGCCGGCTTGATCACTTTCCTGCGCCGCCGAGGTCACGCGCACATCCGCGTCGGCCGGAAACGCGTGCGGATCACGGCCCGGCGCGGCCCACGCGTGTCCGCGCAGATCGACGGTGAACCATTGCGGCTTGCCAGTCGCCATCGCGCGCGTGCGGGTGTCGCGCAAACCCGCCGCTACCCGCTGCGCCGAGGCTTCCAGTTGCCCGCGCGCACGTCCGCGCAGCGATACCGCAGTCACGGTGACGGCGATCGCGATCAGTACGATCACCGCCAGCATTTCGATCAGGGTGAAACCGCGCGTTTGCGCGATGCCGGGGGCATCGCGCGCGCGGTTGAACGCCCGAGGCAGGACGCCGAGGGCCGGGTTGCTTGGCGAGCGCTGGACGCGCGAGCCTAGCAACAACCGGCATCGCGCGCGGACGATCCTGACCCCCCGTCTCCGGCCCGCGGCGCCGGGGTCATGTTTATTGCCAATTCCCATAGTCACGGTCGATGCCCTCGCCGCCCGGCTTGCCGTCGCGGCCGTAGAACAGGACATCGTACTGGCCGTGCTGACCCGGGTAGACGTAGCCGTACGGATGCCGGAACGGATCGGTGAGATCCGCCGGCTTCGCATACGGGCCGTTCCACGATGGCGCATTCAACGGCTTGGTGATCAGGTCGTCCAGCGCCTTGGGCGGCGATCCGTTGTCGAGCGCGTACGCCTGCACGTCCTGATCGAGCTTGGTGACGCCGATCTTGCCGGCATCCCATTTGCCGGTATCGACCCGGCCCGATACCGAACGGGCCACGATCACGCCGACGATGCCCAGCAGCACGATCACCGCGAGCATTTCGAGAAGGGTGAAGCCTCTCGAGTGGCGAGGGATCCGTAGCGAGGGCGCAAAAGCCGAATCTTTTCGCGGAGCCTCCAAGCTCGCAGCAGCGCGACATCGAAGCACGCCCACTACTCGTTCCTCGACCCTGGCTTCGTCTTCGCCAAAAGCTTTCGAAAGCATCGCATTCTCCGTCATTGAATACTTCCTGTCAGGCTCAGCAGCGGCAGCAGGATCGACAGCATGATGCCCGCCACCAGCAGTGCCATCACGATCGTCAGCACCGGCACCAGCGCCGAAAGCATCTTGTCGATCGCCGATTTGACTTCGCCATCGTAGGTGTCGGCGGCGCGCAGCAGCATGTCGTCCAGCGTGCCCGACTCCTCGCCCACCATGGTGATCTGGATCGCGAGCTTCGGAAAGCTGGTGTGCATCGACAGCGCATGCGAAAGCGAGTCGCCACCCTTGACCGATTCGATCGCCGGTTCCAGTTGTTCCGACAGCTCGCGATTCGACACCACCTGGCGTGCGATGCCCAGCGCGGCCAGCAGCGACACGCCGTTCTTCAGCAGCGAGCCCAGCGTGCGCATCAGGCGCGCGGTATCGACCTTCAGCAGCAACGGTCCGAACACCCTGACGCGCAACAGCCGCGCGTCGAAGGCGCGCCGCGTTTCGGGATCGCGCATCCGGCCCGCCGCCCACAATCCCGCGACCACCAGAGCGGCCAGCACCAGCAGGCCCCAATCGTGCAGGAACGTGCCGATGGCCATCAGCACCCGCGTGATCAGCGGGATCTGAACGTTCATGTCGTGGAAGATCGGCACGAACTGCGGCAGCACGTACGCCAGCAGCAGGATCAGCGAACCCAGCACGCCGAACAGCAGGAACGCCGGATACACCAGCGCGCCGATCACGCTTTCGCGCAACTTGCGTGCGCGTTCAAGGTAATCGGCAAGGCGCGCGAGCGCCGCGTCCAGCGCGCCGCCGGCCTCGCCCGCGCGCACCATGCTGAGGTACAGCTTCGGGAACACGCCATGTTCCTGTTCCATCGCGTGCGACAGCGAAGCGCCGCCGCGCACGCGATCACGCACACGTTCGACCACGTGCCGCGCGCGTTCGCCTTCCGGCAGTTCCAGCAGCATCTGCAGCGCGCGATCCAGCGGCAGGCCCGCACGCAGGAGAATGCCAAGCTGCGAGGTGAATTCGACCAGTGCATTGCCGGCGAGCGACTTTCTGCGAAAGCCACCCAGCAAGGATTCGCCGCCGCCCGCGTCGCCGGCTTCCAGCGGCACGTTGCCCTGTTCCTGCAACCGCTGGATCACATCCTCGACGGACGCGGCATCCATGCGGCCCTGCACGGTTTCGCCGGAAGGCGTGACGGCTTTGTAGTGGAAGGAAGCCATCAGGCGGGACTTGGGATCAGAGATCGGGGGCTCGGGAAACGAAATGGTTGTCGTCATTCCAGACGCCGCGCAGCGACGATCCGGAATCCATTTTGATCTTGCTTTCCTTCCATACGCAAAATGGATGACAGGCCGCCCCTGCGGGCCATCCGCTACGCCGATGTTCGCTCCGGCGTCCTGCCGCCGCAGTTCGGCCGTCGCCGGAATGACGGCTACGTGAGAGTTTTCGCGGGTTCCCGGTTCCCGATTCCCGAATCTCAGCCTTCCTGCGTGACACGCAACACCTCTTCGACGGTGGTGAGCCCGGCCAGCGCCTTGCGCAAGCCGTCCTCGTACATCGTGCGCATGCCACTCTGGCGCGCGGCGCGTTCGATGTCGCTCGCGTCGGCGTGCTGCATCAACAGGCGCCGCAGCGCGTCGTTCATCGTCAACTGTTCGATGATCGCGAGCCGGCCGCGGAAACCGCTGGGATTTTCCGCCGACGTTCTCGGGCGATACAGGCGCAGCGGGCGCCGGCTGGTGAGTTTGTCGAGCCCGAGTTCCGCAACCATCTCTGGCAGCGGTTCATAGGCTTCCGCGGTCGCGGGATCCAGTCGCCGCACCAGCCGTTGCGCGACGATCGCGTTGACGGTGGACGCTATCAAATAATCCTCGACGCCCATGTCGAGCAAGCGTGTCAGGCCGCCCGCGGCGGAATTGGTGTGCAGTGTCGAAAGAACCAAGTGCCCGGTCAACGCAGACTGGATCGCGATCTTGCAAGTTTCCAGATCGCGCATTTCGCCGATCATGATCACGTCCGGGTCCTGGCGCACGATCGAGCGCAAGGCACCCGCAAAATCCAGCCCGATCTGCGGCTTCACCTGCATCTGGTTGATGCCCTCGATCTGGTATTCGACCGGGTCCTCGACGGTGATGATCTTGCGGTCGGGCGTGTTGATCTTCGACAGCGCGGTGTACAGCGTGGTGGTCTTGCCCGAGCCGGTCGGGCCGGTGACCAGCAGGATGCCGTGCGGCTGCTCCAGCACGTGCAGGAACGACGGCAGCGTGTGTTCGTCGAAGCCCAGCGAATCGAAGTCCAGGATCACGTTGCCGCGATCGAGGATGCGCATCACCACCGATTCGCCGAAGCTGGTCGGGATGCACGACACGCGCAGATCCAGTTCCTTGCCCTGCACGCGCAGCATGATGCGGCCGTCCTGCGGCAGGCGGCGCTCGGCGATGTTCATGCGCGCCATGATCTTGATGCGCGAAATCACCGCCGCGGTGCTGGACGCCGGCGGCGCCTCGACTTCGTGCAGCACGCCGTCGATGCGGTAGCGCACCTTTAAACGGTTCTCGAATGGCTCGATGTGGATGTCCGAGGCGCGCGCTTCCACCGCGCGCTGGATCAGCAGGTTCACCAGCCGGATGACGGGCGCTTCGGAAGCGAGGTCGCGCAGGTGTTCGATGTCGTCGTCGCCCGACGCGCTTTCGCCGCCCTCGCCCAAACCTTCGACGATGGTGCCGAGCGCGCTGCGGCCGGTGCCGTACCAGCGCTCGATCAGATCGTCGATGTCGGCGCGCGCCGCGACCACCAGATTCACCGGCCGTCCGCAGGCAAGCTCCACCGCGTGCGCGATGTACGGGTCGCCGGGATCGGCCGTCGCGAGCTGCACGGCCGGCCCGGCTTCGCCCACCGGCACCGCGTGGTACTGCTTCATGAAGCGCATCGACAGCGCCGTTTCGGGCGGCGCATCCGGCGCCTCTTTCGCGGTCAACAGCGGCAGGCGCAGCGTCTCCGCCCAGGCCTCGGCGAGGTCGCGTTCCGAAACCAGGCCCAGCCGCGACAGCAGCGGCGTCAGCCGGTTCTCCGGCGCCTCGGCCAGCAAACGCTCGGCCCGCGCCAAGTCATCCTGTTTCAGACGGCCGCGCTCGACCAACAGCGCACACGCGCGCATGCCTGCCTCGTCCAGGGAAGGACGAGGCTGCTCCGCGCCGGACTGCACGACTGCCGACATCGCAGGGCCTCACGCTGGGTGGCCGCCAAGGCGCCATTGGTAGCACACCCGCTCCGCCAATGCGAGCCGCGCGGCCTTGGCCATTCAACGCCGGGTCACGGCCAGCGCCGGCTTGGCGGACACCCACGGCCGAACCGCCGGTCGGGACAACCGGCGGTTCGATCAAAGCCCGCGTGTCACATCGAACCCGTTGACGCCATCGAATAGGAAAGGTGCAGCGTGATCTTGTCGCCCTTCTTCAAATGCTGGCTCGCATCGGGGAAGTGGACCCGCAGGTTGCCCTCATCGGTATGGACTTCGACGATGCCCTTGCTGCTCACCGAGCGCACCGTACCGGTCATGTCGTGCTGGCCCATCATGCCGCTGGACTGCGCCGGCTCCGGCATGCGCGGCGGCAGTTGCTGATTGGCCGGGTTGGAGGGCGTTGTCTGGTACGGCGGCGTGTGGGTCATCGCGCCGGTTTGCGGATGTTGCGATTCCGGCGCCGTCTGCGCCAGCGCGAACGGCGCGGCGCAAGCCAGCGCAATCGCGGCGGCAATGCTCGAAATCGAATGCATGCGTTTCATGGAAACCTCCTTGTGGACATCCTGGTCGCGGCCTGCGCGCACGTGGCGCGGACCGAACGCCATCCTGTCGGTGGCCTTTCCACTTCACGCCGGTTACCACGCCGGGTCAAGCAGGCGCCGGAAGCCGTTCAGCAAACCTGAACAATCGGGTCAGCGCTGGCTCAGCTTTCCAGGTTCAAGCCACCTTGCGCTTGCCGCCTCAACGTTTCCCTTACCCGCGAAAACGCCAGCAACTCTCCCAACCGGGCGCCTTTTCGATGCCAGTCGTGGAAGATCGACTCGCCGATCAGTGCGTAATGCCATGGCAGACCATCGCGCCATTCCAGCGGCAATTCATTGACGCGTTCGCACCACGCGGCGGCGGCTTTGCGCTTGCGCTGGACGTTCGGGTGGCTGGTCTGGTCCTGCGCCTTGGTCTCGGCCAGGTAAATCGCGTCGGCCGTACGCACCAGGAAATCCGGCGAATAGAACGCCGGCAGGCCGTTGTCCTTGACATAGCGCAGGCGCACGAAGTCGTGCCGGTTCTCGCTGACCTTGCAGAACGCCGCCACGCCGGTGTCACGCAGCGCCCATTCGATGAAGGCGCGTTCGAGGCCGCCACTGCGGGTCGGATACGGCAGGCGCGGATAAATGCACTTGGTCACCTCGATCGAGGCGCTTTCGCGCATCGTCAGGCGGCTGACTTCCGATAGCCGGCGATGACGTACTTCGATTTCACCGGCGACCCCGCGTTCTTCGGCCTTCACCAGCGCCAGCGCGAACACCTTGATGATGTGCTCCACCACCGGCTGCAGCATCAACAGCCGCCATTGTTCGTCCTCAAATGGCTCGAAAGCTTCGCGGAAAAGACGTTCCCGAATGTAGTCGTCGATGGCCGACGCCAGCGCCGCCGAACTGACCTGCGTGTAGGGCTTGGCCCACTGATCCGCAATCTTTCGCCCGGAAGCCAACGGCTGACTCAGCGCCTGCGTGATCCGCCGCGTCAGCCGCGACAGCAATTCGTTGTAGCCGCCGACATTCATCACCGCGCCATCCACGCGGTAGTCGCCGAACAACGTGCTGCTCTGCAGGTCGTGCGAGGTGAACGTGTCGCCCTTGCCCACCAGCCCGCTCAATTGCGCGCGCGTCATGCCGGTGAACGGCCGCAACGCGGCGACATCGATCGGCAGGTGTTCCAGCGTATCCTCGGCCTCGCGCAGGATGAACGGAATCGCAAAATCGTATTTTTCGTAGCCGGGACGCAGTTCCACCGTGATCAGGTCGCCGATGCTGCTGCCTTCGTCGTCGCCGGTTTCGCCGACGAGGTCCTTGCCAAGCTGTTCGTCGTAGAAACTCTGGAAGGCCGGATGCTCGACGATCGACAGGATGTCGATCAGGCTTTCCGGTTCCTCGCCGCGATTGATGCACTCGCGATTTTCATGCTTGATGTCGGCGTATTCCGGTTCGCGCCACATCAGGCGCAGGCCGCGGCCGATGGTCTGCTCCAGCAGGATCTGCGCCTGCGCTGAACGCAGCGGCACGATCACGCAAATGTTGTTGACATCGAACCCTTCGCGCAGCATCAGCACGCTCACGATCACGCGCGGCTGCGCGCGCCGGTCCACGTCGAAGAGTTGCTGCCGCACGCGCAGCCATTCCTTTTCGCCCAGTTCCGCCTTCTTGCCGGAATCGACGGTCAACACATCTTCCGGACGCAACCCCTGGTCGCGCAGGAATTCGGCCACCAGCGGCGAAACCGTGGTGTCTTCGCAGACCACAAGCATTTTCGGCTTGCGGTCCGGATCGAGCCGGGTGAAATTGGTTTCCAGTCTCCGCAGCTTGGAAAGCCCGGCGCTCAGCATCACGCGCTGACCTTCGGACAAAGCCGGGTTGCCGTTCTCATCGCGCTCGGCCTTGAACTCCAATGGCAATGCGCCGATTTCCTTGCGCTTGTCCAGCACCAGCGCCTTCACCAGCCCCGCACGCATGGCGTCCTTCAAATCGAAATCCACCACGATGTGCGGGAAATAGATTTTGCGTTTCCGCTTGCCGCCGCCGACGTCGTTGTAGGGCGTGGCCGAGAAATCCAGCTGCGCGAACCGGCGGCCCTTGCCGGCTGCGATGCGGTTGAGGCTCTTCTGCCATTCGACTTCGTCGGCCTCGCCCTCGTGCTTCAGTTCGTGGATGTGGTGCGCTTCGTCGTTGAACGCCATCAGCTCCGGCAGGTCGGCCAGATAAGCCAGCACGTTGCCGCGCGCCCAACGGCGGTCCAGCACGTCGAGGCTGTTGCCGGTCGCCTTGCCGGGCGTGAGCGGCAACACGTCGTAGGCGACGGTGGCCGCATCCGCGACCATGCCGGGCGTGACCAGCGACTCGTCTTCCGCGTCCTGCGTTTCCTCTTGTTCCTCGGCTTCGGCCAACAAGTGCCAGTTGGTGATCGCGATCATCCCGCCGCCGGTGGCCTTCAGGCCGATTTCCTGTTTGGTGCAGACGTTGCCGCGCACGAACTGTTCCACCTGCTCGCAATGCGCGGGCGGCACGAACAATGCCGCGCAGGCCGCAATATCGGAAGTTTCAAAATGCCGCCAACCGTCCTCTCCCTCGCGGCCGAGGAATGCATCGAGCAGGCGCTCGTACACGATCAACCCCGGCGCGACGATCAAAAAATGCCGGGTGAAGCGGGGATCGTTGCGGCCTTCTGCCAGCGCCGCGGTCTTGTTCAACATCTGCCAGATCAGCAGCGCCTGCAGCACCCAGGTCTTGCCGGTGCCGGTCGCCATCTTCAGGCAGTACTTCGGATGCGCATGCTTGCCCTGCCCGATTTCCGCCAGCCGGCCGCCCTGCAGCAGCGCGTCGGGACAAACCCGGCGATAGAGGTCCGCGAGATCGGGACTGTCCAGCACTTCGTGCGCCATGATCACGTTGAGGATCGCCTGGCGCTGGCCCGCATGAAAGTTGGACGCACGCGACTGGCAGGCATCCTCGGCGAACCACCAGCGCAACAGTTCCGCCGTGACCGGCGTGACCAATTCCAGAATTTCCGCGTCACCACGTTCCAGCCCGAGGCAAAGCTGCTTCGTGCGCTGCGTCAGCGCCGCGGCCAGCGCTAGCTGATCGTCGGGCGCGGCTGCACGCGTCATGGCGCAGCTTCCCGCACGACTTGCACGACTTCCGCCTCGAAACCGAACACGTCCACCACGCGCACGCAGACCTTCCGTTCGCCGCGTTTGGCCGGCACGCTGAAACGCGCTTCGGTGATCACGCGCAGCGGGTCGCCATCATTCGCGACGTTGCCGCGGTAATCCTGCCAGACGGAGCGGAAAATCTGGCCGTCATAATCCGGATCGACCGCCCAATACTCGATCAGGGCCAGCGGTTCGGCGTTCATCACCTTGTGCAGCTTGGCGCGGTTGGCCTCGTCGAGGTTGATCGCCTCGGGCGACAGCAGCACGTAGTTATCCAGCCGCACGTGCAGGTGTTCCTCGTCGCCGCTGCGCGTGCGCGCGACCGGATCGATCGTGACGTATTGCAGCGTGGAGAACCGCACGTGCCCGCGCAGCTTCTCGATGCCGCCCTTCTTGCGCAGGCGATCCAGCAGGTCGGGCGGGATCACCAGCACTTCCAGCCTGTCGTCCTTGAGCGCGGCGATGCTCTCGCCGATGCCGGGCTCGAAGTTCCAGCCCAGCACCACCACGCGATCCCATCCGCCCATCAGGTTGTCGCGTTGCGCAATCGCGCGGCGCAACGTGGCGTCGCCCGTCAGCTTGTTGGGCGAATCCACCAGCACAAGCGTCTTCTTGCCGCCGTACACGACCTGCCCGAGGTTGCGCTGCGGGTTGTTGTCCGGATCGATCGGCAGTGCGCCGTACAGCGACAGGACGATGGAGGACAGGTCGCCGATCCGGAACTTGCGGCCGAGTTCGCTCTTCGCCGCCTCGACCTGGTAATCGCCGATCGCCTGATACAGGAACGGCTTGGCCTTTTGGTCGATCAGCCGCTTGCGCATGATCATGCAGGCGGGCTTGCCGATGTCGGTGGTGATCCAGCGGCGGCCAAGCTTTTCGGCGACCGCGGCAGTGGTGCCGGAGCCACCGTTGAAATCAGCTACGAGGCCACCTTCGTTACAGCAATGATCGATGATACGGTTTAACAATTCCTCTGGTTTTTGTGTCGAATAGTCCACTCGTTCAGCCGCTGCCGGATTGATAATCGAAATTCTCCATACATCAGCATCCCACACATCCGCCAAGGGAGCGCCTGTAGTGTCGTCTTCCGTGCTGCTAGCGGATCGCCTGCCGAATTCATCGAATACTGCCTGCTGCTTCTTTCCCTTCCATCGCCTAAAAGTTCCTTCAGATTGTTCTTGGAACTCGGCAACTACGAATCGTCGAAGCGCCGCATTTTTTCCATACCAAAACAACGTGTCGTGATTTCGTTGAAAGTTTTGTGATTTTGTAGACCATTTTCGATAGTGCCAGATAATTTCATTAACGAAATTGACTTTCCCAAAAATTTCATCGAGCACGATTTTTACGTAATGCCCCACATGCCAGTCCAAGTGCACATAGATCGAGCCGGTGTCGGCCAGTAGCTCGCGCATTAGGACCAGCCGCGGCGTGATCATCGCCAGGTATGAAGCGGTGCCGTCGGACCACGTATCGGAGTACGCGAACTGCTCGATCACGGTCGGCCGCTGCTCCAGCTCCACGCCGGGCAGCGCGACCTTGGTGCGGTAATCGGCCTTGGAATCAAACGGTGGATCGATGTAGATCAGGTCCACCTTGCCGCGCAGGCTGGGCGTTTGTTCGTCGCCCGCGAGCAGCGCCGCCATTGCCAACAGGTTGTCGCCGTAGATCAGACGATTGATCCAGCCCGCGCCGTCGTCCCCGCGCAAATGCCCGGCGCGCCGGGCGATGTCGAGCATGTCCGCTTCGGCGACGTCCTTCGACGGCAACACCCACTCGCGCGTCTGCAAGCCGACGCGGTGCTTGCCTTCCAGTCCTTCCAGGATGCGCTCGGCCTGCGCCTTCCCCGCCGCGACGATCCTCGGCAACTCCTCGAGCAGCGACTTCCCCATGAACCTTTCGCTTCCATCCGATCAACCTTTCAAGTTAATCACAATGAACGCAAAAGGTGAACTGCCGCGTGCACGGCTCCGTACCGTGCCTCGGCATGAAAGAGGAACGTGAAGCGTTCTCCAAGCGACTGGCCCAGGCGATGCGCGACGCCGGTCTGGAGCCGCGCCCCAGCGTGCTGATGCGTGAATTCAACCTGCGCTATCGGGGCCAATCCGTCAGCTTCCAGTCGGCCTCGCGTTGGCTGCGCGAGCGCTCGATTCCGACCCAGGACAAGTTGCGCCTTATCGCAAAACTGCTGGGCGTCGAACCGCATGTGTTGCGGTTTGGCACCACCACGCCTGCGGTCGCCGAATCACCCGCCGCATGGCATATGGGGCTGAAGCCGCAAGATCACGAAATGATCGAGGCTTACCTCGCGTTGCCCGCCTCGCGACGCAAGCTGGTGCGTGATCTCATCGCTGCCTTGCGCAGCTGAAGTCCTTCAGCACTCGACCACGTTCACGGCAAGCCCGCCGCGCGAGGTTTCCTTGTACTTGTCCTTCATGTCACGGCCGGTGTCGCGCATGGTCTTGATGACCTTGTCCAGCGACACGCGGTGCTTGCCGTCGCTGCGCATCGCCATCCGCTGCGCGTTGATGGCCTTGACCGAACCCATCGCGTTGCGTTCGATGCAGGGGATCTGCACCAGGCCGCCAATGGGATCGCAGGTGAGGCCGAGGTTGTGTTCCATGCCGATCTCGGCAGCGTTCTCCACCTGGAGGACGCTGCCGCCGAGCGCGGCGGTGAGCGCACCCGCGGCCATCGAACAGGCGACGCCGACTTCGCCCTGACAGCCGACCTCGGCGCCGCTGATCGATGCGTTTTCCTTGTAGAGAATGCCGATCGCGCCGGCGGTCAAAAGAAAATCGATCACGCCTTGCTCGTTGGATTTCGGACAGAAGCGGTCGTAGTAATGCAGCACCGCCGGCACGATCCCGGCCGCGCCATTGGTGGGCGCGGTCACCACGCGGCCGCCCGCGGCGTTTTCCTCGTTGACGGCGAGCGCGTACAGGTTCACCCAATCGAGAATCGTCAGCGGATCCTTCAGCGACGCCTCGGGCCGGTCGCGAAGATCCCCGTACATCGCGGGCGCGCGGCGTTTCACGTGCAGGCTGCCCGGCAGTTCGCCCGGCGAGCGCAGGCCGCGTGCGACGCAATCCTGCATGGCTTTCCAGATAGTCAACAAACCCGATCGCACTTCCGATTCGCTGCGCCAGACCTTCTCGTTTTCCAGCATCAACTGCGCGATGGTCATGCCGTGTTGTTCGCACAGCGCCATCAGCTCGTCACCGGAATGGAACGGATGAGGCAGGCTCGTGGTGTCGGCGACGATGCGATCGGCCGCGGCTTCATCGGCATTGACCACGAAACCGCCGCCCACCGAGTAGTAATCACGCGTGACGACCACCCCGCCCGCTTCGTCGAACGCCGAGTAGCGCATGCCGTTGACGTGGTACGGCAATTTCTGGCGCTTGTTCCAGACGAGGTCGGTCTTTTCGTCAAATCTGATTTCGTGCGTGCCGTGCAGGCGGACGCGCTGGCTGTGGCGCACCCGTTCGAGCAAGGGCGGAATGGCATCCGGGTCGATCCGGTCCGGCCAATGGCCTTCCAGCCCGCAGATCACCGCCTTGTCGGTGCCGTGGCCGCGGCCGGTCGCCGCGAGCGATCCGTACAGCTTCACCTGCACGCGCGCGACACGATCGAGGTCGCCCGTTTCGATGAGCCAGCGTTCCACGAAACGCGCGGCCGCGCGCATCGGTCCGATCGTGTGCGAGGACGACGGGCCAATGCCGATCTTGAAGATGTCGAAAACGCTGACTGCCATGGTCCAGGCACCGAATAAGATGCAAGTATTCTACGCGCGCGCACTCCGCAGGCCGCGTGGAGCAAAGGTATCGTCATTCCAGGGCTATTCGCGGCTTCACCGCGAATAGAGCCCGGAATCCATGTTGCCGTATCCCGGGGTCAGCCAGGAAAATGGATTCCGGATCGCCGCTGCGCGGCGTCCGGAATGACGACAGTTGGGTTTCTTTCTTCTTCCTTATTTCACACCGTGCTCATCCTCTACCAACGCGACGACTGCAAGCTGTGCGACGAAGCCGTCGCGCTGCTGGCGCGCGCGCGCGTACCGGATTTCGAGAGCGTGTGGATCGACGGCGACGCGGAGCTGGAAGCCCGCTACGGCGAACGCGTACCGGTGCTGCGCGACGGCGCGTCCGGCCGGGAACTTGGCTGGCCGTTCGATGCCGCGGCATTGCATGCGTTCATCGAAGCCTGACTCCGGCACCGGACAGCGGTGCGAACGATCGGCGCGCTGCCTTCAGCGCGAGGACTTCTTCTCCGGCGAGGGCGATCCGCCGCCACCGAGCGGTTGCTCGACATGCACCGGTTCGCCGGTCGGCGCTTCGCACGGCGCGGTGTCCACCCGCAGCCGCGGCAGGTGTTGCGGATAGTTGCGCTGCAGGAAATCGATCAAGCCCTCGCGCACGCGGCAACGCAAGTCGAAATTCAGGCCGGAATTCCGGCTGCTGACCAGGATGCGCAACTGCATCGTGCGCTGGTCCGCATCGGTGACCTGCAGCACGACCACGCGCTTGTCCCACTCCGGCGCGCCGTGCACCAGGCGATCGAGCTCCGCGCGCAGCGGCGCGACCGGCAGGCCGTAATCCACGTACAGGAATACCGTGCCGAGAATCTGCGAACTGGTGCGCGTCCAGTTCTGGAAGGGGTTTTCGATGAACCACTGCAGCGGAATCACCAGCCGCCGCTCATCCCAGATCTTCAGCACCACGAACGTGCCGGTGATCTCCTCGACGCGTCCCCACTCGTTCTGGATGATCAGCACGTCGTCCAGCCGGATCGGCTGCGCCAGCGCGATCTGCAACCCCGCCAGCAGATTGCCGAGTACCGGCCGTGCCGCGAGCCCGACCACGAGACCCGCCACGCCTGCCGAGGCCAGGATGCTCGCGCCGAACGCCTGCACCTTCGGAAACGTCATCAGGATGAGCGCCGCACCCAGCACGCCGATCAGGAACATCGCCGAGCGCGACAGCACCTTCGCCTGCGTCTGCACCTGGCGCGCGCGCAGATTGTCTTCGATGTCGACGGGGTGGCGCAGGCCGATCGCCCGCTCCAAGCCTGACACCGCGCGTATCGCCAACCAGGTCAGCGCCGCGAGCACCGCCACGGTCACCGCGTGGTACAAAGCCTTGAACCACACTGTCTCCGGAAGCCCGAGGCTGGCGCTCATCAGGGCAAACTGCAGGGCCAGCAGCGGCAGCACCGTTTCGAACGGCCGCTCGCAGCGCTGCAACACAATCGCCAGCACCGCGCCCGGACGAAGCATGCGCCGTGCTGCGAAACGCAGCACGTTGAAAATGACGATCGCGACCACCAGCGCCGCGACCAGCACCAGTGCGACACGCGCCCACGGCTGCGCGAGGATGCCATGGATGAAATCCATCACCGTTCTTCCGTGAAGGTGGAACCATCACTATAAATGTCGGATGCTGAATCCTCGGCGGGATTTCGACACGCCGAAACGATCGTGGCGGATCACGACCCGCCCTGCGGATTCGCTTTGCGCAACAGCAGGTGCCCACGCACGATGACGCCGTCGCCGATCATCGACGGGTCGGCCCATTGACCCGCGCCGATGCCGAAATCGAGCCGCTTCAAGGGTGCGGTCACGTCCAGGATCGCGGCGTCACCCTGCGGCGCAAACGTGACGGTCAGCGCGACCGGCTTGCTGACGCCGCGCAGCGTGAGTACGCCGTCGGCGATCACCTTGCCGTCGGCGCCCTTGCGGAACGCGGTGGTGACGAAATGCGCCTTCGGAAATTTCGACGCGTCGAAGAAGTCGGCGCCCAGCGCGGTGTGGTCGCGTTCGCTGTTGCGGGTATCGAGGCTGGCGATGTCGACGCTCACGTCGAATTTCGCGTGCGCGAGGTCATTCGGGTCATAGATGATCTTTGCGTCGAAGCGCCGGAATTGCCCCGTGTATTCGACGTTTTGGTAGGTGTTGGTGAAAGTGAGCGTGCTGCGTGCGGCATCGACCTGCCACGTTTGCGCAAGCGCGGGCGCAGCCACCCCGAGCAACATCGCGACGCACAACCCACCCAAACACTTCATCACGGAACGCCTCCGTTCTGCTTGCGCGGTCCGATCGTCATCCGTCGCAGCACATCGTCGCGCGCGCTGAAGTGATGCCACAACGCCGCGCCCACATGCCCGACCAGCAATGCGACCAGTACCCAGAATAACGTCTGGTGCAACAGCAACGCGCGCGGTTTCCATACCGGATCGTAACCGCCGGTCAGGCCGGGAATATCGAACCAGCCGAACCACACCAGCGGTGCGTTGGATGCCGAATTGAACCACCACCCGCTCAGCGGAAGCGCGAGGATCAATGCGTACAGCGCGAGGTGCAGCGCGTGTGCCGCGCGCCGCTGCCAGCGCGGCATCGCGGGCGGATCGGCGGGCCGCTTTTCGGTGAGCCGCCACGCGATCCGCAGCAGCACCAGCGCGAGGATGGTCATTCCGATGGACTTGTGCAGCGCGAACACCCGCACCTTCGCGGGCGTCAGGCCCATCTGCACCATCGACAATCCGATCACGCCCTGCGCGACGATCAGCACCGCAATCACCCAATGGAACGCGCGCACCAGCGCGCCCCAGCCGTGCTCAGTGCTGCGCAGCGGCATGCGCCCTGCTCCTCACCAATTTGTCCGCAGCCTGCCGGTAATCGGATTCCGCGCTGCGATCGAGCTTGGCTTCGATTTCGAGCCGGATCGTCACTTGCGTGCCGACCGCCTTCGGAAAGGCCGTCATGCCGAACCTGGTGCGATCCAGCGTCGCGTGCCCGGAAAATCCGGCAATGGTTTCGAAGCCGAACAGGGTCGTGCCGACGCGGTTGACGGTGAAGTCGACTTTCACCGGCAGCGTCACGTCCCGCAGCGTGAGCCGGCCTTCGAGCGTGCCGGTGTTTTCGCCGGTCTTGGTGATGCTGTCGCTTTCGAAATGCGCGACGGGAAATTGCGCCGCGTTGAGGAAATTGCGGCCGGTGACCGCTTTGTTCCAACCCTTGTCACCGAGATCGGCCGAAGCAAGGTCGATGTCGGCCACGACCTTCGATGCGGTCCAGTCATCCGGATCGAAGCGCAACCACCCGCGCGCGATCGCCAGGCGCCCCACCGGATTCGAATAACCGTCGTGATCGGCGCTGAACAACACCTGCGAGTGCACGGTGTCGATGCGATAGTCCAGGGGATGCGCCGCCGCGACACCGGCCAGCAGCGCCAGCGCAAGCCCGATCAACATTGACGGCGATCGTCGCATCCGGACCTCCTGCGTACGGCCCTCATCGTCGCACAGCCGGGGATCGCGCGCACCGTCGCCGCTTTTGCGGCATCATCACGGACCGGTCCACGGGGGGAAAGCGACATGCTCTGTGCATTGCTTCTGGCCGGTGCGCTGGCGAGCGCCGCAACACCCGATGCGGTAAACGTGCCGCCCACGCCCATATTCCGCAGTTACGGCGTGGCCAATGGCCTGCCCTCGGCCGAGGTGTACACGGTCGCGCAGGACGAGGCGGGTTATCTGTGGATCGGCACCCACGCCGGGCTGGTGCGCTACGACAGCCGCGAATTCAAGGCATTCCGCCACGATCCGGCGCGGCCCGATTCGCTGCCGGCCAACGACGTGTCGGCGGTGACGGTCGATCGCGCGGGGCGCGTGTGGGCCGGCGGCGAGGGCACCGGCCTCAACCGCTACGAACCCGCGACGAACGGCTTCCGTCACTGGATGCACGACGCCGCACGGCTCGACAGCTTGTCCGCCAACGATGTGATGGCCATCGCGCAAGACAAGGCTGGCGCGGTCTGGGTCGGCGTATATGCCGGCGGCCTGAACAAGCTGCAGCCGGACGGCAGTGGCTTCGCGCACTGGCGCCATCGCAAAGACGACGATGCCAGCATCGCCTCGGACAATGTCACGGCGCTGGCACCGGCGGACGATGGCGGCATGTGGATCGGTACCGATGCCGGGCTCGACCGGATGGATGCGCAGGGTCGCGTCCACCACGTTGCGCTGGCCGCCGGCACAAGCCCGCCGATCGTGTGGCAATTGCACGCCGCGCCCGACGGCGTCGATGCCGCCACCAGCGCGGGGTTGTTTCACGTCGACGCACGCGGCACCGCGCAACGGATCGGCGCCGCGCGCGAGGCACTGGCCAGCTTGCGCGACGACGACGGCAGCATGTGGATCGCGGAACGCGGCGGCCTCGCACGGATCGACGCCGACGGCACGAGCCGGTTCGAGCAACCGACGCCGGGCGTGGCGGGCAGCCTGCCCGGCCATCTTCCCGATGGCTTGTTCCGCGACCACGAAGGCGGCTTGTGGGTGGCGATGGTGGATGGCGGCCTCGCCTACCTGCCGCCACAGTGGCGCGCGTTCAGCATGTATCGGCAGATTCCCGGCGACGCCGACAGTCTCGCGCGCAATCGCGTGCGCGCGCTGGCGCTGGCGCACGACGACACGTTATGGGTGGGCGGCGCAGGCATGCTCGATCGCGTCGACCCGGTCAGCGGCAAGGTCCAACACGTCGCGATTCCCGGTCTGGATCGCATGTCGATTTCGGCGCTGGCGGAAGACGGGGCCGGGCGCCTGTGGATCGGCAGCCACAAGGGCTGCTTCGTGTGGGACGGCACGCGTCTGCAGGCGATCGCCGCCGGCGATCCGGCGTTGAAACATGGCGTGTGGCGGCTGCTGGCCGCGCACGACGGCGGGATTTACGTGGCGGGCGTCGGCACCGGCGTGTTCCGTGTCGACCCGCAGACCTTCGCGATCCAGCCGCTGTCGCCGCCGAGCGTCGACGAGGGCGCCCGGGAAATCGTGCAACTGCGCGAGGCCGGGGACGGTTCGATCTGGATCGCGACCCACGCCGGCATCGCGCGCCTCGCGGCCGGTGCGCACGCCTTCGCGTTCGTGCCGGGCATCGCACGCAGCGACATCCACGCCTTCGCGTTCGGATCCGGGGACGGCTTGTGGATCGCGCGCGCGGCCAGCCTGCAGCACTATCGCGTCGAGCATGGCCAGGCGACGCTCCTCGCCACCATCGGCGCCGCGCAGGGCTGGCCCGACACCAACGTGCTGGGCCTGCAGGTCGGCGAGCAGGGCCGCGTGTTCGCGCTCGGCACCCGCAACCTGCTGGTGTTCGATCCGCGCAACCAGCAACTGCACGCGTTCGCCACGGCGGAGGGCTTGGCGACCACCGACTTCACCGGCGACGCGTTGCTCGCCACCGGCCATGGACAACTCTTCGCCGGCAGCCTCGCAGGCGTGATCGGCATCCGCACCCGCGAACTACCCTGGCGGCTCGCGACGCCGAAGGTCGCGCTGGAATCGGTGAACGTGCGCCGCGACGACAAGCTGGTGAACCTTGACCCCGGCAAGCCGATCGACCTCGACTGGCGCGACCGCGAACTCACCGTCACCGCGCAGGTGCTTTCGTTCGTCGATCCCGTGCGCAACCAGTACCGCTTTCGCCTGCAGGGATTCGACCCGGGCTGGATCGAAACCGGCAACCGCAACGTGCGCGAATTCTCGGTGCTGGAACCGGGCAGCTATCGCCTGCTGGTGAGCGGCCGCACCGGCGACGGGCCGTGGAGCGCGCCGCTGGCGGCATTTTCGCTGCGCGTGGCGGCGGCGCCGTGGAACACGCCGTGGGCGTGGGCGTTGTATGTGGTCGCGATGGCCGCCTTGCTGGTGTGGGCGGCATGGGCGCTGCGCCGACGCCTGCAGCAACAGCATCGGCTCGCGCTCAGCGAAGAACGCCAGCACATCGCCGAGCAGGCCAATGCGGCGAAGTCGCGCTTCCTCGCCAACATGGCGCACGAAATCCGCACGCCGCTCACGGGCGTCCTGGGCATGACCGAGTTGCTGATGAAGACACAACTCAACGACCGCCAGCATCAATACGCGACCGCGATCCGGCGTTCCGGCACGCTGCTGTTGCGGCACGTCAACGATGCGCTGGACGTCGCGCGCATCGAGGCCGGCCGGCTGGAACTCAACCTCGCGCCGTTCGATCCCGCGTCAATCCTGCACGACATCGCGGACGCCGACGCCGGCCTCGCGGCGCAGAAAAACCTCCTCATCGAGGTCGTGATCGCCGACGATGCGCCGCGCGCGGTGCGCGGCGACGCGTTGCGGGTGCAGCAGATCCTTTTCAACCTCACCCACAACGCGCTGAAGTTCACCACCCACGGCGGCATCACGCTGAAACTCGAACGCGGCGGCGATGGCATCGCCTACCAGGTGATCGACAACGGCCCCGGCATGACAGCCGAGGAATGCGCGCGCGTCTTCCAGCGTTTCGAACAGGCCGATCATGGAAGGCTGCAGCCCGGCAGCGGACTCGGGCTCGCGATCAGCCGCGAACTGGTGCAATTGATGGGCGGTCGCATCGGCGTGCAGTCGGCGCCCGGACGCGGCAGCACCTTCAGCGTGCAGCTTCCGCTCGCGGAGCTGGCGCTGCCCGTGGCCGCACGGGAACCCGTGCGGAGGCCCGAACCGATGTCCGAAGATTCATCGGCGGCATCGCCGGACGCCCCGCGGTTGCGCGTGCTGCTGGTCGAGGACGATCCCGTCGCCGGCCAAGCCATTGCGGGTTTGATCGAGACCTTCGGCTATGCGGTGACGCTCGTGCCGCAGGCGCTGGCGGCCCTTTCGGAAATCGACGCCGGCGGCGGCTTCGACCTGATGGTGTGCGATTTCGACCTGCCCGGCATGGACGGTTGCGAACTGACGCGCATGCTGCGGCAACGCGGCGTAACCACGCCCATCGTCGCGCTCACCGCCAGCGCGCATGGCGACGAGGAACAACGCGCACTCGCCGCAGGCATGAACGCGTTCCTGCGCAAACCGGTGCTGCCCGACGACTTGCGCGAAGCCCTGGAACGCGCGATGCGGGTTCCAGCGTGATGCCCAATCCTTACTTCGCGGCCGCCTGGTCGATCAGCCACTGCGCCAGCAACGGCACCGGCCGGCCGGTCGCGTAACCCTTGCGGCCCGGCACCCACGCGGTGCCCGCCACGTCGAGGTGCGCCCAGCGCGTGCCTTCGGTGAAGCGCGACAGGAACAGCGCGGCGGTCACGGCGCCGGCGCTCTTGCCGCCCACGTTGGCGATGTCGGCGAACGCCGATTCCAACTGGTTGCGATAGTCGTCCCACAACGGCAACCGCCACGCGCGATCCAGCGAATCGTCGCCGGCCGCCAGCAACGCATCGGCCAGTGCGTCGTCGGCGCTGAACAGGCCGGACGCATGCGCGCCCAGCGCGACCACGCAGGCGCCGGTGAGCGTCGCGGCATCGACCAGTGCCGCAGGTTCGAAACGCTTGCAGGTGTAAGACAACGCATCGCACAGGATCAATCGCCCCTCGGCGTCGGTGTTCAACACTTCCACCGTGATGCCGGCGTGGGTGCGCAGCACGTCGGCGGGGCGGTAACTGCCGCCGTCCGGCATGTTCTCGACCGACGGCACCACGCACACGAGGTTGATCGGCAGTTTCAATTCGACCGCCGACAGGAACGCACCCAGTACGCCGGCCGCGCCGCACATGTCGTATTTCATTTCTTCCATGGAACCGGTCGGCTTGATGTTCATGCCGCCGGTGTCGAAGGTGACACCCTTGCCGACCAGCGCGTACGGCCTGGCGTCGCCCGCGCCCTTGTATTCGAGCACGATCAGCTTGGGCGGTGTCGCCGAGCCCGACGACACCGCGAGCAGCGCGCCCATGCCGAGCTTTTCCATGTCGGCACGCTCCAGCACTTCCAGGTTGACGGAATCGGCGTGCTCGTCGGCGATGGTTTTCGCCTGAGCGGCGATGTGGGTCGGGGTGCACAGGTTCGGGGGCAGGCAACCGAGTTCGCGGGCGAAGGCGACGCCGCGCGCGATCGCGCGCGCCTGCTCGACGCCATTCGCAGCGGCGTCGGCAACCAGTACCAGCTTCTCCAGGCGCGCCGCATCACTGCCGGGCTTCAGGGTTGCGGTATAGCGGAAGCAGGCGTGATCCGTCGCGAGCGCGCAGGTGCGAACGCGCCAGTCGGCATCGCGATCTTTCACGTCGATCTGCGGCAACCAGGTCGTCGCTTCGGTCAGCGGTAAATCCTTCAGCACCTTGCCGGCGTCACCGCAGGCACGCGCAAAGTCACGCGGACCGATTTCACCCTCGCGTCCCAGTCCCACCAGCAGCACGCGCGGCGCCTTGACGCCTGCAAGCCCGTGCAACACCAGCGTCGCACCTGCCTTGCCGGTGAAATCGCGGGATTCGACGAGGCGCGTCAGTGCGCCACCGCTGGCGGCGTCGATCGCAGCCGCGGCCGGCGACAGCGCGCCTTCGAAAACACCCACCACGACGCAAGGCGTGTCCGCCTTGTCGGCAGCGGCATCGGAACCGAGGCTGAATTCAAGCATCGCGAAACGCTCCTGCAACGTCGAGACAATGCGTGCGCACTACACTGCACGCTCGCAAAGCGTTCCAGTCTAGCCGATGCCGCGTCTTTCGATTCTCGATCGCTACATCCTGCGCGAATTCCTCTTCGGCAGCCTCGCTGCCGTGGTGGTGCTGCTGGTGATCTTCACCGGCAGCACGTTTGCGGACGTGGTGAACAAGGTCGCGACCGGCAGGCTCCCGGGCGGCGTGATGTTCACGGTGCTGGGACTGAATCTCGTCAACACGCTGCAGGCACTGCTGCCGATGGGCATGTTCCTCGGCATGCTGCTGGCGCTGGGGCGGATGTACCGCGACAGCGAGATGCACGTGTTGTCGGCATCGGGGCTCGGGCCGAAGGGACTGCTGAAGCCGGCCGCGATCTTCGCGATCGGCGCGGGCTGCATCGTGGCGCTGGTTGCGCTGTGGCTCGGCCCCCTGGCCGCGCGCACGTCGAACGCGGAAGTGGAACAGGCCAACCGCTCGGTGATCGCCGCGGGCTTGGAAGCCGGGCGCTTCACCAGCCTCGCCGGACGAGGCGGCATCCTGTTCGCCAACACCGTGAGTCCGGACGGCACCCGCCTCGGCAAGCTGTTCGTCGAAAGCGAACGTGTCGACGACGACGGCACGGTCACCCTCAGCGTGATCACCGCCGACCATGGCGACCTGTTCCACGAAGGCCAGGAAGACAACCGCTTCATCGCGCTGCACGATGGGCACCGCTACGACATCCGGCTGGACCACGACAACTGGCGGCTGATGCAATTCCAGCGCAACGACATCGCGCTGTCGCCGCCGGCCGATGATGACGACCAGGGCGACCCGGAAAGCCTGCGCACCACCGCGTCCTTGATCGGCGACACCGGCCTCGACGCGCGCGCGGAGCTGCAGTGGCGACTCGCGATTCCGTTCGGGCCGCTGGTGCTGGCAATGCTGGCGCTGCCGATGGCGCGGCAGGCGCCGCGTTCGTCGCCCGTGGGTCGCATCCTGGTCGCGGTGCTCGCGTACCTCATCATCGTGAACCTGATGACGCTGGCGCGCATGTTCATCGCCAGCGGCAAGCTGCCTGCACTGGCGGGCATGTGGTGGGTGCTGGTGCCGGTATTCATCGGCGCGGCGTGGGTGTTCGCAAGGCAATACGCGATCCGCAGGCCACGCGGCGCGGCGGGAGCGCATGCGTGACCGGCACGATGTGGCAACGCCTGCGCTTCAAGCGCGCCGACGTGCTGATCGCAAGCACCGTGCTGGGCGGGCTGCTGCTGACCTGGCTGGTGCTGACGGGGCTCGATACCTTCATCCAGTTCGCGGGCCAGATCGGCAGCATCGGCCACAACGATTATTCGCTGGGCAAGGCGGTGGCCTACATCCTGCTCACCGTGCCCCGGCGCGCGTACCAGTGGTTCGTGTTCGCCGCACTGATCGGCGGCCTGATCGGCATCGGCGCGCTGGCGACCTCCAACGAACTCACCGCGCTCCGCGCCGCGGGCATGTCCAAGCTGCGGATCAGCATGTCGGTCGCGGGACTGGTCGTGCTGCTGCTGATCGGCGTGTTCATCCTCGGCGAAACCGCAGCGCCCGCCGGCGAACAGCGCGCGCAGGAAATCCAGTTGCAGCGCACCGCGGGCCAGTTGAGCGTGCGGCAGGGCGGCGGATTGTGGGCCCGCGACGGCAACGACATCATCAACGCCAAGGCTGCGCTCGCGCACATCGTGCACGGGCGGCCGGAAGTGGAACTTGCCGACGTGCGCGTATTCGGTTTCGACGATGCCGGCGAGCTGACCTCATTCCGCCACGCGAAGCTCGCCACGCAGGAGGGCAAGGCCTGGACGCTGCGCGACGTGCGCGATACGCGCGTGTCGCCGTCGGGCGCTGTCAGCACGACGCACGCACGCCAGGCGTGGAGCACCTCGCTCGACCCCGAGGTGCTGGAAGCATCCGTGGTGCATCCCGAATACCTGTCGCTGCGCGACCTTTCGCGCAACATCGGTTACCTGCGCGCCAACCGCCAGAACCCGAGCGTGTACGTGAACGCGTACTGGACGCGCGCGTTTTATCCGATCAACACGTTGCTGCTCGTGCTCGCGGCGCTGCCGTTCGCATTCGGCACGCTGCGCTCCGGCGGCCTCGGCAAGCGCCTGTTCCTAGGCGTGATCGTCGCGATCGCGTGGTACTTCCTGCAGCGCGCCATCATCAGCACCGGCACCGTGTTCGGCGCGCCGCCGTTCATCGTGAATCTGATTCCGGCGTTGCTGCTGCTGGTGATTTCGGTCTGGTATTACCGGCGGGCGTAACGCGCACTGCTTTTCGCGCATTCGGCACACGACATCCCTGTCTTGTTCCGCGCCCCTCCCGGGGGCGCGGGTAACTTCTCTTTGTTTGGCCAAAGAGAAGTCACCAAGAGAAAGGCCACCCCGCGAACACGTCCTGAGCACATCCATGTGCTCAGGATACGCGCGCGGCCGCCGGGGTTCGCCGAAGGCACATCCGTGTGCCTGCGGCGAACTGGCCCGCATCCTGCGGGCCATCCTTCGGAATTTTCCGTCGTCCGCTCGCCGTGTTCGAGGGGCCCCGATCAGCGCACATCGTGTGCGCACGAAGCGTGTCGCGGTCGCGCAGGATGCGCGCTTGTGGGGCCCCTGTGCTGCGGTGAGGGCCGGACGATCAGGCCCGAAGGGTGGGCGCAATGGATTGCGCCCACTTGCCGCCGCGCCAAGGATGGCGCGTCGGCAAGCCCGGCCGGCCCGAACGGACTTTTCGTCCATGGATGGACGAAAAGCGCAGCACCGGGGTGGCCTTCTCTTTGGTGACTTTCTCTTGGCCACGCAAGAGAAAGTCACCCGCGCGCCCGGGAGGCGCGCGGAAAAAGACAGGGACGTCTTTGTCGCACGCGAACAAAGAACCAAATCAAAGTCGCATCATGCGCGTCCGGCACACGCGGTCGTGCCATGTCCTGCGGTCGGCATCGAACCACGCATACCAGAAGCCGCACCCGAGCGCAGCCAGCGACACCAGCGCCAGCAGATATCGAACCGTCGCGGTGCGCACGCCAATACGCGCACCGTCGTCACGCACGAGTTTCAGCTTCCACGCGCGCATCCCGATGGTCGCGCCGACGCGCGTCCACGACACCACGAAATAGCCACCGGCCACCACCAGCAGCCACACGCCCAGCAGCGCACGCAGGGCCGGTTGCGGATGTTGCGGGTCGTAGACGTTGTGGAACGCCAGCACCCACAGCGCGGCGGCGACGATCCACAGCCCGACCAGCGGGAACAGGTCGTAAACCATGCTGGCGAAACGTCGCCACAATGGGGCTGGATTGGTGGCAGCGATGGGTGCGGAACTCGAGGACATGTCGGGGCTTGCGGCGGGCGGAGGTGCGCGCCAGCATCGCATGATGCCCGATTCCCCCATCGACATCGACCCACTTGACCGCGCCGCGATCGACGCTTTCCTCGAAGGCGTGTGGTCGCGCGACGGCCTGGCCGACCTGACGCTCACCGATTATCGGGGCGACCTGGAACGTTGCGCGGCATGGCTGGCGGAGCACGCACACGGACTGCTGCGCGCGACCCGCGAAGACCTGTTCCGCTATCTCGCCTCGCGCAACGCGGCCGGCATCGGGGCACGGACGAACGCGCGCGAGCTGACCGCGCTGCGCCGTTTCTATGGCGAACAGGTGCGGCGCGACGTTTCCTTCGAAGACCCGACCCTGCTGCTCGACGCGCCCAAACTGCCGCGCACCTTGCCCAAGGCGCTGGCAGAACGCGAGATCGAAGGCCTGCTGGAGGCGCCGGACGTCGTGACGCCGATCGGCCTGCGCGACCGCGCGATGCTGGAACTGATGTACGCCTGCGGGCTGCGCGTCAGCGAACTGGTGACCTTGCCGCTGGCAGGTTTGAACCTGCGCCAGGGCGTGTTGCGCGTGGTCGGCAAGGGAGGCAAGGAACGCCTGGTGCCGATCGGCGAAACCTGCATGGACTGGTTGATGCGATATCTACGCGAGGCGCGCCCTGCGCTCGCAAAGGGCCGCGAAACGCCCGCGCTGTTCCTGTCCAACCGTGCTGCCGGCATGACCCGGCAAATGGCGTGGACGCTCGTGAAGAAGCACGCACTCGCAGCCGGCATCGCCGCCAAGCGCATTTCACCGCACGTGTTGCGGCACTCGTTCGCGACGCATCTTCTGAACCACGGCGCCGACCTGCGGGCACTGCAGATGCTGCTGGGCCACAGCAATCTTTCTACCACGCAGATCTATACGCTGGTCGCGCGCGAGGGCTTGAAGCGGTTGCATTCGCAGCACCATCCTCGGGCGTAGGGAGTCTCTGATCAATCCCAGCACTCGTCATCCCGGCGCAAGCCGGGACCCAGTGACTTTCACGCAATGCATTGAAATGCAGAGTCGCTGGGTCCCGGATATCGCTTCGCGATTCCGGGATGACGAGCAAATGCAGGATTTCCTCGATACCGGCTCGCTTCGCTCGACAGGCTGCGCCCGTTATCATTCCGCTTTTCCGCGGAGCCGCGACATGGCCGAACAGAAGTATCCCGAGTGGGTGTGGCACAACGGCAAGATCGTGCCGTGGCACGAGGCCACCGTGCACGTGATGTCGCACAGCCTGCAGTACGGTTCGGCCATATTCGAAGGTATCCGCTGTTACAAGACGCCGAAAGGCGGCGCGATCTTCCGGCTGGCGGCGCACATGAAGCGCCTGTACAACTCAGCGCGCATCTATGACATGACGCTGCCGTTTTCCATCGAGGAAACCACGGCCGCGTGCCACGAAATCCTGAAGAAGAACGGCTTCGAGCAGGCGTATCTGCGCCCGTGCGCATTCCGCGGCCTCGGTGGCTTCGGCATCTCGGCCGACACGCCGGTGCAGGTGACGATCGCCGGCTGGCCGATGGGCCCTTATCTCGGGCCCGAAGCGCTGAAGAACGGCATCACCGCCTGCGTGTCGAGCTGGCAGCGTTTCGCGCCCAACACGATTCCGGCGGGTGCGAAGGCCGCGGGCAATTATCTTTCCGGCCAGTTGATCGCGCGCGAGGCGCGTCAGCGCGGCTTCGGCGAAGGCATCGCGCTGGCGTCGACCGGACTTTTGAGTGAAGGCGCGGGCGAGAACGTGTTCCTCGTGTTCGATGGCGCGCTGCACACCGCGCCGGTCAGTGCCGCGCTGTTGAACGGCATCACCCGCGACTCGATCATCACGCTGGCGCGCGACAACGGCATCACCGTGGTCGAACGCGATCTGCCGCGCGAATACCTGTATCTCGCCGACGAGATTTTCATGTGCGGTACCGCCGCCGAGGTCACGCCCATCCGCGCGGTGGACGGCAAGCAGGTCGGCAACGGCGAGGGCGGCCCGCTGACGCGCAAGATCCAGGACCTGTTCTTCGGACTGTTCGACGGGCGCACGGAAGACAAGTGGGGCTGGCTCGAGGCCTTGTGATGCGATCGTCCATGATCGCTGCTTCGTTTAGCATTGACGCCAGCGATCGATCCTTGGACGTGGTGGAAATCCACAGCGGCTTTCCATGGCCTGACTTTCCACCAACAGCCGCTCCGCATCGAATTACGGATTCGCGGCTGCAGCCGGATTGACAGGAACTATGAACCCATCGCCCAACCTGTTCCTGATCGGCCCGATGGGCGCCGGCAAGTCCAGCATCGGGCGCCGGTTGGCCGAGCACTTCGGGATGCCGTGCGTCGATCTCGATGCCGCGGTCGAGGAACGCACGGGTGCCAGCGTGGCGACGATCTTCGAGATCGAGGGCGAGGCGGGATTTCGCCGCCGCGAATCCGATCTTCTGGCCGAGCTGTCCGAGCGGAACGGCATCGTGCTCGCCACCGGCGGCGGCGCGGTGCTGGTGCCCGAAAATCGTGTGCCGCTGCGTGAGCGCGGCTTCGTGGTGTGGCTGCAGACCTCGGTCGAGCAGCAACTGCAGCGGCTCGTCCGCGATCGCCAGCGCCCGCTGCTCGACACACCCGATCGCCGCGAGCGGCTGGAACAACTGGCACGCGTTCGCGACCCGGTTTACCGCGAGCTTGCGGACCTCGCGGTCGGCAGTACCGATGAATCCTGTCAGCACGCCGCGGCGCGCATCGCCGCGTTGCTGGAACAACACTGGCAGCGTGCACCGGCGAGCCAGGCAAGCGCATGATCGTCACCCTCGAAGTCGGACTGGCGGCACGCCGCTACCCAATCCGCATCGGCAATGGCTTGCTCGACGATGCGAAAAACTGGCGCGCCACGATTCGCGGCAGCCACGCGCTGATCGTCAGCGACGGCAACGTCGCGCCGCTGTATGCGCAACGAGTACACGAATCGCTTGCTCGGGCGCCGGGCGCACCCGTACGTTGCGAAACGCTGGTCCTGCCCGCAGGTGAAGCCCACAAGAATCTTGATGCCGTCTCCAAATCGCTGGACGCGCTGGCGCAACTGGGCGCCACCCGCGACGCCTGCGTGCTGGCGCTGGGCGGCGGCGTGGTCGGCGACATCGCGGGTTTTGCGGCGGCGTGCTGGATGCGCGGCGTCGATTTCGTGCAGTTCCCGACCACGTTGCTGGCGATGGTCGATTCGTCGGTGGGCGGCAAGACCGGGGTCGACCATCCGGCCGGGAAGAACCTGATCGGCGCGTTCCATCAGCCGCGCGCGGTGATCGCCGATCTCGGCACGCTGGCGACGCTGCCCGACCGCGAGTTGCGCGCAGGCCTCGCGGAAGTCGTCAAGACCGCGTGCATCGGCGACACGGATTTCTTCGGCTGGCTGGAAGCCCACGCCGATGCACTGCTGGCACGCGACATGGACGCGCTGACGCACGCGATCGCGCGCTGCTGCCGCTTCAAGGCTGGCGTGGTGGAACGCGACGAACGTGAAACCGGCGAGCGCGCGCTGCTCAACTTCGGCCATACCTTCGGGCATGCCCTGGAAACCGAAGCGGGTTACGGCACACTGCTGCACGGCGAGGGTGTCGCGATCGGCATGCTGCTCGCGGCACGCCTGTCGGCGCAGCTCGGCTTGGCGGATGCTGCCGATACCGAACGGCTGCGTGCGTTGCTGGAGCGCCTGGATTTGCCCACCGTGATTCCGGACGGCATTGCCGCCGACGCGCTGCTCGCGCACATGCGCCTGGACAAAAAAAACCGCGCGGGCACATTGCGCCTGATCCTGTGGCGCGGGATTGGGCGGGCGGAGATCGTGGAGTGCGCGGATGATCGTGTGGTGAAGGGTGTGCTTGAAGGGGCGAGGGACGAGTAGCGAGGGCGCTCCGATTCCAGCGCCACGATCACCGTGGGTGCACGGGCGCCTTTGGCACGCGGCGCGCTTTCCCTCGGCCCTCATCTCTCGCCCCTCATCCCTCGTCCCCCACTCGTTACAATGCATGTTCCCCGAGTTCGTTGGGCCTTCATGCACCTCTACATGCAAACCCCGCCCGGCAGCGGCGCCGCGCCGCGCTACTGCCGCATCGCGCTGGAGCAGGATCTGCTCGGCGGGTGGACGCTGTACCGCGAATCCGGCACCGAAGGCGGGCGCGCGACGCTGAAACGCGAGGTGTATCTGGACCGCGATGCGGCACTGAACGCTTTCGAGCAGGCCCGCGACGCGCAACTGAAGCGCGGTTTCAAGGTGATGATCACGCAAGGCATCGATAACATCCATGGTTGACGCATCCGATCGCAGCAACCGGTTCCTGCGCGCGCTGCGCCGCCAACCCGTCGATGCCACGCCGGTGTGGATCATGCGCCAGGCCGGCCGCTACCTGCCCGAATATCGCGCCACGCGCGAACGCGCCGGCAGTTTCCTGAAGCTCGCGCAGACGCCCGAACTCGCCTGCGAAGTCACGCTGCAGCCAGTCGAGCGTTTCGAACTGGACGCCGCGATCCTGTTCTCCGACATCCTCACGGTTCCCGACGCGATGGGGCTGGGCCTGCATTTCGTCGAAGGTGAAGGCCCGAAGTTCCATCGCCCGCTGCGAAACGCCGCCGAGATCGCCAGGCTGGGCGTGCCCGACCCGGAACAATCGTTGCGCTATGTGATGGATGCGGTGCGCTTGTGCCGGCGCGAACTCCGCGGGCGCGTGCCCCTGATCGGCTTCGCCGGCAGCCCGTGGACGCTCGCGTGCTACATGATCGAAGGCGAAGGTTCGCGGGACTTCGCGCAGGTGAAGGCGTTCGCATTGAGCGAACCCGCCGCGATGCACGCGTTGCTCGACGTCAATGCGCGTGCGGTGGCCGCGTATCTGTCGGCGCAAGCCGCCGCCGGCGCGCAGGCGCTGATGGTGTTCGACAGTTGGGGCGGCATGCTGGCGCCCGCGATGTTCGAAGGATTCTCGGCGCGCTATCTCGCGCAGATCGCGGCACTGCTGCGCGACGACCCCCATGCGCGCGACGTGCCGTTGATCCTGTTCTCGAAGGGCGCGAACGCCAGTCTCGAAGTCCTCGCCGACACCGGCTGCGCGGCATTGGGCGTGGACTGGACCCTCACGCTGGATGAAGCACGCCGCCGCGTCGGCGACCGCGTCGCACTGCAGGGCAACCTCGACCCCGCCACGCTGCTCGCTTCACCCGAAGTGATTCGTCGTGAAGTGAAGCGTGTGCTCGACGACTTCGGTCCGCATTCCGGCCACGTCTTCAACCTCGGGCATGGCATCACGCCGGATGTCGATCCCGAACACGTCGCGGTGCTGGTGGACGCGGTGCACGAAAGTTGAATCGTCATTTCGGGGCGACCCGGAGGGCCGAACCCGGCCTGCGGCCGGCCCCGGAATGACGAGCAAGGGAAAGTTTCCGCGATAATCCACAATCATGACTACCCGCTTCCTCACCGGTATCACCACCACCGGCACGCCGCATCTCGGCAACTACGTCGGGGCGATCCGGCCCGCGATCGCGGCCAGCCGGCGCAACGACGCTGACGGGTTTTTCTTCCTGGCCGATTACCACGCGCTGATCAAGAGCGACGATCCGGTCCGCATCGCGCGCTCGCGGCTGGAAATCGCGGCGACGTGGCTGGCCGCAGGTTTGGATCCCGAACGCGTCACGTTCTACCGGCAATCGGACATTCCGGAAATCCCGGAACTGACGTGGATGCTGACCTGCGTGACGGCCAAGGGCCTGCTCAACCGCGCGCACGCGTACAAGGCCGCGGTCGACCAGAACACGGTGAAGGGCGAAGACCCGGACGCCGCGATCACCGCCGGCTTGTATATGTACCCGGTGCTGATGGCCGCGGACATCTTGATGTTCAACGCCGACAAGGTGCCGGTCGGGCGCGACCAGGTGCAGCACGTCGAGATGACCCGCGACATCGGGCAGCGTTTCAACCACATCCACGGCAAGGCGTGGCGCGCGGCGGGCGGCGAAGGCGAGCCATTCGTGCTGCCGGAAGTCGCGATCGAGGAATCGGTCGCCACCCTGCCCGGCCTAGACGGACGCAAGATGTCCAAGAGCTACGACAACACCGTCCCGTTGTTCGAGGGCGGGCCTAAGGCGACGCGCGAAGCCATCGCGAAAATCGTCACCGACTCGCGCGAACCCGGCGAACCGAAGGACCCGGATTCATCCAGCCTGTATGCGATCTATCGCGCGTTTGCCGGTGACACCGAGAGCGCGGCGTTCCGCCATGAGCTCGAGACCGGCATGGGATGGGGCGACGCCAAGACGAAGCTGTTCGAGCGGATCGATGCGGAAATTGCGCCGCTGCGCGAACGCTACGACGCACTGATGGCGCACCCCGACGAAATCGAGGATGCGCTGCGCGAGGGTGCGAGGAAGGCGCGCGCAGTGGCGGCGCCTCGCCTCGAAATCATGCGGCGGGCGGTCGGTCTTGGCGCGCTGGTCGCGCCCTCGGGCAAGACGAAAGTCGTGAAGAAGACCGGCAAGCGCGCGCGGATCGTCAGTTTCCGCGATGGCGAGGGGTTCCGTTTCCGGCTGGTCGGCGCGGACGGTGAGGAGTTGCTGCTCTCGCGTGCGTTCGACGAACCGCGCGGCGCCGGACAGGCCTCGCGCGCGCTTGCGGCCGAAGATGCCGGCATGCGGCTCGTGCCCGTCGATGCGTCGCGGTTCGCGTTCATGCAGGACGGCGCGACGCTCGCGGCCAGCGCGGAGTTCACCGCATTGACCGCGCGCGACGCGGCCATCGAACGGACCCGCGCGGCGCTCGCGTCACTGCGCGACGGCGAATAGACATGGCACGTTTCATCGCCCTGCTGCTGATCGGTCCGTGGCTGGTGGTGCTGGGCTGGCTGTATTGGTTGTACGTCCGCAGGCGCGCCGCGAACGGCATTCCGGCCAGCTTCGACGCGGGCGTGCTGGTGGCGGCCGCGCTCGCCACCATCGGTTGCACCGCGATCGGTTACGAGGCGGCGATTGGCCACGGCGGCGCGATCTGGACGCAGGTCGCGGCGGCCTTGGGCGCTTACGCCGGATTCAATCTGGTGCTCGCGTTCGGGTTGCTGTATCACGGGTGGCGGCGTCTGCGCATGACTTCCGCCAGTCGCGGCCCCTGAACCGCGACGCTATCGTGGGCACCTCCCGGCACGCGGTTCGGTCCCGCCGCCGCGCGCCTTTCACGGTTGCAGGTTCGGCCGCATGCGACTTCTCCAACTTGCCGCGCTGGCCTGCCTGGCCGGGTTTGTCGCACCCGCGCTTGCGGTCACCATCGATGGTCACATCTCGCCCGGTGAATGGCAGGATGCGCGGCACGTCACCGATTTCCGCCAGTCCCAGCCGCTGACCGGCAAGCCCGCCGAATACCCGGTGCAGGCCTGGGTGCTGGCCACGCCGGATGGCCTGGCGGTCGCGGTGCGGGTCAGCCAGCCACCCGGCGTGCCGCGCACCCTGCAAAAGGTGCAGCGCGATTTCCGCGACAACGTCGATCGCGTGAACCTCAACGTCGATTTCAACGGCAACGGTCGCACCGGCTACAACTTCGTGGTGGCCTCGACCGGCGCGGTGGGCGACGCCGTGATCACCGACGAAACCCAGTTCGACGAGGACTGGGACGGCACCTGGCAGCACGCGGTCAGCCAGGATGCGCAGGGCTGGTCCGTGGAGTTCCTGATTCCCTGGTACATCGCGCCGATGCACCAGGCTGTCGACGGCAAGCGCACCATCGGCATCAACATCGACCGCGTGATCGCCTCGCTCGGCTTGCGCGCGGCCTGGCCGGTGGTCAGCTTCGAGCAGCCACGGTTCGTATCCGACTTCGCCCGCATCACGATCCCCGCCTACAGCCAGTCGCTGCTCGCGGTGACGCCCTACGTTTCGGCGGGCTACGACAACGTCGGACACGACGGCGGCTTCAGCAAGGGCGTGGACGTGTTCTGGAAGCCCAACGGGCAATTCCAGCTGACGGCGACACTCAATCCCGATTTCGGCCAGGTGGAAAGCGATGACCTGGTGATCAACTTCGGCGCCACCGAAACCTACTTCAGTGACAAGCGCCCGTTCTTCACCGAGAACCAGGGCATCTTCGCGTTCAGTCTGCTCGACGACAACAGCGCGCTGGTGTACACGCGCCGCGTCGGCGGCCCGGCCGACGATGGCAACGGTGCCGGCGACATCGACGCCGCGGTGAAATTCAACGGCAGCCTCGGCACCACCAGCTACGGCGTGCTGGCCGCCGACGAGCGCGGCGATGCGGGCCGCACGTTCGGCGCCGTGCGGGTGGTGCACGATTTCGGCACCCAGAGCCTCGGCATGCTGCTGACGCGCGTGGACCATCCATTTCTCGACCGCCAGGCGACGGTGCTCGGCATTGACCAGCACTGGCACCCGAATGCCGATCTGACGATCGCGACCAATCTGGTCGGCAGCGACATCGACGAATCCGGACAAACCAGCAAGGGACTCGGCGGCACCTTCATCGCCGATTACGTGATGGACAACGGCTGGCGCCAGCAGTGGCTGGGGATGTATTTCGACGACCGCCTGCAGGTCAACGATTTCGGTTACCTCGAGCGCAACGACCTGGAATACGCGCATTGGGAGGTGCGCAAGCGTGTCACCGACCTGCCGGCGGATTCGCGCTATCGCGACCATGACTGGCACGTCCGCGTCGACGCGCTCGACAACACGCATGGCCTGAATCTGCGCCGCCAGCTGCGCATCGAGCGCGAAAGCAACCTGCGCAACGGTGCGACCGAGGACATCGAACTGAACGTCAACAGCGCGTTGTGGGACGACCTCCTGACCCGCGGCCACGGCGCGCTGTTCCTGCCGCCGTCGTTCTCGTTCAGCATCGAACGGCACGTACCCCGCCACGGCGACTGGGCGAACGAATGGGAGTTCGACCTCGCAAGCGGCGGATTGGATGGAAACCATCAGGTGGGGTACGAATTGGAGATCGTGCCCACCTACTTCATCAGCGACGCATTGAGCGTGTCGTTGGGCGCGGACTACGTCTCCATTCCCGGCTGGCTGGTGTGGCAGCACGACAACCTGATCGGCAGCTTCGACCGGCGTTCGCTGGAACTGGAATCGGGGCTCGACTGGGCCATCGACAACCGCCAGGAACTGCGCCTGAAACTGCAGGCGATCGGACTGGACGCGCGCGTGCGCGGCGCGTACCGGGTGGCGGCGAACGGTCGCGCATTGCCGAGCGACGATGCGGTCGACAGCTTCGGCGTGCGCACGCTGGGGTTGCAGATCCGCTATCGCTACGAACTCGCGCCGCTTTCCTATCTCTACATCGTCTATGGCCGCGGCGGATACGAGCAGGCGCCGCTGCTCGACGACGTGCCGGGCGCGCCGCAAATCCTGCGCGACAGCTTTTCGCTGCGCGACACGGAGCAGTGGCTGGTCAAGCTGAACTACCGGTTCGACATGTAGGGCGGGAATCCCGACTCCCGCCGTCCGGCATTACTGCGGCAACCCAAGATCGTCCAGGATCGCTTTCAGGAACCGCGCGGCTTCGCCACCGGTGCAGGCGCGATGGTCGAAGGTCAGCGAAATCGGCAGGCGCCGGTGCACTTCGATGCCACCCATCACCGCGACCACGTCGTGCGAGAGCTTGCCCGCACCTAAGATGGCGACGCAGGGCGGTACCACCACCACGGTGCCATAGCGCCCGGCAAACATCCCGAAATTGGAAAGGCTGATGGTGTAGCCGGTGAGTTCCGACGCCGGAATCGAGCGATCCTCGACTTGTGCACGCAGGCGATTGATGCCTTCGCGCAAACCGCGCGGGTCCAGCATGTCGGCGTTGCGCAGCGCGGGTACGAACAGACCGTCGGGCGTATCCACCGCAATGCCGAGATCGACGTGCGGGTGTTTGGTAAGGGTGAGGTTCTGGCCATCGAACCAGGCATTCAGCCCCGGCTCGGCCTTGCAGGCCACGACGATCGCGCGGATCAGCCGTGCGGTGATGTCCTGTTTGCCTAGCCACTGGTGCAGGTCGGCATCGTCGACCAGCGTGGTCTGCACCACTTCGGCGTGCGCTTGTGCCATCACGCGCGCCATGTTGCGGCGCACGCCCTTCAACTGTTCGGGCTGGCCGGTCGCCTGCACGGAGGGCGGCGTCGTGCGCATCGGCTTGCCGGATTGCGACAACGTGCTTCGCTGCTCTTCCCTTCTCCCTCCGGGAGAAGGTGGCCGAAGGCCGGATGAGGGTACGATTCTTGCCGAACCCTCACCCCCAGCCCCTCTCCCGGAGGGAGAGGGGAGCGAAGCGGTACCGGAAGCGGCGGCATTCTTGACGTCCTGCATCGTGACCACACCGCCCGCGCCCGTGGCCTGCACGCGCGCGAGATCGACCTTCAATTTCCTCGCCATCGCGCGCACCGCCGGCACGGCTTTCGCGCCGCCGACGCTGCCCGCCTGTTCGGTGCGGACTTCGTTGCTGCTCGACACCGCACCGACCACCGTGCCTTCGTCCTCACGGTCAGCGGTGCCGCCCTTCTTGATCTCGCCACCCTCGTCCGACGCGATCACCTTGTCCCCGTTGGCCGGGGCCGGCGCTCCGGCGCCTTTCTCCGGCTGCGCGGGCGCGTGATGATGCCCGCCCGCCGCGTTCTCGGCGCGCTGCTTGCCCTTGGGGTCGAGTTCGAACTCGGCCAGCGGCGCACCGGTGTTGATCACGTCGCCCGCGGCGCCATGCTGCTTGAGCAGCTTGCCGGTGAACGGCGATGGCACTTCCACCACGGCCTTGGCGGTTTCCATCGACACCAGCGGCGCGTCCAGCTTGACGCTGTCGCCTTCCTTCACCAGCCATTCGACGATGGTGGCGTCGGGCAGGCCTTCGCCGAGGTCGGGGAGATGGAATGTCTTGTTGTCGGCCATGATCGATCACCTTGTCCGTTGGACCCCTCTCCCACGGGGAGAGGGGCAGGGGTGAGGGTCCGAATACCGCGTTGAGGTTCGTCGCAACACCGGACCCTCATCCGGCGCTTCGCGCCACCTTCTCCCGAAGGGAGAAGGATATAAAAGCCTAACCCGCCGCCAGCGTCCGCTTCGCCGCATCCACGATACGCGCGGTGCTGGGCAACTGTTTCATTTCGAGGCGATACAGCGGGGTGTGCACGTCCCAGCCACTGACGCGCGCGACCGGCGCCAGCAGGTCGTAGATGCACTCCTCGGCGATGCGCGCGGCGATTTCGGCACCGAAGCCGGCGGTCTTCGGGGCTTCCTGCACGATCACGCAGCGGCCGGTCTTCTGCACCGATTCGGCGATGGTGTCGAAGTCGAGCGGTGTCAGCGTGGCGACGTCGATCACCTCGGCGCTGATGCCTTCCTTCGCCAGCGCGTCGGCGGCTTCCAGGGTTTCCTTCACTTCGGCGCCCCAGGTCACCAGCGTAATGTCGGTGCCGTCGCGCAGCACGAAACAGACGTCCAGCGGCAGCGCCTCGCCGTCGTCCAGCACCTCTTCCTTGTACTGGCGGTAGATGCGCTTGGGTTCGTAGAACACCACCGGGTCGGGATCGCGGATCGCGGCCAGCAGCAAACCGTAGGCGCGCGCGGGCGACGACGGCAGCACCACGCGCAGGCCCGGCACATTGGTGAACAGGTGCTCGTTGGCTTCCGAATGATGTTCGGGCGCATGGATGCCGCCGCCCCACGGCGCGCGGAACACCGCCGGGCAGGTCAGGCGCCCACGGGTGCGGTTGCGCATGCGCGCGGCGTGGCAGCAGATCTGCTCCATCATGGGGTAGATGAAGCCCTCGAACTGCGCCTCGCACACCGGCTTCATGCCCTGCGCGGCAAGACCGACTGTGACGCCGGCGATCGTGGTTTCGTCCAGCGGCGTGTCGAACACGCGCCATTCGCCGAACTTGTCCGACAGGCCTTGCGTGGCGCGGAATACGCCGCCATTGACGCCGACGTCCTCGCCCAGCACCACGACCGAGTCGTCGTGTGCCATTTCATACGCGAGCGCCTGGGTGACGGCTTCGATTAACGTAATTGCTGCCATTCCAATCTCCTGGGGTAGGAGCGCGCCATGCGCGCGACCGATCGCGGGCGTGGCCCGCTCCTACAACATCAATGCTTTTCGAGCGCGATGGCTTCGTCGCGCTGCTTCACCAGATCCGCCGGCAATTCGGCGAAGGTGTAATCGAACATCGCGGTCACCGGCTGCGCGTGGGTTTCGAGATACGCATTCACTTCGTTGTCCATCCAGTCGTCGCATTCGGCCTGCAATTTTTCTTCCTTCTTCTTGTTCCAGGCCTTCTTGCCTTCCAGCCAGATGCGCAAGCGCTTGACCGGGTCTTTCGTCCACGCGTCCTCGACCTCGTCTTTGCCGCGGTAGCGGCGCGCATCATCGGCAGTGGTGTGATCGCCCAGGCGATAGGTGACGCATTCAACCACGCTGCCGCCCTTGCCGGCGCGCGCGCGCTCGACCGCGTCGGTCATGGCCTTCTTGACCGCGATGATGTCGTTGCCATCGACCTGGATGCAGTGCAAGCCGGCTGCAATGCCTTTCTGCGCCAGGGTCTTGGCGCCGGACTGGATCTTGCGCGGCACCGAGATCGCCCACTGGTTGTTGACGATCGCCGCGACCAGCGGCAGGTCACGCGCGCCGGCCACGTTGATCGCACCGTAGAAATCGGCCTTGGAAGAACCGCCGTCGCCGATGGTGCACACCGCGACGCGCTTCTCCTTGCGGATCTTGAAGGCCAGCGCAGAGCCGGCCGCGTGCAGGCACTGCGTGCCGATCGGCACCGACCACGCGAAATCGTGCTTCGCGGGTTCGTTCTGGTAATCGTTGCCGCGCTCGTCGCCGCCCCAGTACATGTACACGTCGCGCGGCCGCACGCCGCGGTACAACTGTGCGCCGTACTCGCGGTAGCTGGGCGCGAACACATCTTCGGGCTTCATCGAGGCGCCGATGCCGACGTGGGTAGCCTCATGGCCGAGGCACGAAGCGTAGGTGCCGAGCTTGCCGGTGCGCTGCAGCGCGATCGACTTGGTGTCGAACACGCGCGTCGACACCATCAACTTGTACAGCTCGACCATCTGGTCGATGTCCTGCGCGAACTCGGGCAGGTCTTTCCTGACCTGCTTGCCCTCGGGATCGAGGTACTGCAGGTATTCGATTTCAAATTTGGCTGCGATGGGCACGGAAGGCTCCCGGTCGGTTCGGATTCGATTGGACCCGCGCACTGCGCGGCGTCGCGACCGCTCGCAACCGACGTTTCAGCGCAAGCGGGCCGCCTATTATCGCATGCATGCATCCATATCCGCAGGTCATGTGGATGCTGCGACGCAGCACGCAAGTTCCGGTCGCTTGACTGCGGTCATCGCGCGCCGATGCCCCGGCCGCGATGACGACGGGCTTGCACGTTTTCTTTTGCGATCGTCCGCGGCCGCTGCTTCGCTAAACTGAGCGATCTCCGAACCCCTCCGGCAAACCCCGAAGACCAGAACGGCCTTCCACGGCCTGAGTTTCGCTATGTTTGGTGATCGTCCCTGATCGCTGCTTCGGTCCTCCAACCTGTCGCCTTGCCGCTCTCGCATCACCGACACCAGAACGGTCTTCCAAAAGTTTCTCCGAATGGGAATTTCTTCATGACTGACAGCAACCGGCGCGAACTCGAAGCCGGCATCCAGCGCGACCTCTCCGGGCGCATGACGTACGCGAGTTACCTGCAGCTCGATACGCTGCTTTCCGCGCAGCGGCCGGTGTCCGATCCCGCCTACCACGACGAAATGCTGTTCATCGTGCAGCACCACGTGGCCGAGTTGTGGCTGAAGCTGATGATCCACGAACTCCGCGCGGCCCTCGCCGACCTCGACGCCGATCGCGCCGACCAGGCACTGAAGAAGCTCGCGCGGGTCAAACGGATCCAGGACCAGTTGTTCAACGAGTGGGCCGTGCTGGAGACGATGACGCCGCACGAATACCTGAAATTCCGCGACGCGCTGGGACCCTCATCGGGATTCCAGTCGCTGCAGTACCGCACCGTGGAATTCCTGCTCGGCAACAAGCACGCCGGCATGCTGGACGTGTTCGCGCACGACGCCGCGGCGAACGAACAATTGCGCGCGACGCTGGAGGCGCCGAGCCTGTATGACGCGGTGTTGCGCTGGCTGGCGCGTCGCGGACACGCGATACCACAAGCCATCCTGGAGCGCGACGTGCGCGAGGGCTGGAAACGCCAGCCATCGCTGCTGCCGGTATTCCAGCGCATCTACGAAGCGCCGGAAAAGTACTGGTCGGAATACGAACTCTGCGAAACGCTGGTCGACGTGGAAGAAAACTTCCAGATGTGGCGCTTCCGCCACATGAAGGCGGTCGAGCGCATCATCGGCTACCGGCAGGGCACCGGCGGATCATCGGGCGTCGGATTCCTCAAGAAGGCGCTCGAACTCACCTTCTTCCCGGAACTGCTCGAAGTGCGCACCGAGATCAAGCCCGGCTGACGTGTCGCGCGGCTTGCCGCCGCGGTGCGCGCGGGTTTAAGGTCCGCACGCGTCGGCGAGCCCGACGCGGCGAGCACCGACGATGGATGCGAGTGAAGCTTCGGATCCGGCTTGCTGATCGGCGACTCCGCGATCGCGTGCGCGTACCTGGCCGCGGCGCCACGGAGCGTGAAGCTGATGCACGCTGTCCGATGAATCGATTTCGCAAGGGCAGACCATGATCGAACCGCTCGACAACGCGACCTTGCCGGCCACGCCGGATTTCCCGCAACGGCTCGGGCACCCGAAGCCGCTGTGGATGCTGTTCATGACGGAGTTCTGGGAACGCTTCGCGTTCTACAGCGTGAGCTGGGCGCTGGCGCTGTACATCGTGCAGCAGTTCTACCACGGGGACCCATCCGGCCAGGCCTGGGCCAGCGGCATCTTCGGCGCGTACACCGCGCTGATCTACGGCACTTGCCTGTTCGGCGGCTGGGTGGCCGATCGCGTGATCGGTTACCAGCGCACCATCCTGATGGGTGCGCTGGTGATGGCGGCCGGCCTGTTCGTGTTGATGCTGCCGTCCCGCGCGATGCTGCTGGTGGGGCTCGCGCTGGTGATCGTCGGCGACGGGCTTTTCAAACCCAACATCTCGACGATGGTCGGGCAGCTTTACGGACGCGACGATCCGCGTCGCGATCGCGGTTTCACGCTGTTCTACATGGGCATCAACGCGGGGGCGCTGGTTGCACCGTTGCTGACCGGTTGGCTGGCGGCCCATTTCACCGCGACGCCATTGCAACAGAATTTCCGGCTGGTGTTCGCGGCCGCGGGCGTCGGGATGCTGATCAGCCTCGTGTGGTTCTGGTTCGGGCGCCGGCAGTTGAAACACGTCGGACGTCCCGCACCGGGCGCGGAAGGTGCGTCGCGCTTGGCGTGGGTGGTGCTGGGCGTCGTGGTCGCCGTGCCGCTGGTGTACCTGCTGCTGTCGAAGATCGGCGCGGACGGCCTGCAATGGCTGCTCGGCATCCTGTTCGTGATCGTCGCGGCGATGTTGCTCGTGGAAGCCGCGCGCCACGACCGCGTGCAAGTGCACCGTGTCGTCGCGATGCTGATCATCTTCGCGTTCAACGTGCTGTTCTGGATGTTCTACTACCAGTTTGGAACGTCATTCAATTTCCTGGCCGAGAACATTGTCGATCGCGTGATGCCGGGCGGCTGGGTGTTCCCGGTGGGCTGGTTCCAGTCGGTGAGCCCGCTTTCGATCATCGTGTTCGCGCCGCTGGTGACGCTGGTCTGGGCCGCGCTGGACCGCCGCCGGAGGGAACCGTCGATCCCGCGCAAGTTCGGGTTCGGACTGATCTTCAACGGCCTCGGGTTCCTGGTGCTGATGTTCGCGTTGTCGAAGCTGCTCGGTGCGAACGGCCTGATCCCGTTGTGGCCGCTGGTGCTGTGCTACGTGCTGCAGACGTGGGGCGAGTTGTGCTTGTCACCGATCGGATTGTCGATGGTGACCAAGCTCGCGCCGCCGCGCCTGGTCGGCTTCGCGATGGGCGGCTGGTTCCTGTCGCTGGCGGTGGGCGGCAATCTTTCGGGGCTTTTCGCCAGCCGCGTTGCCGGCAGTGGCGGGATGACCGTCGCTTCCGCGCTGTCGGGTTTCACGTTCGGCTTCTGGCTGCTGCTGGGGGCGGGCGTATTGCTGCTCTTGATTTCGCCGCTGGTGAACCGGCTGATGCACGGGATTCGCTGAGGAATCCTGTTCACCCCATCACCCGTCATCCCGGAATCGCGGAGCGATATCCGGGGCCCAGCGACTTTGCACCCCAGGATGTTGCGCGAAAGGCACTGGGTCCCGGCTTTCGCCGGGATGACGAGCAGAACCGGAGCTTCGCTAGGACGCTGCCGGCATCAATTTGTCGAGGATGCCCGTCAGCCAGCGCCGTTCTTCGGTGCTCAGCCTTTCCAGGAACTCACGCTCGTGGCGTCGTGCGAGCGGCGCCACCGCGTCGTGGATGCGCCAACCGGCCGCCGACAACCGCAACACCGATCGTCGCTTGTCGCCTTGGTGCACGCGGCGCAATACGCGCCCCTTTTCGACCAGCCGCGCCAGCGCACGGCTGATCGCGACCTTGTCCATCGCGGTCAGCCGCGCGACCTGCCGCGCCGACAATCCCTCGCCGTCGTACCGGGCCAGCACCGCCATCACGCGCCACTCGGTGGTGCCGAGGTCGAAGCGCTGCTGGTACTCGTCCGCGATGGCCTGACTGACCGTGTTGGACACGATCGATAGCTGGTACGGGACGAATTTTTCTAGCTCTATCGGGGCGTGCCTTGGCATCTGCGTCGCGACTTGCAACTAGTTACAAATGAAACTATTGTAATGCAATCATCCGCGATTGCTGCAACACCGTAACCTTGTCACCACACCGAGGCCTTCGGTCACCAGCACCAGAACGGCCATCCATGGCCTGACTTTTCACCAAAGCACGCCCCCGGAGATAGTCATGAATTCCCTACCCAATACCGGCATGCGGCCGACCACCTTCGAAAATCCGATGGGCGTGGATGGCTTCGAGTTCGTCGAGTTCGCGGCGCCCGATCCGATGCTGCTGCACGACCTGTTCCGGCGCCTGGGTTTCTCGCCTGTGGCCAAGCACAAGACGAAGGCCGTCACGCTGTACCGCCAGGGCGGCTGCAACCTGCTGGTGAACGAGCAGCCCGATTCATTCGCTTCGGATTTCGCGAAGAAGCACGGCCCCTGCGCGTGCGGTTTCGCGATCCGCTTTTCGCACCCCGCGTCCGAAGTGCTGCAGGCCACGTTGAAAAACGGGGCGAAGGAGATCACGCACAAGGCCGATACTCGCGCCGTGGACGCACCGGTGATCGAAGGCATCGGCGGTTGCATGCTTTATCTCGTCGACCGCTACGGCAGCTCGGGTTCGGTGTTCGACGATTACGAGTGGCTGGTGCCGGAGACGCAGCGCGACCCGAAGGGCTTCGGCCTCACCTTCATCGATCATCTGACCCACAACGTGAATTTCGGCGAGATGAAAAAGTGGGCGGACTACTACGAGCGCCTGTTCAACTTCCGCGAGATCAAATATTTCGACATCAAGGGCGCCAAAACCGGGCTGGTCTCCAAGGCCATGACCGCGCCGGACGGCATGGTGCGCATTCCGCTCAATGAATCGAACGACCCGAAATCGCAGATCAACGAATACCTCGACGAATACAAGGGCGAGGGCATCCAGCACATCGCGCTGTTCACCGACGACATCTACGAGACGGTGGAGAAAATGCGCGGCGCGGGCGTCGAGTTCCTCGACACGCCCGACGCCTACTTCGAAGTGATCGACGTGCGCGTGCCCAACCACGGCGAGAACGTGCCGCGGCTCGCGAAGAACAAGATCCTGATCGACGCCGACATGGAAACGAAGAAGAAACTGCTGCTGCAGATCTTCACCCAGAATTGCATCGGCCCGATTTTCTTCGAGATCATCCAGCGCAAGGGCAACGAGGGTTTCGGTGAGGGCAACTTCCAGGCTTTGTTCGAGTCGATCGAGCGCGACCAGATGAAGCGCGGGGTTTTGTAGTCCGGCGCCCAGATTGCCGGATGGCGAACTTTGAACCCCTCTCCCGCCGGGAGAGGGGCAGGGGTGAGGGTTCGGGATGCCACGTTGCGTCAATCCACCGCTGCCCGATCGAACGCGAAGTGCTGCAAAGAGCCTGCGTATCGACTTGACGGACGCCGAACGGAAATTGTGGTTTTATCTTCGTAGCGGCCGGCTTGATGGCATGAAATTCCGGCGCCAGCATCCAATTCCACCTTACATCGAAGATTTTTATTGCGAAACCGCAAAGCTGGCCATAGAACTGGATGGTTCGCAGCACAACAAGGCCATCGATCAAAGCCGTTCCAGGTATCTTGCCAACCAAGGTCTGTGCATTCTGCGATTCTGGGACAATGACGTGCTGCAGAACACCGAAGCGGTGCTCGAACTCATCCTGAGCGCTGCGCGAGACCGAATCCTCACCCCAACCCCTCTCCCGAAGGGAGAGGGGCCTGAAGAGCAAAGCGCATGAGCAACGGCGAACAAACCGAAGCACAACGCGGACGCTATCTCACCGGCTTCGGCAACGAACACGCGAGCGAGGCGTTGCCAGGCGCGCTGCCCATCGGGCAGAACTCGCCACAGAAGGTGCCGTACGGACTGTACGCGGAGCAGTTGTCCGGGACCGCGTTCACCGCGCCCCGCCATGCCAATCGCCGGAGCTGGCTGTACCGGATTCGTCCCGCCGCATTGCATGGCGCGTTCGAGGCGTATCCGCACCCGCATTTCCACAACCGTTTCGACGAGGCGCCGACGCCGCCGGATCAGATGCGGTGGAGTCCGTTTCCGCTGCCCGACGCGCCGGCCGATTTCGTGGACGGCTTGTTCGCGATGGGCGGCAACGGTTCGGCGGCCTCGCAAACCGGCGTCGGCATCCATTTGTACGTCTGCAACAAGCCGATGCAGCGTCGCTTCTTCTACGATGCCGATGGCGAATTGGTGATCGTGCCGCAACAGGGTCGTTTGCGGATCACGACCGAACTCGGCGTGCTGGACATCGAACCGCAGCAGATCGCGCTGATCCCGCGCGGCGTGCGTTTCCGCGTGGACCTGCCGGACGGTACCGCGCGCGGCTACCTTTGCGAAAATTTCGGCGTGCACCTGCGCCTGCCGGAACTCGGTCCCATCGGCACCAACGGCAACGCCAACGCGCGCGATTTCGAGGCCCCGGTCGCGGCCTACGAAGATGTTTCGGGCAACTTCGAATTGATCGCGAAATTCCAGGGCAACCTGTGGCGCGCACCGATCGATCACTCGCCGCTCGACGTGGTCGCCTGGCACGGGAGCAACGCGCCGTACCGCTACGACCTGCGCCGCTTCAACACCATCGGCTCGATCAGTTACGACCACCCCGATCCGTCGATCTTCACGGTGCTGACTTCGCCTTCCGACACGCCCGGCACCGCCAACATGGATTTCGCGATTTTCCCGCCGCGCTGGCTGGTGGCCGAACACACCTTCCGGCCGCCGTGGTTCCATCGCAATGTCGCATCCGAATTCATGGGTTTGATCCACGGCGAATACGATGCCAAGGATGCGAGTGCCGGCGGCGGCTTCGTGCCGGGCGGCGCGTCACTGCACAACTGCATGAGCGGGCACGGCCCGGATGCCGCCAGCCACGCCAAGGCGCTGGCGGCGGATACCAGCAAACCGCAGCACGTCGTCGATACCATGGCTTTCATGTTCGAGACGCGTTGCGTGATCCACCCGACGAAGCAGGCGCTGGAGGCGCCGCAACGGCAACGCGATTACCAGGATTGCTGGCAGGGATTGCAGAAACATTTCGATCCGTCGAAACGATGAGCACGAAGGGCACCCCATGAAACTCGCAACCCTCAAGGAAGGCGGTAGGGATGGCACGCTGATCGTCGTCAGCCGTGATCTCGTGCACGGCGTGCGCGCCACCGGCATCGCGTCGACGCTGCAGGCCGCGCTGGACGATTGGCAGGACACCGCGCCGCGCCTGCACGCCTTGTACGACGCCTTGTGCCTGCACCGCCACAAGGCGGTCGAGAACGCATTCGAGCTGGACTTCGGCGCGCTGGCCGCGCCGTTTCCGCGCGCGTACGAGTTCGTCGACGGCTCGGCGTACCTGCCGCACGTCGAGCGCGTGCGCAAGGCGCGCGGCGCGACGGTGCCGGAAACCTTCTACACCGATCCCCTGATGTACCAGGCCACCAGCGCGGGCTTCCTGGGGCCGCGCGATCCGGTGATCGTGCCGAGCGAAGATTACGGCATCGATCTCGAAGCCGAAGTGGTGGTGGTCACCGACGACGTGCCGATGGCGGTGACGCCCGAGCACGCCTCGCAGCACATCCAGTTGATCGGCCTCGTCAATGACGTTTCGTTGCGCAACCTGATTCCCGCGGAACTCGCCAAGGGCTTCGGCTTCCTGCAATCCAAGCCGCGCTCGACGCTGTCGCCGGTGCTGGTGACACCCGACGAACTGCGCGACGCTTGGCGCGACGACAAGCTGCACCTGCCGATGCGCACCTGGATCAACGGCCAGTGGTTCGGCGAAGCCGAAGCCGGTGAAGACATGCAATTCAATTTCGCGCAATTGGTTGCGCACGCCGCGAAAACCCGCCCGTTGGCCGCCGGCACCATCGTGGGATCGGGCACGATCGCCAACCAGGACACCTCGCGCGGCGCATCGTGCCTCGCCGAGCAACGCACGGTGGAAAAACTGCGCGACGGCGAGGCGGTGACGCCGTTCCTGAAATACGGCGACACGGTGAAGATCGACATGCACGACATCGACGGCAATTCGATCTTCGGTGCGATCGAGCAGAGGATCGAGCCTCCGGGCGAATGAACCCGTCGGCCCGCCAAGTGCATCACATGGTCAATGCCGCCGGGGCGGTGGCTGCAACGCTAAGGTAAACTCGTGATCTGATCGGCGGCAATGCCGCCGTCCGGCAGCGAACATCATCATGGAATCGCGTTCGTCACCCTCCCGCGAAAACGCGCCCGCCGAGCGCCAGACCGGCGTTCCCGCAAACGACGGTGACGCCGAACACTTCTGCTCGTCCTGTGCGTTCGCCGAAGCCTGCGCCGAGGCCGGTTACGGCAAGCCGGAGTTGTCGGAATTGCACTACCTCGTCGAACACGTCGGCCCGTTCGAACCCGGCCAGCGCCTGTTCCGATCGGGCGATGTATTCCGCGCACTGTTCGCGGTGCGCAGCGGCATGGTGAAAACCACGCTGGTCGATGCCGAAGGACGCGAGCAGGTGCTGGGTTTCTATCTGCCGGGCGAGCTGATCGGGCTGGACGCGATCTACCCCGGGCATTACCCGTGCGACGCGATTGCGCTGGAAGTCACCGAGTGCTGCCGCTTCTCGTTTCCTGCAATGAGCGCGCTCGCGGCGCGCCAGCCGCGCGTGCAGCAGCATCTGTTCCGGCTGCTCAGCAAGGAGCTGGGTTCGGCCACGCTGCTGGCCGGCGACCATTCCGCCGACGAACGGCTCGCCGCCTTCCTGGTGGATCTCGGCGACCGCTACGCCGCGCGCGGGCTGTCCGGCACGCAGTTCCGGCTCAGCATGGCGCGCGCCGACATCGCCAACTACCTGCGGCTCGCCGCCGAAACCGTCAGCCGCGTGCTCGGACGTTTCCGCGAACAGAAGCTCATCGCGATCGATGGCCGCAAGGTGGAACTGCTGGACCGGCCCCGGCTGCGCGAATTGGCGCGCTGCGTGTTGAACGTTTGAGCGATCGCGGCTGTTTTTCTGAGCGGGATCAACACACGCCGCGGCCGCGGCCCGCATACTCCACGCCTTCGCCTCCGACGACGCGCCATGGCCGCCTGGTACCTGCAGATCCTGTGGACCCACATCGGATGCGTGATTGCATCGGGCAGCCTGTTCTTCATGCGCGGTTGCATGATGCTGGCGGGCCTGCCGGCCGCGAACCACGTCGCGCTGCGCCGCATTTCGGTGGTGATCGACTCGCTGCTGCTGGCCGCCGCGATCATGCTGACCACGATCATCCACCAGTACCCGTTCGTGCAGGCGTGGCTCACCGTCAAGGTGGTCCTGCTGGTGGTTTACATCGTGCTGGGCGCGTTCGCGCTGCGCCGTGGCCGCACGCGCGCGATTCGCGCCGGTTTCTTCGCGGCTGCGATGATCGTGTTCCTGTTCATTGTCAGCGTGGCGCGCGCGCACGATCCGCTCGGGGCACTCGTACATCTGTGACATCGGAAACCCGGAATCCGCGTGGGACTGCAGATGCGAGCACGCTCGCGTCCATTACGACACGGCGAGCAACCATCCATGGTGCCAGGCGCCGGTCCGGCCATCCTTGGCCGGCCGCTCAGCCGGGCACGCGATGC